>Ga0209702_10005408_pt1 | contig 17401 bp, 16 predicted proteins | sample FRY01_FD_187210 | JGI IMG/M metagenome (GOLD analysis project Ga0209702, IMG submission 187210) | Freshwater microbial communities from Lake Fryxell liftoff mats and glacier meltwater in Antarctica - FRY-01 (SPAdes) (version 2) | ecosystem: Environmental > Aquatic > Freshwater > Ice > Glacier...
ACGTTTTTGGAAAAACGCCGAGATAGGCAGGCGATAGTATACCGCACCGTTTGGTAATAAGGCGTGAAACAAGATGGCTTTGCCGGAGATTGATGCAAACCCGAAGACCACACACTCCTCACTTTCTCCATGATGATTTTTAAGATCATAAAGATACTCTTTCCTAACGGAACAATACAGTGGTGGTATATTTGAATTAAGATATGCCATAATTTATCCATAGATATCACCCCAGGTTTTACCTGATTCATAATCTACTTTATTTGGTACTGCTAATGTAACAGCATTTTCCATGATTTCAATTATTTTTTTAGCCTGTTCTGGAGATTTAACAGAGATATCTAGTTCATCATGTATCTGGATATGTGGTATAATTCCTTCATTATATAAATCTAGCATCGCTTTCTTGGTCATGTCCGCTGCGGAACCTTGAATTAATTTATTTAATGCTTTGTAAGTCATAGCTCTTTTAATTCTTCCCCGACCATAGGTTCGTTCTGCCTCTTCAAGAGTCATTGGTGTATGCATACCAAATGTTTTTGGTTCCCATTTATTAAATCTACATCGTCTACCTAATAAAGTTCCAAGAGATCCAGAAATTTGTACATCCGCTGAAGTTCTATTCATTAGTTCTTTAACAAAAGGTACATTCTCATGATACTGATTAAATAAATTTTCCGCTTCTTGTTTCGTACTCAAACCAAGTTCAGCTTGTAATTTTGCTTTCCCCATACCATAAAATAATCCTAAGTTAATAGTCTTTGCTTGGGATCTAGAGATGCCCGCCATGTCAGCAACCGTTTGATGAAAGTCTACCTCATTGTTTTTAAATTTTTCTACCATCTTAATAACAGATTCATTAAAACAAATAGGTTCTGTAGAAGCCGCATAGTGAACAACCAATCTAGGTTCTTGCTGTGAATAATCAAAACAACCCCAAGTATGATTTTCTTCTGGTAAAAACAAACCTCTAATCATAGGACCTAATTCTTTATTACGCGCTGGAATTTGTTGTAAGTTAGGATTAGAATAACTAAATCTACCGGTAACGGTTCCCCCTTGATCAGATCGAATAGGGTTAATATCCGCATGAATACGTCCTTTATGAGAGTGTTTTAAAATAGTATCAATAAAAGTAGTGTGAGCCTTGTTTAACTCCCTAGCTTTTGCTATCTTCTGTACTAAAGGATGTTTATGTTCTTGAAGAAAATTTTTAGTGAAAGAAGGAGCCTGTGTTTTCTCTGTTAACTCATAAGGTAAATTTAGTTTTTGAAAAACTTTGGCAATGGATTTTGCTGCCCATATTTGAGTGTCTATTCCTGTTCCTTGTTGTACCTCTCTTAACAATATTTTTTCTTGTGTTGATAGTTTTTCTTTCAATTTGTGAGCGCTTTCAACATCTACTCTCACGCCCTTAAATTTCATATCAATCAAACAAGGAAAAAGTTGAGTTTCTAAATCAAATATTTCTGTTAAATTTTGTTTGTTAATTTCTCTAGATAATACTTTAAACAATTCTAAGGTTAGTTCCGCATCTTTTTCTGCATAGCTTCCTACATACATAGCCGGAAGTTTATACATTTCTGATTTTGCATCTACTCCAGCTGCTTCGGCTGCTTCTTTTAAACCTCGTTCATCTTTAACTTCTCTTAGATATTCATAGCCAATACTATTTAAAGTATAAGAGAAACGATTCTCATCAATCAAAGATGACATCACCATAGTATCTACAATATGGCCATTGATGTGGATCCCCGCTGCTCGAATCCAGCACACATCATACATAGCATTGTGAAATATTTTAGCGGCATCGGTTGCGCACACCTCTTTAAACCATTCTAATACAATAGTTTTATCTAGGTTTCCTTCTCTATGAGCGATAGGATAATAACCAGACCAGCCTTCTACGGCTACTGCAATACCAATAATTTCTCCGTGACCAATAATGGCCCCAGATCCTTTTGTTTTTAAATCAGGATCTCTGGTCTCTAAGTCAATCGCAATATATTTTGCTTTACTTAAATCTGGAAAACTATCTGGACATATCCACTCTGTTGCTGCTTCAAACATAAAAATAAAAATAAATAACACACATGGTTACTAAAAGAGCAAAATTCATGTAAGGCTCCACCCGATTTTATTTCTAAGACTCATTTTTTAACCTTTCTATTTCTAATTCACAATAATGAATTACCTTTTTTAAATCTTCCACTCCGTTTTTATCTTTATAACGAACCACGTACTTGATAACATTTCCCTGAAAGAAACTCAAGTCATTCGCAGTAATAAAAGTATAGGGTTGAATTTTATGTTTAGAATAATGATTTCCACCTTCTTGCCTAGAGGTTGGAAACAATCGGTCCATATCTTCTTTAGTCGTCATATGTTTTATACTCCTTTTGTAGTTGTTCAGATGGATAATAGACATCAACATGAGAATGACATTTCGGACACGATAAATTAGTTACCATTACATAGTCCTCATCTTCTTCTTCAATATCGTGGTCTCCTCCCCAAATTAGTTCTTCGTTGCAATGCCAACAGTTCATATTATTTCTTCTCCTATGTTGTATTGGTAATCGTAATCATGATTCATGATGTACAATGTTTCTTTGGCTCTCGTTACTCCCACAAAAAACAAACGGTGTTCTGTGTCTTTATCTCGGAGAGCCGAGTCATAGATAATTTTTTCTAAGTCTGTAAATAAAATAACATTATCGCACTGTTCTCCCTTTACTCCATGAATAGTAGATATTTTAATTCTAGAAGGTTGGCTTAAATCTTCTCCTCGTTCTAACAAATCTTTAATATATAATTTTTGTTCCTCTTCTATGTTTAATAGCTCCCAGCTGCCCGTCACTTGTAGCCCGTGGTTAAGCATAAGCTCATCTAAATCAACCGTGTCTAATCCCTCTAAAGACTTGCCACCAGAGAATCTAAACTTAACCTGTTCATCTTTATAAGTTAAATATTCATATACTAATTGTGCTTCACTAGCAGAAACACTAGCACCTTTGTTTAATCGATCCCAAATATTAATAGCTTCAATAAGTTCTAAAGGTAGTAAAGGATTATATTTACAATTAAATCTGTGTCCTAATGTCAGCATATGATCCACAATAGGTTTCATTTGATTATTAGTTCTGGTTAATATCATCCAGTTTCCTTTACTAAAATCAATATGTTCTAAAGAAGCATCTTCGATAACTTCTCCTTCAGCGTCTCTTGGTATCCAAACCTTATCTCTTCGTTGCTCTACGTTAGATAAGATGCTCATAGCTACTCGATGCACGCTTCTAGGGACTCGTCTAGATTGCTCCTGTGCATCTAGGGTCCCTTTTAGATTAATAAAAATAGTAGGATCAGCACCTTGAAACGAATAAATTGTTTGATCGTCATCCCCTGCAATATAGGAACGCTTACATCGGGATTCAATGTAAAAAAACATATCCCATTGCAAGGGACTTAGGTCTTGTGCTTCGTCAAGAAAGACTGCGTCGAGGGAGGGACATTTATCTTTCTTAACAAACTCGGATATCATGTCTGAAAATTCATACATGTTAAAATCTCTTTTATAATCGTCTAAGTCCTGTTTAATCTGATGACATAAACCCATATCAATAGAATCAATAATATCTAATTCTAATGCCGCATCTTCTAGTTCTGTAATTTTTTTAGATTTAGCATATTCAATAACTTTCATGTAATTGTTTCTATATTCAGGTACCCCATTATCTCCCGTAACGGTTTCAAATTCTAAGTCCCTACAAATCTGAGAATAGTTTTTAAAACCATTCCAGTTATTTCCCTGTAGCAGTTGGGTGTTAGTATTAATTTCTAGTTCCCTAGTGCCTAAAGAATGTAGGGTGCTAATGACAATATCTTTACTAGGATATAATTCTTTAATTCTTTTTCTTGCTTCATTAGCTGCTGCATTACTAAAAGAAATATAAATAATTTTACTAGGATCTGTTGTGATCAATTCATTAGCTAGATGGTGATTAATCAAACGATAAGTTTTTCCTGTTCCCGGAGGTCCTGGAATAATAGTTCTATTTAAAGGGAGCATCTTTAGCTTTGTTCTTTCTTATATTAATTGAGTCTAACTCAATCTTATTTACTTCCCAAATTCTTTCTGTTTTTTCATCTATTTTCTTAAATACCTGCTTACCATCAAATAGATTCTGCACTAATCTCATGGTCTTATTTTTTGGATAAGTTTTATCTGGCCAAGACTTAGTTCTAATTAAGGATCTCCAGAAGTCTTTCCATCTAAAATAACAAACACCATCTTCCACAAATGCTTTTGATTTTTTAATATCGGACATAGATTTACCAGGCGCCCTACTTACAAAATCTACTAATACTTCTTTTAATTGAATATCTATTCTCATGTCATCGGGAGCCGGTAAGGGTTCATCCATCTCGTTTAATAATTTAGAAATCATTTTTCTCCATGAGAGTTTAGAAATAGGAAGTAAGGGTTTATTTAGTTGAGTTAAACAAACAACAGAAAATTTTTCTGGATCATGTAATATCTCAGGCTCTACTTCTAATGTTTCTCCATCTACAGTTACAAAAAATAAAGGTGGATCCGAATCTAGCTTTTTAATTTGTGTAATCTCTGGCATAGCTGCACCTTCTTTCCCATACTTTCTAGTATGACAAAGTTTTTCCTGACAAAATCCACAGATAGGTTTGTCGTTACATTTGTAATCGTAATTCTTTTTTTCAATAGAGTTAATAACACTGATTACATCATTAGCTTTTAGGGGAGGATTAATATATCTTGGTATGTTATATTCTTCAACTTTATTTTTCCAAGTATCTGGATTAACTTTTCTTAAATAAACTCCGATATTAAATAAACCATTATTTCTTCCTGCATGATCTACATCTTCTCCTTCTACAATAGCCCCATTAGATAATATGGTTTGTAAACAAGGTGGTCCATCAGGAAAAATAGTTTCTTCAGTTTGATTCTTTTCAAATTGAACATCTATTAGTTGATTTTTTGTTAAAACATGTTTATCATAATAAGCCGAAAATTCTTCCATCTTTAATGCTTTGCCTGCATCATCAAATGCATAACGAACGGAACGATTTCCACCATGATAAGGCATATTTAAAAAATTACCCACATCTCCTCGTTCTGCTTTCACACTATTTTGTTTAGGAAATATTTCCGTCTTTGCATATCCTAATACAGATGCCATTGCTTGCAACTTGGCTCTCATTAAAGATGCTGGTACAAACTCACTAGTAAAACAAAACACGTGGGCGCCACCTGATTTAGATCTACAGAGAATTAAAGGTAAATTTAATTTTCTTATTTTTTGTATGAAAGCAGTATGATCAAAATTATATACATCAATGTCCATCGCTCCCCACCTACATTCGTTGTTCTCGTTAATAGGAACAATTCCTAAAGCGGGTTCTACTCCATCAATATGTGATTGCCATAACTCATTTGTTATTGGCTGTTTAATAGTAAATGATCTTACTTCTTGTTTTCCGTTTGGTCTAATCTCGGAAGTTTTTTTAGTTTGACCGTAGGCAGTTTCCAAGCCTTTAAAAATTTCACGTAATCTTTCTAACATATATCCCTCTTAAATTTCTTTGGGTGGTATTGCTACCACCCAATTGTCTTAATTACTTGCTTAAACTTGCGTTAAAGTCTTTCGCTCTTTGATATAAAGTGACATCTACGACAGGTCCTACTGTTTTCACAGCATAACCATACCAAGAATTACCTTTACCCGTATTTAATATGGTAGAAATGTTATACAAGTGACTGTAAGAAGCTGGTGTAAAAGAACCATTTTCATCTTTTAGCACTTGAGACATTTGTAAAGACTGCCACTTTCTACTTATTTTACCTTGAGAAGAACTCATAGATATCAAAGCAGTTTCAGCCAACCCCCCATCTCCCACGATGAGTACGTAATTTTGATGCACTGTTAAAATATAATTACCGGATTGTAATCTATCTTTACCTGCATCTTTAGTTGTCTTAGTTAGAATATCAGAAGTATCCGGATAAATTTGTTCCGGTCTTCCTGAGCCTGTACCAAAGTCAGCCCATTCTTGATATTCTAATTTGTAGTAACACGGTATTACATTAATACCTGCATCACCTGCATACAGTTTTTTGGTAACTGTATTTAATAACATTCCAGGTTCTGCACTTTCTACGTAATTTTGATTACGCTTTTGTGCTTCTCCTGAACTGTTTTGTAAAAGTTTCAAGATTGGTAAGGCAAGACTTTCTTGTCTTATATTCTCAAAACCTTTCTCGGCGTCTTCTCTAAATAATATAGCAGAAGGCATCGGTGCCGCTTTTTTTACTTGTACTTCGTTCATATTTAACTCCTTGTTATTTTTGTACGGTTACCTTCGTAAGTTTTAAAAAGATCAGAGGGCATCTCTTGTCCAGATTCGAGATACTCTCTGACCACAGCCTTGAGTGTCTGGGAATGTACACCAATTTTCTGGACTGGTTCAAAACCCTGACCTCGTGCAAGGACAGCATAAGTTGCCGCCTTGTTATCTTCGCCACGACCAAAGGTAACAGTGATATCATTTTTAATAATATCACCTCGACCGTTATTGCGAAGCCATTCAAAAGCCTCCTGTTGTCTATCTTCAGGAATAGATGCGCTGTAAAAAGGTTTTACCTCTACAGACTCACCATCTTTTAGCTTTAATTTTGTAATGTTCATTTCTTTCATTATAGCCGGAATTTCAAACTCCGCTAAAACTCTTGCTTGTTCTTTTAATTTTTTAACGCCGTCTTCTGCGTTTTCAATTTCATCTTCTAAATTTTTTAATTGATGAACTTTATCGGTAAGTTGTTTTGGATCAACCACTGCTTTCATCGAATCTATTTTGTCGTCTCTAAAATTTATGTTCATGTTATAACCTTTCTAATATTCTTTCTAATATATAATCCTTTAAAATACGTTTGTCAAGCCTCCGAACTAACTTTTTGATATAAGTCAATTTCAATTGGATAATATCTTCTTTCCTGTTTATCCCACTTCAATAAGTTGTATTTACCGTTAGTAATATCGGAAACAATAGAGCCGGCAACACAAATAATAGCCGGATCTCCTGTTAATAATAAATAATCTTGGGGTGTGTAATTTTGTAGCAGTTTTCGTAATTTAAAAATTAAAGGTCCTGCACTCAAAATCATTTGTGCATTCTCGGGTAATAAAACTTTCAACGTGCCAAATTGGGAAGCACCAATAATATTAATTTTTGGCCTACCTTCCCTACTACCAGGGACATCTTGTATGACGTATACTGTATTATTCATTTCTTGACTTTACATACACTAATCTATATATCTTTTCAATAGAAAGAATAAATTATTATGCATTATAAGTTTAAAAGCAAGCCTTTTGCACATCAATTAAAAGCGCTTGAAATGTCTTGGGATAAAAAAGTATTTGCCCATTTCATGGAAATGGGGACTGGTAAATCTAAGGTTCTTATTGATAATATTGCCATGCTTTACGATAAAGGTAAGATTAATGGAGCTCTTATTGTAGCTCCTAAAGGTGTTTATAAAACCTGGCATGATGAACAGATACCAGATCATATGCCAGAGCACATAGAAAAAGAAATGGTGTTATGGGAATCGGGAGCAGGAAAAAAGAAAGAAAAAGAACTTAATAAATTATTTAAGTCTTCCGACGATCTTCATATTTTAATTATGAACGTGGAAGCATTGTCTACTAAAAAGGGAAAAATATTTGCAGCTAAATTTTTATCTTGCCATGCATCTATGATGGCAGTTGATGAATCTACTACTATTAAAAATCCTACAGCTATTAGAACTAAAACTATTATTGATTTAGGTAAAGATGTTAAATACAAAAGAATTTTAACTGGATCACCGGTTACCAAATCCCCTTTAGATTTATTTACTCAATGTTATTTTTTAGACCCATGGTTGTTAGATCAACAGTCCTACTATAGTTTTAAAACTAGATACGCCATCATGAGACAAATTAATGTTAGCGGAAGAATGATTCAAATTGTTAGTGGCTATAGAAATTTAGGGGAACTATCCAATCAATTAAAACCATTTTCATTTAGATGTTTAAAAGATGATTGTTTAGATTTGCCAGCGAAAACATTTATGAAACGAATCATTCAATTGACCGATGAACAACAAAAAGTTTATGACCAAATGAAAAAACTTGCTCTTGCTGAACTCAATGGAAAATTAACCACTACGGTAAATGCTATCACACAAATTATGCGATTACATCAAATTACATGTGGGCATTTCAAATCTGACGACGGAACTGTTCAAAAATTAAAAAACAATAGATTAGATGAACTCATGGATGTGTTATCAGAAATGGAAGGAAAAGCAGTTATTTGGGCCCACTACCGTTATGACATTGAAGTAATTGTATCAGCCATTAAAAAAGAATATGGGGACAACACGGTAGTTACTTATTATGGAGATACGACTACGGACGATAGACAAAAAGCAATTAAGTCTATTCAAGATCCAGAGAGTCCTGTTCGTTTCGTTGTAGGTACTCCACAAACGGGGGGTTATGGAATTACCTTAACCGGCGCGTCTACCATGATTTATTATTCTAATGGATATGACTTAGAAAAACGACAACAATCGGAAGCTAGAATAGATCGTATTGGTCAAACTAGAAATATGACTTACATTGATTTGATTGCAGAAAAAACTATAGATGAAAAAATAGTTAAAGCATTACGAGACAAAGTAAATATAGCCACCCAAGTTATGGGCGAGGAATTAAAGGAGTGGATATAAATATCCATTCTTCAGAATTATAAGGTATCATTAATTTATTATAGTTGTAATTAGCCATATATGGGAGGTACTGCCGTATTGTCAAGCGTCTATCTCGCGTGTCTACGTTGAGATATGGAAGACTTTTTAAAGATATTTAGTTGGAATTGGTATATGACCCAATGTTTTTCCTTTGTTGGATCCCTCTTTGATAGTGTATCCAGATCCATTGGTATTGATGTCTACTTCTTTTCTATTATTAAATAATATTTTGCCAGTCTGTTCTTTAATTTTTTCATTGTAATTTGATAGCGGTTTGATAGTTCCACCACCAATATCGGTTAAGTTATTTTCTCTATCTAAAAATTTATAGTCTATTTTAGTAACTTCAAAATCTTCTGTAATTTTTTTGCAAATAGTTTCAGGATCAAATGCCCCACAAGAATATACATCAAATTGCATTATTGCTGGAGATGGTTCATCCCAAACATGCATAACAATATGAGATGTTTCAATAATGGCTGCTCCCGTAATTCCACGATTACCTGGCACGTCATGATAAACAACATAAGGACCCATTAAAACTTTCATGTTAATAGATTTAATAAAATCTCCTAACCAATTAGTTAGGAATGCAACATCCATTGGGGGACTTACTGCTTCAGCGCGAATAATTAAATGTTTATGAACTAATACTTCGCCCGCCATCTCGTTCTCCGTTAGTTGCCAGTAGATTTAAAAATTGCAAGAACTGCAGCCAATAATCCAGCTATCAAAATGTATAAAAGTTTGTTTATTTTACCTTCTGTACTTTCTACTTTTTTTTCTATTTTAGAAATAGAACAACCCATGTGTTTCAAATGGTTTGTTTTAATAATGTTAATATCTTTTTTTAAACCTACAACATGGCCATATAGAGCCACTAAGTGCTCTCCAGTTGTTTTTGGTGTTTTACCGTTTGCCATTTAACTTAATCCTCTGTGTTGTAGTCTAATTTGTTTCTCACTTTCACTTAATAAAGCATTCTCACTCGGCGTCAACCCTTGATTTAATTGTGACATCTGTGGCATCGGAGGGCTAATTATTTGAGGATTTGGCATAGGTTGCGGAGCTAAAGGTGGCACCTGAGTCACCTGCTGCTCGCTGCTAGCTCCTGGAAGCGAGCCTTGTCTATCATCAAACATCCAGTCTTTAGGATTAATATAATCATAGAAATCTGCTCCTAGAGGTATATCTTTCATTGCGTTTCGCAACTCTCTAACAACGTCTTTGGTAGCATCATCGTAGGGCTCATCAAATGTTAAGTTATCAAAATTATCCTCTAATTTTTGGTACTGTTCTTTGTATTTTTTTTGAATAGGTTTAGATATTTCAAATGGATAAAAATACCCTCGTGCAATTTTATTAAAAGCGTTACGTTCTTGTCTTTCATCAAACTGTTTACGCATACTTTCCGCGGACATATCCAAGGTATAACCGGCTTCAATTTCATTAGCCATTTTATCCATGACTTTATATCTCTGTGCATTAGCTACGATATACCTTTGAATAATATCGTTGCTAGAAATTTCACCACCTTTTAAAGTATCACCAGTTAGTAATCCTCTTGTATTTCTAATTCCTTTTTTAAATTCATAGATTTTAAATTCAATGTTTTTTTCAGGTTCTACCTTCATAGCTCTAAGCCCATACATTCCAGCAAGTTCATCATACACATTAAATTTTTGACCACGTATGTTTGGCTTGTTTTGTAAAGATAAAATTAAACGTTCCATTTGTTGATAGGAAAGAGGAGCTGTATTTTTAAGTGTATAATTTAAAGCTTTTGAAAATTTTTCTCCATCAGGAGCCTCCGGATTCCATAAATTATTTCCTTCTGAAGTCTGTCCGTTTCTTGCATATAAACTAAGCATAGTTTCATACCAAATGGATGGTTCAAAATAAGGGGCTATAAATCGTTTAAATCCTTGAGCTAATCCATCAAATACACTTACCTTTAAAGGCGTTCCCGGTTTAAAAGTTCTATCTTGTGCAGTTTGAGCAATTACAGCTTGAATAGGATTCGTGACGGTATCATAAACAAAAGCCCCACTAGCATCTATATATTTCCAAGTTCCATCTTCGTCTCTCGTAATAAACAAACTAGTTCCTTTCGCATAGGGTGCTAACGATAAAGTTCTAATAGCAGATTCTATTTCTTCTGTTCCTCCATATAACCCTCGTAAGATATAATTTGTAGCAGGAATTATTCCTCCCACCGTTGCTCCAAAAGATATTAATCTTTTTTTACCTACATAGGAAAGAACAGGGTCTGCACTTTCTTTTAGTCCCAAAGAATAAATATTTCCGGCAGTTCTAGTTACTTCTGCAGGAAACGACACAAAGTTACTAAAAGGAGTTTTTCTCATGTTTTTAACAAAATCACCTACTCTAGAATAATTAGGCACCGTGTCCCTTACAATTTTAGTAGCCATTCTAAGAAGTTCTAATTCAGTTGGCATTTTAGCTATAGTTCCTTTTTTGAATGCAGCTTTATAAGCGTTGGTGTATGTGTCGTTTTCTTGTAGTACGTTAAACACTTTCCAAAAATCATCTTCCGCAACATATAGATCTGCCGCTGTCTTATAGGTTTTTTTTATTCCTTTTCCAAACGAACCAAAAAATTTCATAAATATATCTCCACCTTTACCCATGTCATCTAACATTCCGGCAATTTCACTAGCGTTCATACTGGAACTAACTACATTTTCATCCAATAAAAATTTGTATAACCTTTGATCTTTAGGAGTGTTTCTGTATAGTAATTGAGGTTGTATTGTATTCCATGCTTTTCTAAAATTCCTTATGGTAGTCAAGGGGTTCTTTGTCAAATTTCCGGTACCTGAAGCAAATAAAGAAGAAGTTAAAAAGTTACGAGTATGGGCATAAGGTCCTAAAATAGTTTTAGATATTTGAGTTAATCCTTTTGGAATTAAAATTAAATGTTGATAAACTATGTTTTTAGCAACATTATCCATTAATAAATTTTCTGTAAATTTCAATGCGTCGTCATATTCGGTTGTAGTAAATCTTCCATTTATTGGATTAGCCCAAACGTCTTCTTGTAAAGAAGATTGAATTTTTAAACCTGGATCTTCAATAACTATTTTAGTAGGAAAAGCTTTTTCCGCTTCTATTCTAGTAGGATAAGCAATACCGCGTTCCCCTCGCTTAACCAAGTCATCACTAGTATTTAACATACTTTGATAAAATTCATCTTTGGCAGTTAAGGTTCCTAAGTCTTGCATAGTATTAACTATAGTACTTCTTAAATCTCTTTTTTGACCAAACAGTCTTTGTAGTTGTCTTAAGTCTGCTTCTGTTTTTACAAAATCAGTAGGTTTAAATCTACCTCCTATAATATTATCTGCTATGTTTACTAATTGAGACTGTTTGTCATCTAAAACACTTAATCTACTAACGATAAATTCAGGAGTTTTAGTTAATGGATTTAGTTTTACGTTTTTAACTATGTTATTAGCCATAATAGTTAATTCAACATCATCTAATTTGACTCCGTTTTCAAGTCCATACCGTTTAAACATATTTTTTAATTGATCCATTGCTTCTGCCGTAGGTTTATACCTTTGAAAAGGAAGAATGCTGTCGTCTGTAAATATTTTATATTCAGACGTAAAAATATTTCTCATACGTTCCGACATAATTTCGCCAAATTTATTGCTTGCTGTAGTAATATTTCCGCCATTTAACAACGTATTTTTAAAAACATTAAATTGATTTCTAGCTTTCATCATTTCTCCTACTAAAGAATTGACTTGATTACCGTTTAAACCAATTTCTTTTGCAAATTCTGTGAATTGATCTAATTTTTTTGCAGGAAAAGATGTAAACACTAACTTACCGTTTTTAACTATGTCGTCTCCAGAAGTCAGTAATTCATCTAACCTTCCTACTAATCTTTTTATCTCAGGAGTACCTTTTCCAATTTTAGCTTCTTTTGCAATATTATATAAAGTCTTATCAATATCCATAATTAAGTCCTTAGCTGTCACTTGACTAGATGTGATCTGTCCTTCTACTCTTTGTAGTCCTTCATATAACTCTGAAGATTTACCACCTCGTGCTCTAAAAGGAGCACCTATATATTTATCCACTAATTGATCTATTTCACTATTACTATACGCGAGGTCTTTCCCTCTAGTAGACAATGCTTGTGCTATTTTTCCCACCCCATACATAATGGGTACACTAATCATAGTGTCCTCCACCCCTATTCTAAATCGATTGGCTAATTTTCTTATAGCATCATCTTTAGCTCCTGGTTTAATTTGTCTATCTAATTTAGTGGGTCCACCAAATTTATCTCCCCAGGATCCAATAGTTTCAATATCGGTTACCATTGCAGTTCCGGCACCACCGCCAATAGCCACTGCAGAAAATTTTTGTTTTCCGCTTAACTGGTTCATTTGATTTGCTTTTAATTGAGATTTAAGAATATTTTTATTAGGAGTTACTAATTTATCTGCCTTAGCTGCATTAATATAAGCATTGGAAACTTGTTTTGCTTTGAGTCCTGCTTTAATTACACCGGATGCGCCTATTCTCGCTGCCCCATATAATTGAATAAACATTTCGGTAAGTGCACCTACAGCAGTATCTCTGGCTGCTTCTTCTGCGCCTCCTGTCAACTTACCTAATACAGAGTCCTTAAAAGTTTTTTCTAATTTAGCAGCGTCACCTTCACTTAATTTAATATTATCTTCTTTCAATGCATCCGCTATCTCTATAGTTAAAGATACAAATCCATAGGGAATTTTTACTAAACTACTTAAAAGTGCTCCTGTTACACTAGTAAGTACATTAATATCCTGACTTCTTTCTGCAGTACCTGCTGCAATGATTTCATCTAATGTTCTTAAATCTGCGTACTCTTCTCCTTTAATTTCTGGGGGACGGCCCCTAAATTTTGGACCAATCCATTTTCTAGGTTGGCTATAAGTAGTGCCTTCTTGATCCGTTTGAATGGTTTCAACTATATCTCCGAACTCATCGAAGGTGGGTAGGTCTTCTCTTTCGTCAGCCATGGGACCTCCTATCTATTTACCGAGGTAATTTTTAATTGGTTGTAGTCCAGGATACTGTTTAAACACTCCATTGTCAAAAATATATAGCAAATCATTGTCTGGATTTAAATAAGTTCTATTATTTATATAACCAAAACCTTTTTTATTTCTAGGAGCAGGCGCTATGTAAAAACCCTCAGCTGTTTTTTCCATTTTTCCATTCATAACTACCATTGGTTTACTTTTATCTCTTAGTTCCAGAGCTTTTTTAAGATTCTCATCTTTAATTAACCCTTTTAATACATACCTATTACTTAGGCGATCTAATATAGCTTGTGACATAGCATAAGATTTTGTTATTCCATTATCTTTTTCCTTATTCCATATAGAGTTAGCTTCTATTTCAAGTGCTCTTATTTCTTCATTTTCTCTTAAATATTTTTGATCCCCTTGAGCTTTTAACATAGCTAATCTTCTAGCATCTTCAGAACTTATGGCACTAGTAATTCCTTGTAGTCTAGCTTGTCTTTGGAAATCACCTTCTCCTTGTGATTCTTTTAAATAATCATCTACAGGTTTTTTATATGATTTTGCTAAAGTAGAAAAAATATTTCCATCCGGTCTTGCAGACATTGTTTCTAATCCACCTTTAATTAATAGGTCTGATAATTTATCATTTTGACTTCGACCTTGACCTGCAAATGCAGATATTAATGCTGCTCTTCCTTGTCCTGTTTTAATGGTATCTGCCATTTCAGGGTATTGTTTCAACAAATCTTCTATATTTGAATCTGCATATTTTCCTCTAGGAACTGCCATACTAACAATACCTTCATTAGTAGGTCCGCCTTTTCTGAACATAGGTCTTTTTAAAATTTTAGACATTATTTTCCTGTTCCTATCCTATCTTAAAAATATTTCCTGGAGAAGGATTAAACGCTTTGTAAATTCCAGCTAATGTTGAAGCAGCCCCCAATCCAGTCTGTAAGGCAGTTGGAGATGGAGTTTGTTGCATTTCAGTTCGTCCTGGGTATCCAGCAATTAAACCTGTAACTCCTGCACCATAAGCGTTAGCAGCTTGTAAAGGTTGATATCCTTGTTGATAAGCTAGCTGTTGATTCGCAGTTAGTCCTGCTTGAGTTTGAGCTTGTTGTTGTGCTCCTAAAGTAGATAGTCCCGCAATTTGTGATCCTAACATTTGTTGATTTTGTTGACCTAAATTTATTTGATTTGCAAATTGGTTTTGTGCCATGTTTTGAGCTTGACCATAACCTTGGTTTAATAAATTAGCTTGAAGAGCAGCTCTATTCATATCACTGTTTGATTGGTATTCAGCTCTTTGTACCCCTTCTCTTGCGCCACCAAAAGCTCCAGAACGAATAGCATTATCTGCTAATGGTTGCATTCCTTTTTGAGCTTGAATGTCAAATTGAGATAAAGTGGTGTCCATCACATCTTGTTGATAAGGGGACATGTATTGTTGATAAGCTGTAGGTCCTAAATTTTGTCCCGCCGCTTGTAAATAAGGTTGATATCCTCCAAGTCCTGAAGCTAATCCTTCCGCTTGCCCTTGTAATTGACTTTGTCCAGCAACGAATTGATTGCCGTATAGTTTAGACATGTCTAAACCTTTAATACCTCCTACTGCACTAGATAGATCTCCTAAATAAGTTTCACCGGCTGCTTTTATAAAATCTGCTGGTAGTATCTGAGTTTGTTGTAATTCGGCCATTATGCCATTCCTCCATTTTCAAGTTGTTTCATCATAGCATACATTTTTTGAGCTCCAACATTTGGATCTCCTCCACCTGCATTTTTAACTGCATCAGCTGTAAACACGAATTCATTATTAGATAACATTGCTGGAATATCATCTTCCTTTTCTTTTATACCAATTGGCGGAACAAATCCACCCTGATCTCTATAATCTAGTTCAGATACTCCACTTTGATTTTGTCTAGGATTACCTACAGGCATTCCCATTTGATTTGCTATTTGAGGAGCTGCCATGATACCATCTTGGACAGAATTTCCATATGCGTAACCCATTCTTCCACCTTGTGCCATCATAGACATTTGTGGTTGACTAAAAAAACCTTCTTGAGTAGCCTCTGAAATTATATTTCCTATTCCACCTCCTTGATAACTTATTCTTCCACCATTAGCCGCTCGCACCCCGTAATAAGGATTATTAGCACTAGACGGAAGTTGATATCTAGAAGCACCAGCAGTGTTTTGTAAATTTGCATTTAAAGTTGTTTTCCATTGTTCTACTCTTGCATTATATTCTTCCATAGACTCACCAGGCTTTTGTTCCGGTTGTCCACCAGACATCGCTCCACCTATTGCTCCTATTCCACCCGCTATCAAAGATCCTGTACTTGGCACTAAACTACTAGCTATACTTCCAACTGAACCAAAAGAAGCCGGTAATAATTGATTAATTCCTTGTGTAAGACTATTTCCTAAAAGAGAATTACCTAAACCAAATTGTCCACCTCCTCCTAAAAGTCCAGAAGTAGCCGCTTCAGATCCAAATGCAGGTGCTCCAGTTAATGAAAAACCTCCAGGAGATAATCCAAATCCACCACCGCCCGCGTAAATAGCTGCAGCCATTAAAGCCATTTTTCCTAAATCACTTGACGCAACTTTTTTAACAACATTAGCTACACCCTTAACGGCTCCCGAAATTCCTTTAGTTATTCCTTTAAAAAAACTGCCGAATCCATATTGTTCTCTATCTACTAATCTTCCAATTCCTCCGGAAGCATAACCCATTCTTCCACCAAATCTCGCTTGAACTCTATTCTCATCGGATACTTCTTGCATACCTCCTTGTGCAACCGCTTGAATCATTTGTTTTGCAATTCTAATTGCTTCTTCTTGTGGAATACCTTCATCCATTAACATTTTAACAATAGTAATTATTGCTTGTTGTGGATCCATTTGTGGTTGAGCTTGTGGTTGAGCTTGTGGTTGAGCTTGCATCTGCTGAGGAGATGCTTGCATCATATCTTGATTATCTTGCATAGATTGTTCATCTTGCATTTGGTAATCCTCTTGCATTCCTTCTCCACCCATATTATAAAATTGTCTATTCATCTGTGATCTAGATATCATACTCTTTTTAAATTGTTAATAATAAGGCAGGTGCAAGAGTCCTGAAAACGTTTAATTTATACTAATTTATATCGTATTACAAGTTCGTTTTTGTGCCTAAAGGTAGATCAGCTACATAAATTTTAACACTTCTAGAAACATGCTCTGGCTTAGTTTCAGTGCCTTTATTTTGTACATCTGCTAGTGCTTCTGCATCAGACATATACTCGGTTCCGTTTATTAAATTAATTAAGGTTACTTCTACCTTAGGAGTAATAATGGGTACTTTTTCCCCCTCAATCATTTCATATCTAAGTGAAGCTTCTTGTTCTATAAACGGCATTATCTGTCCTCCCTGTTCATTTCTAATATTGCAATAGTGCCGCTCATCTGATCCGCGGCTGCTGCTTGTAGTCTAAGTACATCATTTTCTTCTAAAATGAAAGTA
>Ga0209702_10005409_pt1 | contig 17400 bp, 12 predicted proteins | sample FRY01_FD_187210 | JGI IMG/M metagenome (GOLD analysis project Ga0209702, IMG submission 187210) | Freshwater microbial communities from Lake Fryxell liftoff mats and glacier meltwater in Antarctica - FRY-01 (SPAdes) (version 2) | ecosystem: Environmental > Aquatic > Freshwater > Ice > Glacier...
TGAGCTGGGGACGGTCCGAAAGGGGCGTCTCTACCATCCGGAGTTCGGGGATGACCTTGGCATCGCGATCAAGGAGATCCGCGGGGACTACAAGGATGACGCGGGTGTGAACCGGAACCGGCTCCGCCCCTGGGAGATCACGGACATCCGGCCACGTGAGGGGGATATCTGGCAGGAGCGGCTCTACGCGATCCAGTGGATGGATGCGGGTGAGATCGCGTCAGGGAAGAAACATCCGCGCACCTGGTTCGCGGCCCCCACGGTTGAGGACCTCAACCGCGAGGAGGAGGTGGCCGCCTATGTGGAGCGGCATCTGCCGGAGTGGCAGGCGGCCGGGTTCGTGCCGGATATGGCGATCGAGCCGGGGAACAAGACGGATGAGCCAATCCGGACGCGTGGCTGGACCCACTGGCATCACCTGTTCAACCCGCGGCATCTTCTGGTGAACGCGGTGGCGGCGCGGCATGCGAAGCCGGTGGCGCATATGAATTTGGGGTTGGCTTCAGTTCTTAACCGTAGCGCTCGCCTTTCAAGTTGGGATTCCACTACCGATGCGGCGAAATATGTTTTTCAAAATCAAGCACTGAACACTATGCTAAACTATCCAGCAAGAAGCTGGCCTCACTGTTCTGATCTCTTGAGAATTCCTGAAATAGGCGGCCGGGTGGAATTCAGCCAAGCTGCCTCCCGCCGTGCCGCCGACATCGATGTCGAGCAAGACCTGATCATCACCGACCCGCCCTACGCCGACGCAGTCCAGTACGACGAGATCACTGAATTCTTCATCGCCTGGCTCCGCAAGAACCCCCCAGCCCCGTTCAACGAATGGGTCTGGGACTCCCGCCGCGCCCTTGCGATCAAGGGCGAGGGTCAGGGGTTCAAGGCCGGCATGGTCGAGGCCTACCGCGCCATGACCGACCATCTCGTTGTTAACGGCCTCCAGATCGTCCAGTTCACCCATCAGGACGTGAAGACCTTCTCCGACATGGCCCAGATCTTCTGGGGCGCTGGTCTTCAGGTGGTCCAGGACTGGTACGTCTCCACCGAAACCACCTCCGAGCTGAAGAAGGGCGGTTACGTCCAGGGTACCCACATGATCATCCTGCGAAAAAGGGGCGAGCCCCTCTCCGGCTACTCGGACGAGATCCAGGAGGAGATCCGGGTCGCGGTCGCGGAGCAGGTGGCCGACATGGTCGGGCTCAACCAACGCGCCGCCGGGGCCCGCCGCGACGGGAACATCTTCAACGACGCGGACCTTCAGATGGCGGGCTACGCCGCCGCCCTGCGCGTGCTGACCGGCTATACCCGGATCGACGGGACCGACATGACCCGCGAGGTGCTGCGACCCCGCAGACGCGGGGAGGTCACCCTCGTCGACGAGATGATGGAATTCGCGGTCCGGGTCGCCAACGATCATCTGATCCCGGACGGGATCGAGCGCGGGATCTGGTTGGACCTCTCCGGCGCGGAGCGGTTCTTCCTGAGGATGACCGACATGGAGGCTGGCGGTCCGGTCCGGTTGGACGATTACCAAAACTTCGGCAAGGCGTTCCGGGTAGATGATTACACCGCTTTGATGGGGTCCCTGACCCCGAACGCGGCGCGCCTGAAGACCCCGGCGGAGATGGGGAAGAAACACCTCTCCGAGGAGGTGGAGTTCGGCGGCCGGTCCCTGGTCCGGATCGGGCTGCACGCGGTCTGGAAGCTGGAGCGGGGGGAGGAGGTCGACCTCGTGCTGGAACAGCTCCGGGACGCGATCCCGGACTATTACCGCAAACGCGGGACGCTCCTGGCGATCATCGCCTGGCTCGGTGAGCGGTGGCGGGCGCAGGACGGGGGACACCCGGTGGCGGCGCGGGTGCTTGCTGAGGCGCTGCGGGTGGAGAAGATCTGACCGGGTGAGTGTTTCACGGGACCGCACGGGGTTAGAGAGCCAGGTGTTACGATGACGCGAATTAGGTCAACCAGAGGAGAAGAAACATGAAAGACCTCGACTTTGCGAATTTCGAAACGTGTTTCGTCGGCCTGGATGAGGGATACGAGGATTTCGTATGCCCCAGCTGTGACGTGACTCGTGCCGAGCTCAACGCTGAGGCGGGTCTCGAGCCTCACGTCATCGACAAGACTCTGATGCACAGGCATCATGACCACATCTGTGACGGGCTCAGCGGACTTACCATTTACGGCGCCTCACCGGACCTGGTTGAAGCGGTGGAGCGCGTTTTGACCGGGTTTGAGCGCACCTTGGTCTGCCATCGGTGCAACGCGGCTGACAACGGCCTTCTGAAGCAGCGGCTCATCGCCCTGACCCGTCCGGAACTGCGCGATCTGGTCAGCTTCCCCCCCTCCGCGATCCGCGCCGGTGTCACCCGGGTTCCGGGCGGGAAACACGCGTTCAATGAGAACGGGGGTGAGCGTCTCGCCTACGAGCTGGACCAGGTGATCCGTCTGTCCGAGATGGCGGCCGACCTGATCAACGGGATCCGGAACGCGGTGATCGGTGCCGATCATCGGGAGCTAGGAGGGGTAATTGATGCGGTGCTTGAGGCTTTTCTTCGAGACGGGTCCCCGCTTGAGATCCGCCATGAGGTGCTGGGCCCTTTAACCTGGACTGCGCTCATCGGGGAACTGAGATGGGCCGAGAACGCCTGGGCGCCCCCCTGCGATCTGACCGGCGCGCCGGTGCGCGGCGGTGACTACCTGCACGACTTCCACACAGGGGAGACGATCGGCGGATTCAGGACCTCCCTACCGGAACAGGTTAGGGGCCGTTTCGCCCATCTCAACACTTTCTATAAATACGGTCATCGTGGGCCAGGTTTCATCCGGATCCGGGACGGGTCCCATGTCACGGAGTTCGCGGGACCCGTCAAATCCGCCTTCTCCTGTGATCACTGCACGCCCCACACGGAAAAGGGGTGGTACGCCTGTGCTGACTGCCAGCGTGACGCACATCTCGTTCGGGACCTTCTTTGCGTCGCCGACCATGACCTTATCCCCGTCAGCCAGCTGCTCTCCTGCGTCTCCTGGAACGACGAAATGACGGTGAGGTCTATCAACATGGGACGTGCGGTCAGCTTGTTTCGGGAGGCGTCCGGGACGGTCCGTCAGAGCGTCCTCGACGTGGTCAAAGCGGCGCGCCCGAGAAACATCAGGTCCGATTTGTCGGAGCTGATCCTCCAGACGGCAAGAAACGCCTCCTCACTCCCCGATTTCCTTGAGCGCCTGAAGGATCAGGGAGTCCTGTGCGGGGCCAGCCTCTCCGGCTGCGGCAAACACATCTACTGGGTCGAGTTCATCTATGAGGGTCTGAAGTTCAAGCAGGGGGCGGTACATTTCGGGCCGGGCGAGATCCGGGCCTACGGGCTCACCTATGACCCCGCAACGGACCTCGACAGGGTCTGGCCTTTCCGGGTCCAGTGGAGACGCGAAAAATCATGATTTCCCGCTTCTCCTCCCGCTCTGAAAACCTCACCCGCTCCTTCCTGAAGGACCGGCTCCGGGACGCCGTCACCTATGATCGGATCTCCGGATATTTCCGCTCCACCCTTTTCTCCCTGATCGAGGAGGAGCTCAGCACGATCGACCGGGTCCGCCTTGTCTGCAACGCGGAGATCGACCCGCGCGACATCCTGGTCGCCGGGGTCTCCGACCCCACCTCCGACCGTGCCCAGCTGGTGGCGTTCACGGCGGACCGGAACGCGGCCTCCCCGCTTCTGGAGCGGGCCCGCTGGCGCCGCCTCCACGAGCTGCTGCGCTCCGGAAGGGTCGAGGTCCGGGTCGTGTCCCGCGCCGCCGCCCCCTTCCTGCACGGCAAGGCCGGACTCATCACCCATAAGGACGGCACCACCTCCGCCTTCATGGGCTCCGTCAATGACACCTATTCCGCCTGGAACCTCAACTACGAGCTGATCTGGGAGGACACCTCAAGGGCCGCGGCCGAATGGGTCCGGGGCGAGTTCGACTGGCTCTGGGGGCGCGGGGTCCCGCTCGCCGAGGCGGTCATCGAGGAGATCGGCCGGGAATCCGCCAAGACGGAGGTCAGGATCTCCGACCTGCACAAAACCCCGGTCGACCTGATCAAGGCGGCTCTGGTCGAGTCCCCCGCCCGGCTCCGCGGCGAGGCGCTGATGCCCTGGCAGAAGGCCTTCGTCTCCATATGGTCCGAGCACCGGGACCGGCACGGAGCGGCCCGGCTGATCTTGGCGGATGAGGTAGGGGTCGGCAAGACCCTGTCCATGGCGACCACTGGCGCCCTCTCCGTCCTGCTCGGGGACGGCCCGTTCCTGATCCTGTGCCCCTCCACACTCACCGAGCAGTGGCAGGTGGAGCTGTGGGACCGGCTGGGTCTCCCCTCCGCCCGCTGGGCCCGGGACCCGTTCAAGGGGTGGATTGACCACACCGGTCACCATTACCGGGCCCGGGACGCCGCCGACATCCTGGCCTGCCCCTGTCAGGTCGGGATCGTCTCAACGGGTATGCTGACCGCGCGCAAGAACGACACGCTCCTGCCGGAGGCGGCGGCCCTCCTGGAGGGGAGATACGGGATGATCGCGCTTGATGAGGGGCACCGGGCCCGGATCCGGCGTGACATGAAGGGGGAGGAGGCGGACCCGAACAATCTTTGGGGCTTCATGTCCCGGATTGCGGACCGGACCCGCCATATGGTGATCGGGACCGCGACCCCGATCCAAACCTACCGGGAGGAGATCTGGGACCTGATGCGCCTGATCGGGACGGGCCGGGAGCACGTGCTTGGCCGGACCAGCGCTTCCCGCTGGTATGACCCGAAGGAGGCGCTCGACCTGATCTCCGGCGCCCACGCGCCGCAGAGCGCGGAGGAGGCCTGGGCCTGGTTGCGCACCCCCCTGCCCCACGCGGGCGAATCCGCCCTGTTCCGGGACATCCGGCGCGACCTGCGCCTGCCCCCGACGGAGCCGTTCTCCTCAGCCCCGCTCACGGACCTGGACCCGGATACCCGATCCGAGCTGGACCGGCTCGTGCGAAAAGGGGAGATGGGAACCCGTCTCCCACTCCTCGGTCAGCATAACCCGCTCGGACGGCACGTGGTCCTGCGGCGCCGCAAGACGCTCGAGGACGCGGGCCTGATGGACCGGGTCGCGGTGGACCTGTGGCCACAGGCCGGGGACGCGCCGGCCCTCTTTGCGGACCGGGCCGTCATCACCCCGCACTACTATGACCTCGCCTATCAGGCGGTGGAGGCGTTCACCCAGGTGATGGCGCAGCGGGTCAAGGCGGTGGGCTTCATGAAGACCCTCCTCCTGCAACGGATCTGCTCCTCCGTCGCCTCCGGCCTCTCCTCCGCGCAGCGGATGATCGAGACCCGGACCAACCTGATCCTCGACGCCAATGAGGAGGCGGATGAGGAGATAGCGGACCTGCTGGAGGGGCTCGCGGAGGCGGGGGAGCTGCACGTTCTGGACACTGAGATCGCCCGGCTGCGCGAGGTGGTGGACCTGCTGGAGGAGCAGCAGTTCGAGGACCCAAAGGGACGTGCGGTCCTGCATTTCCTGCGGGACCGGGGCTGGTTGGAGCTGGGCTGCATCATCTTCTCCCAGTATTACGACACGGCCCGCTGGGTGGCCGGTCTGGTCTCCGAGGCGTTCCCGGAGGAGCCGGTCGGGCTTTACGCCGGGGTGGGCCGGTCCGGGCTGATGCTGGGCGGGGAGTGGCGGTCCGCTGAGCGCGAGGAGCTGAAACGGCTGGTCCGGGAGGGGACCCTGCGGGTCCTGACCGCGACGGATGCGGCCGGTGAGGGGCTCAACCTGCAGACGCTGGGGACCCTGATCAACGTGGACCTGCCCTGGAACCCGTCCCGTCTGGAGCAGCGGATCGGCCGGATCAAACGCTTCGGCCAACGACGCAGCTCCGTGGACATGGCCTCGCTGGTCTATGCCGGGACGATCGACGAGCGGATCTACCAGCGCCTGTCGGAGCGGATGAAGGACCGCTATGACGTGCTCGGGTCCCTGCCGGACGTGATCGAGGGGGACTGGGTCCTGTCGGAGAAGGAGCTGGAGGACCGGCTCAAGACCTACACCACCCCGCCCTCCCCGGATGACCTCTTCACGCTCCGCTACGGGGACTTCCTGGACAGCGTCGAGAAGGACTGGGAGACCTTCGACAAGGTGATCGGTCGGCCCGAGCTGCTGGAGGTGATGAAGCGTCCATGGCGATGAGAGGTCCGCTCAAGTCAAGTTACGAAATGCAACTGGGGCCGTTTGTGAGAAAAACGTAGAGTTCTCCAAGGAAACCGTTCACACGCCGCGCGGAACGGACCGATCAACTCTCACGGAGACCTCATCATGTTCAGGATCACCCTTCTCGTCGCACTCACGGCCGGCGCATTACCCACCCACGCTGACACCCTCTTCAAGGCGCAGAGCGCCCTTGAGCTGTCCATCGGCGCTCGCGGCTGCGGCCGCGTCATCGGCGCGATGGCGGCCTGCGGACATCCAAGATCCGAGCAGGAACCGATCCTCAAGCGCTGCATGGCCGCGATCCCCAGCTCCGCGATCGAGGACCTTATGTATGGGGTCGAGGAGGGGGCAGCGCTGGCCCCGAATTCTCGGGGCTGGAGCTGCCGTGAGGTCCGGTCGGCCCTGGGGAAGCTTCGATGATCCCCGCCGCGCCTTGTAGGATCTCCGTCCACATGTTTCGGCTGATCTCGGACCGGTCTCAACTATCTATGCCGGGACCGGCGTGATAATTTTGCGAAAACCCTACTGCACACAGGAAGAACTATGTTCAAGAAGCTGACCCTCGCGCTCACCCTGATGACAAGCGCCTCTCCGATTGTCGCGCAGACCTGGCCTGAACGGGTCGAGAAGCCGAAAACTGAGGTGTTGTGGTATTTTGGAGCTGGATCGAGCACCGGAACCTATAACGGGGACAAGACCCCGCTCAGCATGGGCGGCCTCCTGCTTGGTGAGCGGTTCAATATTGGGTTTGACGTCGGATACGAGGGGCAGATGTTGGACGCCCGCGGCAACAACTATGAGCTCACGCAGGGCCAGTCCTACAACTTCCTGATCGGGGCAAACCTGCACAAGACGGAGAAGACCCGTCTTGACGCGGCCCTCCTCGTCGGAATGCGAGAAACCGCACAAGACTGTCCTTCTTCTGTGATCGGTTATGCGTGCTTTGCCGGACTTGACCCGGATACGACCTATAAGGGGAACTACGGCGCCCTCGTGACCTATTCGATCAACAAAACCGCCGTGGGTGTTCGTGTGACCGGTGAGAGCGTCCAGGGCGTTCTCGGATGGAAATTTTAATTTCCGAAATGTCCTGAGTAATAATTGGAGGTCGAGATGGTAATAACGATCATACTGTGGATATTTTTCTCCATGATGATTGGAAACTGGGCGAGAAAATGGAATAGAAACGGGTATGTCTGGTATTTCATATCTTTCATCTTCTCGCCACTCCTTGCCGCTGCATTTCTATATGGCAGCGGCAGTGCGATGCCGAAGTGTCCACATTGCTTTGGGGAAGTCGTATCGGGGGCCTCCGCCTGTAAAAACTGCGGTCGAGATCTGTTCTGACCTGGCATAGAGCTCCCCGCTCTCCACATCTTTCGGGCCCCACCCTCTTCGTGCCCGGACGATCGCGTGGTAATATGCGAAAAACCTGATTAAGCCATGCCCGTCGACCACGAACGTCTTTGCGACTTCCTCTCCGAGACCAACCCTGACGCCCTCTTCCTCGGGGTCGACACCGAGTTCGACCCCGCCCTTCTCGGCACCGCCGAGCGGGACGGGAACCACGTCGCCGTCTACAGCCGGGAGGGGATCATCACCTGTCTGATCGGGGCCGGGATGGAACCAGACGACGCCGAGGAGTGGTGTGCGTTTAATCTCGACGTACTGAGCCTTCCGGTGAATATGCCTAAGAAGGAGAGGCCGAGGAGTCTGACTTGCGCCGGCTGCGGACAGCCGGTCATCCCGAACCTTGGACCGCAGAAGGTCCGCCACTTCAGTCACGACCCGAATAACAGAACCTTCTCCTGCTCCTGGGAGAGCTACCTGCATCAGGCCGGAAAGAGGGCACTCGCGGAAGCGGTCGAGGATCTGATCCGTACGGGCAAGTCGCTCACTCTGATCCATCCACACGGAATTCGAAACTTAACCTACAGGTGGGACGGGGATTTTGTAACGGAAACGACGGAGCCGTCATCCCGAACACTGGACGTCGGGGGCGCAACCGTTACGGTCGAGAAGGGTGAGAAGGGCTTCGTTGCTGACGTGCTCATGCGTGCCTCGGAGCTCAACCTCCTTCTGGAGGTCGCGGTGACACATCGCTGCAGCACCGAGAAGGTGAGTTCGGGGGTCCCGATCCTGGAGTTCGACCTGTCCTCAGAGGAGGACATAGAGCGGATGGTCGGCGAAGTCCGGTCCGGGGAGGTGATCATCGGAGGGGTGGGCGCGCAAGTCCGCGCGATGAACCTCGACCTTGAAACTGTCGAGGAGCGGTTCGAGGAGGCGGACTGGGATCAGGTCCTGACCCGCGCTGATGAGATCCTTTGTGACCTCTATCGTCCCGGAACCCCGGTCCGGCTTCGTGACGGATCCCGATCGGTTGTCCCACGCATCCGAGCCGGCGCTTACGGGTCTTTTTGTGACCCCGTCGAGGTCTGTTATCTTCGGGACCTGCTGGACATGTTCGAAGAGGCCCTTCGGAGTGGGTATCCGGGGCTTTTCGCGATCCTTCCGGACGAGGTGGATGAGGCGGCCTATTTGCTCCTGCGTCACCTTTCCGGCAAGGAGGTTTGGACGCCGGAAATGGTTCGCGCGAACCCCTTCGACCTGATGGGGAGACTGGACCCCTCCATCCCGGAGGAGGTCCGGGACCGCATCATCTCTGACGGGACGTTAGCGCGCTGGCGTGATCAGTTTGGGATATTCGAGCGCAACTTCCCGGAGCGCGCGCCCCGAAAATCGGCCCCGGGCGTCAGTATTCGCGACCTGACCGTTTCCCTCTCCCGGGACGGTCGTCTTTGCGCGACGCGGGACGCACGGGTTTTCGGGGCCATGTTCGGGACATTTCAGGTGGCCTCGTCAAAGCCGGATATCTGGCTGCTCGACCAGGTCATGCGGGGGCGGCTTGGGAGGGTCCGATTCGTTCGGTCCTGCCTGAACTGTCGCAATCACGGATTTTCCTCGGGGAAAGAACCGATCTTCTGTTTTCGTAAGAAAAGCCCCTGCCATCAAACGGACGCGATCGGCTGCAAACAATGGTCATGGATTAAAGAGGATTCGGAGCTGGTTGCGCACCGCAAGCGGATCGCTGAGAACCCTAAGGCGCCGGCGTTTTCGAAAATTATGATCTAATCTTAGATCCGCCCGCCCATGTTTCGAGATGGCTGCGGAGAGATTCCAGTAGTGCTTCTGATAAGCGTCGCATGAGAAAGAACACGCCCTGCAACGGGTAACCGTTTCCCATAATAGGAAAAAAATCATATCCGGGCCGGGCCGGTTCGCGTTCGGGACAGGAGACATCGATGTTGATGTTCAGCTCGATGAGGACTGGGATTTCACTTGATCGCGCTTTTGCGAAAACCGTAAACGGTCTGCCCTTCCTTTTTCTTTAATGTCCATCTTTTCAGGCTCATCAGGTCCGATCTAAGGTGTCCGCAAGACGCGCTTAAAAAGAGAAGGATGATATCCATGAGGAACGCCTCGATGACCTACAGCCCGGGACGGGAAGAGCTGATCGACAGGCTGGGCGCTGAGGGCCCGGCCGACGCGGTAAGCCTCGTTCTAGGGACCCGCGAGACGGACGCACACCCGCGCGAGCGGCGCGCCCTCCTCGCGTTTCTTCTTGGAGGAACGGTGCGCGAGGTCTCCGCGGATATGGGGGTCTCCGAACACAGGACCTTTCAGCTCATTCGCAGGGCCGCCGATGACGTGGTCCGGGTGCGAGAGGCGGAAAACGCGTCCAGATCCCACCTTGAGCGGCTCACGAACAGGTCCCGGAGATCACTTGATCGGTCCGGCCTGGACACGGACGAGAAGGTCCGGCGCGTGGTAGCGTTTTACGGTGCGAAGGCACTGCTAACCCTGGAGACATTCGGGGTTTACCAGCATAGGGAGGTCTGCGACGCGTTCGGGTTTGACCCGGATGAGCCGGTGCGGTTACCAAACCTGTCCGATCAGGAGGTCCGGTCCTTATCGGCGCCTCCGTATGCTCACAAAACTCGCCGAATCCGTGAGCTCATCCTCGCGGATGAACGGGTTTTTGCGAGTGAGGCTCAGGAGGTATCAAGGGCCGATACCCAGGAGACTGACCTGCCTGACGACTCCCCCTCCCCCTGACCGGGAGGGGGCTGGCACGTCTTCAGTGAAACAATACTAAGCCCTGGGCCGGGTGAGCGGGTCCTGCCGCAACACTTCCAGGTCCATCCCGAACGCGGCCTGGCCCCAGGCATACATGCGCGGTAGCGCCTCCGGGATCCGGTCCAGAGGGATCCTCATGAAATTCGGCTCATACGTCTCCGGGTATCCGGTTCTTGATCTGATCTGGTCCCAGCTGATCCCCATCGCTGAAACGCTTATGACCTCGGCGCGGACCGATTCCGGAGCTTCATGGGGTGAGACCCCGGAATACGCGAGGCCGACCCCGAGATCAGACGCATTCTGCCAGGGGCTGTCATCGGTATCAACGAATGACATCTCGCTCTCGTGCCGCGCGCTCCAGACGTCGCCCGCGACGTATTCCAACTCCTCGAAACAGAAGAGGTATCTCTCGCATCCCTCCGGCGTCGGAAGCAGCCCAGCAAGTTCATCAGGGTTCGCGTGAACTCTCTCATAAGCGGCACGGCCCCGGGATATGAGCCAGCTGCGGAAGTAGTGGAACCCGTCGTCCGAACAAAACTCCATTGCAAAATCCGCGGCGACCCAGAGGAGCCACACATTCAGTGCGTCGTGGGCGCGACGGAAATCCCCCCTGAACCAGAGGAGGTCCTCATCCGAAAGATCGGTCAGGAGCGCCTTGAGGGCCGCGATCTGCGCCTCATCGGACCCGGCCCCGACGGTCTGGTCAATGATCTCCCAGAACCGGTCCGGGTCGCTGGGCGGAGCCTCAACATCATCAATCTCCCAGCCGGTATGGGAATCTGCGTCATCAAGGTCATAAAGCTCGTCCTCCCTCAAAAGCGGATCTGAGCGAAACTCCTCGAGCGTGAGGCCGAACGCCGCCTGACCCCAAGCGTATATCCGCGGCAGGAGCTGTGGTATCTCGTCCAGCGGGACGTCCATCATGTTCGGCTCATATTCCTCGGGGTATCCGGTTTCATCCCGGATCTGGGACCAGGACATGCCGAGCGCTCGACTAAGATCTATATCTTCCTGAAGGTCCGGATCGGTATCCTCCTCGCGCAGGGCCGCATATACCGTACCTGCGCCAAGGTCCGACCCTTTCTCCCACGGGTCCTCTGACGCTTCCACGAACGGAATTCGACCTCCTGACCGCTCCTGCCATACGTCGCCCACCACGTACTGAAACTCTTCGAAATCCAGGTCGTAGGAGGCATGCTGGTCCGGTTCGGGGAGGAGCGTGACAAGGTTGTCAGGGTTGACGCGCAGGGCCTCATAGGCGTCCCGCCCTCTGGAGATGACCCAAATCCGAAAGTAGACGAACCCGTCATCCGAACAGTAATAGATGGCCAGGTCAGCGGCGATCGAGAGCATCCTGGTGTCAAGGGCCTCCTGCGCGCGCCGGAAATCTCCGGCGAACCAGATCAGGTCATCGTCGGAGAGGCTCTGAAGCTCCTTCTTCAGCGCAGCCACCTGCTCCTCTCGGGAGGCGGCATGGAGAGTCTCGCCGATAATACCCCAGAACCGGTCCGGTTTGCTTGGTGGTGCGGACACCTTTCCAAGAATGATCGAATCCATCGTCCCCCCGAGTGCATCAAGTTATGTTCCTGATAACAGGCGGGATAGAGGGCTACCACACATATCCACAAAACGACGCTGCGCGGGAGGTCGACCTCGTGCTCCTGCGGCGCTTCCCAACCCCTCATGGGGTGACCTGACTCCGCATCAAACCCCAATCATCACGCCGGGCGTAAGCCCCTCCTAACCCCTCATGGGGTGACCTGACCGAGGTCGCCTTAACCTCGGAAACGCGCGAACTAGGCCTCTCCTAACCCCTCATGGGGGGACCTGACCCGGCCACCACTCCCCCGATTTCATGAAGCGGGGCCAGCTCCTAACCCCTCATGGAGTGACCTGACCCCTTTAGGTATCAAAGACTTACTTGATCCGCGTTTAATAACACCGATCGTTTTCCCGCTGAAACCGCCCCTTTTTACCTACACGCCCTGCCCTTTTTGGCATGATCCCCCCGCGTAGTTCATCCAGAGGCACCCAGCCGAACACGTTAACCATATCATTTTTCGCGTCACGCTCAATCCGTTTCCCACTTCACGGTCTTCTCCGTGCTACGATGATCAAGACAGCACTGGCCTCAGAGGTCCGGCTCATCCGTGGTCAGGTCCAGCCGCGGCGCCTGACCCGGAACGTCGTTCCTCACGAGGGTCGGGGTGGCGCTCGCACCGCCCCGCACATGCGGGTTCCGCCAGAAGATGCCGCCCCCCCGAATAAAGGTGTGCCCCCGCACGAGGTGTCGTCTCGGGGATCGTCGTGCCGACCCGGCCGACCTCGGCCCGTCCCCGGTCTCCCCCTCCAGGTCGACGTCGATCGCGGCGTTGTGCAGCCGCCCCATCTCGCTCAGCCGGATCACATGCGTCGGCGGCAGGGTCACCTTACCCGCAGCGCCGATCTTCACCGCGTCCTGTCGGATCCGAGACCGGGCAGAGCCCAGCTTGGCCTCATCCATCTCGAAGACGGGCGCTTTTGCCCGGAGGAGGGCGCAGAAGATCACGGGGACGTCCATCGCGCTGATCATGTTCGCCCCCTCGCTCTCGAATTCCATCTCCGATACCTCATCCCCGGTATATCCGGTCCCGAAGAGATCATACCGGTCAGAGAGGAGCCCGTCCTCCGCATAGGGGATGAACATTTCGACGGCGGGGCCAAAGATATATTTTCCCCGATCTTTGATCTGCCAGACGGAGAGCCTGTCTTCAAAACGGCTGTCGATCAGATAGGCGAATTCCCTCCGGTCCAGCTGAGCTGATATCTCCGGCGAATAGAGGGAGTCTCCGACCTGGAGCCCGGCCTTTTTCAGCTCTGCCAAAACGACATCTGCGTTGAACTCGATCCAAAGGATCGGGGCTGGCGGTTTCCACCTTCGGAACACCTCAAGCCCGTTCTCTGTGAACTTGGGGCCGACGCTCTGGCATGTTCTGACCGTCTCGTCATCGAGCCGGAAAGCGACCGCGTGAGACAAGATCGGAAGCATGGACCGTCTGGTCGGGTTCGCGATCGCTGAACCGCGGTATGAAGGCTTTCGGATCTCCTGAAGCCAGTTTGTCATAACTCTCGGCAACATCATCTTTTGGTTCCCTCCTTGAGCTCAAGGCCCGCCTTGGCGCAGACGCGCACGATGATGGAGTTCGGGTGTTCCTGCATGAGGCCTCGCTGCTCTGGTTACGTTTAAGATATTCATTTTCTCAACTTTCGCAAGTCCTCACTCGCCCGCCAACGGACCTTCCTCTGTGCTTTAAGCGTCTCGCGAAATCCTTCCTCAGCCGAAATTCTTCCGTTTTTTCATTCCCGCCTGATAGGATTCCGGAAGAAATACAGGAGCCCCACATGTCCATCCTCCAAGCCCTCTCGGATCTGGAAAAGATCAGACGCCGGATCGCGATCGCAGCTTTGACGCAGTCCGGAGTGGGCTACGGCGCCTTCACGGTTCTTGACCACATGGACCGCTATGACCTCACGAGGGCCACGGACATCGCGCGGAGCGTCGATGTGTCCAATCCAAACATTGTCAACCTGTTGCAGCGGATGGAAGAGGGTGGGCTGATCCGGCGTGCGCCGGACCCGGAGGACCGGCGAGCCTCCACAATCTGGATGACCGATACTGGCCGTTCCCGGCTCAAACGGGGGCGTAAGGTTATGGACCGGTTGGAGGCTCTGATCACTGAAGGGATAGACCCGGAGCCCCTGACGGTGATCAGATCCGTGGCGAACCGGATGAGCAGAAACCTGACCGAGGCTTCACATGCCCTGATACAAGATCTCATGACGCCCAATCGGTCCACCCGGACAGATCAGGATCCCGGCAAGGGTCTCCGCAAGCGTGAGGGCCCCGAAACCCGAGATACTGGCTCTGAACGTGTCCCACATCTGCCAGAAGGGACTCGTCGCCTCGAAAGCCCCTCTCCTCAGGGTGCCGGGGATGCCCATGAATATCTGAAGCGACTGGAAAAGTCGTTCTACGATGCCCTTAGATTTCACCCTCACTTCTCGCTTAGTCAGATACGCCTGATCCTGAAGGTGCAGGAGAACGAAAAACCTGTTATGATGCGATATCTTGTAGATGAACTCGGGTACGACTACCAGAAGATGGCCGCCCTTTTTGCCATCTTATCTGACGGGCGAGGGGAACAGGAGGGAAAAGAGTTTCTGAAACGGGTCAAGGGCAAAGACCGGACCGAGAAGCTCATCCGCATCACTGACAAGGGGCGTCAACTTTGTGATGTGCTCGGATCCGCCTTCCCGAACGCGGAGTCCCCGTTGGGGTTGGTCGGCCTGATGGGGGACCGGCTCGCGGAGGCGGCGCCGAAGTTGCGGCTCTCATCCGCCGTCATCTTCCTCCGCCTAGTGATCAACGACCGTACGGAAATGGGAGGGCTGAGCAGCGCGAAATCCCTTTTCAAGGACCGGGCGGTGATTGACGTGGCCCGACACCTGAAAAGCCTCAGTGAGGCCGGTCTGCTTGACCGTATGACCGATTCCCTGAACGCGGAGATGGTCCTCCCCACCCTATCAGAGCGGGGGCGGTCGCTCCTTTCTGACCTGGATGACCTGTCTCTTCAGATGGTGCCTGATCGGACAGATGACGTGGAGGCCCATGACATCGCTGAACCTTCTCCCTGCCTGTGAAGATCGCTTCCGACTTTCCACATGTTTCACGTCCATGAGGATTGGCAGTCACGAAGGGCTCGTGATAGATTTTCGCAAAAACTGCTGGAGATGACCCTTATGTCGATGAACCCCTTCCCGGACGACCTGCCCCGCCGCACGGAGCGCGCCCTCAACCTGCTCGCCTCATCCGGGATCCGGGACTTCGTCGCGGCCATCTGGGATGGGGAGCTGGATCCGTCGATCGTGCACCTGATCGCCCCGGAATGGGGTCTGCTGCAGACGCTCGAGACGGAGCTCGCGGGGACCCTGCTTTACCGCGAGGTGCTCGGGGGCGGGACGCTCCACGACCTTTGTATGGGGGTGATCCGGGACTGGGCCAAGGCCTGGGGTGACGTGGAGGGGACCTACACGCTCGACCCTTATCAGGGGCTGACCTTCACGTCGGACAATCATGACCCGGCGGAGGAGGACCCGAACCCGATCCACCTACACCAGTTCACGAGCAAGATCAGCCGGGACCCGGCCGTCTGGGTGGAATGGGCTACGTCGGACTGGGCCCATCACGGGTTCACGGACATGACCAGCTGGATGGTGGACTCCTGGGTGGATGAGGGGGGCCCTCTTTCTGCTATCCTGCAGAGCGGCGTTGAGCCGGGGTACCTTAACGACCAGATGCCGGCTTACGAGATGGACGAGGAGGCGACCAGTGCTGCTCTCGAACACACATGGGCGCAGGAAGATGCCGGAAATGAGGTCACCTTCGAGGAGTGTGAGGTGTCTCCTCACGCCCTCCTCATCCGGATGATCGACGACAGGTCCGGGCGGAAGACGCTTGAGTGGCTGGACGGTTGGCGAAAAACGGTTCCTGACCTTTTCCCTCACCTTGAGGGTGACCTGATCCGTCACGCAGCGGTGTGCGCCGCGGTTCGGTCCAAAACCCCTTCCCCATCCCTCTCATGATCGAAATCGGTCCCCATCAGTTCCCGACAAAGGATGCCGCGAAGGCGCATATTCGGGCCCTCCTCGCCCGCTACACCCCGGGCGCCCTCGTCGAGGGTGAGGACCACGAGACCCTGATGGAGGTGACCCTGCGCCACCCGCGTGCCGGGGAGAAGGTCGGGGCGGGCGTGGACCGGTTCCGGGTGATCCTGGGCCCTTACGGCCGCTCCCTAGCCTATGAGATCCTCCGGTCGGACGGGACGAAAACCGACATCTCCTTCCCAAAATGCGTGGACGGTGACCCACCGCACCGCACCCTGGTCCTGCGGTCCCTCCGGTTCGTCGTGGAGCCGGACGTGAACGCGCTCCGCCAGCTCCTCTTTCGGGACCTGATCGGCTCGGACGGGCGCCTCCCCTGCGAGATGACCGGTGCACGGCTCCTGCCGACCGAGGGTCACCTGGACCATATCGCGCCCCACACGTTCCTGCGGCTGGTAACCATGTTCCTCGAGGCGCACGGGCTCGATATCGACACGGTCCCGCTCGCCCCGTCCCGGGACGGGGAGATCGGGCGAAGGCTCCTGGATGCGCAGCTCGCGGACCTGTTCCGCTCGTTCCACGCTCATGCGGCCCGGTTCCGGTTCATCGCGGCGCGGGAGAACCTGTCTTTGGGGAGCCGGATTGCTGATGAGGGGCATCGAATTTCATAATGCGAAAATCTTACCCCCAGGATTTGTTGGAGATATCAAAGCGTTTCAGGCAGAGAATTTCTCGGGTGATGAACCGTCTTCCATTCGGAAGAGGTTCATGGTAGGGGGTAAGCCTCCAATGGTGATCGATATGGCTCTGAATATCAACGAAGAAACGGTAAACGACAGGGCCAAGCTGCTGATGCATCGCGTCGCGGCACGGCAGCTTTCTGTCAATCCCCACCTTATTGATGCAGCCAAGTCAAAGATTATGGGTGGTGTTAACCCACCTGACTATGTTGCGGAATGGCGTGAGGTGCTGGATCTTGATGTCAAAGAAGTACGACGGGTCCTCACCCGTCGGTCGGAAAAGATGGACAGGTTGAGGCTCAGCTCCCCTTTTGGGCTTGTGATCAACTTCGGAGATCCAGTGCTACGCAAGAGGATTTGGCGACTGGCCCGGAAAGGCTTAGCAAAGGTCGAAACGCCAGCCCATAACCATGGGCTGGCGCTCGTTGATACGCGCTTGCGGACGGATCCGTCTGGCACCTGCCCGAGACGGTGGCGCTGCGGATCTCCACCTCCCCGTCCGCCCGGGCCCGCAGCGGGCGGGTGTCGCGGTAGCACACCCAGCCGATCTTCGGGATCCGGACCTCGGACCATTTCCCGTTGAGGTGGCGGACCGCCACCTCACGCCCCACGTGGCGGAACGCGTCATGGAGGCCCTTCTTGCGCGGGTTCGGGAACCGGGC
>Ga0209702_10005412_pt1 | contig 17387 bp, 21 predicted proteins | sample FRY01_FD_187210 | JGI IMG/M metagenome (GOLD analysis project Ga0209702, IMG submission 187210) | Freshwater microbial communities from Lake Fryxell liftoff mats and glacier meltwater in Antarctica - FRY-01 (SPAdes) (version 2) | ecosystem: Environmental > Aquatic > Freshwater > Ice > Glacier...
ACGCTTAGAAACCTCAGGAATATGCTGTGGCTCTGGAACAAAAATAACTTGATCTATTACTCTTTTTACTGGTGCTTCACCACTAGCCGTAAGTTCTTTTCTTTTTACTATGATTTCATGCGGATGCAGTCCAGATGGAATTTGTGGCACTTCCAGCTGTGGATGTTGCGAAAATTCTGGTTCAGCATCTCTAACAACAAACTCTCCAGTAGCTTGATCAAACAAGAATTTTTTATTCTTAATCACAACCCCATTGTCTGTCTCACGAAAGCTGATTTTTTTCTTTGAGAGTTCAAACACCTCAACACCAACAACAAATATATCTCTTCTTGCAAGCTGCCCCATGACAACACTAGCTAACTTTTCCAGAGAAATATCATCGAAAGGGTCACCGACTTTGCGTTTAAGGGTTTTTGTTTCATCCTTGTTATATACGCCGTCTTGCCTCTCATGGTATGTATAAATTACTTCGTATCCGATGTTAAATACCTCCAAAATTACGCATATATGTGTATCAGAGTACGCCTTTTAACAAAACTCCAGAACCATATCTTGTATCGAAAATAATTGGCTCTTTTCTGACACTGTCGGCAAATCCATGAAATGCTTGTTTTACCGATTTAATATCATTTACATTTTCCATAACAACTATGCCATTATCTGACATACAAGCCCAAGATTCCTCTAACATATAAAGAGCATCATCATATCCACATTCTTGATTTATAAGTACAAAATCCCATTTTTCACATTTTAATCTTTTAGAAACCAATTCATCTCTACTATCACCTTCAATGAAATCCATCTTTCCCTTATAACTCTTGCGAATATTTTGAATGCCCATTCTTGGAGAATAATAGATGCCAGACTCATTTTGCCTAACTAATAAAACATTATCTACGGACTTACATGAAGCAAAAAAGCATTTTTCTAAAAGTCCAAGGCTAAAACTCATAGACAAAAAATTTTTAGGAAGAACTAATTTACCCATATGATAATAAAACGGAGCATACATTGGATCGCTATATGCTGGACTACGTCTTGAATTTTCATCTATGAGCTTGCAGTCTTGAAGTAAAACCTTGCCATTGATGATTTTCATCTGCAAAAGTTCACATAATTGTTTTTGAAATTCAGATTTTTTAAACATAAGATATTATAAGCTTTAATCAAAAGGAAAAGTATGTACGATTTTTTAATAGTTGGTGCAGGCTTCTTCGGATCTACATTTGCACGCTGCGTTCACGAAGCAGGAAAAAAGGTTCTTGTAATTGACAAACGATCACATATAGCTGGAGCTGCACATGACACACCACAAGACGACTACTATGTTTCAAGCTATGGAGCTCATGTATTTCACACTCACAGTCAAGATGTTTGGAGTTTCGTATCAAAATTCACAGATTTTTTACCCTTCATAAATAGACCTAAAGTTATGTCTGAAGGTAAAATATATTCATTTCCAATAAATCTAATGACCTTACATCAAATTTGGGGAGTTAGAACCCCAAAAGAAGCAGCAGAAAGGCTTGCAAAAGAAAAATCAATAATAACAAATCCATCTAATTTTGAAGAATGGGCTCTGTCTATGGTTGGTGAAGATTTATATAAGAGATTCATATATGGGTACACAAAAAAACAATATCTTCGAGAACCAAGAAATCTTCCTATGTCAATAATACAAAGATTACCAATCCGAATGACATATGACGAAAACTACTTCAACACTAAATATCAGGGAATACCAAAATGTGGCTATACCAATATGATTAACAATATGTTGGATGGCATCGATGTAGAGCTTAATGTGGATTTTCTAAAACATCGTAATTTATTATCACGGATGGCAAAAAACATAGTCTATACAGGACCAGTAGATGAATTTTTTGAATTCAATTATGGTAAGCTTGAATATAACACTATGACTTTTGAACGAAAAGAATTCATTGGAGATCAGCAAGGAAATGCCGTCGTTAATTATGTAGACCAAAATGTTAAAGAACTGAGATCTGTGGAACATAGACATTTTTATGTCCATGGAGAGTCAACAAAACATTGCAATGGCGAAATAGGATCGCACAAAAGCGTTGTGACATACGACATTCCAATTAGCTATGAAGAAAACCCAGATCCTCTTTATCCTATAAGAAACAAAGAAAATAGCGAAACATACAAAAAATACGCATCCATCAAACCATCTAATGTGATTTTTGGAGGAAGACTTGGAGAATACAAATATCTTGATATGGATCAAAGCATAGCGTCAGCTATGCAAAAATCAAGAGCTTTTTTATCTTGAAAATTATGAAGGGTAAGATCAACACCAGCTTCAGCAAACATGATTGTGGAAGCATTGCAAGATTCACTCCATCTTTTGGCAAGATCATCAGATAAAATTGGAGCTACACACCTCTTAATACCAGATTGTATAAGCATAGCAGCACAAACAGAACATGGCATAAATGGATAGGTGGCTATTGAACAGCCAGATAAACTACGCTGAGCAAAAATCATAGCATTAGCTTCAGCATGGACAATCATACGATATTTTATTTCTCTGTCAAAATATCTTTCTTGGTCGTCATTGACCCCCCTTGGAAATCCATTATATCCAACCGAAACAATACGTCTATTTTCATCGAATATAACTGCTCCAACTTTTGTCGAAGGGTCTTTACTCCAAAAAGAAATGTGTTTTGCCATCTCAAGAAAACGCATATCCCAAGAACTCATACAGAATGCTCCGCACTTTGATTCATAAATGCTATCTTATCATTGTGCCGACCAACAATATAAGAAAAACAATAAGCATCACGCATATTGTCAAGTTCAACAAAAAAATCTCGATCAACACAAATAGCTTTAAAACCAATTCTACTGAAAAATTTGTGAGCACTTAAGTTACTCTCAGATATGTGAAGATCAATCCTTGTCCTATCGGATTTGAAAATCTTATCTATTAACTGACCAACCATTTGCCTGCCAAGACCGAATCCACGAAGACAAGGCGAAACAGCAATCCTAACAAGATAAAGCTTTCTGTCCATCAACTGATAAATAAAATAACCAGCAACTTTGCCATTGCATTCAATAACTTTACCTATTTTTTCTTCATCCTTAAGACATCGAAAAAAGTCTTCTTTGCACCACGGCTGAGAGAACGACTCATTGTCAATCCTAACAGAATCTATAATATCCGCATTTGTCATCCAACGTATTTTTGAAGTCATCTTTTTCCTATTTAAGCAAATCATCAGCATTACAAAGACCGCTGTCTTTGTAAATATCTTTATTTAATTTGTCTAATTCTTTCCTAAGAGTATGACCACGATTTTGAGCATTATCGTGATTTTTATCCCAAGCCTTTAAATAGTGCTTTAAAAAACCAACTGCGGCTTTCCTGTCTATTACAATTTCATAAAAACGCACACATTCGTTATCACATTGTGATTTTGCCTTGCTGTAAGCATCAGAACCGCCAGCATCTTTGTAGGTGATATAAACCTCATTGTATTTAGTTTCATAGGCGAGTTCGGCTAAGGATAATTCTTTAGTAGCATACTCAAGCTGCTTACCAAAAAAATCGATCCATGCATATTCCTTGTCCATATAATCGCTCAATGTAAATTCATTGAACTTCATGTTTTCGGGGTCAAGAATAAGTTCTTTATTATTGACTATAATCTTAACAATCTCATTTGGTATTTCTGTCATATTGTCCTCATTATTCTAAATCATTTGAACTATTATTGTTTGACGATCTCTTTGACTTTCTGTCAACTGAATATGTGTCAAAAGAAATCTCCTCACTACGCCTAGACTGTGTACTTGATAATTTTTCCTTATAAGCATCTTTACTTATTTCATATATATCTAAAGTACCCATCGAAAAATCAAATGCCATTTTGAAACCGAATCTTGACTTTCCATTCCTATGCTTAATAACAAAACCCCTTCCCACTTCGGCATCTTTCTCTATGACTTGCTGATTAATTGACCAAAATGCATCCAAAGGCTTAAATTGATCAAATGATGTTCCAATGTTAGACTCATCGATATACTGAGACATCTCCAGTTTAGCTGCGGTTTGATTTGGCTGAACACATGTGATTGTGCAGTGTTGTTTCTCAACTCCAAATCCTCTTAAGTCACGAAGAATACGATAAGCACTCTCGTATTTTTTAACATTTGGATCATCCTTCATTTCTCCAACATAATCAATGATAATAAGTGCAGGTTTCCAACCACGCATTTCTAGCTTTGAATAAAATCCCCTAATCCCATTAACATCAACTGAACCACCAGGAAATTGCTTAATGATGAGGAGATTCTTTTCGTCTTTATCTTTTCCAAAATCCTCAATAGTTCTCTTTACGATATCTTTGGATTCTTTCAATAAGTTAATGTCTATTTTAGTAAACATACTAGTAAATCGCTGTGCTATTCCAATGTCATCCATTTCCATCGTCAAATAAAGAACTTTATGCCCAAGCAAAACATTTGCAACAGCAGTCTTAACCAATGCAAGACTCTTACCAGATCCAGGCAATCCAATCCATGCTCCTATCTGACCATTGAAAAGACCACCACCAGTAAGAGCGTTGTCTATACTCTCAAATGCCGATGTATATCTATCTTTACCTTGCAACTGTTCATCCATTCGCTTGAACATTTCTTCAATGTTAAGAAAGTATTCAAGTCCAGGTTCATAAGTGCGTTCTACATTCATAGCACTACGCATACGATCATAAATGAAAGGCCATGTTTTCTCATCTTCTGGAGCTTCATTCATTTTCTTCACACACTCGCTAAATGCAGTTTTAAGAGCTTGAACTTTAGCGAAGTAAGTCACCTTGTCCAATAAATAATCTCTTGTGTCTACACCTGGTGTGAAATAATCCACTAGAGCTTCAAGTTCGGCTATATGATGGAGTCTTACCGAAGGATCACGATCTTTAAGCTGTTCATTTAGTTCTTGTCTGATTACAAAAAATGGCGGTATCTCACTTCTTGTTTCAAAATAAGAAAAAAGTATTCTACAAATCATCACATGGACTTCATTGCTAAAATAACCAGGCTTTAACTTATCAACAGACTGAACTAACATAACTTTATCACAAAGAAGCATACTAATGATTTTTCTTTGAAAGGTATCATCCCAAAAAAAACCAGATTTTCCTTCATCAGGATCGCTAAAAGAATCCATTTGATCCTGTTCTTCTGGTGTCAATTCTCTCATGTCAAACTCCCAGTAATCAAAAAATCAAGTAAAGCTTCTTTTGCTGGAGATTACAAGTCTTTTAATGTTTTTTTTATAAAAATATTGTTCTATGCCACGAAATCTAAAATAAGAATTAGGCCAATTATGTGTAAGTGTATGATAAATGGCACAACCACCAAGGTAGTTCTCAGTCTGAACCTCTGACTTTGCAAAATACCTATAGCGTAAACCTTGATCGATAACAAAAATGCTACAAGCCAATTCTTCTCTTCCAAGTGGTGGATTTGTAGAACTATTTTTGTAAAGCCAATCGCTAAGCGAGTGCTTGCCATCTCTAAGATCGCAACACAAACTGTGAACAGATTTCCCATATTCACGCAGAAGCCCTTCACCCCAAAGTACCACACCAGAATTGAAAGGTCTTATTTGCTTACCTCTATACTCCAACAATGTGCGTTCACCAAACATATTCTTATCTGCAATAAAATCAATTCCATTCAACAAATCAAACATAGGAGACAAATCACGAAATACAAATGTATCAGCATCCATTAAAAGAGTCTTATCATTTGGAGCAAAAGCAAATGCTGCTCTATGTGCATACGCATAACCGCTCTCGCTACCAAAATCAAAGTTTCCAAGATCAATAAGATTTGCCCCAAGTGACGCACACATTCCAGACATCATATTCGTTGTGACTTTTGGTGCTGATGCTATAGTCGTTGGCAAACTACCAATGTCACGACTGTTTGAGCAGTTATCTCTAATTAAATATATATCAATCGGAATTGATGGACTGTGATGTCTCAATGATAAAAGGCTGCAACGCAGCATAGTTAGATAAAACCAAGACTCATTAACTATGTAAGCTATCCTCATACAAATCAAATCCCTAGATACTCGTATTCAGATAAACTAACTTGGCCAGAACGAATTGATTTTTCTCTAGTAATCTTCTTGCCCATATTTTTCTGTCCATTCCACACTATCGCTTTGCAATATGTGGAAAATTTAGTGTCTATATTAAGATCTGCATTCTTTTTAGGAATCTTTGATTTAGAAACAACTGACTTAACTATCAAATCCAACATCTTTTCTTGTTTTGCACCAAATTTCTGTCTGTTAGCACCATGTCTTGTTCTATTGTTCCAAAGGTCTATTAGTTTAACAATAATCTGCCCAATAAAAACATCAAGGTTATGTTCTGATGCCACAGCAAGACATTTTTCAATATAAATCTGCCTCTTGTAATAACTTCCAGCACGAATAATACTAAGTTGCAATTCTTGATTAATATCATCGAAGTCATCAGTGAAATTATTCCTACTATTCTTTTTTTGAAGCTGATGAGCTGCATAGTAACAAAGCTTACCAAAAGAGGTCAATAGGTTTTCATATTCATACTGATTAATTGGGAATGACTGACAAATGTTCTTCATTTTTTTTTCTCGGTATAGAAACAACTTTCATATCGGCAAGACTTCTCCCAATGGAACAAGACACACCAATGGCTAGACCAAGGAAGAATTCACTTTCGACAGTCAAAGCAGAAGCCGCCAATGGTACAATCTCTCTGAGATTTTCTTTTTTGGCATAAAGCATATAGCCGTCATGGACATTATATGCGATCTGACACTTACCATTCAATGCCTCGTGAAGCCTAACAAGCCCATGCATGCAAAAGATCGCTGATGGACTCTGCACCGCAAAGTTTCTTGCCTTGTAGTGTTTTTCAGAAAAAGATTTACTTCTTCCAATAAAGTCAGTATAAATTCCGTCAGATTCCGCAGTCGATTGCACATCAAAAAGCCATTTGCTTGCAATTGGAAAAAGTCCAGTTATCCTCTCGATAACACTCTTGGCTACTCTCTCTGACATGCCAAACTTATTTTCTAGTGCCTTTGCACCCATACCATAAAAGATAGGGAGAAAAAAACTCTTGCAAAGAGACCTTTTTTCGTTCGTGTCGCATTTTGTTTTGGTAATGGCTTCATAAGCTGATGCATAAATGTCATTACTTGAGCAAAGATCAGAAAGAGCAGCATCTTTAGATAACCATGCAAGCATTTGCACTTCCATACTTCGATAGTCAAAGTATGTAAACAAATTATCAAAGTCTGTTGGTTTCAATGATTCACGCATTTCGGGAGTAATTACATGCGGAACAAAACCTCTAGAAAAAACATTGCGACTAAGCATCCTTCCATTTTCTTGTCCCGCCACATCATAATGTGCATGTAATTTTTCAGTTGATAATATGCCAACAGACTCCATCTCTGGGATAACCGAAAGAATAAGCGGCAAATGCACATCTCGATATATACGCTGTCTTTTAGGCCACTTAGGCGACTCAGTGACCTCACGTAGTCTTGACATGAAATCACGAACAGAATTGGGCATTTCTGGTCTTGTATTGCCATAGCTTTCAAGGATCTTAAGATCCACAATAGAACACTTGGGATTGAAATGTATTTTATATCGTCCAAGTAAAAACGAAACCAAAGACTTCCAGTCCCATGTCAGAATCTTTCTTCCATCAGCCATAATCGTCTCGGCAGCAGCTTTAACGAAAAATCTTGAAGACCACTCGTCGCCAAGAGATATTGAACTTGTTCCATTGGCCGAAACAATGTTTATCGTTACAGAGCCAGATTTCTCCCTATCGGTAAAATCAAGAATTTGCTCTGGGGAATATAGGTACAATGCGGAAGACTGCTGATGTAAGCATAATATCTTTACGATTTCCTCCGTTGTGTTTATATTCATAAGTGAAATGTTACATGAAAACATAAGAATTGAAAATAGCAAAAGGCAAATAATAATTTGAGATAAAATTTGTCTTAAATTATTATAGACCGAGACGCCGACTTAAGTTTTGCTTAGTGTTTAAAGAACATTATAATTACTAATATTCTTTAAGTTCTTTATTGAGTTTCTGTTGTTTAGACATAGCATTCAACTTAAAACCACTAGCTAACTTCAAAAGTTTGAACATACATACATATCTTTAATGCATGTTCCATAGCTTTTAGAACAGGATACCATATTTAGCCCTATAACTCTTAGCTGTTATTACCACTTGTGCTGGTAATTGCCGGCATTTTTGACACAGCTAGGCTTACTTGGCATTTGAGCATAACAATGGTCCTCGTACAACCATTCGTGACTAGCACTACTAAGACTTACCCGTCAGGGCTGCTCAAGTTTTCTTTAACCAGGGTACATATGCTGGGGTATCTCAACAAATATACTTAAGGGAAGGAGAAAGCCTTCATCTTCGTCTTCTTTTAATTTGGACGCTACAAGTTTGTCCTTAGTCTTTTATTAGTCTGGTATTAGTCTGGTATTAGTCTGTTTGTTAGTCTGTTGTTTATGTGAAATACTATATCATTTAAGAGACAGTAAACAATAAGATTTTTAAAATAAACAATCATTTATAAGAAATCGCAATATATGAAGCTAAATTGACTGGTATTCCTAAAATAAACAATCATTTATAAGAAATCGCAATATATGAAGCTAAATTGACTGGTATTCCTAAAATAAACAATCATTTATAAGAAATCGCAATATATGAAGCTAAATTGACTGGTATTCCTAAAATCGCTTTATAGGCACTTTATTATTCAAGTGGGTCAAATCTTGTATTTATGATGTTCGATTAAATTAAGATCAAAATATAGCTTGCAATGCATATGTAATAGTAGTTGTCACAATGACAAGGCCTAGGCATCAAAAATGAAAAATTTTGACCAGAGTTGAATATGTCGACAGAATTCATTGAAAAAAAAATTGAACTCAAAGAAACCAATGGTGTCTTAGTGGTTAATTTTACTGATCACAAAATTTGGGATGAACAAAATATTCAAGTTTTAGGTGAACAGTTGTTTGAATTAGTTGATTCTAAAGGATACAGAAAAATACTACTTGATTTTAAAAATGTCGATTATCTTTCCAGTGCAGCTTTGGGTAAGTTGATTAGTTTAAATAAGAAGATTAATGTCTTGGAAGGTAAATTAGTTTTTTGTAGTATTCGTGGAGAAATCAAAGAAGTCTTTGAAATCACTAAACTAAACAAATTCTTTAAAATTAAAGATGATGAAGCATCTGGATTACAAGCTTTCATTTGATGATCACATTACAACAATAATTATTGTCATAATAATTTTACTTTTTTTCCTAATACTTTTTTAAATCTTTCAAGTCGTGTGTGATATGATGCGCCTGGTAAATGATAAATTAATGAATTATCAGAAAAATCATGATTATATGCATTGAAAATTTCTTTGGGTAAATATTTAATTTTAGATTCTGGATATTTGTTTTCACGAATCAAACTCATTAGTGCTGCTTGTTCCCACCACATTCGATTGATGAATTTTTCTTCTTTCCAAATTGCATTTAACAAATCTATCGAAGATTTATTATTTCTCAACATAAATACACCACAATTGATTCCGTTTTTGTCTTTTGAAATATAGAGATCTTTACCATTCTCAACAAAAGATTCTAGTTTAATAGATTTATTTACAATGCAAGCATCACAATCGACCCAGATTGAAAAATCATTATTGTTCTCAAAGCTTTTTAATATTTTTTTTACTTTATACCAAGATGCTGGTCTTTCAAATTCATCCACGAAATCAACTTGCAGTTGATAATTGTTAATTTTCGCATATTCTCTCAATGATTTTGAAGTGATGTCTTGTAATTCTTTCCAACTTGAAGTGGCTGATGAAATGACAGTAAAATTAAGGTCACTTTTGATGACTTCCGAATTAATTGTGGAATTTAACTTATCTTGATGCTTAAAAATAACCAATAGTCCACGTTGACATCTTTCGTTGGCTTTGTTGTTTTTGTTAAACAATATATGATGAATGTTTTTATACAGACAAATATTATAAATTTCTCTTAGGTTTGGAAAATCACTTTCAGACAAACTAATATCGTGATAAATTAAAATTCCATTTTCTTTTAATATATTTTCATAGGTGTATTCAAACCATTTATTCGCATTATTATGGTCGCCATCACTAAATATAAAATCAAATTTTTCTTTACAAGAATAGGTGTAATCTTCTTCACTACTTGTGATTAAATTTAATTTACTTGCGTATTTATCCAAAACAACTTGAGGACAAATTCCACCAAAATCACACCAATTATCGACTAGAACATATCTAGGTTTTTTTTGATTGTCTTCAATTGCCTTCAATATGCTATCAGTACTCTGTCCTCCTCCAATTCCGAATTCTAAAATAGATTCTGGTTTTTGACTTACTAGTAATCCAAAGATTAAGTCAGAATGACATTTGTCTATTTTTACGATTTCGTTGTGTCCAAACTCGACCATATTTCACCATCCTTGATAAAATAAGTATTTGTTGTTTCAACAGATTGAGTTGCTGTAATGTATTTATCAATGATGGAAATTTAAAATAATTTTTTACTCAATAGTTTCACCAATTTCTTTTGATTAATTAATTGGTAAATTAAATCCACTTCTAATGAGCCAATTGTTTAACTCAAAGTTATTTCTTTTTTTCAGATAGTTCAATTCTTCTTCATATATCTCTTTTTCAATTAAAATCTCATATTCTAGAGATTTAATTTCACATTTGAGAAAGACATTTTGGTTATGAAAAATCAAACATAGAGTTAAACTAGAAACAAAAAACATTAGATTTAACAATGATATTTTCGATTGCACATTAAGCCTCTCTTTTTCGTAATGAACTTTTAATAGAATAGCAAACAAAACTTGATATGTCTGTTATTTAATGTTAAAATTAATACTTTGGTTGCTTCAAGGATGATTGTATTTGCAGCAAATAATAAGGATATTAAAATGAAAAATAACAACAAATATGGTATGGATGACCTAGAGATTAAAGCAGCAATGGTGTGCGATCTATGGATAAAAACATCATTGCATGTATTTCCAGATTATAAACATGCAAGATTTCCAAAGGGTGACCCCAGAAAATCAAGTGTTTTCAAATATTGTTACAAATTAGTTAGGGAAATAGGAGATAAACTAAAAGATGAAGAGTATCAGCTTTATGTTCGTGCTCAATTAGACATTATGAAGCATATTAATATTGATGGCGGTCATCCTCTTATTAGTCCGCTAAGTTTAGTTGGAGAAAAAGCATGGCGTCGATGGAAATTATGGAAAAAGAAATATGACGCCACAGTTAATATTAATTCAAATCACAAAAAAAATAAAATAGCACCAACTAAAATTTTAGAAGCTCTTAAGAAAACAAAAGACTTCATTACTTCAGTATGCGGAGAAAATCCAACTTATGAGAGGTTTTCTGAACTTGAGTCTTCAGGTGGGCTTTTTTCTGGAGTAAACATTGGTAAAATTTCACCTTACTATCTTGTAATGTCTCCATACTTTGAAAAGCTTGAAAAAGAAAGAAATATAAGAAAAATGAATTTTGATATCAATGTATATAAAGATGGATTAAGTGAAAGTTCTATGATTGCATTTAAGGAGATGTTTAATTTTGAATTTGCTTAATTAATCCAAGAAATAAATTCACGAAATCCCATATATCCAATATGTCTTTTTTCTTCTTTATCATCATCTTGTAAAATAATGCAAGGTATACTTTTTACTTTATTCTTTAATGCCAAATTAGGTTCTTCATCAATATCAATAAAGATTAATTTGATTGATTTCGATGAGATGTTTTCTTTTACTTTTGAATTTTGCAATGTTTCTTGTTCGAGTTTTTTGCACCAAAAACACCACTTTGCACCAAAAACAATTATAATTTTATTGTTTTCAGATTTAGCTTTAATTAAGTCTGTTGTTTTAGTTGATTCTATTTTATTTGTAAATATAGGATTGCTCTTATCTTCTGTGTTTATTAGATAAAAGATAAGAGTCAAATATACAGATGCTATTATTATGTTGGTTATATCTTTCAATATTCCTCAATATGTCATAAATGTTCTTGATATCGACTCAATTATTTCGTCTTTGTGCTGCGTAGGGGTAAACCACTCATCCCACTCTGAAGGTTGTACTTTCCAAGAGTGTTGTCTTTTTGAGCTATCAATATCATAGCCCCAACAACGCAACATTCCTTGTTTTGGATAATATACAAGATCTATGTCGAACTGTTCAGCCCTACTTCCTGTTGGTGCTTCGACTCCATGCCCACGAAACTCAAAAACATATTTGTGATAATTTTCATTCTTTTTGTACATGCCTATTGGAAACATACAGTAACTAGGAAATACTCTTCTTACATTTGCGAACAACTTTAATGAAAGCTTGTTGAAATCTTGGTAATCTACATTTGGTGAGTCTAGATTTTGATCATTTAATGACTGAAGGTATTCATGTATTTCACTTGCATACGCTTCCTCTTTTGTATTATGTTCGCCTTCATTTAGTGGAAAGACTTTTTTGCAAACCCATTTGTGTTCACCTGTAACTGATATTACCTTTCTTCTTACTACAATCTTGTAACTTCCAAGTGGAGTTAACTGTAATTGCAAAGCACCAACATCACTACCATACTCTAACAAATCTTGAAATTTATGGTTTAGTTGTAAATTTCCTATATTTCCATTAGAAACAAGTTCAGCTATTATTTTGCTGCTATGGATTACATCTATGGGAATATCTCCTTTAGAAGGTACAGTACCTCCCATCGTATTTTTTGTGATATTTGACCCAAAGCCAAATTCTGCAAATTCACGGATATCAATAAAATCTCTAAATTGTCCCATACCTCTATATATGATGGAGGCTGAAAAATGGGTTATATATTAAGTAAAATATCGTTTTGTGATTGGCTTGATGATATAGAGTTGGTTGAATCAAAGCGGCAAAAGATGTCTGATTTTATCGATCTTATAACAAATTCCATTGGATTAGATAAGAAAAATGGTGTAACCACACCAATATTATCGATTAATAGGCAGAATGCAACAGAAAAAATAAAAAGTCTTGGATCATTTTCTAGGCTTTCATCAAAAAGAAAAGAAAAGATAATTAAAATACTTGATGGCGAGTATGGCACCGTTCTTGACATCGTCAAGGTTATGGCCGGCTACGAATAAGCCTTTGAAACCATATCTATTATCTTTCTATTAAAAAGACATCGTTTTGACATAGAGTACGATTTTGGAGTTTCTGTGGTTATGTATGGTATACCCATAAGGTGGACTGCATTTTCTATTGAACACTTATGCTTTGGTGATGACATAGTTCTTTTAGGAAGCGGATGTGATATAAGGCCATTGATGCACTTGTCTCCATGTATATAACCATCAGCTAAACCAAATATATCTTCGGCGGCCCTAGTTATTCTATCCCATAGTGCTTTCATATTGTGATCTGAGTAGTACATATAGAAGTTGTTTATTGATTCATCTTCGTGCATAGACATAAAAAGTTTTGGCTTCATTTTTTTGGCGAGCGCAATGAGACTAGATGTTGATTCAGACATGCTACTACTGCATAGGTCACGATTGATATCTCTGCCAGATTTGGTTTCCCTTGTTCCGGCAATAAAACCAGTAGGATTCATAATAGGGAAAAACTCAATTCTTATACTGTTAGGAAATTTACCTCTTGTTAGATATTCTAGTATTCCTTCAATACCACCAGATTCATCTCCGTGTACTCCTCCGACAACAAATATCGAATTTTTAGCTTCTGGATTTATAGTTGCTCTATAGATGGGAAGTTTTTTACCACAAAGCCTACCAATGCCCACACGAGGTGTGCAAGAAATAAGCCTGGATACATATCTGTCATAAACGGAATCGACAAGATTTCTTAAGTTCATGTTTTATATATGTTCTATAGCGGAGACTTGCTTGCGTTTGTCTTATTTCTTTATAATTAATAGAGGGTTAATATGAGGCAGTCTAAGACAAAGAAACAGATCAAGAAGCTTGTTGATGGGAAATGCAAGTTTTGTAACGAGAATGACTATAGTCTTCTTGATGTGCATAGGATAATCGAGGGTAAGGATGGAGGCGAGTACCATGAGATGAATACGATAACAGTATGTGCATTATGCCACAGGAAGATACACGCAGGAAAAATTATCGTTCACAGGAAGCATACTACGACTCTTGGTTTAATTATTCTTCATTATGTTGGAGAGGACGGATTGGAAAGATTCGACTAAATGTGCTTAAGAAAGAAATCAAGATCACGTTCTTCTTTGGTTATGTTGTAGATTCTCATCTGTGTGGATATTTTTAGCTTTTCTAACATCTTAATTTTATCAGGTATCATTATGCATTCAGCAAGAACTGGATCAAGTCCACATAGAAATTCCCATATATAGAAAATTTTTTCATTGAGACTTTTGCAAATGGCTGTGTAGAATTTCTTCCATGGAACACCCATCATCTTGAATGCTTTCTCGTAGCGTATGCACATTGATGAAATTCCATCGACATAGAATTCCTTTTCAAATTCTGGGACTTTCATTTAAACTTCTTCCGCAATATGAATTATATGTCTTTGATCACGAAGAATGCACATTTGTTTATTGCTGTTAGTTTATTTGAAATCAATTTCTTTTACTTCCACATTATGTCCTTGTTCCTCTAGTATTTTTATTCTTTTTTTAGAATGTTTATGTAAGTATTCGTTTATCTCAAATACAAAATCATAATAATTTAAAGTTTCTTTATCAGATGCTGTTCTTAGTCCTCTACCAATTCTTTGTATAATCTGGTGATCTGCCTGTCCACTTGCTGCATTGATTAAATTATGACAAAAAACATTAACCCCCGTGTTAAATATTTGTTGGGTTGCTATTGCTACACATTTTTCTGACTTTTGTAGTTGGTTTATTACATTTTTTCTTGTTTCTGAATTGTCCTTACCTTGTACCCATAAACTTTCTGGTATAAGGTTTTGAAGTGTATCGCCATGTGCAATTCTGTCTACCAGTATCAATGTTCTACCTTTTAGATTTTTAGCCAAATTGCTTACTATCTCATTGAAATGGGTGTTTTCAGCTATCCCTCTTGTTATTGCATCAATATAAATATCATGTGGTATTTGTGGTTCTCTTATTGGATAAAATGTGCATTTACTTGATGATATTATACCTCTATCTTGTAGTGTTGCCGTGGTGAGTACTCCACCTTCGGTTGATTTTATCTTGAGCACTGGACCAAAATATCCTTTAACTTGATGTTTTTGTACTTTATCACTTTCGCCAAACTTAAACGGAGTTGCACTTACTGCTATTCGTACTCCTGCTCCTTTTAGTTTTTTGTATATTGAAATTGGGGTTTTTGACATCATATCGTGTATCTCATCAACAATTAGAACTTTTATTTTTGGAAGAACAGATTGCATCTTAAGTGCCGACTGTACGCTTGCGACTGTAATTATATTTGGCTCTACTGCCTTGCCCCAAAGTCGTCCCAGGTTCGGCGTGCCCCATTTTTTAAGTTCTGTGTAGTTTTGTTCGGCAAGTCCAATTCTATTTTGCAAGACAAGTGTTGGCGTGTTTGGTGGAAGTGACTTGATTATGGAAACCATAATAAATGACTTTCCTGCACTTGTGGGGGCAAAAACAATACCACGTTTATGTTTTATTGCTTGGTTTACAAGTTCAATTTGATAATCATGAAGTGTAATTTTCTCCATTTCATTCGGCAACCACTGGTTCAAAAATTCCTCAGATATGGAGTTAGTTGTGAAATTAATCATTGTTCTCCTATCTTCGGTTTCGTATTCAGTTTTGAAGTGTTTAAGTGCAGCAATGACTTCAGGAAGTAAACCAGTAAGGAATTTTCCAGTAGCATTGCTGAAGAATTCTGTATATCCATCCCAAAGTCTTTGTTTATAAAGCCTTGAATGAAAGTAGTTTCTTGCACGAAAACGTAAACAATTCCATAATGTATCCTTAAGTTTTATGTTGTCCGTGACAATTTTGCAATAATCATTTTCAATAACTAATAAGCATTTTAGTTCCATATTATTCCTCAAAATATTATTTTCTTCTATTTAGTAGTTTTATTCAACATCGTTTTTTAAATTTATTTGCCTAACTACCTAGGAGGATAATTATGACTGATACATACACAGTACTTAATCCAGGTCTTGGCGGCGACATTATGGACGAAACTGCTTTAATCTATGCGGTTGAGCCAATTCTTAGAAAAAGACCAAGAGTTGTTATAACTGGAGAAGGCATTGACGACATAGTCGATACTACAACAAATGCTCCAATTGGAACTGAGAGAGGTCTCATAACCAGAGAAGGCAGCAGAGGAAGATTAACATCAAATGAAAGCATTCCTATTGTTATAGCCTCTGACCAAAGAATAGGCAAATCAGATGTGATAGTTTTTCAACAAATTGTTGGCACAACACAAACTCAACTGCCAAGTCACGAAATTGGATACTCCATTACTATTAAATCTATTAATAGTAATTCTGCTATTATATATGTTGGAATTAACGGAGTTACAATTTCGAGTGGATTTGAAATTAGTTCAGGAGAAAGCATCTCTCTTTCTGTTGATAATACCAATAGATTATATGTTATTGCCTCTGATTTAAATCAAAAAATTTGCGTAATAGGAATATAATAATGTTTATAGGATCTTCAAGTTTCAATGGAGGCAAGACAACTGGTACAACTGGTACAACTGGTTCAACTGGTTCAACTGGTTCAACTGGTTCAACTGGTTCAACTGGTTCAACTGGTTCAACTGGCGTAGGCGCTACTGGCACAACTGGAACAACTGGCACAACTGGTATAACTGGTTCTACTGGCGCCACTGGTGTTGGTACAACTGGCACAACTGGTTCTACTGGCACAACTGGCACAACTGGCATAACTGGTTCTACTGGCGCCACTGGTGTTGGTACAACTGGCATAACTGGCATAACTGGTACAACTGGCACAACTGGCATAACTGGTGCAACTGGAGCTACTGGAGCTACTGGCGTTGGTGCAACTGGTTCAACTGGTTCTACTGGTGCCACTGGTGTTGGTACAACTGGTACAACTGGCACAACTGGCACAACTGGCACAACTGGTTCTACTGGTGTTGGTGCAACTGGTTCAACTGGCACAACTGGCGCCACTGGTGTTGGTACAACTGGCACAACTGGCACAACTGGCACAACTGGCATAACTGGTTCTACTGGTGC
>Ga0209702_10005413_pt1 | contig 17385 bp, 9 predicted proteins | sample FRY01_FD_187210 | JGI IMG/M metagenome (GOLD analysis project Ga0209702, IMG submission 187210) | Freshwater microbial communities from Lake Fryxell liftoff mats and glacier meltwater in Antarctica - FRY-01 (SPAdes) (version 2) | ecosystem: Environmental > Aquatic > Freshwater > Ice > Glacier...
GCACACAATAGCCCTTAGGACCATACCCATCGTTCTCCGCATTCTTCATGCCCGACCCAGACTGTTTGTACCAATCAGCAGCGTACCAATCCCGGCACCATTCCCACACGTTACCAGACATATCATATAGGCCCAAGCTGTTAGCAGCAAGACCCTTCACCGCATGGGGTTTACCCCCAGAATTCTCAGATGTCCAACCCACAGCTTTTATATCATTACTGCCTGCATAACTGTACGAGGACTGGGAAGGACCGCCCTGCGAGGGGCCGCCGCGAGCAGCGTACTCCCACTGTGCCTCCGTGGGTAAACTATATCGTCGGCCCCCATCCTGCCCACTCAACCATTCGCAATAAGCCAACGCATCCAAGTAGCTAACTCCTACCACAGGTAGCGTCAAGGACTTTCGTGTATAACCAAGTCTTTTGAAATAACTATCGCTACCTGTCTCCACATGATAAGCACTCCCAGCCTCCAACCAAATAGGCCAATGCGTTTTCGTTGCCTCACAAAAAACCAAATACTCCCCCACTGTTACCTCCGTAGCCCCCATGTAAAATCCATCCAACTCTACCTCGTGCTCCGGCTGCTCATCAACCTCACCACTTGTGTTGCTACCCATCGTAAAGCGACCGCCTCCTACATAAAGCATAACAACTCCTACTCTCGATACGTAATTAGCAGGTGAAAGTGCATTGGAAGGCTTGGTAAGGAATTCATCGCAATTTGCCAGTTGTTGCTTGCAGTGGGTATTCTCAGGTTTGTATATGAGGGCTTCTTCGTAGGCTAACTTCGCATCTCCATATTTCTTCAATCCATACAAACCGTCCGCCTTAGCCAACGCCTTAGAAAAATCTAACTCTAATTGACACGCTTGCACGCGTTCCAAACAATACGCATTCTTGGTCTTATAGCGCAAGGCTTGTTGGTACGACAATAGTGCCTCCCCATACTTCTTCGCACTAAACAGACCATCCGCCTTAGCCAACGACTTAGAAAAATTTAACTCTAATTGACACGCTTGCACGCGTTCCAAACAATACGCATTCGTAGTCTTATACCGCAAAGCTTGTTGGTAAGACAATAAAGCTTCCACGTACTGCTTCGCACTAAACTGACCATCGGCTTGGGTCTTTAACCGTCCAAAAGCTACTTCATTGCGGCAACGCTTCATCGGTGCCTGGATTTGCGCGCTTGCTCCTGGATACCCCTGTAAGATAACCTCGTACTTCGCTACGCAACAACTATAATCCTGCTGGGAAGCGCACGCCTCCGCCTCTCGGCTCAGCTCTCCTACCCGAGGACTCAACTGCTGACCATAGGCCACGCTGGAAAATAGAACCAAACAAAAAAATGAATACCGCAGTCTCTTCATAAAATGCGAATTAATTCATTAAGCTTTGCTTGTAAGGTGGCAGCACCTGGGGGGTCAATTTCAGTCAGAGTTTCGATGCGATCGCGGTACATAGTCAGTATTTTATCTTTATAAATCGGATGCTCCCAGCAAAGAGTTTGTAATGGTCCTGGGTCCAAAGCGTATCCTGCCATAAAGCGCTGCTCGTACCGTTTAAAAAGCTGCTCGGCTTCTGATTCAGTGTAACGAGGTTGAGTAGAAGCCAATGTGGAATCTACGGCCATATCGGTATCTACTTCCATTGTGGAATCTACTTCAATTGCTAGGCTTGTGCTATCGTAAGGATAATAACTCTGCCAATCGTTAGGGATTTGAGAGCTATGCCACCCCCAACCTACTACGCCTCCAATCAAGGTCATCACTAATCCAATACGCCACGTATGGTTTTTTAGTTGCCTAACGTAAAGTTTGGGGTCGCTTGGAAGCCCTAAATCTGATAGCATGGTATTTAAATCACGGTTTTTCTCCGCTAAAATTTTCTGCTTCTCATTATTTAAAGCCACCAACTGCGCCTTTAAAGATTGAATAGTCGTATCTTTCTTCAAAGAAGTTTCATTAATTTTTTTGTTATCGGCTTGCAGTGCCGCCAAATCTTCTTGGGCTACCTGCAGTTTTTGCTGTTCTAATTCCAGGACCCGTTCCTTCATTTTGAGTCCCTCATTCAGTGCGACTGAACGTTGCTGCTGCTGGAATACTTCGTCTTCGAGTCGATTGATTTCCTTTTGGAGAGTTAGTATCCTGCCAGGCTCAGGCTCTGCCTTCCGAAGATTTTTGAGTTGCTCTCGCAATGCATAAAGTTCATACAGCTCCTTTTGGTGTTGCTCAGCGGAAGCTTTTTTCTGCAACTCCGCTTCCGCCTGAAGTCGTTTTTTGACCGATTCAATTTCTTTTTTACTATGTGTACGCTCATCGGCTAACGCTTGTTCTACTTGTTTCGCTAGGTTATTTTCTGCTTCTTCCTCAATATGTTTTAATACCTCCTTACGAAGGGTATATCCATCTAAAAAACGATCTTTTGGTAGTTTGGCAAGGCATTTTTGCACTAACCGATCGAGCCAAACGGGAATATCTGAATGTTGATGGGGAAGCCCCATTTCTTTGAGCTTTGCCTGACGCAATTCCCAGAGATCAGGTAAGGGCAGTTTGGCATGTTTGGCATGCATACTCATATCTCTTGAAATAGGATCTCTCGTTTTTTCGGGATACGGCACGCGGCCTGTCAAACATTCAAACAAAACCACACCCAGTCCATAGATATCAGCCTCAGTTGTTAAGGCCTCTGAATCAAACTTTTCAGGAGCCATGAATTCAGGTACTCCTTTTCCTCCTCTTGAACTCCTGGGGGTAACTTCGGAACCTTCTAGCGAGAGTCCAAAATCGAGTAATACGTATTCACCCGTATCCCGGCGCATGATATTCTTGGTATGAATATCATTATGAATAGTACAGTACTTTTTAATAATGGCCTGTTCGCTCATTTGCCCATCTGTATCCGGGTCAAGGCAGTAAGCGGGCAAATCGTGATGAATATAGGATAACGCACTACTCATATCCCGGAGTAGATTTAGCACATCCTCTACGGGTAAGCAACGAGTAACACCTGGTTCAGATCGGATTTTCCCAGCTTTTAGTACGATCAGATCGTCCAGATCTATACCCCGAATGTATTCAAGTTCAATAACGGGTTGATTCGCCACTATATCAAAACTAAAAGCCCTGACAACGTGTGGATTATGCCCATTCCCTAGCCGGAGCAAGATTTTCACCTCCTCCATAATACTCTTGGCTTTTTTGGGGTTGTCGGCGGTAATGTGCGTATTGATATAACGTATCGCTCTTATATGACCCGTTTGGTTGTGCCGGGCTTTGTAAACCGTGGCAGCCGCACCCGACCCTAGGAGCTTAAGCCGTTCGAAACTTCCGCTCCATGTTGAATCAAATTTGTTCATTTTCCGATGGATTAGGTGTTGTAGATTCTGGAGTAGCCTCGTTTTCTACCTCTACCAGCAAAATAACCTCATCGCCGAGGCGAATCTGATCACCGGGTTGAAGGGCTACTGAATGCTGTTGAGCCAGCTCGCTCAGGCTAATTTTTATATTTGCCCGAAGAATCTGGGTTTTGTTCCTAGGCGGGAGTCCTCCCGGATAAGCCGCTATTTTATATTGGTAAGTATCCGGGTCATATTCTACGTAGGCATGTGCACGGCTTACTTTTTCATTAGGATTTCCCTTGGCACTCTCGAAACCATCGTCTCCCTCGTTGAGAAAAATAATCCCATTTTTCACCCATTGGCCGTTGGCTTGAAGGCTTTCCTCCCCCCTGCCAATATTTACCCTTTGGTCCTTACTAAGTGAAGTGACAGATTCTTTTGTCTGCCCGGTTTGGGTACGAATTTGTAATGGCAGTGATTCTATCCGGCTGAGTATAACTCCAATTTCTCCGGGGGCGTATATTAAGGCATCTTCGGGAAACTCTTGTACTTTTTTGGCTTCAAAAATCCACTTGGGCGGAAGATTAATTTGGGCATTCTTTAAGGCCACATCCAATTCTTCTTGAAAATCAGGTTGGTTGATGAGAGAAATCATTGCCTGTACCTGGGAGGGGTCGGTGCCTTTAAAGTAGAGAGTCAACAGGCTTTCTGCTACTTGTGGCAAGCCTATTAAATGCCTCAGAGCCTGTATAATTCCCTCAAAAAGCTGTTGCTTTTTATGAACACCGGTTGTGTCTTTCTCTGGATAATATTTTTGGCCGAGGATTTTGTTCTTTATTTTGTTAAGGAAGCTCATGATCAGTTAGTTTTGGATTTTTCGCATATAACCTAATTCTTGTAAGGTAGGTATCAGCTGCTTGGCCAGAGCCATAGCTGCTCCAGATGTTTCACCCAGTTCCACCCTAATACACACTACTGTTTGGGAGTTACTCGCCCTGTTCGGAGCAAAAAAAACAAACCAACCATCTTTGGCCAGGGTTTTATCAGGTAAATCTCGCTGAGGGGTTCCGCTTTTTCCAGCCACCCCAGCATCTGCGGGCATTGTATTTGCTCTGGCTTGATCACGCATAAAACTGGCAAGTAACGGCGCAATGCCGGGCTGCTGTGCCTGCCAAAGCGGAGCACTAGCCAGCTCGCCTTCTTGTACTACATACCGCGAGGGCCGCATGATCCCGTTGTTCGCAATGGCTCCCGCTACCCGGGCTAAGGCCAGGGGAGTTGCAACTAGTTTTCCTTGGCCCCAAGTCAGTTGCGAAAACTCACTTTGGTACCGTTTAGGATAGGAAGGTCTTCGGGAAATAATCCGCTCATCCTGTTCGTACAAGTTCCGCCGGTCGGCTAGTACCTGACGTTGCCACACTTCGCGAAACATTGAGGCCCGCACGCTATCGGTGGCCGAGGGCATATAAGTATAATTCCCAAGCCGGAGCTGTGGGGAACGGTCTTGTGGAAATTGAATTCGAACACCAAGCCCTAGCCCGGCTGCCTGATACAGTCGGATGAGTTGTTCATCCAGTTGGAGTTCATTGGCCAACCGAATGAAATAAATATTACTTGATTGTTCGATTGCATCGTGCATATTGACGGTACCTGATGGTTCATCATCTCTGATCCGTGCCCAAGCAGGCACAATAAAAGTTCGACTAGCAGCTCTTATTCCCTCCTGATTCAATGCGGCAAGGGCAGTGATGATCTTAGCCGTTGAGCCGGGTTGGGTAGCGTAGGTAGCTCCCAAGTCTCGGTCGGAAACTACTAATTTCTGCATGAACTGCTCCTTCTCTGATAAATCGAGTAGATCGGGTTTGCTTAAATCCGGTAAGGGGTGAATTGCCGAGGCCAACACATCACCGGAAGGCGCATCAATCACCACCACAGATATTCTTTTATCACGCAGGCTTTCTTCCCCATACATAGCCGTCTCCAATTGACCTTGAATTCGTACCTGCAGCTCTGCATCTACGGTTAGCGTCATGTCTTTCTTGATAGCTTTAAACTCTTCAACTTCCTGGCTCCTGATACCGGCCCGAAGGAGAGGGGCTAGTTCGGCATAATCGTATTTTATCAAGTGAGTCATTTCGGTTTTGCCTTGCTCTTTCATAAAACGACCCTCTCTGAATCGGGTAGCAAATACGCCCTCAGGCTTGGAGGGGTGGCTGTCGAAGCCCCGAAGCTGCGAGAGATGCTCACTTTCAGCGAAGTATCCGCGGTCACTCCCCCAGAAAGTCCGGGTGTTGAAGTCGCCTAACCAATAGAATAAATGATTACCATGTGGATAGTAGCGAGCCTGTCGCTTTCGAAGGGAAGCTAAAAGGTCTGCTTGTGCAAGACCGTAAGGCAGTGGACGTTGTAATCCATTAAGACTATCGAGTTGTTCCTGGATTTGATTTGGGGTACTCGTTGCCAGAATAACCCCTTTGCGGTCGAATAAGGTACCAGCTTCCAGCCTTCGCACTAACAGTGTGATACGGGGATTATAGCTATAAATACGTTTTCCGAGCCGGTCAGAAACAAGTGCCGGTTCGATAATAAGGCGTTTTCCTTGGAAGAGTTGCAGCGTTAGGGCCCAACCCAGAAGGATTACTATGACACCGGAAATAAGGCCCAATCCGGCTAGTAGAGTCGTATCATATTGATTTTGCAGCGACTCTTTCTGAATACTCTGACCTTCCTGACACGAAACACCAAGCACAATTCCAAAGGCCGCCAGATTTATTACCAAGGAGGTCATGCCGTAACTCAGGAAGGGTACACTTACTCCGGTGAGGGGTAAAAGCCCAAAGGCTCCACAAGCAATAAGCAAAAGCTGCACACCGGTTACCAAGGCTACTCCCGAAGCCAAGTAAAAAGTAAATGGGACACCCGAGCTGCGGCCAATCAACAGGCTTCGGTAAATGAGCAAGGCAAACAAAACAAAAAAACAAAAGAGGCCAACCCAACCAATTTCTTCGGCCATAGATGCCAGAATCATGTCCGTATGGGAAGCAGGCATGACATTGGCAAATCCATTGCCTAGTCCCTGTCCTGAAAAGCCTCCGCTGGCCAACGACCAGATACTATGGGCCAAATGATCGCCACCATATACTTCATTATCCCAGGGATTTAGCCACATAGCCTTGCGTTCTATCAAGCGCTTACCCACATACGGCAGGAGGTCACCAAGCGTAACGGCCCCTATCAGAGAACCAATCATTAAGGCGGAATCTTGTACTCGCTTCACTACCAAGCCATAAATAATTACCGCGACAAAATAAGCCGCAGTGGCTGCTATTAGAGCATCTTGGAACCCGTTACTGCCGGATCCGCCAACAAGCCACGATGCTCCCTTCAATAAGATACCAAAAACAATTCCACCGAGAATAGCTTCGGGCAAATCTCCCCGGCTAATACTGTAAAAAAGCAAAAACGTAAACCCTAAAACTAAGGCAGGCCCCATATCTCCTAGCACAAGGTATAAGCCCAAAATACCCACTAGCCCTAACCATGCCCAGAGAGTACTCTGTACACGCCACTTAATATTTTCTAGCCCGCGTACGAAGGGAGATTGGGAGGCAAAATACGCCGCCAGAAAAAACACAAAAATGAACTTGGTGAGCTCACTAGGCTGGAAGCTTAAAACAACCAAATTAAGGTTGACCTTCACCCCACTTCCTTCCGGACCAAAGCCCATGGGGGTCAAGAGAAGAAAAGGAAAACCCAAAGCAAAGATGAGCCAGGTATACCCAGGCAGGCCAGCTACCTTACGACGTACTCTATACCCCACTACATCAAAAAGTGGACTATTGTACATCCGGGCGTAGTTGATCCGCGACAAGAAGTACAGGCCTAATAACCCAATGGGAATGGCCTTGCACATGGTGGAAGCCAGAGCCATGTCTCGGAGAGGATCTTGTAAACTAAACAAGGTCATAATACCTAGGCCCGTCAAAACCATCAAGAGCGGCAGAATGAACGGGTCCCCACGGAAACCTTTTACAGTCCACACAGCATGAAGTAAAAAGAAAGATCCAAAAAATAAGAGAATTGATATTAAGAAAGACGAACGAAATTCGGAAGGTGTCCGTACCACTAGAATCTCTTCCTCTTTAATTTGTCGATAAATTTCACTGCTCAACAAATGCAACTGGTGCGGCTTTGCCTTAAAGTTATATTCTTTCGATTCTCCGAGTTTGTTTGTCCCTTGGCTTGTACCAAACTCCCAGCCGGTCTTCAAGGGTACTACGCTATACGCTTCACCGATTTCCAATCCATCAAATCGAAATTCTCCGGCAGCATTTGTTCTAACGTAGTATTCTTCGTGGATGGGTTCTACCCGTCGCGAAACGGTATCGACCGCCCTAATGATCCGATCTGGAAAAGATGCGGATAAAGTATCTATTCTCCACTCATCCGGTACAGCGTAGGTGGTTGGAAAACGGGTAAGTTTAACCAAAACTCCGCCTGGCTCGGGGAGGTTCGTTATTTTACCGGAAAACGAAACTGCAGAAGTAGAGCTTAGAACCTTCGGGGAGGTAACTACGGGGAGGCTCCCGTTTCTCTCAAGAGCTAACAGGGTAGTATCCGGCCAGCCCAAGCGGATATGTGAGGCCAACACCCTTCCGCGCCACCCCTGACCACCTCGCGTACTGTCAACTAACAAATCAAAATAAGATTTATTGAGCTCACCTACATTGGGTAATCTACCCTTACCAGCGAGTTTAAGCACCAGTCTGTCAACTACTTGCTGCTGATCTGACGGGTCTTAAAAAAAAGGATACAGTGAGAATAGGGAGGAAATGGTATTAGCCGGTGTTGTAGCATCCAATAGTACCACCTCTCCTTTATCAAGAGCATCGTCTGCGGCTTGAAGTTCCGGCCTCAAATTCCACCAAATTTGGCCAAATAGCAAGGTCAACAGCCCCGTTACCACCAAAAGGATTCGCCTTTCCAGCGCTCTAAGCTTTTGGATTTGGGTTACTTTCATATCGTACAGTTTAGTTAAGGTAAGAATGAACAAATTCAGGGTTAAAATTATATGGGATTGCCGACCACCCGAAACCCTACATTCAGATAGCGCTTGCCGTAGCCCGCAGCACCACGAAAGGTAACGGTTGTCTTAATAGGGTTTTTATTCCAATCACCACCTCGGATCACCTTCACATTATTGCGCGGTTTGGTCGTATTTTCTACCCGGGAACGCAAGGCCTGCTCAACCGTTTGCCGATAAAAATCAGCTGAATACCAGTCACTACAAAACTCAGCAACATTTCCAGAGAGATCATAGATACCCAGGGAGTTTGGCAAGAGGCCCTTTACCGCATGCGGCTTATTTTTAGAGTTAGACAGGTTCCAGCCAGCACGATTGGCATACTTACTACCTGAAAACAGAAACTTATCATGATTCTCTCCTCCGCGCGCGGCGTATTCCCATTGGGCTTCGGTGGGGAGCCTATAGGTGAAGTTTGGATCTTTACTACTCGCCCACTCGCAGAATGCCACCGCGTCCTGATAACGAATGGCAACGACCGGCAAGCCATGAGACGTTCGGGAATAGCCCAAGTTGGTGTAGAAAGGTTTGTTGCCGGTATCTATATGATAATCATTGCCTGGTTCGAGCCAATCTGGCCAATGCGCCTCAGTGGCATTACAAAATTTCAGATATTCCTCTACGGTTACCTCACGTTCAGCCATGTAGAAATCACGTACTTCAACCGTGTGCTCTGGTCGTACTTCTGGATTACCAGCGTTGTCTCCCATGACGTACTCTCCTCCACGGACAAATATCATACGTCCGGTATGCTCCGAAAAGTAATCTGACCTCTGCTTGTCGGAGGTCCAAGAATAAAGGAGGTACCCGAAGCCCAACAGCCCTATAGCTAATAGCCCTTTTTTGTTGGGTGATAGCGCATTAACCCAGTGCCACACACTCCCTATCCACCAGAAAGCGGAGGTTCTTTCCGCATCCACTTGTTTCTTTAATAACTTTTTTAAATGTTTTTGAGCAATAGGTGTTACGATTTCATCATCAGTAGGCTGACCCACAAGGTCGGTTAATAGCCGGTATGCTTCCTCCCCGTTGCCCTGATGTAGCGCTTGTTCAGCATCCCATAACTTAGCCGCCATTTCAAATCGGTTTGCCAATTTTTGGGCCGTTTGTGACCAATCAGAAAGGGAGGCCAAACCTCGGTTTTCCGGATTCTTGGAAAGAATCGGCCGGATTATTTGTTCAAACCAAGCCGGAATTCCGGATTTGACAGACAAAGGCGGAGGCTCTTCATTACAAATGGCTTGAAGAAGGGTGATATCGGAAACATTGTCTGAGCTACTATACGTTAGCAATTTTCTTTTTGCGTCGTGATAGGGCAAATAACCAGTAACCGCTTCAAAAAGCACTACGCCTAAGGCAAAGTAGTCAGCCGCCGGAGTTATATGCACGCTAACATCGGCACATTGTTCGGGAGCGGCATAAACTAGTGTACGAGGCGAGCTATTTGAAACACTTAATCGAACCTTACCTTTGGCAAGGGCTATGCCAAAATCGGTGAGAATAAAGTGTCCGCCCGGCGGAGTTTTTTTAATTAAAATATTATCGGGTTTCACATCCCGATGCGTAATTCCCTTGGGGTGAAATTCGCCAAAGGCACTGCAAAGTTGCTGCCCGATACGACAAACTTCCCCGGGGGTAAGTGTATTCCCGCCAGCAAGTACTGCCCTTAAATCACCCCCTTCGATAAATTCGAGAGCTATAAAAGGGAACAGCGCTTGGGTAAGACGTACCTCGACTACCCTAACGATATGCAAATGATCAAGACTCTCTAATATGGCAGCTTCCTGTTGAAGCCTTTTTAAATCAGTTTTGGTAAAATTTGGTAAAACTTTAAGGGCAACAAGCTCCGGAGCCCCAGCTTTGCGGTTAGCCGGGCTAATCCTCGCTTTCAGAATTTTGGCATTTGCAAATGCTATTTCACTAAGCAGTTCGTACCCAGTAAATGATTTGTCGTGATCAGTACTCATGGATGGGCTTTCTTACAGTTTGAATTTAGAGGGTTGGCCCAGTGGATAGCACTATCTTAGAAATGATATTCCAACTTGCATTAAAGGGTCGCTCGTGGTATATAACCACGGGATATTTGGTATCGGGAAACTGGCAATTAACCATTTCTACGCGCTCACCATACGCTTGGACACCCACCTCAAAACCCGATACTCTAACCGAATCAAAATGGACCCATCCACCGATTGGCACGCTAAAAGCTACCAACGAGCTATCGGTAGCAGGTCGTATCACCACACCTCCACCAGCCACCCATACGCTATCCGGCAAACGGATCGTCTCTACCAGAGATAAAGTATCAAAAACCCCTAACCTAAGGGTATCGCCGGCACCAAGGCTGTCGAGCTGTATTTTTAGTTGTTTAATTTGTTCTGTGGTACTGTCAGTAGGAGTATTGGGAGCTGGGCTAGTCAATAAGCCCGGATTGAAGAACCACAGACTTCCGGCCACGCTGATCAATATGCCAACTACTGCCCCTACCAGATACTTCCACCAAGTTGCAACTTTTACCAGCTTCTGACTTTCCACAACGTCAGTTGTGGCCTCCCCGGACCTAATCTCAGGCTCAGGTAGGGCTTCAAACGTTGATATGGGGGGCACCTCCTGAACTAGGGGGGGCTCGGTGGGCGCAAGAGCCGGGTATAGCACCAATACTACGGTGATGTTATCGTGCCCTCCGGCCTTATTGGCGGCAGCTACCAGAGCTTGTCCCTTCTTGTGTAGAGGCTGGGCAGTTGTCAGTAAATCGGTAATTTCCTGCCGAGTAATCATATCGGTAAGGCCGTCACTACAAAGTAACAGGTTGTCGCCGGGCAAGAAAGATTCCAAACCAAAATCAAGGAAATCATCGTCGTCAATCCGGTGGAGAGTTGAGCCGAGCCAACGCCTGATTTGACTCCTACGGGGGTGTTTCATGGCCACCTCCTCGGTCAATTCACCCAGGTCTTCTCGTTCGCCCACCATGGAGTGGTCTTTGGTTATCTTGTGAAGGTGCTGGCCGCGTAGCCGGTACATGCGCGAGTCGCCCACGTGCACATAGGCCACCTGATTGAGGTTGATATCCACCATAGCGCAGGTGAGTACACAACTCATACGAGCCAGTTGCAATTCGCTCTGACTCTTTTCTACGATACGGTTATTAGCCAGTACTACCGCTTCTTTAAGAAGTTGAAGGGGCTCCCCGTTCCCTTTTTGAAAGACCTCTTGTAAGGTGTCTTGGGCGATTTGGGCAGCGATTTCACCTCCAACATACCCTCCTACTCCATCAATTGCCGCTACTAACACCTGAGAACTACTCAGGGCCATAGCTACGTACCGATCCTGGTTTTCCTCCCGGTTTTTGCCCACATCGGTAAGCCCCAAGAATACAACTTGTTTTTGGTCCATGGAATTTAATTTGGGGGATGATTAACGAGTTCTTTGGCAACGAAACAGGTCGTGGCTACCAGCGCCAACAGGCAAATAAAGTCAAGCATTGTAGATGTCGATTAGAGAATTCTTCTGGAACTAACCAGGCAAAATCCAGATTAATGTATTTTCTTCTCAGAGTATTTTGTCCTAGCAAGCGGCTCCTTCCAGATTGGCAGGAAGTTCTTTTTTACTAAGTATTTTCAGGATCCAGCACGTTCGGTTCCGGTACCGTACCGGAACGTGAGCCCCGTAAACCCGCCCAGCAGTAATGTCGAATTGTCGGGTAAGAGTTGCCACTGAGGCGTAAAACGCTCACTCTCCGGTAAGGCCACCTCATTGAGCCGGGTGGGTGCAAAAGCAGCTATTTCAAATAGTTCTCTGGTATAATCATAGCGGATGCGCAGATGGTTTTCGGCTACCGAATCGTGTTCTATGAAAATTTCTTTTTTGGTTGAATCATCCCTTTTACCTCGCCCGATGGTGATTTCCTTCTCATGCATTAAATAGCGGTCACGTATACCACCGGGTCGGGCGTATTCAAGGGTGGCATAGTCTTTACGCTGATTTGCTATTTTTGTCTTCTCTTCAACGGTTAGCTCCCAGTTGGTATTAATGGGTAATGTAAAAATCCCCTCTCCAATTATTTCCATTCCCGTAAGGCTATTTAGATCCATATCGAGGGTTTCTGACATACCCGTGATACGTGAAGTTACCGTAACTCGTACGGTGCTACTTTCTACCACCGCTGAGCTTTCCCGGTGCATGTTTTGTCCGGTATGAATACCAATAACCCTGGCCTCTTGCTCAGGAAATGGCAAACTCACTTTCCCTTCTTTAATTTCGGGCATTGATACAAAAGAAAATTTCCATGATTTGGATATCCTGCCAGTTTTAGGGAATTGTTTTTGCCGAAGCCGTATTTCTTTGTAAAAGTTTTCGATAGTGGATTCAAAAATCGTGATGAAATAATTCTTGAAGGAATCGTAATTATTGGGGCTTAGCTGAATGGTAAAGTAGGCATCAAAGAGCAAACGATCATTGAAACTGGCCCGTGGGATACTTTGCTTAAAGGTTTCCAATATGGTATCAGCAATGACCTGATTAGTAAGACCCATTGTGGCATCTGGCTTTTTCAGTAAAAAGCCTTTTGTTTTTCCCAACATGACTTTGATTTTTTCTAACATAATATTGTACTTTAAAGGGTAAGTAGGTACTAGGAACTATTGATCTGTATATCAGTATATTACAATGTATAAACCACAAACTAATCATGTATAATCACATGCTACAGTTTGGTTCTCGTTAGCTTCTGCGGCCGGGCTAGTGGTTGAAAAAATTTGGCGGCTTCGCCGCTTTTTTAACACAACACGAGCGAATCCACCAGCGGCTAGTGCTAGGCCGGAACGGCTTCCTGCCGTCCCTTACCAGGCACTTGCCGAAACAAATTTTCCTTACAAGAAGGGGCAGCGCCTCTAGTTACTAAGGCTCGCTACTACCCGAAAACCAACGTCGTCGCGGCGGCGCCGTGGGCCGTAGTTGTCGCGATTAGCCACCCGAGCGTTGAAAGGGTTGCTGCTCCAACTCCCCCCGCGCAGCACACAATAGCCCTTAGGACCATACCCATCGTTCTCCGCATTCCTAGTTCCCGACCCAGACTGTTTGTACCAATCAGCAGCGTACCAATCCCGGCACCATTCCCACACGTTACCAGACATATCATATAGGCCCAAGCTATTAGCAGCAAGACCCTTCACCGCATGGGGTTTGCCCCCAGAATTCGCATCTACCCAGCCTACTGCTTTCGCATCATTACTGCCAGCATAACTATACGAGGCCTGGGAAGAACCGCCCTGCGAGGGGCCGCCACCAGCAGCATACTCCCACTGTGCCTCCGTGGGTAAACTATATCGTCGGCCCCCATCCTGTCCACTCAACCATTCGCAATAAGCCAACGCATCCAAGTAGCTAACTCCTACCACTGGTAGCGTCAAGGACTTTCGTGTATAACCAAGTTCTTTGAAATAACTATCGCTACCTGTCTCCACATGATAAGCACTCCCAGCCTCCAACCACTCCGGCCAATGCGTTTTCGTTGCCTCACAAAAAACTAAATACTCCCCCACTGTTACCTCCGTAGCCCCCATGTAAAAACCATCCAACTCCACCACATGCTCCGGCTGCTCATCAACCTCACCACTTGTGTTGCTACCCATCGTAAAGCGGCCACCTCCTACATAAAGCATAACAACTCCTACTCTCGATACGTAATTAGCAGGTGAAAGTGCATTGGAAGGCTTTACCGCAGTAGTTGTATCGATGGCATTCGTACCTTGCGTCGCGTCCTTGTCCCTATGGCTCGTCAGGCTAGGCCCTAGGTAGTATATACCCATAATAACCAGCAAAATGATAGCAACTCCAACCACGACGCGGCCTCGCTTGGGTGGTTTTGGTGGGGTAGGCTCGGGAATAGGAGGAGTAACGGGCTGAGGGGGCTTTAATAGATCTAAGGCCAACGGGTAAATAATCTTATCCGGCTGCGAGTGGCTAATGATCCGGGCCAAATAACCCCGCCCTTGGTTTTCCTGCCCGTCGCTCAGGGCACATTGGCCTTGCCAAAGCAAACTTCCTTGTTCAAACCTGGCTTCCAGCGCCGAGGAGGTGGCTACCCAATCATGTAAGGATTCCAGACCACGGTTTTCGGGCAACTTAGCCAGCAGGCCAAAGATCGTTTCCCGCAACCAGGAGGGCACCCCCAAAGATGGCGGGAACGGCGGTACTTCCCCCGTATTGACCGCACGAATCAAATAGTTAGAGGATACCTGACGCAAAGCACCTGCGGTCAGAGCTTGCTTTTGGCTGTCGTAATACGGCAACTGACCCGTCAGGGCCTCGTAAAGTATCACACCCAGCGAGTAGTAGTCCGTAGCTGGGGTAATTGGCTGTAGCTCGTCGGCACATTGCTCAGGTGAGGAATACACCAATGTCTTGGGCGACTCCCCTGTACTCGACAAACGATCCTGACCGTCCATCAGGGCAATACCGAAGTCAGTCAGGACGTAATCGGCAAATGGAGGGGCCTTACGAACCAATATATTTTCTGGCTTGACGTCCCGGTGGGTGATCCCCTGCTCATGAATGGCCCCGAAGGCTGCACATAGCTGCTGGCCCAAACGGCACACTTCCTCCACAGAAAATGGTTTTTGCACCGCGAATAACTGTCGTAAATCGCCCCCAGAAATGTATTCCAGCGCCATAAAAGGAAAGAGCGCGTTGACCAGCCGTACCTCCACGATCTTCACCACCTGTGGATGATCAAGACCCAACAGTATTGCCGCTTCCTGTTCAAATCGCGTTAGATCTTTTTGGCCAGCCGATGGAAGTATTTTTAAGGCCACTAGCTCCGGGGCACCTTCCTTGCGGTATTCTGCCCGCACCCGAGCCTTCATTATTTTGGCGTTGGCATAACCCAGCTCACTCAGCACTTCATAACCAGAAAATATCGCATCGTAGTTTTGACTCATTAGGGGGCTGTTCAGATGGAGGTTGGTTAATAAAGCAAGTAAAGCCTTTTTTCTAAGCTTTGAAAAAAGTGATTCATTTATTTATTGAGTGGTATTTTAGCCACGTTAAATTTCAAGTAATTGAAAAAAAATGGCTGCTGAAATCAGTGTGCATCTGAGACTAAAAAACACCTTACGGTTTTCATCTGTTCGATTACTAGCCCTAAGGTGTTACTTAAAAGTACCCCTCGCTTAGTAAAGGGTCAGTACTACGATTGGTTTACTAGTGGGCGTCCGCCCCTTCTTGTAAGCTAAGGCTCGCTACTACCCGAAAACCAACGTTGTTGTTGCGGTTCTGTGGGTCGTTGTTGTTGCGATTAGCCACCCGAGCGTTGATAGGGTTGTTGTTCCAACTCCCCCCGCGCAGCACTCTGTCTGAACCATTTCAATCGTAGCCTGTTTGTTGTATGGCCAGCATACAAGATTTTCTAAATTGATAACTCCTTGCGTGTCTAGTGAACGCTATGAGTGGGAGAACATGCCTTTGATAGGTCCCAGAATCCCACAAACCTTGTTCTAAGTTATTATGGTAAATTAAAAGTCGTTTACTAAACCGCTTTCGACTCCTCCTAGTAAGCCTAAGGGTGGTACCTTCGAGCAAATACCCTAAGAAAGGAAAGGGTTTTGGGGTGGTATTCAGGCAGAATGGCTTTAGAAGGAGCCCTAGCTTTTCCTCCAAAAAAACAGCTAATTGATGACCTTTGGCAAGTAATTGTTTTTGATGGCTTCCCCATAAAACCATATCGTCCATGTACCTTACATAGCCCTTCACCCCTAACACTTCTTGAATATAATGATCTGCCGCTGATAAGTAATGATTAGCAAAATACTGACTCGTCAGGTTGCCGATGGGTAGTCCCTTTCCGGCTTCGACTTGGTAGCTGTCTATAATTGCGTGAAATATGCTATGGATTTTTTGTTCCTTGAAGCGCCTTAATAATTGGGCTTTTAGTATCGTATGGCTAATCGAGTCAAAATATTTTCGAACATCAAGTTTAAGATACCAACGATACTTAGCCTGAAATTGCTTAGCTCGATCTAATGCTTTATACTGTCCTTTACCTGGGCGTGTGGCAAAACTATTTTCAATTTGGCATCGTTCAAAATTAGCATGACAACCATTCATCAAAGCATGATGGAGCACTCGTTCTCCAAATGCTGCCGCGCAAATTTGCCTTTCCTTTGGATCAAACACTTTAAAGTAATGGTAATCTCCAACGGCTACTTGTCCCGAAAGAATTTGTTGGTGCAGGAGGTATAGGTTCTTATCTAAGGCTTTCCGATAGATTTTCACCTCCGGTTTATCTGCTTTTCCTCGTTGCGCTTTCCAAAAAGCTAATCGTAAATTGGAAGGGTCAGCAATTTGTTCAAGCAATTTTCCTTCTCGCTTCATAAATCATTCTTTTTTTGCTCATAAATGGTCACTAATGATTTGCCGTACTTTTCGATCTTTTTATCACCAATGCCTTTGATTTGGCGCATTTGATCTAGGCTCAGTAGAGATAGGGAGGCTATTGAAGCTAACTCTTCGTCGGTGAATACCGCATAGGCCGGAACAGCGTCCTCGTTGGCTAACTGTTTCCTTATTTCACGAAGAGAAGAAAAAATATGAAAAACATGCTCGGGCAATAAGGCCCGATAGTCTTTCTTGCCTTTGAATGACCCCGAAGTATCCAAAACGGCATTTGCAAGATAGCGCACACAAAAACTCCAACACGCTCCTTTTTCATTCTGAAAGAATTGTTGCTCTACTTCCAAAACTTTATGCCCAGCTAAAAACCGATTTATCTCGGCCTGTGCGGTCCCGTCATCGATTAAGGGTATTTGGAACAATTTAATTTGCATGAAATAGTTTAAAAAAATCAGCGGCTTCGCCGCATGGTTCAACAAAATGAAGGACTAACCCACCGCCCTAACGGCTAGTGCTAGGCCGGAACGGCTTCCTGCCGTCCCTTACCAGGCACTTGCCGAAACAAATTTTCC
>Ga0209702_10005416_pt1 | contig 17378 bp, 16 predicted proteins | sample FRY01_FD_187210 | JGI IMG/M metagenome (GOLD analysis project Ga0209702, IMG submission 187210) | Freshwater microbial communities from Lake Fryxell liftoff mats and glacier meltwater in Antarctica - FRY-01 (SPAdes) (version 2) | ecosystem: Environmental > Aquatic > Freshwater > Ice > Glacier...
TGGGGGGATGCAGTGCTAGGCGTTACAAGTGCCGTGTGGCCAAGCCACACAAACGCGTAACAACGACGCAATGCGCCCGCCAGTGCCGTCCAAAAATGGGATATTGGCAGTTTCCGTATCCCTAAGGCTATTTAAGCCCCAAACCCACCAGAAAAGTCTCGGAAGAACCCGAGCGGGATGCCTTGGGCTTGAAGCGTTTGACCACCTTGAAGGTGTCTTTGAACAGCTTGACCATGGGGTCATAAGCGCCACCGTGGAAGAGTTTCACGACCAATCCGCCGTCGGCTTTGAGGTGCTGGATCGAGAACTCAACCGCCAGCTCAATCAGATCGGCAATGCGCGCCGCGTCTGCCGACTCAATCCCCGACAGATTGGGCGACATGTCGGAAATCACAGCGTCGACCTTTTTTTGCCCGGCATGGGAAAAAACCGTTTCTTCCAGCGCTTTTAAAACCTCCGCTTCGCGAAAGTCACCTTGAATGAACACCACCCCTTCAATCGGCTCCATCGGCAGCAAGTCTAGCGCAATGATGGTGCCATTGAGTGCCCCGGCCGCCGCCCCGGTAGGCGACATTTTGCGGCGCGCGTACTGGCTCCAGGCACCGGGGGTGCTGCCCAGATCGACCACCAAATCACCAGGCCGGATAAGCCCCAGGCTTTCATCAATTTCTTTCAATTTGTAAGCCGCACGCGCCCGGTAACCCTCTTTTTTGGCGAGTTTGACGTAGGGGTCATTGATGTGCTCGTGCAGCCAGGCTTTGTTGACCTTGCCACCCACTTTCGCAGGCGCTTTTGCTACCGTCTTTGCTGCTGGCTTTGTATTTGCTTTCATGCACCCGATTGTCCTCCCATCGCAACGCCCCAAAGCCACCGATAATGCCTACATGGCTCAAATAATCCTTACCCCTGCCCAGCGCAAAGACCAACGTGCCGAGGCGCACCACCTGAGTGCGGTCGTGATGATCGGCTCTGACGGTCTGACGGTCAATGTCAAAAAAGAAACCGATGCGGCCCTAAATGCCCACGGTCTTATCAAGGTGCGGGTGCAATCCGACGACCGTGCCGGCCGTGAGGCCATTTTCCAGACGCTGGCCAATGAACTCAATGCCGCACCAATCCAGCATATCGGCAAGCTGCTGGTGTTGTGGCGGCCCAAGCCGGAAAAAGAAAAAAAGATTGATGAAGACCGTATGCCCGGCCCGCGCGACATCAAGGTGCTAAAAAACAGCTCGCGCTATGGCCAGCGGCCCGAGGTCAAAGTGCTGCGCGTGCTGGGTAACCAGCGCCTAACACCGGGCGGTACAGTCAAACGGGCCAATCCACGCAAGCAGAGAAGTATCAAGAAGCGCTCACAAGACTAATCAGGTCATGACCAATCCACTCCTAGACTTTTCTGACCTCCCGCTGTTTGACCGCATCAAGCCCGAGCATGTCGCCCCCGCCATCGACGAGTTGTTGCTAGCTGCCGAAGTAGCGCTTGAAAAAGTCACGCTACCCGACTTCCCTTCCAACTGGGTGGCTATTGCAGCCACACTCGATGTAGCGACTGAACAGCTGGGTCGTGCGTGGGGCGCTGTCAGCCACCTGAACAGCGTGGCCGACACGCCAGAGCTGCGCGCCGCCTACAACGCGGCCCTGCCCAAAGTCACCGAGTTCTGGACACGCCTGGGTGCAGACGAGAATCTATACGCCAAGTACAAGGCGATCGATGTCGCCAGCCTGAACGCAGAGCAACGTCAGGCGCATAAAAATGCGCTGCGCGATTTTGTGCTGTCAGGCGCAGAACTCACTGGCGCAGCCAAGGAGCGCTTTGCCAAAATCCAGGAGCGGCAAGCCGAACTGAGTCAGAAATTCAGCGAAAACGCACTCGATGCTACCGATGCATTTGCCTACTTCGCCAATGAAGACGCGCTGGCTGGCGTGCCTGCTGACGTGGTGCAAACCGCGCTGGAGGCGGCCAAAGCAGATGCCAAAGAAGGCTACAAACTCACGCTAAAAATGCCCAGTTACCTGCCCGTCATGCAGTTTGCGGACAGCAGCGCACTGCGTGAAATCATTTACCGCGCCTACAGCACCCGCTCCAGCGACCAAGCTCCGGCTGAGTTTTCCAAGTTCGACAACAGCGCCGTCATGCAGGAGATATTGGCGCTGCGGCTTGAAGAAGCCCAGTTGCTCGGCTACCAGAATTTTGGCGAAGTGTCAGTCGTCACCAAAATGGCCAAGTCGCCTGAAGAAGTGGTGACTTTTTTGCGTGACCTCGCGCACCGCGCCCGCCCCTACGCCGAAAAAGATGTGGCCGATCTGCGGGACTTTGCGGCCAGTCACCTCAAGCTGAACGCTATTGAGGCCTGGGACTATGCCTACATCGGCGAAAAACTCAAAGAAGCACGGTATGCGTTCAGCGAACAGGAAGTCAAACAGTATTTCACCGCGCCCAAGGTGCTGGCCGGTCTTTTCAAGATTGTTGAAACGCTGTTTGAAGTCGTTATTCGCAAAGACTCTGCACCGGTATGGAATGCAAAAGTCGAGTTCTACCGCATTGAACGTGCAGGAGAACTCGTGGGCCAGTTCTACCTCGACCAGCCGGCCCGTACCGGCAAGCGTGGTGGCGCCTGGATGGACGATGTGCGCTCGCGCTGGCTGCGCCCCGACACGGGCAAACTACAGACACCCGTGGCGCAACTGGTCTGCAATTTTGCCGATGGCGTGGGCGGCAAGCCTGCCCTGCTTACGCATGACGATGTGACCACGCTGTTCCATGAATTTGGCCACGGCCTGCACCACATGCTGACGCAGGTCAACGAACACAATGTGTCGGGCATCAGCGGTGTTGAATGGGATGCGGTCGAGCTGCCCAGCCAGTTCATGGAAAACTTCTGCTGGGAATGGGATGTGCTCAAACACATGACGGCCCACGTTGATACCGGCGAGCCGCTGCCGCGTGTACTGTTCGACAAAATGCTGGCGGCCAAAAACTTCCAGAGCGGCATGCAGACGCTACGCCAGGTCGAGTTTTCGCTGTTCGACATGCTGCTGCACACTAGCTACAAACCACTAGATGACGTGATGGCTTTGCTCAATGAGGTACGCAAGGAAGTGGCGGTCATCAAGACCCCGCCCTACAGCCGCACCGCGCATACCTTCAGCCACATTTTTTCAGGTGGTTACGCAGCAGGTTATTACAGTTATAAATGGGCTGAAGTGCTGTCGGCAGATGCTTATGCAGCGTTTGAAGAAACTGCCGCATCAACATCCGAAAGTAGTCCGGGAAAGACTACCGTAACGGTCGAAACCGGCAGAAAATACCGCCAGACAATTCTGGAGGCGGGTGGCAGCCGCCCTGCTATGGAATCATTCAAGGCCTTTCGGGGCCGGGAGCCGTCGATTGATGCGTTGATGCGTCATCAGGGTATGACTTAAACTCTTCAGAAGCGACACGACTCAAAGGCAATAACCATGACCTCATCACTCGCTCTCAAGTATTTAGCCATCAGCGCGGTAGCTTTAGCCGCTATAGGCGCGGCCAGCTCAGGTGCCCAGGCACAGCAGGTTTACCGCATCGTCGGGCCAGACGGCAAAGTCACTTTCTCGGACAAACCGCCACCGGCCACCAGCAACGCCAAAGTAACTTCGGGCACAGGTGCATCGGGTGGTGCTGGCTCTGCCAGCAGCAACCTGCCTTTTGATCTGCGCCAAGTCGCGTCGAAGTACCCCGTCACGCTCTACACAGGCGAGGCCTGTAGCCCCTGTGGTTCGGCTCGTGCATTGCTCATGGGTCGAGGCGTGCCATTCACAGAAAAGTCCGTCATCACAGTTGCCGATGCAGCGGCATTGCAGCGCCTGAGCGGTGAAAATTCCCTGCCCTTTGGCACCATAGGCGGCCAGCAACTCAAGGGGTTTTCAGACGCTGAATGGACGCAGTTTTTAAACGCCGCTGGCTACCCTGCAAGCTCGGTTTTGCCGTCTAACTATCGCCAGCCACCCGCAACGCCGCTGATTGCGATTGCGGTCGCGCCTTCTGCTGCACCTGCCGCTGCGGCAAGCCCCGCACTCGCTCGCGCAGCCCCCGTACCCGTGCAGCCCGCAGCTACGGCGGACAACCCAGGTGGCATCCGGTTTTAAAAAACCAAAGTTTTGACACCGCCCGCGCCACCCAGCAAACACACATTAGCCTTCTGAAAAGCAAACACGCCTACCGTCACCACACCCGGCCACTGGCTGACGGTTGACTCAAACCCCAGCGGGTCGGTAATCATCAAGCCCGTCACATCCAAAATGTGCTGGCCGTTGTCTGTTACCAACGGCGCGCCCTCTTTTAGCCGCAATTTTGCAGTGCCACCCAAAGCCAGAAACTGGCGTGCAATGCGCCCTGCCGCCATCGGGATAACCTCCACCGGCAGCGGAAATTTGCCCAGCGTTGCTACCCGTTTTGACTCGTCTGCAATGCAGACAAATTTGCGTGACTGCGCTGCCACAATCTTCTCCCGTGTCAGTGCCGCACCACCGCCTTTGATCATGTAGCCCGCGTGGTCAATTTCATCAGCGCCGTCGATGTACACAGCCAACTCCTCAACCTCGGCCGCATCAAACACCTTGATGCCGAGCGCCGCCAAGCGTTCGGTCGATGCGACGGAACTGGACACCGCCCCGGCAATGCTGTCCTTCATGCTGGCCAACGCATCAATAAACTTGTTGACGGTCGAGCCAGTGCCAACGCCCACGATGCTGCCGGGTTCAACATAGGCCAGTGCGGCCTGGCCGACTAGGGTTTTGAGTTCGTCTTGAGTCATGGTGGGAATGGGTTGGGAGGTTGCGGGGTTTTGCGACAATGGCGGCTGTCGCCAAGAACAACCCGAATTATCCAATGTCCCTGCTGCCCTACACCCTTGCCCGTCACTTTTTATTTGGACTGGACCCGGAAACCGCCCACGAACTGACCATGGCCTCGCTGGCCTGCACGCAGGGCACGCCGCTCTCTCTGGCCTACTGCGCAGCGCGGGTTGACGACCCGGTCACGCTGGCTGGTTTGATATTTCCCAACCGCGTGGGCCTGGCCGCAGGGCTGGACAAAAACGCCAGCTGCATTGATGGCCTTGCCGCCATGGGCTTTGGTTTTATTGAAGTGGGTAGCGTCACACCGTTGGCCCAAAACGGCAACCCAAAGCCGCGCATGTTTCGCTTGCCAGAGGCCAACGCACTGATTAACCGGCTGGGTTTCAACAACGACGGGCTAGATGCGTTTTTGGTCAACGTACAAAAATCTTCCATTCGCAGGCAGGGTACAAACAACAAGGCTCAGAACAAGGTCTTGCTGGGCCTGAACATCGGAAAAAACGCTGCCACATCAATTGAAAATGCAGTCGATGACTATCTGATTTGCTTAGGCGGCGTGTACCCGCACGCCGACTACGTCAGCGTCAACATCTCCAGCCCCAACACCAAAAACCTGCGTTCACTGCAAAGTGATGAGGCGCTCGATGCCCTGCTCGGTGCCATTGCGCTGAGCCGCGAAGAACTGAGCCAGCAACACGGCAAACGCGTACCGATCTTCGTGAAGATCGCGCCAGACCTCGATGAGGCACAGGTGCAGGTGATTGCCGCCACGCTCAAACGCCACGGCATGGACGGCGTCATCGCCACCAACACCACGCTGAGCCGCGAGGCCGTGCAGGGCCTGCGCCATGCAGATGAAACCGGCGGCCTGTCAGGCGCACCGGTGCTGGAGATGAGCAACCGCGTCATCCGCCAACTGCGTGCTGCATTGGGCAAGGCTTACCCCATCATCGGCGTGGGCGGCATCCTGAGCGCCGAAGACGCGGTGAGCAAGATCGAAGCCGGCGCTGATGTGGTGCAGATCTACACCGGCCTGATCTACAAGGGGCCGGAGCTGGTGAAGCAGGCGGCGACGCTGATCAAAAACAGCTGTTAGTATCGCCAAGCGGTTAATTTCAATTCGAACAACCTGATTATTTGGATATTTTTTCGATGCGCAAAATTCAGTGGACTGGCGGCGTGGAGCATTGGGCCAAGAAGGGAGACATTAACCTGTTCCTTTGGGAAAAAGCCGCTTCACCCAAGGCTCCTTACCAGGGCACTATTTTTTTCGTGCATGGCTCCTCCATGGCCTCCCAGCCCACCTTTGACCTGCATGTACCGGGACGGCCCCATTCCTCGGTGATGGACTGGTTCGCCGAGCGCGGCTTCAACACTTGGTGCATGGACAACGAAGGCTATGGTCGCTCGGACAAGCACCGCTCCATCAACAGCGACATCAGCAACGGCGCCGACGATCTGGCCGCTGGCAGCGACTACATCATGGAAAAAACGGGTGCGAAGAGCCTGTTCCTGTATGGCATTTCGTCGGGTGCGCTCAAGGCCGCCCTGTTCGCCGAGCGTCACCCCGAGCGTGTGGCCAAACTGGCGCTGGACGCTTTTGTCTGGACCGGCGAAGGCAGCCCGACGCTGGCCGAGAGAAAGAAAAAGCTGCCCGAGTTCCTGGCCAAGAATCGCCGCCCGATCGACCGCGCGTTTGTCCACAGCGTGTTCAACCGCGACCATCCCGAGACCACCGATGAAGCCACCAAGGATGCCTTCGCCGATGCCATCCTGACGCTGGACGACTCCATGCCCACAGGCACCTACGTGGACATGTGCTCCAAATTGCCGCTGATCGATCCGCTGAAAATTGCCGCCTCAACCCTCATTCTGCGCGGTGAATACGACGGCATTGCCAGTCTGGACGACCTGATCAATTTCTACAAACTGCTGCCCAACATGAACAAACAGTTCAATGTGATGGCCGGTATCTCGCACGCCAGCTTCCAGCAGAAAAACTACATGATGGTCTATCAAATCCTGCACAGCTTCTACACCATGCCAGACCAGGTCTACAGGGGCTGACAGCATGAAGAACTCAGTGCGAAGTTTGATGCTTACGTTTTAACTCACCCCCAAGGAAAAACCATGAAGACAATTCTTAAAACGTTTTGCGCGGCTCTGGTGCTGGCGCTGTCTGGCAGCGCCGTGCTGGCACAAGCCTACCCCAGCAAGCCCGTCAAGATCATCGTGCCGTTCGGACCCGGCGGGTACACCGATGTGGTGGCCCGGATTCTGGGCCAAAAGCTCACGGTCGCCATGGGCCAGCCCTTCATCATCGAGAACAAGCCGGGGGCCGGATCGACGATCGGCACCGATTTCGTTGCCAAGGCCCCGCCTGACGGCCACACGCTGGTGATCGTGGCATCCCCCCACGTGATCAGCCCATGGGTCTACAAAAACGTGCCTTATGACCCGATCAAGAGTTTTGCCGCGGTCACCAAACTGGTGGACTCCCCTTATGTGCTGCTGCTCAACCCCAAGGTGCCGGCCCGCAATGTGAAGGAGTTCATCGCGCTGGCCAAGGCCCACCCCGGCACCCTCCATTACGCCTCGTCGGGCAACGGCAGCGCGCAGCATCTCGTCGGCGGATTGTTCATCTCCATGACCGGTGCCCCGCTCGTGCATGTGCCCTACCGTGGCAGCAACCTGGCCGCCACCGACCTGGTCGCCGGCGTGGTCGAAAGCAGTTTCGCAGGCGTGCCCAATGCGCTCGCCCATGTGCCCGGCGGCAGGCTCAAAGCATTGGCGGTCACCAGCGCCAAGCGCATTCCCCAGTTGCCCGATGTACCCACCATGCAGGAGGCCGGCGTGCCCGGCTATGACGTGTCCATCTGGCTGGCGCTGCTGGCACCCGCGGGCACGCCCAGGGAGATCATCAACCGGCTGAACTCGGAAATCGCCGAGATCATGGCCATGCCCGAATCTCAAAAGGTCATGTTCAACGCGGGGGTTAATGTCAGTCTCTCCACACCGGAAGCGATGACGCAATTCATGACCCAAGAACTCGAGAAATGGGGCAAGGTGGTCAAGGAGACCGGGGTCAAACTGGACTAAAGACTACAGGGGGGTTTGGGGGGGCAGAGTCCAAATTCATCGTGCCCCTGGCACGCCCTTCGGGTGACGATGCTATGCATCGTCATGAAATTGGCGTCTGACCCCAATAACCCTCGAAGAGAGAACGATCAGGGACCAGCCAATTGCGCGGCCACATGGGATCCAATGGCCAGCGAACTCGTCAGTCCTGGAGACTCAATGCCGAACAAATTCACCAGTCCGGCAACGCCATGCTCGGCTGGCCCCTGGATCATGAAGTCCCGGGCAGGTTCGTGCGGTGCCTGAATCTTGGGACGAATGCCTGCATAGCCGGCAATCAACGCACCTTCGGGCAAGGCCGGCCAGTATTGGCGCACCTCGGCATAAAACGCATCCCCCCGCGCCGGGTCCACCACCAGATCGTCGGGTGAGTCCACCCACTGCACATCAGGGCCAAACTTGGCCTGGCCGCCAAGGTCAATCGTCAGGTGTACGCCCAGCCCTGCGGCCTCCGGTACTGGGTACACCAAGCGGCTAAACGGCGAGCGTCCAGCCAGGGTGAAGTAATTACCCTTGGCGAAATAGTCACGCGGTATGTGGTGCAAAGCAAGCCCGCTAAAGCGCCTTGCCAGGGCAGGCGCGTAAAGACCAGCCGCATTGACAACCGTTTTCGCCTGCAATCTGGTGCCATCTTCTGTTATCAAAGTAATAGCTGTCTGTGCGCATTGCGCCTGCTCCAGCCGGGTATTGAGCACCACAACGCCGCCTGCGTTCTCAAGGTCGCCCTGCAACGCCAGCATTAGCGCGTGGCTATCGACAATGCCAGTGCTGGGCGAGTGGATCGCGGCAACGCATTCGAGTTGTGGCTCCAGCGCCCTGGCCTCATCGCGGCTCAATAGCACCAGGTCATGCACGCCGTTGGCAGCGGCTTTGTCGATGATGCCTTGAAGTTGCAGCGCTTGCGCAGCGTTGGTAGCCACCATCAGTTTGCCGCAGCGGCTGTGGCCAATGCCGCGCGCTTGGCAATAGGCATACAGCATCTGCCGCCCCTGCACACACAGCCTAGCTTTGAGGGAGCCCGTCGGGTAATAAATACCGGCGTGAATGACCTCGCTATTACGCGCGCTGGTGCCGGTGCCAATGGCCGAGGCAGCTTCCAGCACCATCACCTCACGGCCCTGCAATGCCAGCGCCCGCGCCACCGCAAGCCCCACCACACCAGCACCTATGACAACACAATCGACTTGATCCAAACCAGCACCGCCGTACAAAAAGCCTTGACTTTAAACGCTATTCGCGGGTTATTGGGGTCAGACACCAATTTCGCTGCGGTGCATCCCACCGCAGCGAAATTGGGCTCTGACCCCAAAAACCCTGGTAAAACTTGCTTTCAGTCGCAACTCCTGTAACAGTGTGTCAGTGTGATCCGAAAAAAAACCGCAGTTCGCGCTGTCAGCCCACAAAATAGCTCTGTTACAAATTACGAAACCCCAATGAACCAAGCCACCACAACTGCCCGTGCCGACAAAATCCTCATCGTTGACGACGATGCTCGCATCCGCGACCTGCTGCGCCGCTATCTGGCGCAGGAGGGCTTCGAAGTCATTCTTGCCGAAGACAGCAGAGCTTTAAACCGCATTTTGTTGCGCGATGCGGTTGACCTGATCGTGCTGGACTTGATGATGCCGGGCGAAGACGGCCTGTCGATCTGCCGCCGCCTGCGCGCCGCCAACGACCGGACACCCATCATCATGCTGACAGCCAAGGGCGAAGACGTGGATCGCATCGTTGGCCTGGAAGTCGGCGCTGACGACTATTTGTCCAAGCCCTTCAACCCGCGCGAGCTGCTGGCCCGGATCCATGCGGTGCTGCGCCGTCGCCCGGCGACTGAAGTACCCGGTGCGCCGTCCATTGACCAGGAACTGGTGACCTTTGGCCCGTTCTCTTTCGACATGGGCTTACGCATACTGCAAAAAAATGGCGAAGATCTGCCGCTGACGACGGGCGAATTTGCCATGCTGAAAACCCTGGTTCGGCACCCGCGCCAGCCGCTGTCGCGCGAAAAGCTGGCGCGACTGGCGCGTGGCCGCGAGTTTGAACCGTTTGACCGCAGCCTGGATGTGCAGGTGTCGCGCCTGCGCAAGCTGATTGAGGTTGATGCTGCGGCCCCGCGCTACATACAAACCGTGTGGGGTGTCGGCTATGTTTTTGTGCCGGATGGTACAAACTAACGATGCCTCAAAACGCCGGCGACAACAGCAGCCCTGCGCCGCTTGAAACCCTGGAGCTGCGGCCACGCCGGGGTTTCAGCCTTTTCTGGCGTACCTTTTTCTTCCTGGCACTGCTGCTGTTTGGCTCCATCGTGGCGTGGCTGCAAACCTATCGCTCGCTCGAATCCGAACCACGCGCCATTCAAAGTGCGCAGCAGCTCGCGTCATTGGTCAACCTAAGCCGTGCCGCGCTGCGCTACTCCGATGCGATTGCCCGTGTCTCGCTCATCAAAACCCTCGCCGACGAAGAAAAAGTACGCATCACCATGCGTGAACCCAGGGACAAGTTTCACTTGTTCGAGAGCGACGCTTTGGGTGAGCGTATCAGTGAAGAGCTCAAAACCCGCCTGGGCAGCGGCACGGTGGTGGCCAGCGATGTCAATGGCGTCAAAGGTTTGTGGGTCGGCTTTTCAATTGACAAGGATGCCTACTGGCTGCAAACCGACATTTCGCGGATCGGCCCCTCACGCAGCAGTACCTGGTTGATCTGGCTAATGACGGCGACGGCGCTGTCGCTGGCTGGCGCGGCCCTGATTGCCCGGCTCATCAACCGCCCGCTCAAGCTGCTCTCGTTTGCCGCTAGCCGTATGCGCGATGGCGACTTTGATGCCAGCCTGCTGGACGAAAAAGCCGCCACCAGCGAGATCCGCGAAGTCAACATCGGCTTTAACCGGATGGCAGAGCAACTCTCGAAAATCGAGCAGAACAGGGTCATCATGCTGGCCGGCATTTCGCATGACCTGCGCACGCCGCTGACACGTCTGCGGCTTGAAACCGAATTGAGCGTGGCCGATGCCGATGCCAGAGCCCACATGGCCGCAGACATCACGCAGCTTGATGCCATCATCGACAAGTTTCTCGACTACGCGCGCGCCGACCCCGCGCAACTGGCTCCGGTGTCACTCAATGCCATCGTCGAGGCGGCTGTGTATGCGGTAGCCGACTACGACGACCTGCGCATCACCGTCACCCTGCCCGACAACCTGAATGTTCTGGCCGATGAGGTGGAGTTGCTGCGCGTCTTGTCCAACCTGATTGAAAACGCGCGGCGCTACGGCAAAACCCCCGAAACCGGTATTGCCCTGGTGGACATCGCTGCCAAGGAGCGTGACCAATCGGTGCTCATCATGGTGCGCGACCACGGCCAAGGCGTGTCGAGCGAGGCCCTGCCCAAACTGACGCGTCCGTTCTTCAGGGGCAATGCGGCCCGTACAGCGGCAGCTGGTGCAGGTCTGGGCCTGACCATTGTCGAAAAAACCATACAGCGCATGGGCGGAAAATTCAGCCTGGCCAACACCGCTTCAGGTGGGCTGGCTGCGCACATCAAGCTGCGTGCGGGCTGAATTAAAACAGCAAAACAACCGCCCGCGCCTCCATGCTCAGACCTTGCCCCACCGGCCCCAGCTTCTCGGCGGTTTTGGCTTTAACGTTCACGCGGTCCACATCAAGCCCTAGGGCCAGTGCAATTTTTTCACACATCGCGGGTATGTGAGTTGCCAGCTTCGGTGCCTGCGCGATCACGGTGCTGTCGATATTGCCAATGCGCAAACCCCGCTCAGTCAGCAGGCGTGCCGTTTCAAGCAGCAAGGCCATCGAGTCAGCACCCTTGAAGCGCGCATCAGTGTCCGGGAAGTGCTTGCCAATATCACCCAGTCCGGCAGCGCCCAGCAGCGCATCAATGATGGCGTGCAGCAGCACATCGGCATCCGAGTGGCCGAGTAAACCCATCGTGTGCGGCACCTCAACGCCGCCAAGGATGAGCTTGCGGCCCGGCACCAGCGCATGGGTGTCCCAGCCTTCACCAATACGAATGTTCGGGAAATCAGGCGTAGTCATCAACGGTGTTCCTTCCTGTTATTAGCAGCACGACTCGCCAGCACAGCCTCGGCCAGCGCAAAGTCTTCCGGGTAAGTGATCTTGAAGTTCTGCGCGCTGCCAGGCACCAGCAGCGGCTTCAAACCCATCGCCTCAATGGCGCTGGCCTCATCAGTCACCGTGCGGCCGTCTCTTTCTGCGGCTTCCAGCGCGACTATCAAAGCGCCTATGCGAAACATCTGCGGTGTTTGCGCTAGATATTTGTCACTGCGGTCTATGGTCGCTGAAACACGGCCACCAGAAGCCTGCTTGAGTGTATCTAGCAGGGGCTGCGCCAGCAAACCACCGACTGCGTCGCCCTTGCAGGCGTCCACCAGCGACATAATCTGTTCAGGGCTTATAAGGCAACGCGCCGCGTCATGCACCAGCACCCAGTCCCCTGGACTGGCAACCGTGAGCATGGCCTTCAATCCATTGAGCACAGAAGCAGCCCGCGTAGCGCCACCGCCTTTGAGCAGTACCTCAGAGCCCGCCCCATAGCCGGGGCAAGCATTTAAAAAACCATCATCGTCAGGGGACACCACCACCCACAGCCCGGAAACCACCTTGCCCAGCGACTGAAAGGCACTCAATGTATGGGCCACCATAGCTTGCCCGTGCAAAGTCTGGTACTGCTTGGGGCCTGCGCTTGCAGCGCGGCTACCGTTGCCGGCACAGGGAATCAGGGCAAATATCCGGGGTTTGTCAGTCGCTGTCGTCATAACTTCATCATAGATTCTAAAATGCGCCTATCGCATGAAATTACCCAAACTCAACGTTGGCAAACGCCACACCCTGCCCCAGCCTGTCGGATCAGCCGACGCATTGCTGATCGCGCAGCTAGGCCTCAGAGAAAAAGCCGCTGGCAAGCTGACAGCCATCATCACATCGGACGCAGCCACGGCGCAGCGTCTGCTCGATGAGCTGGCCTTTTTCGCGCCCGATTTGCGCTGCGCGCTGTTTCCGGATTGGGAAACGCTGCCTTACGACACCTTCTCGCCGCACCAGGATTTAATCAGCGAGCGCCTGGCCACGCTGTGGCGCATTCAGCAGCGCAGCAAAGACAGCGGCGCAGATGTTGTCATCGTGCCGGCCACTACGGCGCTCTACCGCTTGGCCCCGCCAAGCTTTCTGGCGGGCTACACCTTTGAATTCAAGGTCAAGCAAAAACTTGACGAAGCCAAGCTCAAGGCCCAATTGACGCTGGCCGGTTACAGCCATGTGTCGCAAGTGGTCAGCCCCGGCGAATACGCGGTGCGCGGCGGGCTGATTGACCTCTTTCCCATGGGCAGCCTGGTGCCGTATCGGGTTGATTTGTTTGACGACGAGATCGACAGCATCCGCACATTCGATCCTGACAGCCAGCGCAGCCTGTACCCGGTGCCCGAAGTACGCCTGCTGCCGGGCCGCGAGTTTCCGATGGACGACGAGGCGCGCACGCGTTTTCGCAAGCGCTGGCGCGAGCTGCTTGAAGGCGACCCGACCAAAAGCCGCATTTACAAAGACATCGGCAATGGCGTGGCGACGGCTGGCATCGAGTACTACCTGCCACTGTTTTTTGAAGAAACGGCAACGGTTTTTGACTATCTTGGAGGCGATGCTACCCTGGTGCTGCATGGCGATCTGGAGCCCGCCTTTCAGCGCTTCTGGCAAGACACCAAAGACCGCTACCGCTTGGTGCGCGATGCACCAGACCGCCCGGCACTACCGCCCGAGTCGCTGTTTTTAAGTGCCGAGCAGTTTTATTCTTTAACGAATAACTATGCGCAGCTTGCGTTTCGTGCATCGATTGAAGACGTGCTTGATAACGCGCAGTTCCAGAAGCTGGGTGAAATGGCCGTCGTGCGCGGTGCTGAAGACCCGCTGGTCAAACTTAAAGGCCACATCCGCAATACCCAGCAGCGCGTGTTGATTCTTGCCGAAAGCGATGGCAGGCGCGAAAGTCTGCTGGATTTTTTGCGTGTCAGCGGCGTTAGCCCACCGGCGTTTGATTCGCTGGAAGACTTCCAGACCAGCACTGAAAAACTCGGCATAGCCACCGCCGCGCTTAACGTGGGCTTTAGCTGGCTGGATGACGTGGATGACGCTAAAGGCGGCATCGACTTCATCACCGAGACCGAGCTGTTCGCAGCAGGTACCAGCCTACGCCGCCGTAATAAAAAGCAGGAGCAGGTCAGCGACGTTGAAGCGCTGATCAAAGACCTGTCAGAGCTCAACATTGGCGACCCAGTGGTTCACAGCGCCCACGGCATAGGCCGCTACAAAGGGCTTGTCAATATGGACCTGGGTCTGGGGCAAGACGACTCACCTTCGGTTCAGGAATTCCTGCATCTGCAATACGCCGACGATGCTACGCTGTACGTGCCCGTCAGCCAGTTGCAGCAAATCAGCCGCTACACCGGTGTCAGTGCTGACGAAGCGCCGTTGCACCGCTTAGGCGGTAGCCAGTGGGAAAAAGCCAAACGCAAAGCCGCCGAGCAGGTGCGCGACTCCGCCGCTGAACTGCTCAACATTTACGCCCGCCGTGCAGCTAGGCAAGGCCACGCCTTCCGCTATTCCCCAAATGATTACGAGACCTTTGCCAACGACTTTGGCTTTGAAGAAACCGCCGACCAGCGCGCCGCCATTCATGCGGTGATTCAGGACATGATCTCGCCGCGCCCGATGGACAGGCTGGTCTGCGGTGACGTAGGTTTTGGCAAAACCGAAGTCGCTTTGCGCGCAGCCTTTATCGCCATCACAGGCGGTAAACAGGTCGCCCTGCTGGTACCCACCACGCTGCTGGCCGAGCAGCACTACCAGACGCTAATAGACCGCTTTGCCAAGTGGCCCGTCAAAGTGGCAGAGATGAGCCGCTTTCGATCAGGCAAAGAAATCACCGCCGCCATTAAGGGCATTGCCGATGGCACGATAGACATCGTGGTCGGCACACACAAGCTGCTGAGCAAAGACATCAACTTCCAGCGCCTGGGCCTGCTCATCATTGACGAAGAACACCGCTTTGGCGTGCGCCACAAAGAGGTGATGAAGGCCATGCGAGCCGAGGTCGATGTGCTGACGCTGACCGCCACGCCGATTCCCCGCACGTTGGGCATGGCGCTTGAAGGCTTGCGCGATTTAAGCGTGATTGCCACCGCTCCGCAGCGCCGCCTGGCGATCAAGACCTTTGTGCGTAGCGAGAGCAATGGCGTGATCCGCGAGGCCGTGCTGCGTGAACTCAAACGCGGCGGCCAGGTTTACTTTTTGCACAACGAAGTCGACACGATTCAAAACCGCCGCGAAAAGCTCGAAGCACTACTACCCGAAGCGCGTATCGCCGTAGCCCACGGCCAGATGCCCGAGCGCGAGCTTGAAAAAGTCATGAAAGATTTTGTCGCCCAGCGCTACAACCTGCTGCTGTGCTCAACGATTATTGAAACCGGTATTGACGTGCCAACGGCCAACACCATCGTCATGTCCAGGGCCGACAAATTTGGCCTGGCGCAGTTGCACCAGTTGCGCGGCAGGGTTGGCCGCAGCCACCACCAAGCCTATGCCTACCTGATGGTGCCCGACATTGAAGGCCTGACCAAACAGGCCAACCAGCGGTTGGAGGCCATTCAGCAGATGGAAGAACTGGGCTCGGGCTTTTACCTCGCCATGCATGACCTGGAGATACGCGGTACCGGTGAAGTACTGGGTGAAAACCAGTCCGGCAACATGATGGAAATCGGCTTTCAACTCTACAACGAAATGCTCCGTGAAGCCGTGCGCTGCCTGAAAGTCGGCATTGAGCCCGACCTCTTGAGTCCGCTCACCGTCACCACCGACATCAATCTGCATTCCCCCGCCCTGCTGCCCAGCGACTATTGCGGCGACGTGCATTTGCGCTTAAGTTTTTACAAAAAACTGGCCACCGCCAAAACCACGGACCAGCTAGATGCCCTGCTTGAAGAACTGATAGACCGCTTCGGCAAAATGCCGCCACAAGCCCAAACGCTGATAGACGTACATCGCCTGCGCGTCATCGCCCGGCCCTACGGTGTCGTCAAGGTCGATGCCGCGCCCGGCGTTATCAGCATCACCTTCAGAAAAGACCCGCCGATTGACTCCATGGCCATCATGCATTTGATTCAGAAAAACCGGCACATCAAACTGGCCGGCAACGACAAGCTGCGGATTGAACGCGACTTGCCAGAAGCCAAAGACCGGGCGCAAATGGTGCGGGATGTTTTAAAGAGTTTGGGGGTGCCGACGGTAACGGAGACCGCAAAAGCATAGACCTAATTTTAAGCATATGCTTTAAACATATGCTACAGTTTGCAGCTAGAAACCATTTGATTTGAGTCAAAGGAGACCCCATCATGGACATGACCATTCCTCCCCGGGAAATCAGTCTTTTTCGCAACGGTGCAAACCAAGCCTTGCGCATACCACGCGATCTGGAACTTCCCTGCAAAAAAGTCACCATCGAGCCTATGCCAGACGGGCTATACATCCGTGTCTTACCCCAAAAGCATGACACCTTGGCCAGCCTATTGGCATCATGGGAGCCGATGGACTTTGACTTTCCGAACGTTGACGAGGGTATGTTGCCGCTCGACGACGTCAATCTGTGATGCTCGGACAAATTACCGTCAACCGATGGCTGCTTGACACCAACATCTTGTCAGCCATCATCAAAAACCCCACTGGCAGCGCTGCCACGAAGGCAATGGCCATCGCACACGCTAAACCCGGCCAATTGGTAACCAGCGTCGTGGTTGAATGCGAACTCGCATTCGGAGCCCAGCGCATCGGGTCAACTGCGTTAGTACAAAAAATCTCACAACTTTTGCAGTTGATAGCGCCACAACCATTTGGCCAGGATGGCGTGGCGCATTACGCCAATATCCGCACGCAACTAGAAAAATCAGGCACACCCATAGGCCCTAACGACACCTTCATAGCCGCGCACGCCCTGGCCCTGGGCGCAACGCTGGTCACTGACAACGAAGCAGAGTTTCGACGCGTGCCCAGCTTACAGATTGAAAACTGGCTGCGCTAGACCAATGCGTCACGTATTTTTAGGGATCACTTCATGCCAACTATGCCAACAAAACCGCTGCGCAAGCTAAACATTTACATGCGGCCAGAACAAAAATAGCCATGCAACTTGCAGCCGCGCAGGCAGGTATGTCGATCAGCGCCTGGGGGCGAAGTATTGTTTATGCTGCGCTTGGGCAAGTTGATGAAGACGAGTATAAAACCCCGAAAAAAACCGAAACACAAGCGATCAACAGCCAAAATTAACGTAACTACTCAGGTTCCTGTAGGGTGGGCATCGCCCACGTAATCCCCGACTTGGCCCCATTCATGAAGCCA
>Ga0209702_10005418_pt1 | contig 17358 bp, 23 predicted proteins | sample FRY01_FD_187210 | JGI IMG/M metagenome (GOLD analysis project Ga0209702, IMG submission 187210) | Freshwater microbial communities from Lake Fryxell liftoff mats and glacier meltwater in Antarctica - FRY-01 (SPAdes) (version 2) | ecosystem: Environmental > Aquatic > Freshwater > Ice > Glacier...
ACAACAAGCAAAAATAAAAGTTATAATAATAAGTATTAATACGTTTGCAAATATGTTTTTGAAACCTGTTAATTTTGATAATTTTAATTTTTTCATGTTATTATTTTAAAGATTAATATTTATTTTTTGTTCCTTACTAAAAATACAATTTTTACACAACTTTATTTTCAAGTTGTTAAGTAAGGATAAAACAGTTTTAAAACTTGTTTGGTTTTATTTTTTAATCCTCTAAAGACTCAAAAAAATCATTTATTTCATTTTCTAATTCATAAAATTCAGATCTTAAATTTTCACTAGCTAATAAAGATGCTAAAACTTCACTATTTAAGTTATCTGTATTAAATCCTAAATCACTAGCCAACTCCAAAGACTCTTTTAAACTTGGATCATTTTTTTGCAAATATTTAATCGCATTATAATAATAAATAATATCAACATTTAAAGCGTTATTATTATCTAGTTCCTCTATTAATTTATCAAAATCGGTTAATTGATTAAAATCTAAATAATTGCAAAAATCAATATCAATTCTAGTTGATAATTCCGTAAAAAAGTTTTGTTTTAATTCTATTGATGATAATTTTAAATTTTTCATTTTTTTTTATTTTTAAGATTAATATTTAGTTGGTTTAGTTATTTAACTATTGAGTTATCTATGCAGAACCTAATACCGTCTTCGTCTGAACCATTTTTTATAATATCGCTTGGGATTTCATTAATTCTCGACGCAAGAAATTTATAAAGGTCTTTGTCTTTTAAAATCCCATTTTCCCATTTATTCAACATTGATTTTTGTTGTTCTGTAATTTTCATAATTGTCTGTTTTAAAGGTTTTATTTTTAAGATTAATATTTATTTTTTGTTCCTTACTAAAAATACAATTTTTACACAACTTTATTTTCAAGTTGTTAAGTAAGGATAAAACAGTTTTAAAATTTGTCTGGTTTTATTTTTTAATCCTCTAAAGACTCAAAAAAATCATTTATTTCATTTTCTAATTCATAAAATTCAGATCTTAAATTTTCACTAGCTAATAAAGATGCTAAAACTTCACTATTTAAGTTATCTGTATTAAATCCTAAATCACTAGCCAACTCCAAAGACTCTTTTAAACTTGGATCATTTTTTTGCAAATATTTAATCGCATTAGAATAATAAATAATCTCAACATTTAAAGCGTTATTATTCTCTAGTTCCTCTATTAATTGATCAAAATCGGTTAATTGATTAAAATCTAAATAATTGCAAAAATCAATATCAATTCTAGTTGATAATTCCGTAAAAAAGTTTTCTTTTAATTCTATTGATGATAATTTTAAATTTTTCATTTTTTTTTATTTTTAAGATTAATATTTAGTTGGTTTAGTTATTTACCAAGGTTTCGACCCTTGCAATGCTTCCAGCTAATCTGCTAAGCATACGTAAATATACAAATAATAAATATATATTAAACTATATAAATGTAAAATAATCAATATATATTGTACATTTAGAATCATTCTAAATAAGAAGCCTTATAATAATCAATTCATCCATAAATATATAAAAATTGTTTAAATTTAAACATTAAAGCATACAGTCAAGTAATTAAAAAAAAGATATAATTAATTGTAAAAAAGAATAAAAAGTTTTAAAATGTATCTTTGCCATCTTGATCATTGATAATAGCAGAAATCTAAGGAGTAAAGAAGACGAAAAGTAATTAAAAAATAAAGAACTTTAAAAGTAAATTTAAAAACGGTTTTCCTTCAATGGTTTAATATCTCCGCTCATTGATAATACTTAAAAACTAACAAGTAAACAAGAGAAGAAACAAAAAAAAAGATTTAAACAAAAACAGGAAAAACAATAATAGTATAATTTAATAAGGCGAAAATATGGGAAAGATAGTGATAAACACAAATAAACCAACAACAGTAAAAAACTCTAGGGTTAGTGTAGTAAAGGAAATAAGTGAGCGAGATAGATTGATTATTGATAACTATTTAGAAACGTTTAATAAGTCAAGGTCGGTGATGGAGGTATGCAGTGAGTTTAAGCACCAAAGCCAAGCAAACCACCTATTTAATGCCATATGGATAAAAAGGGAGGTGATAGAATACGTAAAGGAGCGAAGAGCTTATCTAAGTACACAACGGCCAGGCCTCACAGTCTACGAAGTGGCGCAGGAACTACAGAACCAAGCCTACAACGACGTAACAGAAGTACTTGCATGTAAGACAGAAGAAGATCTAAAGCAGCTGCCAGCATCAACAAGGCGGTTAATACAGGACTATAAGATCAGCGAACGAACCGAAACGGACAGAAAAGGTAATAGCATAATGGTCAAGGAGTTTACATTCAAGTTTGTAAATAAACTAGATGCGCTGAAGGAGTATAACAAAGTTACAGGTATGTACTTAATCGATAACCAGCAGAAAAATAACAACTTGGACTTATCTAAGTTACCAATTAAGCTACAGTTGGCATTACTTAAAGCAATGGAGAACAAAGACCGAGACGTAATAGATGTCTAATAATTACGAATAATGCAATGGAGAACAAGGGCCAGAACAAGGGCCAGAACAAGGGCCAGAACATAATAGAGGCATAATAGATTGCGAATAATGCAATAAGGCACCGACTGGAGACAAAAAAGATTGCGAATAATGCAATGAAAAGTACTGTATCGATAGATATAATGCAATAAAAGACTGAATCAAGACCATGTAATCAGTATAAATAGATGAATGCAGGGAATATGTAGCGATATAGGGGTGTAATGAAATAAATAAAAGACCAAGCCCCACCCCCTCGGGTAAAGGAGTGAAGCCCGCTTCCACCTCACACGATAATTTTTCCTTCTTTTGAAAATGTTTTGGTATTATTATTAGTGGTGTTATAATTTAGTGTATATTTGCGTGTATTAGTTTTTCATATATTTTGATTTTAGTTAATTTTCCCAATCTATTAATTTAGGTTGGGTTTTTTGTTGTTGAAAATTTTTTTTTGAGTAATATTAGGTTTATTGGTGTATTAATAATATATTTGTTACTTACATTAACTAAAAAAAAGATTAATATGAGCATTAAGGTAAATGAATTAGTAAATAAAGAGTGGGAAAAAGCAGAAGTAAGGCAGCGAATTGTTGATTATAATGGAAACGATGGATTGCATTATGATTGTGAAGAGGATAGTATTGTTGATAGTGTTGTGGAAAATGTTATAGAAAGGTATAGAGACCGTTCTGCTGTGGGTATTAAAAAATACGGAACAACATTGCAGGTAAATAATTTAAGTACCTTGGAATGGGTTAATCGCGCACAAGAAGAGGCTATGGATTTTGTTTTATATTTGGAGAAGTTAAGAGATGGTTTAATTATAAGCGGTAAGTAATGAATGTAACTTTAGTTTTAGACAAATTTAGGTTTGAGTTGGCTTTGAATGGTGTTGGCGGTGATGATTTTGCGGAAAGCATAGGAATTACCTATTCTAGTTACAAGAATGTAATTAGGGATGGTGCAAAAGTAGTCCCGAAATGGGTTTTATCGTTCTTATACGGTAAAGGGTGGTATTTCTTAGAAGGGGAATTGGTTGAGAAAAAATCGAATGCTTCGCATATGAAGTGTTACTGTGGTGTTGGGGTTGATTTTGGTTGTGGGCAAATGGCAGATAATAAATAAATATAATTATGAAATTTAAAGATTTAGAGTTATTAGGTTTTAAAAAAGAATGTGTTTCGTTTGAGGAGTCTGGAGGGGATGAATATTTTTACTACACTTATGATTTTTTTGATGAATTAGATGATTTTTGTTTAATCTCTAGTGATAATTCTGTTAAAAAGATTTTTGTAGAAATATTTAATACTAGAAACCCTATAATGTATTACAAAATAAGTGAAGTTAAAATGTTTATTGATATAATTAAAAAAGGTATTAAATGATGAAAGGTGTTCAGTTTAAGAAAAGTAGTAAGTATTCAACGGATAATCAGTATTACGTATTAATTGTTGGAGGTGTTTCTGTGTTACGTATGGAAAGGTCTTTATGGAGGTGGTTAATAGGTATTATTGATAATGAAATAAATTAGAAACAATGCGCGATTTGGATTTAGAGAAATTATTTGAAATTTATAGAGATAAATTTGGAGTTGAAGATTACGTTAATTGTCATTTAAAAAAAGAGTTTGACTCTGTAATGTTATTAAAATACGAAATGATGCCTTATTGGTTTGTTTGTGAGTTAATAGATATGGGAATAGACATAAATGAGGAAGAAAAGCCTTTTTAAAGTTTAAAATTACATATATGAAGACAAAAATAAATAAATTAAACTTTTGGTTACTGCCAATACCTAGCCCTTGCGGAATGTTTGTAGTTTATAAAAAAATGTATTACTATGAATAGAGGGAACGACATAAACCAATTGTTAAAAAACCTTGATCCTTTGTCATTAAGAATAAACCTCTTTAAACAAGGGGTTTTTGACTTTATATCAGAAAATGTAGCAAAAAACAATGAGGGGTATTTTAAAAAAGGTCAATTAGCAATACACGCAAAGCAAAACCAGGCACTTAAAATACTTACATCAAATAAATATGACCAATTTCTATACGGAGGTGCAGCAGGAGGTGCTAAATCTTGGACTGGAATGTGTTGGATCACTTTTAATTGTTTAGCGTACCCAAATACTAGATGGTTTATTGCAAGAAACGAATTAAAGGCATTGACCGACTCTGTATTAGTTACATTTAAAAAAGTTTGCACAGAGTATGGTATTACTGACTATAAATTTAACGCTGTAAAGAATTTTATTGAATTTCCTAACGGAAGCTATATAAATTTAATAGAAGTTGCTTACAAGCCATCTGACCCAATGTATGAAGATGTAGGTTCTACTGAATACACTGGAGGTTGGTTTGAAGAAGTTGGTGAGATTAATAAAAAAGCAGTAAGCGTATTGCAAACAAGGGTAGGTAGACATTTAAACGATAAATACGGACTAGATGGAATTGTTTTTCTTACTTGTAACCCTAAACAAAATTGGGCAAAAAGTGATTTTTATACTAAACATTTAAACGGAAGTCTTTATACTGATAATCTACTAAAAGATACTATAAAAAGAGTTTACTTAAATTGTTTAGTTACTGAAAATCCTTTTATTGAGCAAAAATATATTGACAACCTTAGAAAACAAGCAAAGGAAGACAAGTCAATGTACGAGCGTTTGTTTAAAGGTAATTGGGACTACGAAGATAACCCTTATCAATTAGCGGAACAAGAAATGATTGAGGCTATTTATAACAATGACCACGTAGCGCAATCAAAAGGTAAAAGCTATATTACTGCTGATATTGCTGGTCAAGGAAGTGATAAAGCTGTTATCGGTTATTGGGAAGGTTGGAATTTAGTTGAAATTGTAACATTTGATAAATCTACTGCCCCTCAATTAATAAATGCAATTAAAGTATTACGATTTAAACATAGAGTTCCTTCTCATAGGGTTGTTGTTGATGCTGATGGTTTAGGTTGGGGTGTAGTTTCTCAAATTGGTGCAAAATCTTTTAAAAATAATGCAATAGCCATTAGAATTGGTAGAGAAATACCTAATTACAAGAATTTACAAACACAATGTTTGTATTTACTTGCTGATAAAATTAATAAAGGAGAGCTATATGTAAGTGCTGATTTAAGCACTGACCAAAAACAAGAAATTAATCAAGAATTAGCGCAAATACAATCTAAAGGCGACCACGATCCTGAAAAAAAACTAGAATGTAAAGGTAAAGCACAAATTAAACAAGATATAGGTCGTTCTCCTGATTACAGAGATATGATGTTTATGCGAATGTTTTTTGAATTAAAAACAACTATAAGTTTAGATACTATTTGGAGTTAATGTTTAAGATTAAACAGTTTGTTATAATTATTGTACATTTGTTTTATTTAAAAAAAAACAACTACATTTGTGAAATAATACAATTTTTAAATGTCTAAAGAATTTATAGAAGGTAAATACAATAGTAATTCGCTTGACGTAGCTGTTAGGCAATATAACCAACTTTCATATTTTTTGCAATCACAAGTTTCGGAAGAGGTAAGGGATGATTATTTTGAAAAATATGTTAAAAGAGGTTATTATACTGATGATATATTTTTAAATTGGGTTAAAAGTGTTTTTAAGACAGATAACTTTTTGTCTTTTGCTAAATATTACAGAAACCCAAATCCGTCTTCTAAATTAATTAATACTAGAATAAAAGAGCATTTAAGTAGGGTTTTCTTTGCAGAAGATAATTACTTTAATTACGTAGTTAATAACCAATACATCGAGTTTCCAAGCGAACTAGATGATGATTTTGAAGAAAGATTATTTGATGCAGTTTTATTTAGATATAACGATATAATTGTACACGATTTATTTGAAAGCAACAAACCTTATAGAGAATTTGTTTCTATAAAAAATGTTGTTTCGATTAAAATGAAGCATCAAAAAATATCTCAAATAGCATATACTGCAAAAATAGAAATAAACGGAGAAGATATTATTGGTTACGCTTACATTGACGAAAATAAATATTGTTTTTTCAATAAAGAAAAAGAATTAATTAAAGAATCTTATCACGATTTAGGTTTTTGCCCAGCTACATTTGTAGTTGATAGTTGTTTTGGAAATGATATGATTGTAAAAGAATCAACGTTTTCATATTTAAAAGCGGATTTTGAAGAATATTGTTTTTTAAAGACTTTGCAAAGAATGGTAGATGCTAATGGTACTTTACCTATTACTGTTAAAATAAAAACCAACGAAAAATCTAATCAATTTGATGATTTTGATAACAGAAGTGGTGAGCCAATGTCTATTGACCAAATGGGCAGTCAAGTCTCAAGAGAGGCTCGTTCTACAGCTGGGAGTGGTAATGGTTCAGTTTTACAAGCAGGTACAATTATAGAAACACCGCCAATAGAAGATAAAGACGGAAATATTAATACAGATTTTAATAAAAACTTTTTAGTTTTTCATTACGCACCTATTGAAGCTTTAGAGTTTTTAGATAAAAGAATTAAATCAGTTGAAAGAAATATTATTATAAGTTCTATAGGAGATTTTTCAGAAGGTACAGCGCAAGGATCAAAAAGTGATACAGAAATAATAGCAAGTGATATTGTTTCTAAACAAGATAAATTAAGGTTTTTATCAAACACTTTAAGTTCGTCAAGAAAACTAAGTGATAAAGTTATGTTATCTTTGGCTTATGGAAAAGACAATGTAAAAGTTGACGTGTTTTACGGAAGTGATTTCTTTTTAGAAACACAAGACAAATTGTATGAGATGTTTAAAAACTCTCCAAATACTATTGAGCGTAAAAACATTTTAATTAGATTATCTCAACGTAGAAATATGTACAATAAAGAAAAATCTAAAAGAGAAGTTTTGCTTTACAAATTAATGCCATACACAAGTGATAAAGATTTTGAAATAGCTGTTGATAAAGAAAGAATATCAGAGGTTAATTTTGAATATCAAACAAGATTTTCATATTGGATAGCTAGGTTTGAATCCGCTTTTGGAAACATAGTAATATACTACGATGGACTTGGTAGTGAAAAAGAAAGTTCAAAAATAATTAACATAGACAATTTAATAACAAATTTAATAAACAGTAATACAAATTTTAAAACAATAACAAATGGGAAAGAAACCAATAGTTAAATTAAGAGTGTTTAGAGGTAGGACTTTAAGCTTTAATGAAGATGGAACGATTCAAAATGAAAATAATTTAATATCAATTGAACACAATACTAAATTGTGGAAATTAACGTTAAAAAATTTATCAATAAGCGGGTATTGTAAAGTTTCAATAGAAAAAGTATTTAATGAAGATAAAGATGGTGTTTATCTACAAATAAAAGACATTAAAATTTATGAAGATGAAATAAAAGACGCTTTAAACCCTAAAAAAAATATTGCTAAAACAGTTGATCAATTAAGGATTGAGAAACTAGAAGCAGAAAACAAAGCAATGTTATCTAAAATGGAGGTTTTTATGAATGGTAATTTAAAAACCGAAATTATAGAAGAAGAGTCTAATGAAAGTCAAGTTATTATTGAAGATTTAAAATTAGAATATTTTAAATTATCAGGTAAAAAACCACATCATTTTTGGAAAGAAGATACTTTAATAGTAGAGATTGATAAATTAAAAAACATATAAAAAATGGCAACATCTATAAATATTCCTGATTACGGGAAAAAATTTGAAATTGCAAGTATTGGTATATACGGTCATAACATACTTTCAGGAGGGGACACCTCTCCTATTGGAAGAGTTTATCACGCCGTTCAAGTTTTGTCAGATTGCTCTATATCTTATGAATCAGCTTTTCCTGTGCCAACAAATTCAGACTTAACAGTAACTAGCTTACCATTGTCGCAAGGGAGTACTATTATACTAGGTTGTGCTAAAAATATAGTTGTTACGGGTGGTACTCTTGTGGCTCATTTAATAAGTATTACAGACTAATGTTAAATATATCTTTAAATATACAGAATTTATTGCTTTCTAACATAAGCTCATCTGCATTAACTAATTATTATGTTAATAGGGTTAATGAAGATGGTGGTAAAACAGAATCTAAAAAATGCTTAGAATCTGATTACAGTCTTTATAATTGGAGGTATTATTTTAGAGTTGTTTCAGATAGTGGTACAGTAGAGTCTTTAGAATGTGTAAACTTTTAATAACAAAAAATATTTTTTAATTAATAAATAAAAATAATCAATACATAAAAAGAATTATGGAATTTACAACAGAATTTATTACAGAAAACGGCTTAACAGCAGAACAAGTAGCAGCAGTTACTTCTCATTTTACAAGCGATGTAATACCAAATTTAAAAAAAGAATACGATGGGGTTGCTAACACAAATGCGGAAGGCATTTTAACAGGAGCAAGCAATTACGCTAAAGAAAAATTAGGAATTGATTTAGATAGGGAGCAGGGAGAAAAAGTTGGTGATTATTTAAAAAGAGCATTAGACTCAAAATTTAATTTAACAGAATCAAACCTTAAATTAAAACAAAAAGAAATAGATGAAAAACTAACTAATTTTAAAGGAGGAGATGAATACAAATTACAGCTAGATTCTCTTAAATCAGAAAAAGACTTACTTTTACAGAAAATTGCTAAACTAGAACCATTACAAGGGTATGACGAAAAATATAATGGAGCTACACAAGAATTAAGCAAACTTAAAAAAGAAGTTGCTTATAGCTCTATAAAACCTAATTTCCCTAGTGATGTAAACGCATTTGAAGCAAAAGCTAAATGGGATGCTTTTAAAAATAGTATTGAAGAAAAATATAATATTGAATTAATTGATGGGAAACCAATTGCTATTGACAAAGAAAACGAACACAAGAAATTTGATTTAGAAACATTAGTAAACCAAGACCAAAACATATCTGAATTGTTAAAGGGCAGACAACAAGGAGGAAGCGGTGCAAGACAAGTAGATTACAAGGAGGTAGAAGGAGTTCCATTTAAAATTCCTGAATCTGCGACAAGTGAAGATTTAAGTAACTTAGTGAGGGAACACGTTTTAAAAGAAGTTACTGATATTACAAGTCCAGAGTATTCTAAGAAATTTTTAGAATTGTACGCAAAAGTAAGAATTGCCGCAAAAAAATAGCGAAAGACCGCAAAAGTAAACATAATTATTAATTTTAAACTTTAAACAATGAGTTTTTTAAACGCAACATTATTAAATGATTTGCAGTCTGATCAAGCTACAAACGAAAAGCGATTTTCAGAATTAGGTGTTATTGATGCAGTAAAAGCATCTACACCGAGCGTAAATTATATTCCACCAAGTATTAAAGCTTCTTTAGCTAGTATGTCTTCTTTAAGAGACGCACAAGTACCAGTTATTAAAGACCAAGTAGTAACGGTGGTTACTACACCTGGATTTGAATACATACCTTCAAACCTACCAACAAGTGATAAATATTGGTTTCAGCCTTACGATGTTTTTAGTGGTATGCTCCATTATCCATCTGCGAATGATAACAATATGTTAGACTCGGAATTTCAAAGTAGAGAGGTTTTAAAGAACGTTCTTTATGAAATGGGAAATACTGTTGAAGGTATTTTATTAACAAGTCTTGACGCAAGAAAAACGCAAGTTTTAGGTTCTACTGAACAAGTTTCAGCAGCAACAGGAGATTATGCATTTGATGCAACCCCAGACATTTTAAAAGTTAAAAAAGCTGCACAAGAAGAAACTATGTTTTATTCTTTAGAAGCTTTAATGGCTGCAAACGAAGTTGCTGGTAATTACAGAATTGTAACTAACAGAGCTGGTTTAGCAAGACAAAAAGCCGAAGCTTTAAAATACGGAGCAGGAAACGACAAGAATTTACAAGCATTAAATTTCTTTGGTGCTGACAGAATGCATGAATCAGGTAACATCACTTCATCTGTAAAGTTTGATGGATATTTACTTAGAGATGGTTCTATTGGAGTTGTTGAAAACTTTCCTTCTGACTTTAGAGCGGGTACTGAATTTGCAGGTAAGAAATGGAGTGTTTCCGACGTAGATTTGCCTTTTGTAAATATGAGAGCAAACATTTATACAGATAAAAATGCAACAGATGCTACTTCTTTAATTTCAAGCGGTACAGATTCTAACTTAATTATGACTCATTTTGAAGAAATGGCTATTTGGGTAAGATTTTATGTTGTTTACAGATATAACTCTGATTTAGCGACAAGAGTTAATGACATCGTTAAGATTCAAGGTCTTTTAACATAATTATTAATTTTAAAAACATAAACAATGAGTAATTTTAAAACAGACGCAGTAGGCAATAACGCACCTATTGAGCAGTCTTTAGTACAAACAATTTCGGTATCAAGTTCTTTAGGTTACGTAGATAGTGGTTCAATTATAGCCGTAGCAACGGATGCTATTGTTGTAACTTTACCTTCTACTAAAGCGGGAGTTGAATACACTTTTATTAACACAGGTGCAAATGGAGCTAACATTATAACTATATCTCCACAATCAGCAGATGGTATTGCTGGAACTATTACTTTAGCCGGGACAGTTGTTGTAAGAGTTGGTACTGCTGATGCAGACCTTATTAACACTAAAGCAACTTCTAAGTTAGGTGATAGTATTACTATTATTGGAACTGGAATAGCAGGTGTTAAAGCTTGGATTATAAAAGGTTCAACAGGGATTTGGGCATAATTAAAAGTAAAATATAAGTCATGGTATTAGGGATTTCAGAAGATTATACAGTAGACATAGAATTTGATAGCGAATTGACAAAAATCCCTAGTTCGGGATTATATATCAATAGTGGAGTTCACCCTTCTATTACTAATGAAAATCTTTTGGAGTTCCTTCCAATGACCGAAATTACTTTTAGTAATTGGAGCGATTTAATTGAATACAATATTTTTGCAACGACAAGAAACAAAAAGGACATTGTTTTGTATAATTCAAAAATTTATCAATCTATAGGTGTATCAACAAATCAATTGCCAAATGTAGCGGATTCTTTATATTGGTTAGAAACTAATATGGAGTCTTTAAGGCTTAAAAACTTTATTGAAAAAGTAAAGGATAGGGTTTACACTGATTTGTCATTAGACAAGAGATTAATTAATAATCAATTTCTATACGACAATGGTAAAAATCTTACAACTTTGCAAAATAATTATGCAGGTTGGGTAATTGAACCAAAAGGAAGTGATTATGTTTCTTTTAGAATTAACCAAATATCAATACAAAAAGATGGAACGACACCAATTAATTTGTATGTTATTAACCAAAACACGCTTATAAAAACAATTACAATAACACCTAATAATGGTGAATTAAATTTTGTAGATACAGATATTGTATTAAGTGGTAAAGGTGTTTTTAAGTTAGTAATTGATAGTACTGATGTTTATTTGGGTAAAGCTAATATTGATCCAAAAAGGTTTGATGGGTTTGTTGCTTATACTACAAATGGAATAGGCGATACTCCGCAATCTTCTAAATACACTTATAATACCTATGGAAATGGGATAGGGTTAAATATTACAGCGTATTTAGATTCAAAAGTGTATGTTAATAATAATTTGTCTAACTTTGGCTCGTTTGTAAGAGCTACTTTTGAGTATATGGCGTTTCAAATGTTCTTTCACAATTCTAATAGTAGAAGTAATAGAACGCAGAGATTGCAAATGTCAGATAATATACTTATGGCTGAACTTAAAGAGTTTAAGGCAGATACGGTTGTTAGGAGATACATTAATGAAAAGACTAAAGCTATTAAGATGTTAGAGAAAACATTTGATACACAATTAAAAAGTCAAGGAGGATTAACAACAGAAATCGGTTCTTTATAATGAACAACGTATTAACATCAGGAGAAGGGTTAAGTTCATCTATTCAGTCAATTCAAGAGGAGTTGTATAGTGGTTTATCTAATTTATGGGCAGGAGATATAGAAGGTTTTGGTAAGGTATATAAAAACATTGAAAACAGTTCTGATGATATACCTAAATATTACAAATCATCAAAAATCTTTATACCAGAAGTTTTTAACTCAATTAAAGGTAATTACGAAGACGTTTATTACAATGACATAAAATCTTGTGTGTTTTGTTTTTTAGTTTCTGATAAAGACGATACGGAAGATCAAGTTTTATTTAAAAATAAGGTTAAAGTGGTTTTTATGATAGATTTAAGTAAAATTTATCCAAGTTCTAACGAAAGACAAGATAGCAAAGCAGAGAAAGATGCTGTAGGTGTTTTAAGGGATATTAATGGCTCTTATATTATTGGGGGAATTCAAAGGGGTATTGATAATGTTTTTAGCGAATACACTACAAATAAGATAAGGTTTAACGACCTTCATCCATTTCATGTGTTTTCTGTAAACATAGAACTTAATTATTATTTAACCGATAAATGTATATAACACAATGAAAGAAAACAAAGATGTTCAAATCAATGAAAAAAAACCTAAAAAGGTCATTGAGAACAATAAAGAATTTGAACCTAAATTAGTAAAAGAAAAGTGTATTTTAATAAAAGACTTTTCTTTAAATGGAGAAGTAAAGAAAAAAGGCACTTCTATTTATTTAACTAAAGAAGGTAAAGAATATTTACAAACACAATTTTATATTAGATAACAATGGCAACAATAACAAGTATTACAAATTTAGTAGATTGCGGATTATCTGCAACTTATGGAACAGGTAGCGTAGGCTGTAAAGCGTTTTTCAGAAATGTATCATCAGCTTGGTTAACAAAAAAAGGTTTTAAATTTGATGGAACAAAAACATTAAATGAAACTTATGTTCAAGAATTACAAGCAGAGGGCAAGTTAATTGTTTTAAATGGAATTACTGCATTTACCGATAACTCGGAAGATATGGTAACTGAAACTTATGACGATGGAACAGAGCAATTAATAAGAAAAGGTAAATATAAATTTTTAATTGAATTTGTAAATGGTCTTTATTATCAAGCTGCTTTAAACTCTTTAAATTCTCAAGACGTTTATGATGTTTCTTTAATAGATAGCGACAATAACATTTTAGGAACTTTAGCAGAAGATGGATCTGTAAAAGGATTTAGCGCTGGTATGGTTCAAGTATCTAAATATACTTTTGCTACAGGGTCAGCAGGTTCTAAACAAGGTTTAAATGTTCAATTAACAGAGCCAGACGAATTAGACGATTTGTTTTCTTTTCTTAGCGGAAAATCATTAGCACCATATAAGCCAAAAAATGCAGATGGTATTAACGAAGTGGTATTAACGTACTCTACTGCTCCAGCAGATTCAGCAACTTCTTTAGTTGTTAAAGCTAAAATTAAACAAGGTGGAGGAGCTTTTACAGGTGCTTTAATCGGTAATTTTTTATATAAAGTAAATTCAGCAACAGTTACTCCTTCTGTTTTTTCGGAAACATCAGGGACTTATACTTTAACAGTAACTTCTTTAGCTACAAATCAAGTTTTGACATTAAGTCTTTACGATGTGTCAGGAAGTAAATCTGTTATTGAATTAGATAACACTCTATATAAATCAAATAACTTAACAGCAACAGTAATTTAATCTTTTAAAAAAAGAAAAATAAAAAGCACCTAAATTAAATTAGGTGCTTTTTTTGTTAAAATAGTAGTATATTTATAAAAAATTTACAAAATGAGGAATTTAAACAAACGATTAAGTGATAAAGAGGCGAATTTATTAAATTTAGATTTAAAAGAGTATAAAGGGGTTGGAAATCCAAAGTACACGGTATCAATTGAGCAATGGGAATACATACAAAAATATAGAGTTACACCTAATAAAAGAGAATTTGTAGAAACACAAATAAAAAAGGATAAAAACGGTCAAATTGTTTCAACTTTAGAAAAATTACAAAGTGAACCAATAGACATACCAGAAAACTTTGAATTAATAAAATTATCCACTTCAAAAACAACAGGTCAGCAATGGGCGCAATATGCACCTAAAAAGTTAAGCAATGAATTTGATTATTTCGAGTTACGAGATGAAATAATCAAAGAAATGAAACTTTATGCGCCAAAATATCCAAAGGTAAAATACAAGAAATCAAAAGAATCATATTGTTTGGTTTTTGACCCATCAGATATTCATATTGGTAAAATAGCATCATCATTTGAAACAGGCGAAGATTACAACAATCAAATAGCAGTTAAACGAGTTTTAGAAGGTTTGCACGGTGTCTTAAACAAGTCTAAAGGCTTTGAATTTGATAAGGTAATATTTGTAGCTGGAAACGATATATTGCATGTAGACAGCCCTAATAACACGACAACTAGCGGTACAAGACAAGATGTTACTGGTATGTGGTATGATAGTTTTTTAATGGCTAAAAAGCTATTAATTGAAGTAATAGAAACTTTAATTCAAATCGCACCAGTAGAAGTTGTTTTTAATCCATCAAATCACGATTATATGAGTGGTTTTTTCCTTTTAGACGGTATTAGTTCTTGGTTTAGGCAGTCAAAAGACGTTACCTTTAATTGTGATATGAACCACAGAAAATACACAAAATACTATGATAATTTAATTGCTACTACTCACATGGATGGCGCTAAAATGGATTTATTTCCAATATTAGTTGCCCAAGAATCTAAAATGTGGGACACAACGACAAAAAGATATGTTTACGGGCATCACGTACATCATAAAATATCAAAAGATTATCCTGGAATTACTGTAGAAACATTAAGGAGTCCAAGCGGAGCAGATAGTTGGCATCATAGAAACGGTTATCAACACGCACCTGTAGCAATTGAGGCATTTATACATCATAAAACACAAGGGCAAGTTTGTAGATTAACTCATAATTTTTAGATGGAAGAAATAATTTGTATTATTCTTATAGGGTGTTTTGTTTGTTATGGATTAATAAACAACGCACCTTTTAAAGACAAATAAATATTTATAAGTTATTATATTTAAAAACATATAATTTGTACAAAATAACGTACATTATACTTAAATACATATAATACATTACCTTTGAATTATGGAAACAATCATTACCCCATATTTGCAAAAACTTGAATTTATTAAACAAGAACTTACTAATGTTGCTAAATTAGTTGTTATTGAAAATAAAGAAAACATAATGAATATTGTTAAGTTTTCTCAATTAGAATTAGGTATTAAATCAGACGGAACTAGTGCAGGTGTTTATAAAGGAATAACAGAGCAATATGCTAATTTTCAAGATACTTTAAAACCCAAAAGAGCAGGTGATCCTTTTAACTTTCAATGGTCAGGAGCAACCTTTGCATTTATGGATATTAAGGCAGATGACGTAGGTGAGTTTGATATATTTTCCACAAGCGGTAAGCAAGAGTTGTTAGAGGATATGTACGGTAAATTATTTGATTTAACAGATGAACACAATGAATTTGTTAATTTAGAAATAATTTTACCTGAATTACAAAAATACATATTAGATAATTTGGTATTAATATAATAATGTTATATAGTTACAACTAAAAGTATAAGGCGAGTTTTTAAATGTGCTTTATACCTAGTTGTAAATTTTACCTATATTTGCATTGAGCAATCATTCTAAAAGGCTTACGAGCTACCTACAAATTAGAATATTTAACAAACTTGTTAGAAATCGCTTCTTATTAATCATATAACTTTTTATCAATGAACAAATATTACAGAAATTGTAACGAACTTTCTATACACAGTTTTTCCAAAGTATTGGAAACAAATAACTATGCTTGGTTGTTAGTTGATTTTGATGAATACAAAGATGTTAAATTTGATGAAAAAGAAGCTAGCGAAATATGGCAAAAAATATTTGAAGAATATTCTAAATTAACAGAAGACAATAAAGCTTTACTTTTTTTAGCAATACATCAACAATTAATTTATTTAAGAACAAGATACGAAGTTGCAAGAACTTTACTAATGCAATTAGTTAATGGGGTTGAAGAGAAAGATATAAGGTTTGGTTATTTTAAAGCATTAGCTGAATGGAATTACAACATTAATACAGAAAAACCATTGCATGAAGAATTAGAAAGAATGTTTATGCAATTAAAAGCCAGTACTAATAAAATAAATATTAAACAATCTGAATTGGATGATTTAAAGGTCAATGAAGGGGAGAAATTATCAATTATTGAGCAAGGTCTAAAACTAGAACTAGCATTAGATAAAAACGATATAAATTTAAAAACAACTTCTGTAACTAAATTTATAGCAATGTTTAAAGAAGTAAGATTAAGAAACGAAGCAAGAAAAAAGAACAATGGCAAATAGTACACAAGAAGCATTAGACTTAGCTAAAAGAGCGATTGATGAGATTCAAGTAAAAGCAGAAAAATTACATAATACATTATTAAGTAGTGCTGGGGAATTGCATAAAATGCTTTCTAAAGATGTTGATTCTTTTAAAGAATTAGGAAAAACCACAGAGGAAGTAAATGTATCATTGGGAAGACTTAAACAGACAACTAAAGAATTATCACAAGAAGAAGCTAAATTAAAAATAGAAAAACAAGCATTAAATCAACAAACAAAATTAGAAGAAAATTCTACAAATAAATTAGTAGGTGCATACGCTAATTTAGTTGCTAAACAAAAATTAGCTAAAAAAGCTTTACAAGATTTAATAGTAAGTCAAGGTAAAAATAATGCTGAAACTAAAAAAGCACAACAAGAATACAACAGACTTACAGCAAGAGTAAACCAAGCTAACAAAGCTACATCTAATTTTGCTAATACAGGTTTAGGAGGAATGGCTCGTGGCTTTAAAAACCTTTTAAGTGCTTTTGGTCTTATTGGTGGTATTCAATTATTTGCA
>Ga0209702_10005421_pt1 | contig 17350 bp, 22 predicted proteins | sample FRY01_FD_187210 | JGI IMG/M metagenome (GOLD analysis project Ga0209702, IMG submission 187210) | Freshwater microbial communities from Lake Fryxell liftoff mats and glacier meltwater in Antarctica - FRY-01 (SPAdes) (version 2) | ecosystem: Environmental > Aquatic > Freshwater > Ice > Glacier...
GATCTCTTGCCAGTCAAACGAAACAGGACCAGATACACCCGCCCTCGCACATCCCAAATCTCGCCAAAGGTCGACGAGCCTTTCGGTCGGTGCAATTTCCGGAAGTTGCTCTCCGTACATGGAAAGCCTATTTTCTTTTGCCCCCTCAGGGACAGCCAAGAGCCAGCCTATCTGACCGGCGAACGTGATTAGTCGCTCTCGGCACCCGTAAAAGGGTTTTGTGCTTTTGCGGAATCCTCCGCGATTTCTTTGACCATCCGGTAAAGCGGAGCACCCTTGACGCTCATATCCTTGAGCACATCATCGGAGAACTTCAAAGGCTTACCGCCTTTGTCGATATTCTCCCAATCCAGAACTACCCGGATGATAAACTCACCGAAAAGCCGCTCGGCTTCCTTGTCTATGCTATCCAGGCGCTTCTCAAGACCTACCCGCTGTTCACGATTGGCTGAACTATATTCCATTTCAGCGCGGCCATATCGTTGGCCGATCCGGCTAACCGACTTGACGAGGGCCTCAACTTCGGGATTGGAGACAGATGCGACCTTGATCTTGCAAGGCCGCTCCTGTTTTTCCATATCGGCAAATAACGACGTACTGCCGAGCCGTAGCTGAATCCAATATTCTTTGTCCGCCGTCTGGCGAAGATCGAGAAGATCGAAATCCATAAATTATCCTTACGCTACTGTCGGATTGACATCATCGATGGTCACGGCATTTTGCTTGAAGTTGACCGAGAAGCCTTCATGGCTGGTCGTGTCGCCCTGAATTTCAACAAAGCTATGAACATAGCCCTGCGCGTATTGAACAGGATCGTCGGTTGCAGGCGCTTGGGCAGTGCCGGAGCCTTTGACAATCTTGATCGACATAGCGCCCGCCGTTCCGCCTGCGTTCGCGGTGGTGCGAACAAGTGCTTGGCCGGTGTCGCTATCGACATCGCGGAAAGAGACAGTGCTGTCATTGCCTGATCCCGCACCCTTGATGCCTTGCGTAAAGCCGGTCTGCAAATCAGGAACGTCGATATTGGCATGGGAAACGCCAAGCTGTGGAAGCACCTGGATGCCGTCGGATTTCGTCCACGTCAGTGCTTCAAAGCCTGCCTTGTCGTTGGTTGCGGGAAGTGCGGCCGAAACATAGATCGTTTTGCCGATATGGGAACCTGTGGTCATTTTGATTTACCTTTTTTGCTGGATTGAGTTTCGTCGTTTGGTTCAGGAACAGCCACCCATCCGGCGGCTTCCCACGTTGCGACATCGCGCGACTCTGGGGTCGCTGACCCATTGGGAAAGCGTTTATTGGTCATTTTAATTTTCATGATTAGCCCTCGGTTATGTAGGATATTCTCAAAGGTTGTCGCCAATAGACGCCATCGACAAATGGCGACCCCGGCGATGTTGGCGCGTTGATAACAACCTTTCCAGATCCGGCAGTCAGCCGCGTCGCCTTGGTGAATCGGTCGGCCACTTTTTGCGCCATTGCGTTCGCCGTGGTCGAGAACTCATCCTTGCCCGAAACAACAGTCATCAGCACGAGGCCGGTCTGAAATGAAAACCCGCCGCTGATTGTTTCATCAATCACTTGGTTCGGTGCATGGCGAAATTCGATATAAATCCCTGCAGGTGTAAAGTCCTTGTTCGGCCATGCGATGTCCGGTGCACCCGTCATGGTGGCTAGGTGCTGCCCTATGGCTTGCTCGATGTCGTTGAAGGTCATTATTGAACCAACCTCACATTCTTAGCTACTACGGTTGACCAGTTTTGTGCTGCCTTGTCGCGCCAAAGGCCTCCCCCTTGGCCGACGCCAACCATATAATGACGGGCAATTGCATACTCGGCTGTCCATGCGACTTGGAACGGATCGCCAAGTTCGAGGCTCGATAGTGCTAAAATTACAGCATCGTTTGATGTTTCGCTGTTCTTGCCAGCATCAGGGTTACCACTCGCAGATGCACCGCCCAAAATGCTGGCCGTTACGCTATTCCGCAAGAACCCCGTATCGACCGGCATATCCCCGCCTTGTGCCACCGGAACCTGAGCTGCCCGCACCGTGTCCTGAATAGACTGCTTGGCGACGCGCAACATCTGGTCGGCGGTTTTGTTGGCGAATTGAGTGACGTCTGCGATGAACTTTTTGTTGTCGGTCATTTTGACAGCCAATCCACAACATATTCGTCATAGCACCTGCACTGGATTGTCTGATCCGCGCTCGCTCCTAGCGACGTATCGCCGGGATAAAGCATCCTTGATCCATCCGGCAGCGTAAACGGAGCGTCCATGCCGTCAACCGATTGTCCGTCCATGCTAACGTGATCTTCCCGCGTCCGACTGTCCAATGTTGCCGACCAAGTGCGCTTTAGCTTCTCGCTCTTGATTGAGCCCTGTTCAACAGCCTGCAATATCCCTTCACGCCGTCCAGCGCGTAGTGCCGTAATGCTTTCCGTCCGCGCTATCGTATCAGCGCGGTGTTTCAGCATCCGGTCAGAATAGCGGCCCGCTATCCGGTCCAGATCAGCAGCCGAAAGAGCCTTGCCGCTTGCAATCGCTTTTCTAACAATGCCGTCAAAACGCCGGTCCCGCAACTTGCGCGTGAAATATGAGACGTCGAGATTAACCAATTCTTGCCGCGCATTGGACAGATAACCGCTTTGTGCCTTCGACAGCCCGATAAACCCGCCCTGCCTCGATCCGTTCACAACCTTGCCAGCGATCTGCACAGCGACCTGTCTAGGCCCGATACCGCTCGCCAATTGCCCGCCAATCGTCTCTCTGAGCATATCAAGCTGCTCATTGACTATATTGGTCACTAGACCGCCAACGTGCGCCCTTGCCCATTGTTCGGCCCGTATAGCGCGCCCGTCAAAACCAAAGCTAACGGCAAATGTCGGAGCCAGTGCAGGAATGGTCTGACCGCCGCTTACATAAGCTGATGTCATCGCTGCATCTATCGGGTAAAGTTCCGCCCGCGTGAGGCCTGCAATCTTTAGTGCCCGGTTCAAATCCCGCGCCTCGATAGCCCTTGTCAGTTCGGCAATGTTAATGCTTGCCGTCTTGATGCGGATTGCTGCCAGGAAAGCGTCTTGAATTTCCGCGTCATATTGTTTCAATAGTGCTTGGAGCCTGTTGTTTAGCACCCTGCGACGAGCCATTAGCGGCGCGCCTGAATTTCATAGGTTAGCGGCACACCAGCCGGAGCCAATTCCATCACGCTAACAATCTCATATTCCAGCGTGGCAATCTTCACCTTGTCGGCAACTGTTGGATTGATGCCCGTCGCCCCAATCAATATCTTGCGATCTTCCGCCCGGATTAACGTACCGTCGATCAGCTTGCGCGGATAGTTTGAGACTATGCCAATGACCGGGGTTTCGGTCGGGCTTCCCGCTGGCGCATCCCATGGATTAACCGGCTGAGCTGCACCGGAAACGATAGTTATAGAAAAACCGCCGTCGCTTAATGCTTGGGCGGCTTCATTTATGCCAGCAGCGACTTCGCGCTGTATATCGGAGCCACTCACCCCTGCATTGCCTTCATTATGTCTGTCAGTTCGCTTCTAGCCATGTCTGAGGCTCCTAACAGTGAATAAGGCCCTACTAGGCCAGCTATGCTATAAGACGCCGTGTTGTCGCTATGCAGGGTCGCGCAAGCAATCCCCGTAATGTCGCCAGCCTCAGCGCGTTCTAGTAATTCTTTAAGTTTTGCAACACATCCGTCATTTGGCTTGCCGTCCTCAACCTGTCCGCCGTGAAGCGATGCAACTTTAGGCCCGCAAGAGGAATTTGGACGATCCATTGATATAGTCTTTAAGCAAATCCATCGCCATTGTCACTACACTTCGCTGCGCGTCTACGCCGGTCTGCCCTGTAGGCGTCCATCCGATCTCACCAACGCGCGTCAAAACCTTCTGCTGTCCAGGCGTTACGCTTGGCTGCAATGATGCAGGGCTTGCCAGTTCAGCGCGGGCAAAGATCGATTGCGCCGTTTTGATGTCAGCCGGGATTGTGCCGGTAAATGTCGGATATTCTGCGTCTGCTTTCCAGTTCAGTGATTTCATGAACAGATAGGCGCGGCGCAGCGATGCCTCGTTTTCAGCATCCGTGCCAGTTAGCGCGGTCCCGTAAATGGCAACCTGCGAAGCGGCAAACTCGACCAACGTGGCAAAGCTGTCTGCATCGGTTACGCCTGTTCCATCCTCAATCGTTAGGGCCATTATTTAGCCTTTCGGTTCCCGCGCTTGGTCTGAGCAGGTTTTGGTTCCCGCGCTTCTTCTGGCGCAAACCGTGCATCAATGATTTTGTAACCGTCAGCGACCAACTCGGCCTTACGTTCGGCAGATACGGGATGTGGTTCATATTTGATTTTCATATTCAATCCCTCAAAGTGAAAGGAGGCGAGCCTAAACCCGCCTCCATCATAATCAACCGAACTGATCGCCAATCGCAGCAACGCCAGCGGTCTGCTTGATGTCGGTAGCGACTTTATCCCAATTCGTGCCGGTCGCTAGTTCAGCATCGGTCGGAGACTTGCCGCCGTTGCCTTCATCCCAGGTGTAACCCTTGAGGCCCAGGCCGAACGTGTAATCAACCTGCATCGTGGTTTCGATACGGGTCTGGCCGTTGGTGGTCTCAATGTTGGAGATAACGTCGCCGCCATCGCTAACAGTCGCAGCACCGGCAGCCAAAGACAGGACAATATCCTGTGCAACAGCGGCAGGGTCAGCAACCAGCGGGATAGTCAATGATGGAGCATCGGTGACAATAACCGCCTTGCCGAGAATATCGACAACGGTAACGCCCTGTGCAACGAACAACCGCGCTGTGTTGGTCAGGTTCTGACCGATCAAGCGGTGGAACATAGCGCCGGTCATGACTTCCGCCACCAGATCGCCGGAACGGTCGCCGAACAGAGCATGGGAGGCATTGATCGCCGAATATGTAACTGGCGAATCCGCACCATCCGAAACCGTCTTGACAGTCGCCGCGCCCTGTTGACGAATAGCTGCTGCGAGACCCGCAACAGACGTATTCAGCTGGTCTTTCAGCATGGCCTCGGCAAAGTTGCGCGATGCAACCTCGATGCCCTCAGCGGTCGGCTTCTGCAACCAAGTCATCTGGCCGGGTTCATACCGGATCGGGCCAAAGCCACCAGCGATCTTGACGCTGGAATGCTGAAGCTGCGTCAGGTCCGTTGGCGATGCAGTGGACTGCGAAGCATACCGATCAACGCGGCGCTGTGCCGAATGGATGGCAGCAAAGAACGATTCCTGCATGAAATCGCCGGAAAAGCCGTCGGTCGTCAGGCGGATAGCGCCATTCGATGCCGCGTTGAACTTATCGACCATTTGGCCGAGCGTTTCAATCGTGGCAGGCATGATGTATTCGTTGAATACTTTCATTTGAGAGAGAGACATAATCTTAAACTTTCTTTTCTACGTCCCCAATTCGGGGAATCTGTTTGCTAGTGCGGCAATCCGCTCCTCTTTCGTTCCAGAGAGAGATCCGCTATTAGTTGTTTTCGTACCGTCGCCACCCTTGCCGCCGCCGCCTTGCGGTGCTGCAACAAAGTCTTTCCCCTCACCAGCAGCCCACCGTTTAACGTGATCAGCAAGGCCGATTGGCCCCATGTCCGTTTCAATAAATGGCTTGCCGTCGTCACCGATCTTCACGCCGTCTGCCAACATATTGCGGGCTGCTTTTGTGAATGTCGGATTTGTTACACCTGCCTCAGTCAAGGCGTCGGTTAGATCACGGTCCAAAGCGTTTTTACGCGCCGTTTCTTGCGAGGTTGCCAACTTGCCAAGCGCGTCGTCGCGTTCAGCTTCCAATTCCTGCCGCAATTTGATTAGAGCCGCCTCGTCCGCTTTGCCGTCCTTTAGTTTCGACCACTTTTCAGCGTCAAAATCTTCGGGCAGGCTGTCGGCTTTGGCTTTGAATGTATCGCGGTCTAGCTTTACCGTGTCCCGGTCAGCTTTCACGCGCTCATAGGCGCTTTTCAGGTTTGCAACATCGGGGTGTGCATCGACGCCCTCAATCTGGAGGATGAACTTGCCATCCGTTTCGGTGTAAAGTGGGATAAGGGCTTCATCGAGGCCCTCAGTGGATTCTAGTACGGTCTTGAGCATCGCTCATATTCCTTCGGTTGTGATTGCCCATCGGGCGGTTATGCTACGTCTGCCTCGGCCATTGGGCCATCAAGCAGCTTTGCCTCTTCATCGGCACTACGTTCCGGCGAGAATATCCCGCCGTTCGTGCCGTTTTCATAAAATGTTTCCCAAGATATTCCGCCGGCAACGTAAACACCGTGCAGCGCGGCGAAATCCGAAGGCGACATTGTGCGGTCCATAAGATCCGCCGGCGCCGTCACTACAATGTCATTTTCCGGCAATCCCATAATCATCGCCGCGTTACGCAATGCCCGTTCAAGCAACATGCAAGACGACTGCGCTATGGTTGTCAGCGTGGCGGTTTCCGATGCGTAGCGGAGCCGTTTAGCCTCGCCGCTTTCCGCGCCCGCTGCTGTCTGTTCAAAAAGCCGCGCCCCTGCCATGACAGCAGATTCGCGGTTATCCATCATTGCGATCTTGTGCGCTTCAATCCCGATGCATGTAGGCGATACATATTTGAGGTCAGGCTCTTGTCCGACCGCGCCATGCATTTCGTGGACCGCGCCCGCGCCAACCATATCAGGTGCAGGGCCATTGATTGCTACAAGCGTTTCCTGCCCGCTCATGTAAAGCTGGTGACGATAGTCAGCCGATAGCTGGTAAATTGCCTTTGCTGCGTTTGCGACCCCGATCAGTGGCGGCGCTTCAATCTGCGGCGAAAGGTCCATTGCATTTGCAACGTCGAACGGAATACGCGGCAATGCTTTCCCGCCCCGCCCGCGAACAACAATCTCTTCCCCATTATCCGTCGTGCCATCAAAGACCGATGCAGCATAAGCCGCGCCGTCCATTTCAAGCAGCCGGTATTTCTCTAACTGTTTCCAGATGAATCCGTCGCGCTTGTGCCGGGTCTCGTCCAGGACGTACCAATCCAAATCCCAGTTAATCAGCAGATCACGCGAATAACCAGCAAGATACGGGTCGCCAGTGGATTCAGGCGCATCGGTCAGGACAGCATAACCGCCAATGACCAGCAATTCCCGCGTGATACGCCTGTGGAAAGCCTCAAGAGGTAATCCTTCACCGTCTGCATTTTCCCAAAGATACATCAGCGCGTCCGGTATCTCTATCGGTATCTCGCGTCCGTGGATGATGCCGATCATTGCACCGATTGAAGGTGCCAGCAAAGCCGGGAACTGCGCCCGTGCCTTGTAAGCATTATACATTGCGGTGCCGCTGTCGTCCTGCCCCCTGAACCCTGACGGCATTGGCAGGTAGTTTTCCCCTGCCAGCTTCATTGTGTTTTCGCCGTCCATGCAATCGCGCATCAACTGCCATTCGGCGCGCCGTGCCGCCGTCACTGTCGGATGGTAGTTTTTGACGCTTGCCATTAATACAATCCCGCCAATTGCTTAGTGACGCCAGTCGCCACCGGTGGAGGCTGCAAAATATCCATAACAGCATCCATCATCGGATCTAATGTGTCATCATGGGCAGCGTTCGGGAATCCAGATGCTTCCGACAAGAAACTCGATAGGTGTGGGCAGTTTTCCAAAACCGCCACGTTGCCTGCCTCGATGAACGGAGCGGCATCATAAGCCCTTGTGATCTTATCTCGGTCGCGGGGTATCGGCAGCATAGGAATCCCCTCACGAACAAGCGACTGGATTAGTCCAGTGCCGGAAACTTTATCTTCAACTTTGAAACCACGAAGCGCGCCTTGGCCTGATACCGCGCTATGCTTATGCCAAAAGGCCCTCGCATTTGCGACTAGCTCGGGCGCTTCCCATTTGCCGCGCACCATATCGAGCATCACCGCTTGGCCTGATATGCTTTTGCCCCAGCACTGAAACACACTGTAATCGTTTTCCTGCCCGGTCTTTTGGGCTGTGTCTCCGTACAAAACTCGGTATTCAACCGGCGGTGAGACCGGCAAAAATTGCCACCAATCATCTTTGAATATCCCGCCTCCAACTGGCGAAGGGCGTTGCATATATTGGCCTGCAAAAATGTAACTGTTGGCCTTGCGTTTCCGGTAAAGGTCATCAGCAGGGAATTGTTCGGCCCAGAATGTTTCGTCTTTTGGGTTGAGAGCAGGGATGCAAACGTGATCCCATTGCTCGCCATTGCCGCCTGCCAGAAGCCAGCCCGTTAGATCCTCTTCATGCAACCGCTGCATGATTAAAATAATTGGCGTATCAACTGTGTTCTTTCGGCTTTCCATCGTCACTTCAAACCACGAAATAACTTTTTCGCGCATCGTTTTGCTGTTGGCCTCGCCAGCTTTGTGCGGATCATCAATTATTATTGCGCCGCCAAATCCCTTGCTCATTTTACCCGCGCCGAACCCGGTAATAGTGCCGCCCGCGCCGGTGGAATAAACAACCCCGCCCGCAGTCGTCTTGAAGTGATCCTTCGCGTTGCTGTCCGTTCTAAAATCTGGCGCACCAAATATCTCTGCATATGCCTCGTGCTGCATGATCGCTCTGGTCTCCCAGGCATTCGCAGTCGCCAATTCTTTCGCGTAGCTTGCATGGATAAACTCGGCATCAGGACAAATACCCATGCACCATGCCATAAAATTCTTGACTGCTATCTCGGTCTTTCCCGATCTGGGCGGAATATTGATTATCAGGCGTTTGGTTTTGCCTAAAACTACCCGCTCCAATGCATTGCAGATAACAGGATGAAATGGAGCCTCGCGCATAGCAACATTGCGGCGCGCCATGAACATCCATTTTGTGAAACTCAATAAATCAGATTGTGCATCCGCAATTTCATCAGGCGTCACGGTGTTTTCGTTCAAGCGCCTCAATGATTGCGCCGGACGACGCAGGTGTCATGCTGCCGTCGCTGGATAGATGATCTAGCGCCTGCGGTGCTTTACCGTAGCCGCGATCCAATATCTCTTTGATTGCAGAAACCCTAGCAGCCTCACTCAATGCCCCCGTTGTCAGCCGCGCCAATTCTCTCAGCGCGGCGGGTGCATATTCCTGAGCAAGGTCTTTTATTTCCGCCGTTGCCTTGTTTAGGGTGCCTTTCTTACGGCCTCCGCGACGTTCACCCGGCTTGCTGCCCCGGTTACTAACCCTTGCTACTTTAGCCGCCATATTGAACCTCTTCCAGGCATCGCCCATAGAGTTTGTTAGATCCCCACCACCGCAGCGCAAGATGCTTTGTATAGCGTTAGCTGTCTGTGGTTGCTCTTGATGCGGGGTGAGAAAATAGAAAGGCCAGCCCGTTAGAGCCAGCCTTGAATGAAAGGGCGCTTCCGATTGAACGGCTCCACATATCGCAGCGCACCCCCACTGCATGGAATTCTACTAAACTAAATTGGAGAGCCAGCCCGTCTGTTATGTTTCGGGTCTAGCCTATGTTTTACCATTGACCGTGTTCGCCTCTCCAAACTCTTAGCGTCCCTTTGACGCAATTCTAAACATGGCTCCCCTTGGCAGCATTTACCCTAAATGTCAATATCTAATCCCGCGCCTCAATCCTTCCCGCAGCCAGCTTCAATTCCTTCAGTACATCATCAACATGCCGCTCCTTGATCGGCACAATCACAGTCTTTCCCTTCACCAACTTTTCTTTGCCGCCAAAAACATTGATTGCCCATTGCGTTAACGTGTAATTATCGATGCAAATCGCCCGAGCTGTCCTGCTGGCAAATCCCATTGCTGCTTCCAGGCGCTTGGTTTCGGTTTCTTCAAACGTCTCGTAACCAATGACCGGCCCGTTGCCGCTGCTGATCGTCCGGTCGAGATTGCTTTTGATAGGCGATCGATCCGCTGCGGTCGCGTTATCCTCATAAATTCTCAATGCTGCCCATTCTAGCCCTGTCAGGCGCTTTTGCTTATACAGGGTGCCAATGACCGACTTTATCTGCGTTGCGCGCCCAGCGGGCTCTATACCGGCCATAGCAGCCCGTTCTGGCGTTGGTTCTACAGCGACCGCCTTAACCGCCCGTTCCCGATTTTGTCGTGGCCTAGCGCGCTTGTCCTGCTTTTGCTTGGCGAATGAAACGGCGCTGTCTAGCTTTGCTTGATGGTTCATTTACAACCTCCCAAAATTCCGCCGCTAATGACCAGACAATAACAAATGCTCCCAAAAGGTCAACACGACTTTTCCCCTATAATAATCCTGATCCAATGATTGACCGTCTCGACATCCAGCCCATAATATTCCGCGGCCTTCCCGATGTTCGTTTCCCTAAGCGCCTGGACCGGCACTTTCCACATATCATCATAAAGCTGGTTTATTGGGAATTTTGATCCTTTCACAAAACCGCCTGTCCGAAGTGTCCCTTGTGTGCGCGAGACGCCCATGCAAATCCGTTCATACAACTGTCCCTATATATTAATAAAAAGAGAGATTCCTTTTTTATATAGCGCACGCAAGGGACATTCCCGGACACTATTTCCCGCAAAGCGTCCGAAGTGTCCCTTGCGCGCGCGAACCGCATGGCAAATCACCCGACAAGCCGTTTTATAGCCTCGACCGTTTCCGCGCGTCTTTTCCGCTCTGTTTCTGCTTTCTTTTTGAAAACATCATGCACCGCAGGATTAACTTTTGCCTTGAATGTTTCGCCGCGCGCGTCGATGCTTTCGATCCATCCCAGCGCCTCTAGCTGCTGGCAGATAGGCTCGATATTCTGCCGCGTTGTTTTGCGCATCCTGGTTGATCCGCGCGAGAACGTCCGCGCAGTGACAACATCAACGCCATGGGCAAGGATATAGCCTGCAACGTCCTCAATCTCTTCCTGATCCTCGCTAATGCCCAATAGGCCATGGTAGAACGCCTTGGACTGACCAAGGATAAAACCGTGCAGGAAGTCGGCAGCGGCCTGCGCCGTGGAACCCGTAATGACATCGGGCAATTGCGCCGCGTTTACGTTCTCGATTGCATGCCAAATAATGCAAAGACGCGGGAAGATGCCGTCAAACTTGCCGATATGCGCGGCGAACTTCTTACTGATCCGCTCAAGGGCCACCATCATCCCATGATGCTCTATTTCCAGCCTCTCACGTATTTTGCGGGCGTCTGCGTCGAATGTCAGCGGCATAGGCCCGAATATGCCAGCGCGCGTCTTAACGCCCCGTAAAGCCATAACCAGATCGTCAAACTCGCGCGCAACGTCCGGGAGTTCTTCGTCAACGCCGATTTTCGCCTGCGGCAATATAACCGGCAGGAAACGCTGGATAAGCCCATCCTCGGTGCTGTCGACCATGATCTTGCGTATTGCGTCCGGCTGGATGCCGCCAAGGATCGACACGGATAGATTGTCAATCAGGAAAGAACCGCGATTGATACGGTTGACCGCATATTCGCCGCCATTATAAGCGCGCAGCCAGAACGAGCGATCCTTAGCTCCTCCCTTGCCGCCTGCATATTTCTCTATGCCGCCAAACCATCCGGACAGTTCATCCTGCAACGCCAGCACACCGTCTGGGCTGTTTTTGCAAATCTCTTGCGCGGATTCCATTGTGATATCTTCCATCCGCAACCGAACCTCAACCGGTTTTTCCTTTTCTATCCCGTCCTTTTTATCTTTCTGCCATTCGATCAATTCGCGGTTATGTTCCCGCAATAATTCGCTATCCATCTTTGCAAAGCGGCTGGCACTAGCGCGCATCATCGGGCTTTTCTTGGATGACGGATCGCCTATAAGCATGACCCAAAGCCGCGCGCTTTCCTGCCATGTTTCATACTGCTTGACCTTTATTTGCACATGGTCAGGGATGGCAGCCCCGCAAACAGCGATTGCAGACATAGCAAGCCCGCCCGCGTCGCACCCGATCATTTTTGCGCGAATCCCTGCCCAGCGTTCAATAAGCGGCGGCAATTGGCCCGGCGTAATAACAGGAGCAACATTGCGCGCCCAAACATCAACCGGCCCGCTTTCGTCATTAGCGGGGTCTGGATTAGCGGGGTCTGGCGTGTCTTGCTGTTCTTCGACGTCAACCGCAATAATAGGCGCGCCCCGCAGACAATCCCGCACCGCCTCATGACCTAATGCCACGGCCATATCGTTAAAATCATCGTGCGCCGCGTTTGGGGTGGCGAATACCGGAACGCCCAGTTCTTTGCCGAGCGCAATCATCTTGGCAAGCCCGCGATGGTCAGCGGCGATTGCTATATCCATGCCCTTAGCGACAAGTTCGCGCGCCATATAATCAACGCCGGAAGACGAAAAAGCGCAAACAACGCGTTCCGGTACGGATTCGAATATGCTGGCGGCAGTGGCATAGCCTTCGCAAATTATCGATCGGCCTATGGCAATCCCGAAATAGCAGCGCCCACCCTTCATGGGTGCATCTTTTTCGAATAGTTTGCCGCCGTCCGGCATGATGGTCTGCACCGATTGTATTTCGCCGCTGTCATCAAAAACAGGAACCAATAGATTAGCGCCCTGCTGCTTTGTGAAATGAGGGCCAACCATCTTTTTGGCAAGATAGGCGTTGGCGTCGCTGGCGGTATCTGCGCCATCCCATTTGGCGTGCGCGCGTTTTGTGGCTTCCTGCCTGGCGGTTTCTTGTTCCTGCTTGCGCGCGGTCACTACTTTTTGCAGGCGGTCATTCATTTTGAAGTCGCCTGCGCCGAGCTGCTTGATAGCGTCGGCTGGCGTGCACCCGCTGCTTTGCGTAATGAAATCGACAACATCGCCGTGCGCGCCGCAACCGAAGCAATGATAATTGTCCTCGTAAACCTTGAAGCTAGCCGTCTTTTCATGATGAAACGGACAGCATCCCTCATGTAGCCCGCCCTTGGATTTCAATTCAACCGATGCACTGATAACCTCGACTATATTTGTCCGCGCCTTGATAGCGTCCCAGTCATAGTTGCTCATGATTGATCTTCCGCTAAGAAATAATCCGAAACTGCCTTCATCGTTTTATATGAGGGGTTTCCGATGGTCCCCCATGCCATCCGATAGACAACATTATGATGGATGCCGGTGGCGCGGGATATGTCCCGAATATTGCGCCCCTGCATCTTTTCCCTGATCTGCGGCAAATCTAACATTGTTTTTCCTTTTGTTGTTTATAACCTTGACAAGTAATGCGCCCGCCGCCTATTTGTCAACTTGCAATGTTAGAACGCTGTCGTTGCCAGCATAAACCCAATGAGGTAAATTATGACAGACAAACCCACAGGGGAGCCGCGCAAAGCGGACGGTCCTCTATCTCAAATCACAAAAGCGCAAAAGCGACCGCCTATCATTACGATTCTTGGTGACGCTGGAACGGGTAAAACAAGTTTTGCGGCATCTTTTCCAAAGCCCATTGTTTTGCGAATTGAAGATGGCGTTCACCGCATTAGCAAGCAAGTCGAGCAGCCAGATGTTTTTCCAGTTGCCAGCAAGCCCCAGCAAGTTTGGGATCAACTTATGGCAATTCTCAATGATGAACATGATTATGGGACGCTTGTTATTGATAGCGTCAGCCAACTTGAGGAGATGTTTATTCAAGAGGTTTTGGATAAAGACGGAAAAGGGCGCGCCATCCAAAATTGTCAAGGTGGTTACGGTGCAGGATTTGCGGCTGTTGCAGCGCAACATTCCCGCGTTCGCAAGGCAGCTGGATTGATTAACGAGCGCCGTCAAATGGCTGTTGTTTTTGTTGGCCATGCCGATCTGGAAACTATGAAGCTCCCTGATAAAGATGACTTTATGCGCTACTCCATCCGCCTCGGTAAAAAATCATTGCCACATTATATCGACGAAAGCGATATGGTGGCCCTTGTCAGGCTATCATCTGCACTTACTGGCGGCGATGACGAGCGTAAAAAAATTATCAGTGACGGAAGCCGTGAAATTGTTTGCCACGCTACAGCCGCTTCTGTGACAAAAAATGGGTACGGGATCACAGAGCCGCTCGTTTTCAAAGAAGGCGAGAATCCACTTGCTGAATTTATGGGAATAACCACCAACAACAAAGAGGAAAAGTAATATGTCATTTTGGGATCAATCAACCGGCGAAAGCGCCGCAGCTAATGTCGAAAAGGAAATCGATCAAGGCGGGGGCTATATCACCATCCCAGACGGATCGACAGTGCTCGCCTTTGTGAAAGAGGCAAAATGGGATGAGAAGGATGGCGCTAAATTTGTCAAAGTCCAATGGAAGGTCGAGAAGCCAGAAGCAGTAGCGGGCGCGGTTGTGTTCCAGAAGCTTTGGGTCAGCGACAACGACCCGAAGGCAAAAGACCCAGCGAAGAAACGCGACAAGGCTTTGAAGATGCTGGCCACTATCGACGCGAACGCGGGCGGCAAACTTGCAGCTAGGGGTGAATCGCCGACCGACGACAGCTTGGCGTTGGCGCTGGTTAACGCACAAATGGCAATCACTTGCAAAATTTGGGAACTGACAGGCGACCAAGGCCAGCCTATCTCCGGCAACTGGATTGCCGCCGTCGCGCCGAAAACAAAGGAACTCAAACTGACCGCCGATCCTGTGAAGCAGGGGCAGGAAGAAAAACAGAAGGTCATGGATGACGACGAAATTCCATTTTAGACGCCTATAATTACCGGACCCCTGGCGCGTTGCCGGGGGCGAGGATAACTATAGGAGTATTTATGCAACAAAGATCACCAGAATGGTTTGAAGCCCGCAAGAACCGCATAACCGCCAGCATGGTTGGCGCTATATTGGGCGTTGCGCCCTATATGACACGCGCCGACGCCATGCGGGCAATGGTGCGCGAAAGCCTTGGCGCTGAACGGGAGTTTCAAGGCAATATAGCGACCGAATACGGCACCAACAATGAGGCAGGCGCGCTGATCGATTATAGAATCGAGACAGGCCGCGAGGTTGAGGAAGTCGGCTTTATCCAACATGAAGATTGGGCGGGGTGCAGCCCCGACGGCCTTATAGGAGATCTTGGCGGGGTCGAGGTAAAATGTCCCTACGGCCTGCGGAAAGCTGAAAAACCAGTGCCGTTCAAGACGCTGGCTGAGCAACCGCATTATGAGGCGCAAGTGCAATTGAGCCTGTTTATCACTGCCCGTTCTTTTTGGGATTTTTTCCAATGGTCGCCAAGCGGCACAGCTCATGAAACCGCACTGCCTGATAAAGAATGGCAAGATAAAAATCTCCCAATCCTGCGGCAATTCTATGCCGAATTTCTGGACGAACTCAAAAGCCCGGACGATCACCTTGCCCCCAAGCGCGCCACGATCGACACGCCGGAAGCGCATAAGATGGTTGCCGAACTGGACCAATTAAACGAGGCGCTGGAAAACGCAGCCGATCGCAAGAAAGACTTGATTGCCGAAATGGCCGACATGGCAGGCGGGAAGAACGCTATCTTTGCAGGGAGGAAGTTGACGCAAGTCGAGCGGGCGGGGTCTGTTTCATGGGCCAAGGTTGCAAAAAAATATTGTCCTAAGGCAGATACAAAGCCATTTACAGGCAAACCGTCGAAATACTGGCAAGTGAAGTGACATTCACGCTCCGGCCATATCAATCTGTTTGTGTTGATGCCGCACTTGCTGAAGTTCGCCGGTCAACCGCGCCTTGCCTTATTGATGCTAGTCCAGCTTCCGGCAAAAGTTTCATGATCGCCGCCATCGCTGCTAATCTAAACCAAATCAGCAAAGGCAAGCGGGTTTTATGCCTTGCGCCAAGTGCAGAGCTGGTAAAACAAAACCATGCCAAATATCTACTGACCGGGGAGCGCGCATCGATATTCAGCGCCAGTGCGGGCGCAAAGTCCACGCGGAGCGTAGTTGTTTTCGGGACGCCCGGCACTGTCAAGAATAGCATTAGCCGCTTTATGCGAACCGGCACAGATGGCTATTGCGCGGTGATAATTGATGAATGCCACGGAACCACCCCGACGATCAAAGCAATCATTGAGGCCATGCGGGATGCCAACCCTAATTTGCGCGTTATCGGGCTATCAGGGACGCCTTACCGGCTGGGCGACGGATTTGTGTTTAGGACATGGCCAGACGGACGCGTGAATACCGACGAAACCACGCGGAAACCCTATTTCCAGAAGTGCGTCTACCGCGTTTCAGCAAGGGAAATGCTAGACGATAAATTTATCACGCCGATGGAAATAGGCCAGATCAATAGCGCGGGCTATGACGCTGGCGCTTTGGAATTATTGCCCAACGGACATTTTGATAGCGGCGAGGTCGAGCGCGCTTTTGTCGGGCATGGCCGGAAGACAGCAGCGATTGTTGCTGATGTTATGGCGCAGTCACAAAACCACAAAGGCGGCACGATGCTATTTGCCGCCACGGTGCAGCACGCGCAAGAAATCATTGCCAGCCTGCCGCCAAGCAACAGCCGACTTGTGACTGGCGACACGCCAGCAGGCGAGCGCCGGCGCACCATCGCCGACTACCGCGCCCAGCGTTTCAAATATCTGGTTTCTGTTGGCACATTGACAACGGGCTTTGATGTTGAGCATACAGCTATCATTGCGCTTTTAAGGGCCACAGAAAGCGCCGCGCTATTGCAGCAGATAATGGGCCGCGCATGGCGTTTGCATCCTGAAAAGCTATTCAGCCTGCTTCTGGACTATGCCGAGAACGTCGAGAGGCACTTCCCCGATGGCGATATATACCAGCCGACGATTAAGGCGGGAAAGATCAAAGGCGACGGCGCAATGATTGATGCCACTTGCCCAGATTGCAACCATGAAAACGGATTCACCGCGCATCTGGATTATTTGGAGTTCAAGAAAGACGGCAACGGCTATTGCCTTGATGTTTTTGGCGAACGCATCCAGACCGAACATGGGGACGTTCCCGGCCATTATGGGCGGCGGTGTTTCGGACAATTGCTTATGCCTGGTGGTAGCTATGAACGCTGCGGCTATCGGTGGAACGGGAAACCCTGCCCTCATTGCGAAGAACTAAACGATATCGCCGCGCGCTATTGCTTTGCCTGTAAGGGCGAGATTGTTGATCCGAACGAAAAACTGTTAGCCGACTTCAAAGCAATGAAGCGCGACCCGACCAGCCCCCAGACCGACAAATTGATAAGCATGGAACGGAAAGATGGTGTCAGCCAGAAAGGCAACCCGACTTTGCGCGTGGACTGGGTGACTCCATATCGGCAATTCTCATCATGGCTACAGCCGAAGGCCAGCCATCCGCGTGCTGTGACGGAATATGATAATTTTATGGCGCAGGATAAGATCGAGACGATAACCTACGTCAAGAACCGCGATTCTGGATTTTACACGATATTGGGATATAACCGGCCGGAAGATGTTTTAGAGCAGGTAACGGACAAGCAGC
>Ga0209702_10005422_pt1 | contig 17346 bp, 6 predicted proteins | sample FRY01_FD_187210 | JGI IMG/M metagenome (GOLD analysis project Ga0209702, IMG submission 187210) | Freshwater microbial communities from Lake Fryxell liftoff mats and glacier meltwater in Antarctica - FRY-01 (SPAdes) (version 2) | ecosystem: Environmental > Aquatic > Freshwater > Ice > Glacier...
CTTGATAAATTTTTTTAGGTTACTTGACGAATTTTCGAAAATGGAAAACAGAAGATTGCTTACCAGTCATGGCTTTAGAAAAATCAAGAATGAGGATTACCCTATTGTTAACAAGACGTATGAATATATCATTGCCAAATTTGGGGATAAAACAATTTCATTAAATGGCATCGCAGAGCACATAAATATGTCGTCTTCAACATTCAGCAGGTTTTTCAAGAAACATTTTTATAAAACCTATACTCAATTTTTAAACGAGGTACGCATTGGACATGCTTGTAAATTATTGCAGGAAAGCAATCAAAACATCGCCCAAGTGGCTTATGCTTCTGGTTACAATCACATAGCTTATTTTAATAAACAGTTCAAAAAGATTATGGGTTATAGTCCCAAAAAGTATCGAAGGGAATTGAATTAAAATTTGTCTTGAATTCGCTCAGGTGCTGATTTTTATTTCCAAATAGTAGATATTATAACGTAAATTTTTTCAAGCCTATATTTAGTCGTGGTTATTTTTTCAAAATAAGGATAAGTTGGGAAATAATTGGAAAGTAGGAAGATAAAATTTCTTAGTGTGTACTTCAACTAGTTCATTAAAAGGGATTATGCCGCAAGAAGTAATTTGTTGGTTAACTATTATCTGTCTATTGAGCTATGTCTGTATGCCGATGAACTTAAAGATGCCTTTCAAATTTCGCAAAAATGCCAAGAAACGATCTTCTTCATTAATCATTTCATCTGTATTTACTTCTATTAGGGTTCGATGACCTGAAGGGTGAAGAATTTTAAAAACGGAATAGCAGGTTGACCCGGTTGGACAGACGTAAAAAGGTATACTGCAAACTTTCTAGGTTGATCTCGCAACTTTTCGAAACGAATAATACGGAAAATACTGGTGACCACCACTGCTTGTCTGAAGCGTTTTTCTACGGATCGGATTGTTAGTGATTAGCCCACCTGTATCGTAGGTGCAAGCGCCAGAGATTGGTTGCACCTACTCTTGGGGTTTCTTCGGGGTTTGGCATTTTCCAATAGTGAAAGAATTTTTATAAAAAATGCAAAGGAACTGTATCGTTTAGTATAAATTTGGGTATTTGATTATGGCTAAACGCCCAAGAATATATTGTAACCGTAATAACAAAACCACTCTAGTTTAGAATGGATATTATTTTTTGCAATTACGCATGAGGATATCGAAAATAAAAACATATTTTTTGATATTATCAGTCACGGAGTTTACAGACTTGTTACTAAATACTCTTAAATTCAATTTCAAATCTTAGTAGACATAGACCTCTTGCTAAACGTTTTTCGTTTTTAAAACAGTCTTAAAATACTAGGTTGTTTTGTTTTGATATTGTGATGGCGATATTCCATATTGTTTTTTAAAACATTTCGCAAAATATGAAGGGCTTGAAAAGCCTACTGCATATAGAATTTCAGAGATGGAATAGTCAGAATTATCTAGTAATTGTGCTGCTCTTTTTAGTTTTATAATTGTAATAAATTGAGTTGCACTCAATCCAGATAGATTTTTTATTTTCCTATAAAAATTATCACTACTCAGCCTCATGTTTGAGCTTAAATCATCAATAGAATAGTCATTATTTGAAATATTTTCTTCAATTAAGCTAATTGCTTTCTTCAAAAATTGTTCGTCAAGAGAAGTTAGTGAAATCATAGAAGGTTCAATATTCAATTTTTTTATTCTTTTCTTTAATTTTTCTCGTTGTTCTATTAAATTATGAATCCTAATTTTTAAAAGTTTCATATTAAAAGGTTTACTTACATAATCATCTGCTCCCTTTTCATAGCCTTCTATTTTTGATTCATCTGCAGTTTTTGCTGTCACCAAAATTACCGGAATATGCGATGTCTCTATATCTGATTTTATTAGTTTGCAAAATTCGTATCCATCCATAACAGGCATCATGATATCGCAAAGAATTAATGATATATCCTTTTTTTTTGCTAACGCCAGTGCTTCGGAAGCGTTGTCAAAATCTATAATATTAAAATCGTTGACTAAACTATCTCTAATATATCTCCGAATATCCTCATTATCATCAATAATAATAAGAGTGTTTTTTTCTTTTGAAAAATATGCTGTTTCATTTTCAACAATTTCATTAGCTACATCCTTGATGTTTAGTTGTGGATTAGAAATAATAATATCATCATCATTAAAGTGTGCTTTTCCCTTTAAAAAGTCAATACTGAAGGTACTTCCCTTTTCTGGCTTACTTTTAACGTGAATATCTGCCTTATGTAGTGCTATCATTTTTTTCACTAGAGAAAGGCCAAGACCAGACCCCCCCTCTATATTGTCAGGCGATTGGTAAAATCTTATAAAAATATAAGGAAGATCATTTTTAGTAATGCCTTTTCCGTCGTCCTTGACGGTTAAACGTATAAACTCTGAGTTCTCTTCAATGGAAACAAGAATTTTTCCATTAGTTTTTGTAAAGCGTATGGCATTTGACAGTAAATTAAAGATGATTTTTTGCAAAAGGTCATTATCGGCCCACAACTCAATACTCTGGTTTTTTGCAAGAAATTGCAAAGAAATTTTTTTTTGATTTATTTTTCCTTCAAATTGTTCCAAGATCTGAATGATATAGGCGTTAAGATTAATATTTGTAACTTTAAGCTTAATTTTACTATTTTCAATTTTTCTAAAATCAAGTAATTGGTTTACTAATTGAAGCAGTAATTCCGTATTTTTTTTCATCATATCTAGTTGTCTATAGATAAGAGAGTCCTTCTTTTGTGAGTCAATTATATTTTCCAGAGGCCCTAAAATAAGTGTTAATGGTGTTCTGATTTCATGTGAAATATTAGTAAAAAAAGATAACTTTTGTTCGTTAAGCAGATCATTTTGCTCTTTTTTTATTTTTTCAATTTTGAGTTCATTGGCAACTCTCACTCGGTTACTAATCAAATAATAAATAGTATAACCAATGCCAAGAATAATCACAAAATATGCCATGTAGGCCCATTTTGTTCTCCACCAAGGATGTAGAATGATAATATTTAATTTTCTAATCTCAGGGTTCCATACTTCATCTTTGTTGGCTACTTTAGTTTTTAAAATGTAAGAACCTGGTGATAAGTTAGTATAGTCAACGGTTGTTGCGGAACCTCTTCGTTGATTCCAAATATTTTCAAAATTTTCTAGCTGATAATAAATGTTATTTTTATTTTGATTTGCAAAAGACATTGCTGTAACATCCATTGAAAATGTATTATTGTTGTAGGGTAAAATAATAGTATCCGTGTAATTGATGTCTTTTTTTAGAATTGTAAAATTGTCTAGTTGGTCTCCGGGGCCTAACAATTTGCTAGCCACTCTTAATTTCGAAAAAAGCACTTGAGGATAAATGGGATCATTTTTCAACGTCGAGGGACAAAAACTATAAACGCCCCTATTGGAACCAGCCAAAATTTGTTCATTTTTGAAATCAAAATAAACTGTAGAAAAAGATTCATTCTCAAGAATCTTTTGAAGTGAGCCACTTTTAGGATTAAGTTTCAACAAGCCATTGTAGGTTGAAATCCAAATATTACCTAAATTGTCTTCGCAAATTGATGAGAGAACTGTATCTTCCAACAATAAAATTGTTTTCAATAAGCCAGATTTTGTATTGTAATATTTAATAGTTCCATTATTCTCACCAATCCATAAGTTTTCTTTATCATCTAAAAAAAGACATATAATATTATCGCTTTTAGTACTTTGTTTATCCTCTAAATTAACTTTTGTTATTTTAATTATATTTCCACTTTCATCAGTTGTTGCTTTAAACAAACCGAGTGACAGACTTCCTATCCAAAGCACATTATTTTTGTAAGCAATTATAGCCTTAATGTCCGCCTTTTTTATTCCTTTTTCGATTTTAAATTGATTTAAAATATTAGATTCTTTTAGAGATACTTCTCCGTCATTTAAATTTATACTGTAGACACCACCAATATAACTACCCACCCAAATAATACCATAAGCGTCCTTGTTTATGGCATAAATAAAATCATTTTTTAAGGATGATCCATCAAGTATGTCTTCATATAAAGGTGTCATTTCGGGATACCTAAATGCTTTTAAACCATGCCCCCAAGTGCCTGCCCAAAGAGTTCTCTTTGTCTCATCCAAATATATAGTCGATACTGAATTTAATTCTTTTGAATCTAATGTTTCAGAAAAATAAAAATCCTCAATATTATATTGACAAATTCCGCTTCCATGTGTTCCCAATAAAAAGTTTCCAGATTCTTTTGGGGTAATACTCCAAATCATGTTTTCGGATAAATCATTCTCTTTTCCTTTGTTTCTAATATTAGCATATTCTTGATCACGATTATTTAAAATATTTACGCCACCAGCCCAAGTACCAATCCATAGTTTGTCATGTTTGTCCGTATATAATGATAATATTTTATTAATATTCAGTGTACTCGAATTGGTAGGTATGTTTTTAAAGTGGTTTATTGTTGTTTTGTCGTTTATGAACTTTAGGGAATATAGGCCATCCTCTTGGGTTCCGACCCAAATAGTTCCTGAATAATCTTTAGTAACGGCACGTATAATATTAAACGCTAGTTTTGGGTCTTTAGGTTCTTTTAAAAGCAGCGTGTTCTTTTGTGTCTTAAGGCTATGGATATTTAAGCCCATCTCAGTCCCGATAAAAAGTAAATCATCAAACACTTTTACATCCCATATGTTTTGTGAAGAAAGTGGAATTGTAGAAGACAGAACTCGTTTTTTAAAAAGCTCTTTTTTTAAGATGTAGAACAAACCTTTATCTTTTGTTCCAATCCAAATTTTTTCTTTAGAAGAACAAATAGAATTAATTTCCACATTTTCAATACCTGAATATTGTTTGGAAGGAATCTGTAGTTTTGTATTTAAATCGAGAATAGATTTGATTTCTATAGAAAACAGTCCTTTCGTTAAGGTTCCAATCCAAATATTGCCACTATTATCATCATGCATTGATACTATTGAAAGTTCAATAAACCCTGATTCTAATTGTAATTGAACTTTTTGAACTTTTTGTAATGATTTATCATAAATAAATAGTCCTGAATCGAGTGTGCCTATAAGTACTTTAAAATCTGAAATTGGTATTATAGAGGTTACTACTTTTCCGAAACCATCATTATTTGATCTATTTAGAATTTTTATGGTAGTTCCGTCGTATATATTTAATCCGTTTGAAGATCCAAAATATAAAAATCCTTCACTATCGGCAACTATACACTTGATTAAATTCAAAGACAGCCCTTCGCTTGTAGTAATTTTCTCAAATTTTCGTTGTGCAAAGCAGGTAGTACTAATTAAGTACCCTATAAGCATTAATATTATCTTCATTTTATCAAAATAAGAAAGTTTTATAATCCCCTGACAATAAAATTAAGTATAAATTCTACTAACATCTTTATTTTCCGAAAAAAGGATAGGATTTTTCGATTTTGTTACATTCATAACTTTTAATAAATACTAATTTTAACACAAATAATTAACCGAAATTTAATATTTATGAGAAACAAGAATTTTTTATTGTGTATTTGTTTAGTACTCGTAACTTATGTAAATGCACAATCGATTCCTATAAATGGAGTCGTTACAGATGCTAGTAACCAACCTTTACCAGGTGTTAATATTGTTGAAAAGGGAACGACCAATGGAACACAAACTGATTTTGACGGCAAATACATGCTCAATGTTGGAAACAAAGCTATACTGGTATTTTCTTATATTGGTATGAAGACTCAGGAAGTTATTGTGGGAATTAAAACTCAGATTAACCTAACCTTAATGGATAATGCGGCTCAATTGGATGAAATTGTGCTTATTGGTTACGGATCTATGAGGAAAAGTGATTTGACAGGTGCAACATCCAAAATAGAGCTAGAATCTAAAGCAACAATTCCTAATACCTCAGTAATGCAGGCATTACAAGGTTCAATTGCTGGTTTAAATGTGGGCATGTCTACTGGAGCAGGAAGTGAGCCTAGCTTCTCTATCCGAGGGACACATTCTTTGAGCGCAGGAAATAAGCCACTCGTTGTAGTGGATGGAGCTATTTATGAAGGACGGTTGACTGATTTTGCTCCTAATGATATTGAGTCAGTCAATGTCTTAAAAGATGCCAGTTCCTCGGCGGTTTATGGTTCTCGGGCTTCAAATGGTGTTATACTGATTACTACAAAGATGGGGACTACAGAAAAACCACAATTCAGGTTTAATACTTATTTAGGTATCAATACTGTCTCCAGAATGCCTGAGATGAATGGTCCCGAAGAAAGAGTTCAAACTTTAATAGATATAGCAGAGGCAAATGGTAATCAAAATCCAGTAATTGAAAATTTATTCTTTGATGCTTTTGAATTGGAAAACTATCAGAAAGGTATAACCACCAATTTAGATGATTTATTTATAAAAACCGGAATAGTTAGAAATTACGAATTGAGTTTTTCTGGGAGGACAAAGTCTACAAATTATTTTGTGTCTGGTAATTATTTGGATCAAAAGGGTGTTGTTTCAGCCGATTCTTATAAACGCTATGGTTTACGTGTTAACCTTGAAAACACCATCACTGATTGGCTAAAAATAGGTATAAAATCCAATTTTGCAACTAATGATTTTTCTGGTGTTGGAATAAATTATATTGATTTTGGTTTTACAAGTCCATTTTCTCGTTTATATGATGATAATGGGGAAGAAATTAGATTTATTCAAGGCGATCGGATGTTCACGAATCCTTTAGAAAGGAATCGAATTAAAGACCTAGATAAGGAATACAGTCTTTTTGGGCTTACTTATGCAGAACTAAGTGCACCTTTTTTGAAAGGGTTAACCTATAGAATAAATTTTTCTCAGAATAAACGATGGACTGATAAGGCTTATTTCCTCGGTTTCGATACCTATCAGGGAATAGATAGAAGAGGATTCGGATCGAGAACCAAGAACGAGAGGTCTGGTTATTTGTTAGATAATATTTTATCTTATGAGAATTCTTTTGGGAAACATTTTTTAAATATGACCTTACTCTACAGTAGAGTAAATAATCAATTTTCTAATTTTTCAGGAACTGCTACTCAATTTGCAAATGATTTATTAGGTTACAATTTTTTATCATCTGGAGTAACACAGACAATCGCGACGAGTACATCAGATGACAACACTTTATCTCAAATGGCACGATTTAATTATAGCTATGATAATAAATTTATATTAAATGCTACAACACGTCGCGATGGGTATTCTGCATTTGGAAAAGATAAAAAGTTTGGAGTATTCCCTTCATTTGGGTTGGGCTATATTCTATCAAATGAAGATTTTATGAAGCAATCTGAAGTTATTAATAATCTGAAATTTAGGTATTCTTATGGTGTTAATGGAAACCAAGCTATTGGTAGTTACTCTTCACTTGCGAGAGTAGGATTCTCCAATTATGTTAGCGGGCAAGGTACAGCAATTACCCAATTTGTGTCTTCAATGGCGAATAGTGAATTAGGATGGGAAACAACTGCTTCAAGCAATTTCGGATTGGATTTTGCAATCTTAAACAATCGTTTCACTGGAACAATAGATTACTATAGAACAGTTAGTTCAGATCTTCTTTTGGTAAAAAACATATCGAATATGACTGGTTTTAATTCAATTGTTGACAATATCGGTGAAATGAAAGGTAATGGGCTAGAAGTTACCCTTAATTCAGTCAATGTTAAAAATGAAGATTTTACATGGACTACAGATCTTGTATATGCACGTACAAGAGATGAAATTACCCGCCTATATGGTAATGATTTTGATAATGATGGCATAGAAGATGATGATAAACAAAACAGATGGTATATTGGTGAGCCAGCGTCAGTGGTTACGGGATATCAGCCTGATGGGGTGTGGCAATTGGCCGATCAAACTGCAGGATTAATTCCTGCAGGATTTCAGCCAGGAGATTTCCGTATTAAGGATTTAAATGGTGACGGAGTACTCAACAATGATGATGCTCAAGAAGTGTTTGCCTATTCCAATCCAAATTTTCGGATAAGTCTTAATAACAACTTTAATTATAAAAGGTTTAGTCTTGCGGTATTGCTTAATTCAGTTTGGGGAGGCAATGGATTTTATCAGGGTAATAATACACTTAATGCCCAAAATACAAGTTCACTGTTCTGGGACCCTCAAAGGGCAAATATACCTAATGTACCTTACTGGACTCCAACTAATCCCACAAATGAATACCCTAGGGTAAATTTTCCGAATGCACTCAATGTACCTTATTTAAGAGATAGATCATTTATTCGGTTACAAGATGTTTCTTTAGCGTACGACCTTACTGGGTCTGTAGAGGGATTTTCGTCATTGCGCGCTTATGTAAGCGGAAAAAACCTTGCTATTTGGGCCAAGGAATGGTATGGTTATGACCCGGAGACTGGTGTTGGAGTTGGTGGTGTTCCCTCTATGGCTTCATTTGTTTTTGGTTTACAAGTAGCATTTTAATAGTTTAATTTAACAACAAATCATTATGAAAAAATTTAATAAGCAAATAATATTATTGCTCGCAGTGATAAGCTTTAGTTGTACTGAGACGGTTTTAGATGAAGTTCCATTTTCGATACTTACGCCTGAAAATGCATATGTAACTAAAGGCCATTTTAATCAGGCTATATGGGAGTTACATCGTTACGTGAGAGATGGTGTTTATTTTCGAGGAGATGGATGGAATAGTTATCCTCCAGGTAACGAAGGTTTTTGGACAGGTACTGACCTTGCTTTTAACCCTGAAGGGTTAAATAACGCCGTCTGGCAAAATATGCCTACATATGGGAATGCAAATTATTTTTATGATCATTACTATATTATGTTTTATAATTTAGCAGCAAGGGCAAATGTTATTATTTCGAGGGCAAATGCACCCGAATCTAAATTATCAGAAAATGATAAAGGTGTAGTTATAGCACAAGGGAAATTCTTTAGGGCATATGCTTTCAAAACCTTAGCCAACTTATATGGGGGAGTACCTATTATTGATAAGGAAATAACCACTCCAAAAGATGATTTTGTAAAATCAACAAGGTCCGAAGTATATCAGTTTGCCGCTGCTGATCTGGAATTTTCTAGTCAGAATCTTCCACAGGCTGCGGATCCAAACAATGCTATAATAACAGCTGGAGTGGTAAACCATCTTCTTTCCGAAGTGTACCTTGCAGATGGGAAATGGGATAAAGCCATTGAGGCTGCATCGAGAGTAATCGATGACCCACAATATAATATAATGACTCAGCGGTTTGGTGTAAAAGCAAATAAACCTGGGGATGTTTTTAATGATTTAAGTCGCAAAGGGAATATCACAAAAAAAGTAGGTAACAATGAAACAATCTGGGCTTTGCAATTTGAAGCTAATACTCCAGGAGGAAATGGAGCTTATAGTTGGCAATATTATAATGCTGAAAGATTTTGGGGCCCAAGATATTGGCAATTATTAGATCCCGATAAAAGGGCTGGGACAGTTCCAGTTGATAGTATTGGGAGAGGCGCCTCTTGGATTCGTCCAACATATTGGGCAAGCACAGGTGTATATAAAAGTACTGATTTGAATGATATGCGTAATTCAAAATGGAATATTCACAGAGACTATTTTTATAATAATGCTACATCCGCATATTTTGGTCAAAAGATCACTCTAGATAAGTTGGTTGAGCCTTCTGATACTTTGATGAAGTTTTATCCAACGATTCTTAAAATGGCTAATCATCCAGATACTGCCACACCTTTTGACTATGGTCAGGTGGATAGACCCTTTGCTGTATATCGGCTTGCTGAAACTTATCTTATAAGATCTGAAGCGTATTTAGGAAAAGGTGATACACAGAGTGCTGCAAACGATATTAATATTTTAAGAAATAGAGCTAGAGCAATACCTGTTCAGGCTAATCAAGTAAATATTGATTATATCCTAGATGAACGTTTGCGTGAATTAATTTCTGAAGAATTACGAATGATGACTTTGCGCCGTTTAGATTTATTATTTGATAGAACGACCAGGTACAATCCAATAACAGGAGCTCAGATGATTCCGCGAAATAATACATGGCCTATTCCACAGCGTCAGATAGAGTTAAATAAGGGAGCGGTTATAGAGCAAAATCCCGGCTGGGAATAGAGTTTTCATATATAGTTTGTTGATTAAGAGTCAATGGGGGTTTATTCCCCCTTTTCTTTTATTATTTTTAATTTTTACTTGTTTGAAAATTATATTTAGTCATTTTTATTGTAATGATTATTTTTTAGTAATAAAGGTTTCAGAAAGATAATTGAACCCATTTGGAAACTGAATAAACCAATTATTTGAAAATCTGCATTATTAAACTTTGTAATATATTATTTTATAAATACAATATATTTATGGTTGATAAGAAATGAAATATAAATGCAAGGTGGAAGGGATACTTTATTTTATGTTGATAATAAATATACTTTTTTTATCCGGTTGCTCCAAGGGAGCTGGATCTGGTGATCTAGGAGCTATTATTTATAATGGAGAAATTGTTGATTTTTTAGAAGTAGGACTCAATGCTCCTTCTCCATTGCAAAGTGTTATGATTAAAGGCTTTGGGATGACCAAGGAAATAAAGATTTCCGTGGATGGCGATTTTGAGATAGCTTTAAACAACAATGGTTTTTCAAAAAAATATTGCTTTTCCGTATGCAGATTGTTCATTAGCCGGAATTCCATACAGAGAACCAAATAACTTCATCGTTGCCAGGGTTATAAACCTTCCCGCTAATACTGAAGAGACTTGTTTGCGGACCATCATTACTGGTTGGGGACATTCAACTCCTGCAGATCCCAATGGTCATAGTGTTGCAGAGTGGTTCTACCGTTCGAATACAATTCTAATTAATGAAGAACCCAAGTTTACCCACAACATGAATGGAGGTTGATATAATGGAAATAAGGTGAATCCTCAAAATGGAAATTGGACTCACGATCACGACGGTTGGTGTCCAAGTATGCAAGTGCCTGTTCGAAGCGATGCTTTTGAATTTTCCATGGCAGGTGCCAATTTAGTTATGAATATCAGTTGGAACAATGGACCAATGATTTTAAATCGACAGCCGACAATAAACATGCGTATTATGCTATATCATCATTTGTCGTGGCAAATAGTAAAACTCCTTTCAGTGTGTCACTAGTTGTTAATTATCAAGAGATATAGAAATTGAAAAATAAGTATAAATAAGTAAATGACAATATGAAACTGAAACTTATTTTTTTATTCATCTTCATTTCAGTAGTATCCTACGGACAAAATGAAGAGTATTTTTTTAAGGATTATAATGTTGTATGGGATTGTCCGTCTGCAAATTCTTTAGGCTCAATGCCTGCGGGGAACGGCGACATAGGAATAAACTTATGGATTGAAGAAAATGGCGACCTTCTTTTTTACTTTTCAAAAACAGATGCCTGGAGCGAAAATGCGAGGTTGCTAAAATTAGGAAAAATTAGATTGTCCCTTTCACCTAATCCTTTCAAAACAGGAAAACCTTTTACCCAAGAATTGATGCTGAAAGATGGTGTAATACAGATAAAGGCCGGTAAGGCACAAGAACAGGTTTCTATTGATATTTGGGTAGATGCCAATCATCCGGTAGTAGAACTGGATGTGAAAAGTACGCTGCCAATTGCCGCCAAAGTTACCACTGAGTCTTGGCGTACTGAGCGGCGGCAGCTTGACGGTAAAAAGGAAATATACTCTGCGTATGGTTTAGATGGAGGGTCATTTGTTTTTGTAGAGAAAGATTCTATTTTGGAAGATAACGACGACGGGGTAATATGGCTGCACAGGAACGAAAGATCTATTTGGAAGGATAATTTGAAACTACAGGGGCTTGAGAAATATACAAAACGGAGTAACGATCCTTTGCTTTATCGCACTTTTGGCGGATTGATCCGTTCAAAAGAATTGGCGAAAGCTGACGCTGATGAACTTAAAACGGCTAATCCTCTAAAACAATTTTCCATTTCGGTGTATGGACTAACGGCTCAGGCCAAAACGGTAAAGGAGTGGACACAGCAAATTAATCAATTGGCAAATAATATTGAGCTGTTATCAAAGCAAAGAAGGTTTGACGACCATAAAAACTGGTGGACCTCCTTTTGGAATCGAAACTATATTCACTTAGCAACAAGCGATACAAATGAAAAGGAAGAATTATACAATGTAACGAGAGGGTATGCCTTGCAACGGTATATAAATGCCTGTTCTGGAAGGGGAAATTCCCCCATTAAGTTTAATGGCTCAATATTTACCGTTGACACCAAAAACCTCGATAACAAATTTGGTGGTTTCGATGCCGATTACCGGGAATGGGGCGGTCCGTATTGGTGGCAAAATACCCGTTTGCCCTATTGGTCAATGCTCGAATCCGGAGATTTCAACCTGATGCTACCACTTTTTAATATGTATAAAGATGCACTGGCTCTTCGCAAAGAGGCTACCAAAATATATTACGGACATAAAGGGGCATTTTTCCCCGAAACCATGTATTTCTGGGGAACATATACAGACTCTAATTATGGAAGAGACAGGTCTGAATTGCCATTAGGAACAACGGAAAACAGGTTTATTAGACAATACTGGCAAAGCGGTCTCGAGATATCTTTAATGATGTTGGATTATTACGCATTTACTAAAGATGACAAAACATTTAAAGAGACTATCCTTCCTGTAATAACGGAGATTATTAATTTTTATGACAACCATTGGGGACGCGATGATAATGGTAAAATCCTGTTTGATCCGGCAATGGCACTTGAAACCTATAATACGGCAGTAAATCCGTTGCCCGAAATAGTTGGGATAAATAAGGTTTGTGTTGAATTGCTAAACTTACCGGAAACAGCGATCAGCAAATCTCAGCGAAAACAGTACGAGAGACTGATCACGGAATTACCTGAAATACCAACGCGGGAAATAGATGGGGAAATATTATTGGCTCCGGCCTATGAATACAGTGGAAAGCAGAATATTGAAAACCCTGAGTTATATGCAGTTTTCCCTTATAGAAGGTTTGGTGTTGGTAAGGAGAATATTGAAATAGCAAAAAGGAGTTTTATAAAAAGAGAATCAAGAGAAAACCGTGGATGGCAACAGCATTCAATTAAGGCGGCGTATTTGGGTTTAACAGAAGAAGCAGCTAATTTGATGGTACAGAATTTTAATGCCAGTACAACATTCTATCGTTTCCCGACCATGTGGGGGCCAAACTATGACTGGACTCCAGACCAGTGTCATGGTTCTGTCGCTATGACAGCCTTACAACGTATGCTGCTACAATACGATGGTGATGAAATCTATCTTTTTCCGGCATGGCCAAAAGAATGGGATGTAGCGTTTAAACTTCATGCTCCACACAATACGACCATAGAAGCGACCCTGAAAAACGGTGAGATTATACAACTAAAAGTTACTCCTGAGGAACGGGAAAAAGACATTACGCTGTATAAAGTTAATTAAGTAAAGACATTAATATTTATTAAAAAATAAGACAACGTTTAAGTAATAACATATAATATGAAAATAAAAATTACAATTTTTTTCCTTTGCTTAGTTTACTTCGGGCTTGCCCAAGAAAAAGACCAATTTGCTAAAATTGGAAATAAAGTTCAGGGCGTCCGGTTGAATTTGTTGGAGGATAATTTACCACCTGTGCTTCCTGATTTACATTTACCACCGATGAAAGGAAAAAGCGCCACTTTTAAGCCGTTGAACCGAATGGATACCAAGGCCGAATTAGATGTGGAATTAGAAAAGATGTGGAATAAGTTTTTACCTTTTATGAAAAACTATGCTCCAAAAATAAAAAAAACAAGGGAGCGTTTAAATTTAACATCATTTGATTGGCGCATTGGAACTACTGAAGACAAAACAGATTTTTTAAAAATAGTAGCAGGTAGTGGGTCATGGGAAACAGTGGACATTCCTCATTACGGACCGCCAGAAGGTCGAGCTACAACCTACTATAGAAAGGAATTTGAGCTTACGGTAGAAATGCTGAAATACAAAAGCCAATTCATACATTTTAAAGGAGTAGATTATTGGGCAAAAGTTTTTATAAACGGAACTTTAGTTGGGAATCACGAAGGTTTCTTTGCCCCTTTTGAATTTGACATTACTCCATTTATAAAACCTGGTAAAAATACTTTAGTAATTCAAGTAGATAATGATTATAGCACATTAGGATCTTCTGACGGAGGCGACGGACACAAAATTGGAAACAAAATTTATGCAGCAGGTGGCCTTGGTTGGGACGACCCTGTAAATGGATGGCATACTTGTCGTCCTGGAATGGGAATTTACCAAGATGCGTATATAGAAGCACGTGATCCTTTGCATATAAAAGATGTTTTTGTAAGACCATTATTGGATACTGATGAAGCCGAGGTTTGGTTAGAGATTAATAATTATTACGAAAATTTAAAAGATGTTACATTACGTTTTAACCTATATGGGCAAAATTTCAAGGATACTATAATTTCAAACTTAGAATACAAACCTAGCACGACATATATACCAGGGGTAGGCGATTTAGCAAAACCTCAAGACGGATTAAAAAGCGATTTAAAAATGGGCTATCACACTAACTACTTAAAAGTTAGGATTCCAATAAAATCTGCTAAATTATGGAACAATGAAACGCCTTATCTGTATCAATTACAAACAGAAGTTATAGACGACAAAGGCAGCGTTACAGACGCAATGGCAACTCCTTTTGGTATGCGTTCCTTTATACAAGATACTGTTAGTATTCCAAAAGGACAATTTTACCTTAATGGAGAAAAAATTAAGTTAAGAGGAGCAAATACTATGGGTTTCTTACAACAAGATGTAAAGAATAAAAAATGGGACCAGTTAATAGAGGATATTCTATTAGCAAAAATGGCAAATATGAATTTCATACGCTTAACACAACGCCCTGTACAATCCGAAATTTATGAATACGCAGATATGTTGGGGATTATGCTACAAACAGACTTACCACTATTTGGAGGAATACGTCCTAATTTATTTGCCGAAGGTGTAAAACAAGCAGGTGAGATGGAACGCTTGGTGCGTAACCATCCAAGTAATATCTTAATTACTTATATAAACGAACGATTTCCTAACGGTGAGGGGCATCCTCAAAGAAACATATCTACCGCAGAGGACTATTATAAATTTTTTAAGGCATGCGATCAAATTATAAATTTTTGGAATCCCGATCGGGTCATCAAAGCTGGAGATGGAGATTATGACCCTCCTTCTCCCGGTCTACCAGATAATCACATGTACAGTGTTTGGTATAATGGTCATGGTCTTGGCCTTGGAGAACTACATAAAGGCCATTGGCTAAAAACAAAACCAGATTGGTTCTATGCCTGCGGTGAGTTTGGATCTGAGGCATTAGATAATTATTCTGTCGCAGAAAAATATTGGCCTAAAGAATGGTTGCCAACAGATAAAAATGTGCAGTGGTATCCAGATAAAGTAGAAATGGCACAGACTCAACAGTTTCATTACATGTGGTATCCAACACCGGTAAAAGTGGAAGATTGGATAAACGATAGCCAAGACCATCAAGCTTGGGCAACTCGTTTTGTAACAGAGGCTTTTCGGCGAGATAATAGAATGATGTCTTTTGCAATACATTTATTTATTGATGCGTGGCCCGCAGGCTGGATGAAATCCATTATGGATGTAGATCGTAACCCTAAAAAGGCATTTTTTGTTTACAGGGATGCATTGGCTCCTTTAATGGTGAGTCTCCGCACAGATCGATATCATTTTTATGAAGGAGAAAATATCGCCGTTGAAGGCTGGTTGAGCAATGATTTAAACAAAGCTCCAAAGGATTATGCGTTAAAATGGCAATGGGAAAAAGATGGAAAAGCTTTGGAAGCAGCAAAAAAAAGCCCAAAAATACCATTAAATAGTTCGGAATTTCAAGGATTTATAAATTTAAAGGCGCCTAACGTTTCAAAACGTGCACAATATCAATTACGATTGGCGCTTTTTGATGCTGATGGAAATGGTATTTCAGAGTCGGTTATTGATATTGATATTTTTCCGAAAGTAAAAGAGAATTTAGTTTCTACAATATACACACCATCCAAAGAAGGAAAAGCTTCTCAATTGCTCGGTGACTTGAAAATAACACCTTCAGACGACGAAGCATTGGCAAATACTATTCTAATTGATAATATAGAAGATTATCAAAAAAACAAGGAATCGATGGACAAAATGGTCGAAGCAGGGAAGATACTGGTGTTTTTGGAGCTTCCAGTTGGCAATCATTTTATTGGAAAAGAAGAGGTCAATATTGAAAAAACTGTGATGGGCCAATACTACTTTGTGAATCCAGAAAGTGGACATCCATTGGTAAAAGGTTTTAAGCCTTTTGATTTTAAATTCTGGTATGATGACTCAAAAGGTCTTGTATCGCCCTTTTTATTTTCTTTAGTTCAGGTTAAAAACAATTGGAAACCTATTTTAAAAACAGGCAAGACTACTTGGGTAGATATAACAGGGGGCTATTATGCAGCAGCGATGGAATTAAAAAATGGAAAGGGTAGTTATAGAATATGTCAATTACAATTGAATAATCGTGTAAAACCAAATCCAACCGCTGCAATGTTTGCAATTAAACTATTAAACTTATGAAATTTAACATGTGTTTACCAATAATTTTAACCCTATTTTTCAGCCTTTTTTCTTACACTCAAGATATTTATGTTTCTCCGAGCGGCAACGACAATAATTCGGGCACTAAAGAAAAACCCGTTGCTACATTAGGGGCAGCGCGCGATTTAATAAGGCATTATAAGTCAATAAATGATTTGCCTAAAGGTGGAATTACTGTGTGGATAGCCAGTGGTCAGTATGATCAAAAAAAATCTTTCGTTCTTAACGAGAACGATTCGGGAGAACCAGATGCCCCGATTGTTTGGCGGTCATTACCTATGGCACAAGTTAAGGTTACAGGTGGAGAAAGTATTTCTTACGAAAAGTTTAAAAAAGTTACGAACAAAGCTATTCTCAAAAGATTGTCGGAAAATACAGCTCGAAATGTGATGCAAGTGAACCTAAGGGAACTTGGTATTTACGATTATGGAGAGATTAAACAGTATGGTCATGCCATGTCGGTTGCTCCCGCGCCGCTTGAGGTCTTCTTCAATAATGAGGCAATGACCCTGGCACGATATCCAAACGAAGGATATATAAAAGTAGGAAAAGTAATAGATCCCGGTTCAGTACCACGAATTAGTGATTACAGCAATAGAGGAGGAGTATTTGAGT
>Ga0209702_10005423_pt1 | contig 17344 bp, 30 predicted proteins | sample FRY01_FD_187210 | JGI IMG/M metagenome (GOLD analysis project Ga0209702, IMG submission 187210) | Freshwater microbial communities from Lake Fryxell liftoff mats and glacier meltwater in Antarctica - FRY-01 (SPAdes) (version 2) | ecosystem: Environmental > Aquatic > Freshwater > Ice > Glacier...
AAAGGGCATAACTTAAAAGTTCAAACTGATTTTGGTTACAAACAGATAGAAGGCGCAGACGATGGATTTGTTTGGAGGTTACAAATAGATTTTCATCTTTAATACTTCTTTAATTTATATTTTTTTAACCAACAAAGAAGGGTTTGGGTGATTGAACTTTTGGTATAACAAAAAGATTTGTTATTTCAATATATTATTACTATATTTGTAATATAAAGTAAAAAGATTTGTTAAGTGATGAAGTTGAAGAAATATTTGATGAAACTGTGGTGAATGTCCAAAACATCTAGATGCTTTACTTTAAGTAGAAATTAAATTAATGATATATAAATAAGTAAATAAAAGTTATGATAAAAATCTGGCATATAAGCGATACACATACCTATCATGGTTTACTACCAGTACCCGAAGGTATTGATATAGTCATCTTTAGTGGTGATTGTTCCAATCCTATGGATCCTTATAATAATGAACCTGAAGTTCGTGGATTCTTAGATTGGTTCGGGGCATTATCTATTAAACATAAAGTGTTTGTAGCAGGTAACCATGATACATCAATTGAAAAGAGGTTGGTAACGAGAGAAGATTTCGAGGAATGTAATGTAATATACTTAGAAAACGAACATATTACTATTGAAGGTATTAAAGTATTTGGTTCACCACTAACACCTGATTTTGGCGTTGGTTGGGCATTCAACAAAGCGAGAAATAAATTAGATAGAATTTGGGGTAATATAATTGATACTGATACAGATATTATTGTAACGCATGGTCCGCCAAAAGGAATATTGGATTTAGGTATTGATAGAAACCATAAAATGGAGTTTTGTGGATGTAAAAGTTTATGGAATGTTGTTAAATCAATAAACCCCAAACTAATGTTGTTTGGACACATACACAACTGTGATGGTGTTTTCAACGCAGGTACACGAACTGTAGATGGATTAGATACAATCTTCTCAAATGGTTCTGTAGTGACAGATGGTAAGTTTGGTAAATTAAGCAGTAACGGAAATATACTTGAATTGTTCAAGAATTAGCAATGGAATAATAAATAATTAAATAAAAGTTATGGGAACAAATTATTATAGAATACCGAAAGCATCTGATATAGCTAAAAGAAAGAGCTTATTGTTATCTAAGATACGTAAATTAGATATGTCTCCTAGTAATGTAAATTCTGAATTTAGAGATATTCCTACCAGTGATTATGAAAATCAATCACCTTGGGATGAATTTATAGAGGGTATGAATGTACATATAGGTAAGCGGAGCAGTGGTTGGAAGTTTCTCTGGAACTTTAATGATAATAAACACTATAACAGCAAACAATCACTGATAGAATATATCTACTCAGGTAGAGTAGTCAATGAGTATGGAGAAGAGCAAGAGCCAAATGTATTTATTGAAATGACACTTACTTGGTGTACTGATGGGTATGATTTAGAAAGATACTACACAGAAAATCCTTTAGAAATAAGCAAATATTCTAGACCAGAATTATATATAGATGGATTGAGAGTATCTGATTCAGTTGATTTTAGTTAAATAAAATTAAGAATACAGATTAGGTTAAACGATAATTTCAGACAGCTGAATGGTCAGTTGATGGAGGGAATGTAACGCCTATGGCTATGAAGCGTTGCCGATTAAAACGCTATAACTTTGAAATTAGAAACAAAATGAGTAAAGAAAACGAAACTTCGGATAAGCAACAAAAAGGCAATGATTTTATAGCCGATGTTAGCATTATGTATTGCGATTGTGATAAACCAACTTTAGGAATAAACACTTGGACTTGCGGTTGTGGTAAATGGTTTAAAAAATTAAAAAAGTAAGCAATATTACTTACAACGCCAAGTATAACAAACTAAAAATTTACGATTATGATAATAGAACCACCAAAAACAGTAGAAGATTTTATAAAAGTAAGAAACTCAATTTTAAAACTAATGGACAACCCTTGGATTGATGGCTCAATGTATAGTTCATTGACTATGAAACTAACAAAGGTTAATGATAAAATTGAAGATTTAGAAGCAGAACGTAAGTAAATTTTATGTTTTGTTATACATTGTTGTATGTCTTTTTTAATTGCATACAACGCCCAAATAAAAGCCGTTTCAATGGCTGTTTATAAGGTGTTATGATAAAGTAAAGTGATAAAAAATGGAAAAAAATAATTTTAGATTCTGGAATAAAACAAAACGCCAATTTACAGACACTTGCACTGTAAGGTTTTTAAAAAACGGGGACATAAGCAACCAAAATAGTGAGATAGATATAAGTCAATGTTCCGGATTAATAGATGCAAGAAATGTATATATCTTTGAGGGAGATATAGTGTTAGATTTTAGGAAACACTCATCTGTTTTGCAATTTTGGTATTGCAGTTTTAATAATGGTTCTTTTGTCTTTAAGAACGGCACAAAAGTAATGTTAGATGTTGATACGACAAGTTTTGAAGTCGTTGGAAATATTTACCAAAATGAAGAAAAACACAAAGATGTTAAATTTTATATAAATTATTAAACCTATGAAAACAGCAGTGGAATATATAGAAGAACAATTAGAAGCATCTTATAAAGACGCTTTTAATGACTTATTCGAGGTGATATTAGTAGCAAAACAAATGGAAAAAAAACAAATGGAAAGTTCGATTGAATTAGAAAAAGTAAATAGAGTTGAAGTAATTGACCAAAAAGGTAGAAGCTATGTGAATTGGAAACCAACAAATAAAACAGAACTTAGTTTGCAAGATGATGGTAAAACATTAAAGATATTTATTAGCAATTATCCATAACGTTTAGTATAAGAGCCGTTTTTTCAATGGCTTTTATACCGTGTTGTAAGTAGTACGGAATTAATAACTAAAATATAAATATATGCACAATTTTAAATTAGGTGACAAGGTTTACCATAAAGCAGATGCAGCCCCTTTTGAAGTGGTTGGGGTTAGAAAGACAGAAGTAGAAATCCAAGGCGATTGGAGTGGTGGAACTCATAATGTTAATCAAAAGGGGTGGGTTAACTATACCGAAATTAAACCTTATGACAAAGCCAAAGTAAAATACTACATAGATGGTAAACCGTTTATGAATGGATTAGCCCTAACGTAGTATTACTTACAACGCCCAAATAAAAGCCGGTTCAATGGCTGTTTATAAGGTGTTATGACAAAGTAAAGTGATTAAAAAACAGGACAAAAATAAATAAAGTATGAAAACAATCGCGCAGCAATTGAAAGTAAAACAATTTCCTTTTATCATTAGGGATGAAAATGGTAATAAAATCTACTATGAATATTCAGATTCTTTCTGGGTTAAAAGAGAATTTGACGAAAATAGTAATGAAATCTACTATGAAGATTCAGATGACTTAATTAAAGATGACAGACCAAAACCAATTCAAGAATACACAATGGAAGAATTGACAAAAATAGTTGGCAAAAAATTTAAAATTGTAAAATAACAAATAAAGTATGAAAACAATAGCACAACAATTAAAAGTAACGGAATTTCCTTTCGAGATTAAGGATAAAAAAGGTAATCTAATCTATTATGAAACTTCAGATGGCGTAATTATTGAGCAACAGACCAAAACTAAAAATAAATAAATTATATTATTATGAATATAGATAAAAATAAATTAATTGCTGAAATAACTGATATTGCTGAAAAAAGTGCAAGCAGCGGTTATAATCACAACTATGCTGAGAAATTAGCGGAAAAATTAGTTAAAAACTTAGAAGAAGAATTAATTTTACACGGTGTCAGCAAAAGTGTTGCGAAAGAATACGCTGAATTTTGTGTAGAATGTGACCGTAAAGGATTGCCCTTACTTTTAATAGATGACTACATTGAGCAATATTGTTGCTAAAGCCCAAATAAAAGCCGTTTTTGTGGATTTTACAATTTGTTATGACAAAGTAAAGTGATTAAAAAACAGGACAAAAAATAATACAAAATAGACGAATAATGGAAAGATCTTTAGAAATATTAACAGAGATTAGAGAAAATATAAATATCTGCTGCGCTATAACAATGGAGCCGGATGAGGTTATAGAACTACTAGATGAGTTACAAAAAATATTAGAAACAAAACAATAATATTATATTTAAACCACTATAGAAACATAGGGGGGTTTTTTATTTATATCATTTTTTTTTGTTTATGTCATTTTTTTTTATATATTTGTGACAACTAAAACTTAATATTATGAAAAAAATAGTGAATAATGAATTAAAAGTGGTGGGAACTTTAGAAGTTAAAAGTAATTTACCCAATTTAAAACAATGTGATAAGGTAACTTCTATAGACGTATATGAAACTTATAATATAGATAAGTTTGTTATTGCGGATTGGAACAGAGAAGTTCGAACAGACAAAGTTAAGTCACTATCTGAAAGAATGAAAACCTTTTTCCTCCCATTTACAATTGTGGTGAATGAACTTTTAGAGATTATAGATGGTCAACATAGATTTCACGCTTTGAAACTATATAATGAATATAGGGTTATTGTTGGTTTAAAACCTATCCCTTTGAGATATGAAATTAAAGTTGGGTGGGGTATGAAAGAGTGTAAGGAACTTAATAGTGAAACGTCCATTTTTTCCAACGAAGATGTCTTAAAACAAGAAGTATATGATGGTAATGAAAATTATCAATTATATGGTGAGTTCAAAAAAGAGTACCCATTTTTAGGTCACAACACTATTATAGGTATCCTTTCAGGTAATATAAAAAACACTAAAGGTGGTGAAAATAAATCTTTCAAGATAGGGGAATTTAAAGTAAAAGATTATCAACTATCTATTGAGTTGACAAATAAGATTATAGATATTGTAGAAACAGGGATTATTCCATTAGGTGATAGAGGTAACCCACAAACTACTTATACGTTATCAATATTACCATTTATTGTGAGTGAAAAATATGATCACCAACTAATGTTAAATCAAATTAATAAACGTAATAAATATACTAAGGATTCGTTACCAGAATCTACAAAATTAACAACCTGTAAGTATTACCTACAGAAGTTGTATAATAATGACACCGATAAAAAAGATAAGATTTCTATTTTGACTAAAGCTCAAATGTATAAGGAAGAATTAAAAAGAGAAAATGGATAATAATAATTTAGATGTGGTGTTTGACTATGTTAAGCGCCACATCACATATGATCACTTATGGAAGATAGGTGTATATTATAGCCAAGTTAGAATGCTGGGTGATGAGTTACATAACAATTCACATGGTATAGAGATAGAATCAATATTCAGACACTTATTAAAGGGTAAAAATATCACAGATAAGGAATTATCTTTGGTGAGAGGTAAGGGTCAAAGGGAATTACATGATTTTATATTACCTGAACCTCTTAATGTTAAAATACAAAATAAAACTATCATACGTAATGGTGGTTTGTATAGACATTTTGATGGGTTAAAGGATGATAGAAACGCGTTGAAGATAATTGACACCAGTAGACGATCTAATCAGTTAACCCCTGATTATGTTATAGATGAATTCCTCACTAATTTAACAGAGGATTTTAATATAATGATGTACGTATATGATATAAAAAATAATAGAGGGTGTTTAGCTTTAACTTCTCTACGTGAAATGGGTTTAACTTTATTAAATTCTGATAGTAATGAAAAACTATCTTTAATGATTTCGTATAATGGTAGTTGTCAATATTTCCTAAACAGAAGGGACGTATACTTAACAGCCAAAAGTAAAAATAGGTTAATAGAATTTAGTTTACCAGAAGAGGAAGAGGAAGTTTTAAAGTACATTAAATTTAAATCTAATCCAGAATCAATTGTGGATAGGGTGTTGTAATATTCATTATACAATAAAAAAAGGATGATGAATAATAGTTTAAAAATAATTTGGTATTGTAGAAATTAATTACTATATTTGTAATGAAATGGTGGGTGATTGGCTAACGTGTTTAATAAAGAGGCGTACAACTCAATTAATTAACTACTATTGGTAGGCGCAATCACTCCACTTTTTTATAAAGATGTTGAGGTAAAGAATAAAAACAATGGAATTTAAGAAATATCAACACATAGAGAGAATTGGAACCACAGAAGTTCAAAACATTGAATTAGGGAAAACGTATATATTCCCTAAAATTGATGGAACAAATGCGAGTGTTTGGGTCAACGATAAAGGAGAAATACAATCGGGAAGTAGAAAAAGACATTTGACTTTAGAATCTGATAACGCTGGTTTTTACGCTTGGGTAAAAGAACAAAGTAATTTATTAGAATATTTTAAAGAAAATCCAAAACATAGATTATATGGTGAATGGCTTGTACCACACTCTTTAAAAACTTACAAGGAAGATGCTTGGAGAAACTTTTATGTTTTTGATGTTACTGTCGATAGAGATGAAAATGAAATAATAGACGAATCTGACGACAAAGTTAATTACTTAACATATGATGACTATAAACCATTACTTGAATCAAAAGGTATAAAATTTGTTGTTCCAATTAGTATCATTACAAACGCAAGTTATGAACAGTTGGTGAATCAGTTACAGAAAAACGTTTTCTTAATAGAAGATGGTAAAGGTGTTGGAGAAGGTATTGTAATTAAAAACTATGATTTTAAAAATAAATACGGTAGAACTACATTTGCTAAAATTGTGACATCTGAATTTAAAGAGAAACATATAAAAGTTATGGGTGCCTCTGAGATTAAAGGGAAAAGGATGGTTGAAGAAGAAATTGCGAAAGAATTTGTAACAACCGCTTTGATCGAAAAGGTTTACGCTAAAATAGAAAATGACAAAGGATTTAATAGTAGAAGTATTCTCCAGTTGTTAAATACTGTTTATTATGATGTTGTGAAAGAAGAATCTTGGAATTTTATTAAAAAACATAAAAACCCAGTTATAAACTTTAAAACATTACAACATTTTATATTCGCAGAAGTAAAAATAAAGGTACCTAGATTATTTTAATATTAGGGTTGTGTTATGTAATGGACGAACAAAAACAGATGAACTATGAAAACAGTAAAAAGAAAGTTTAAGTGTACTGGATGTGGTGAGGATAGACTTTGTTTTTTAGAAACTAACCAAGAAGATAATGGAAATCTTGATTATTTAATTGAGGAAGATTTGAAATGTATATTAGATAGTACAAACCAAACATCCTATAATTGGGAAGAAGTAACTAAAAAGTCTATTACATAATACACAATAAAATAAAGACAGATGAATTTTAAGACAAAAGAAATTAGTGTAAAAGCAATGAGTCACCTATTAAGTATTGGGTGTACAACAAATCATCCCGTTAAAGAGCTTGAAGATTCACCATATTTACTAATAAATAAAGGTGTTATAAAGCCGTGTTTTTCCGTTAAAGAATATAGAGATTTTGAGTATAGTGAAAAACAAGAAAATAAAATTCTAAAGATACAAAAGGAATTACCATTAAAGGAAAAGAAAAAGTTAACACATAGGGAAAAAGCAGCTTATCAACTTGTAAAGTTATTAAACAACAGTAAGAACAGTAAAATAACTGGGTATGATGTCAGTTGGACTATTCAACCACAAAAAAGAGAATATCCTAAACAACCACAACCCTCACTCGTAAAACCCTTAACACCTGAACAATTAAAGGAATTAGGAATACATATTAATGTAGATGTAACGGATTGTAAAAACTACAAAGAAGCGTCTATGGTACAGGATTTAATTTTAAACAAAAAAGTGAAAATCAATATATTTCAAAATAATAAAATAAAATAAAGGTTATGACACACGCACAAACATTAGCACAACAGTTATTCGATAAAGCAGTAGAACCTATTATGGACTTTCAAGTCAATAGAGACTTGATTAAAACTAAAGGTATAGAATTAGCACGAATTATATTAGACGAAATATACAATCGCAACACAGACCCATCTAAAAATGATTTCTATTGTGATGTTAATAATACATTAAACGAAGACGATATAAGTTATTAAACAATTAAAAAATAAAGGTTATGACAGAACAAGAAAGAGAAGAATGGGGATATGTTGCTTATTGGATGAACAATGAAGGATTTCATTATTGTTTCAAACAATACAGTAATTTCTCAGAAATTAAGGATGAAAAATTCCACGAACTTAGAGAACAATATATTGAGATTAGTAATAGTTTAGAGAAATACATTACAGATAAAAATAATATATATGAAGAAGGAGAATAACATAGGGAAGATAAAAGAAATGATATCTAATAGAAAGATTTCTTTTTATATAAATGAATCTGATAAAGATTTAAAAAAAGAATATTATAAAACATTAAATGATTGGTTTTATCATGCCAGACATTACGCTAATGATGTGGTGAATATATTACAATGTGCTACAGTGATGAACAACATTAATATATCCATTGAAGGTGATTTATCTGTAAAGTTACATGAATATATAGAGTCTTCTTCACAAAATTTAAATTATAAATTACTCTCCCAAAAATATAAACCACTACTACCATCAAAATTTAGATCCACAATTGGTGCGAATATTTATAAAACATATGGTAAAAATATTGGTAAAATCTTAAAGGGTGAGCAATCTGTCTCCACTTTTAATGTAGGGTTTCCACTGCATTTCGCTTCACATAAATTTAAATTTGAATCTTCAGATAAAAATAATTTTACCTTTACCTTACTTGGTATTCCTTTTAAAACTAAGTTGGGGAGAGATAGGTCTAATAATGAAGAAATAATTAATAGAATAATTAGTGGTGAATATAAAATGTCAGATTCTAGTTTGAAAAAGGATGGTAAAGATTTATATTTGTTATTAACATTTTCTTCACCACAAAAACAAAGTAATTTGGATGTGGATAAAGTAGTTGGTGTAGATTTAGGTATAAATACACCAGCTTATGTCTCAGTAAATGGTAAATCTAAATCAAAACTAAGTATAGGTAATAGAGAAGGGTTTCTTAGTCAAAGACTTTCAATACAAACACAAAGAAGATCATTACAAAGTAGTCTTAAATACGTAAAAGGTGGTAGGGGTAGAAAGAAAAAACTAAGTAAATTAGAAAAAATTAAAGATAGGGAAAGAAACTTTGTTAAAAATACAAACCATAAATACTCTAAGGATGTAATTAATTTTGCGTTACAGAATGGTTGTGGTACAGTCAATATAGAAAACATTAAAGGTATAGGGAGGGAAGAAAAGAATAGTTTTATACTTAGAAATTGGTCTTATTTTGAGTTACAGAGTATGATATCATATAAGGCGGAAAGAGAAGGTATTATTGTTAATGTAATTGATCCTCGTTATTCTTCTCAGAGATGTCATTCTTGTGGGTGTATAGATAAAGAGAATAGAAAAACACAGTCTAACTTTGAATGTGTTAGTTGTGGTGATAAACAAAACGCGGATTACAATGCGTCTAAGAATATATCCATTGCCCATACAAAATCTTACATTAGTGAGATTGAATCCCATAAGAAAAAAATGGATAAAGAAAAAAAGTTACAAAATATTTGACATTGTAAAAGATAATTCTTATTATTGAATAAGAAAATAAGTTGTTTGAAATATTGACTTAAATGTCGGGTCTGTTGGAAGACCCTAAACTGAGGACACTACGTAGTGATAGATTAGTCTCTATTGAAAAAGATAGATAACTATCGGTAGATATAGTCACTCGGTAAGTACCATTTAATTAACTGTTGGGAACAATCCTAATTTGAAAGGTATGTCCAACTAGTTGATTGATATCTTGGTTTACCCCCCCGTTGGGAACAATCCTAATTTGAAAGGTATGTCCAACGTGATATAATTTTTATAAACTGCTTGATAGGTTGGGAACAATCCTAATTTGAAAGGTATGTCCAACGGATAATACATCTTTTGAAAAATCGTGAGGAACAATCCTAATTTGAAAGGTATATCCAACTGGTAGTATACTAGATTGTATATAATTATAGTTGGGAACAATCCTAATTTGAAAGGTATATCCAACTCCAACATTGTAAATAAATAGAAGAATAAACAAATAAATTATGAAAGTAAAAGGTACAGCAAGAATCTTGTTACAGGAGATTACCAGAGAATGGGAATTCGAACATAACGGAGAAGAACATACATTCAGAGAATATGAAGGGGTGGAAGGTCGAAGAATGTGGTTAGATGATGAAGAGGTTGACGATCAAGAAGAAGAAATTCTAGATGATATGTCTGCGTATGACATTTATGAACATTGTTCTGAATATTAATATGATAAATTAGTTAAACCTCTATAGAAATATAGGGGTTTTTTTATGTTCTAAATATATCTCCCACAAGAAGGGATGGGATGATTGAACAATTGGGCGATCGAAAGGATTTGTTATTTCGATATATTATTAGTATAATTGTGTTATGTTAGATAAAGAATTTTTAGATAAGGTTGTAAATCAAATTGTTTCTGAAACAAGGATAGACTATGATAAGGAAGAAATATATACTCCTTATTTCCCTATTATACACTTCACTCACCGTAGGACCATCCTCCTTTTTTCTATCCTATTTTCCTCGTCTCCTTATCTTTCTTCCCACTGTAAAGATGTATATGGAATTAAAGATGATCAAGAAATAGAATATATCTCGACTAAGTATATGGAAGAAATAACAACCATTATAGAGAAAAAAGAATTATGTTAGATAAGAAATTTTTAGATAAGGTATGTGAACAGATTATATCTGAAACAAGGATAGATGATGATAAGTTATATCTCCCTTTTCCATTTCTCCCTTTTTTACCTTTTTCATCTCTTTCTCCACCTAACATCTCTTTCTGCCCTTCCTATCTTTATTCTTTTTTCTCCTATCACTGTAAAGATGTATATGGGTTAAATGAACAAGAAGAGGATTATGTATGGAATAGATATAAGGTAGAAATAACAACCCTAATGGATAAAAAAGAAATGGTATGAATAATAAATTCTTAGATAAGGTATGTGATCAGATTATATCTGAAACAAGGATAGATAATGATGAGGTATATTTCCCTTTTTCCACCATACCTACCTCTTGTTTCTTCCTCCCTCTCACATCTATTTCTTCCCCTTATCTCTTCTTTTCCCATTGTAGAGAGATATATAGTTTAAATGAACAAGAAACGGAATATGTATGGACTAAGTATAAGGAAGGGATAACAACCCTAATGGATAAAAAAGAACTAATCCACAAAGAAAAAGTATGATGATTCATAACTCAGAAAATAATATTCCATAAGAAGAAAAAGATAATGTGTATGGATAAAATAATATTGTAGTAATAAATAATATATAAGAAGAAAAAGATATTCAACCTATAGTATAAAATATGAAATTAATAAATCCCAACCATAGAGATAATATAATAATTACTATAGAAGATAAACCTTACCATACTAAAAACTTTATATCAACTGTATATATTTATATGTAAATAAAAAAAGATATGGGACGTATAGAAAAACAAAAGAGACAACTTATAAAAGAATCTAATAAGAGAGTGTTAAATGAAGATTGGACTGATAGCTTAAATGAAGGAGGAGCAGATACTGAATGGATTGATTTCGATGGTAGTACTTTAACATTGCAGAATGTGTTAGATTTAACTAAAAACATCCCTCAAAAAAATTACCCTACAGAAAAATTATCTAAAATAGTTTTAAATTGGGATGATAATCCCGCCGAAATAGAAAGAATATCACATGTTGAAGTCTCTAACCAATACCCTATCTTAATTATGGCGGATGAATATGGAAGTATATTGTGGATTTTAGACGGTAATCATAGAGCACAAAAAGCACTAAGATCAAATTTAAAAACTATACCAGCTAAAATTATTAAACCCTCCGATTTAGATGATAATGCTAGAAAAGTATTAGGGGTAGTTGCTAGAGGAAAATCATTAAAAGAAAACAAAAAACAATTCGGTTTAAATCAATATGCTCGTGAATTAGCTACAGGGTTAGAAGAAGCAATCGTTGGCGATACAATCGAATGTGATAATTGTGGTTGGTCATGGAAGATAGAAGATGGTGGTAATGATTTATATATTTGTCATAAATGTGGACATGATAATGAACCTATAAAATAATATGAAAAATGCTAGGATTAAAACAATTAATTAAAGAAGAAATTAAAAATCTACTTACAGAAGCAAAAGAAACATTTGAAACATTTGCTGAAACACGAGGTAAAGGTGCGGCTAAAATAGCATCTACAGCTGAAGAAAAAGGCGGATTAGCTTTATTAACATGGCATCACTTTAAAGTAAAATCACCATATTATAAAAAAGCTACTGAAGGTAAATTCAATAAAGAAGCAGCTACAAAAGAATTTGATAAAATATTAAAAAGTATTTCTCTTAATATGACATCAATCGAATTTCAACGTGAAGTTGGACGTTTAGAAGTATTAGGAGAGTTAATAATTAGAGAAAAATAATGAGTTATTTAAATGCAAATATTCCCACAATCACATGTTATATAAAAAATGAATTTTTATTTAACCATAAAAAAGGACATGGAGAATTTACAGCTGCGGATGTACATAGTGTAGCATCTATTCAAAAAAGAATCCCATTATTTGAAGCATTTTTGGAAAATGGAGTAAATTGGACTAGACGCCCCATTAATGCATTTGTATGGCGTAAAGACGCTGAAAAACTACCTCTATCAGAATATATGTATTGGGACTGTTTTTCGTCATATATCGATGTTCAAATTAGGGAAAGAATGGCGGGCCTATCAGCTGATTTAATTTCTATTACCGGAGTAAAAAGACGTGGGCAATATATATTTACATTAGATTGGTCTCATGAAAACCGAAATATGTTAGATACTAATTTTTCTGAAACTCCTGAACATAAATGCGGACATGTTTTTAAAATGGATAATGGAAACTATTTTATTTATCCAAATAATAAAACTATATGGATGGATAATGCTTGGACATTTAACAGAATAGAAGGAAACCCAGGATATCAAATAGACATGAATGTTTATAGCGTAGAAAATAAGGGTGGATTTGAAACCGATTATTCTTATATGACAGAATTTAAACAAGATGTTAAAAAATGACTCCATATACAGATATAGAATCTACAGACAAATATATTATTCGTGAATTTAACGAAAATGTAGATCCGATTGAACTTTTATGGCATCGAGATGATGAAGATAGAACAATTGAAATTTTAGAAGATACAAAAAACAATTCGGTTTAAATCAATATGCTCGTGAATTAGCTACAGGGTTAGAAGAAGCAATCGTTGGCGATACAATCGAATGCGATAATTGCGATTGGAGTTGGAATATAGTAGATGGTGGAGATGATTTATATATTTGTCATAAATGTGGGTATGATAATAAACCTATATATAATTATAATCATTTAAACCCCTATATAACATAGGGTTTTTTTTATAACCTAAAATAAGACCTTCTAAGGGTTCTACTTTAGTTGACGACCACTAACCCATAATGAAAAAGATAGTTCCTTAGATGTTACCATAAACCCTTACAATTTGAATATAATACTATTACTATGGTAAATTATTCGTTTGCCCCATTGAAATAACGACTATATAATAAAACATACTTAAAAGTGGGAAAAAGTGGGAATATCACTGATGTTTACTTCCTAAAAATAAAGATGAGGTTGAATTAACATTGCCCCCTCCGTATATCTCTCCCTTATTTCGTCACAGGATTTTTAAGAATATATATAAATATACGGATAATAAACGACAAAAACAACTATTTAGACATTTATTTATATACATTTTACTGTACCCTCCCACTTTTTACCACCATAGTATATTTATAAGTAATGGATAAGAAATTTTTAGATAAGGTAATTGATCAAATGGTAAGTGAAACAAGTATAGAAGGTGATAAGTTATATCCCCCTTTTTCTTTTTTCTCTCTTCCTAATTTTTATTCTCTACATTCTTTGTTTTGGTATCTTGGAATATTCAATTCTACCTTCACCTCTCATTGTAAAGATGTATATGGAATTAAAGATGAACAAGAGGTGAATTATGTATTGAATAAGTATAGAGTTATTATTACAGATAAAATAAACTCTAAGGATAATATCAATGAATCAACTGGTATAAATAAGATGTTCTTGGATAAGGTTGTTGATAGTCTTGTATCTGAAACAATAATAGAGGATGATGGATCCATATCCACACCCTTTCTTCCCCTCTCTTTCTCCTTTCTTTATTCCTTCACTGAACATTGTAAAGATGTATATGGGTTAAATGAAGAAGAAACAAAATATGTATGGGAAAAATATAGTAACATTTTAGTATTGAAACAAGAATCTAAAAGTAATCTTAATGAATCAACTGATTTGAACACTATGTTCTTGGATAAGGTGGTTGATCAGATTAGTATTGAAACAAGAATCTATATAGATAATGGTAATAAAGTGGGTTTCACTACCCCACCATTTATAGATAAACACCCATTCGATGATTGGACCACAGAATATTTTAAGGAACAATTAAAACTATATTGTAGAGATGTATATGGATTAAATGATGAGGAAATAGATTATGTGTGGGTTATGTATAATTCTTTTATAAAAAATGGGTTTAAACAATCTAATTATATTGAAAGGTTATTTACTTTAAATGATAATATTAATGAATCAACTATGGATAAGAGATTCTTGAATAAGGTGATAGAACAAATTGTTAGTGAAACGACACTAGATTTTAATTTAGGTGAAGTTACTTTTTTCTTTCCTACCTACAACTACGCTCCTTTCGATTACTTTACTACACATATACCTAATTACTGGCCAAAATTCAATCCCTTCATTAAACACTGTAAAGAGGTATATGGGTTATATGATGAGGAAGAGATACAATATGTATGGGATATGGTTAAATCTATTATTAAAGATAAGATAAAGTCTAAGAAGAACATCAATGAGTCAACTGGTATAAATAAGAAGTTCTTAGATAAGGTTGTTGATAGTATTGTGGATGATACCAATATGGTTGATGGTAGATTATTAACCCCATATTATAATGAATCCCCTATACCCACTAAAGATTATATATATAGTGATAGGACGGATAAATTTCCAACCTCTAAATATGTACCACAGTTCTTTAAACTTTACTGTAAAGATGTGTTTGGTTTAAGTGATAGGGGTGAAAGGGAATATGTATGGAATAACTATAAGACTATGGTTATTGATAAAATAGAACATCAATGGAACATTTAGAAGTAATATTAAATTCTTAGATAAGGTAATTGATCAGATTGTCAGTGAGACTGATATAGATGGGGGTAAATTATATACGCCCTTCCTTCCTTCCTTCTTCTTACACACTTTTCTCCTTTCCACCACTTTCCCTCTCTCCTCCCATTTCCTTTTTTCTTCCGAATTCAAAAACCATTGTAAAGAGGTATATGGAATTAAAGATGAACAAGAGATGAATTATGTATGGAATGAATATATTAATATTATTATAGATAAGATAAAGTCTAAAGAGAATATCAATGAATCAACTGGAATAAATAAGAAATTTTTAGATAAGTTAAAGTCTAAGAAGAATATTAATGAATCAAGAGAAATGGATAAAGGGTTTATAGATAAGGTAGCTGAACAGATTATGTCTGAAACGGTTATTAAAATGGTTACAGATGATGATGGTAGTGTAGATGGGTCATTTAAAACTCCCTTTAATGGTATACATCCTTTACCTAGGGACTTCTCACCATTCTTTAAGGTTAAATTCTATGATCATTGTGAAGATGTATATGGTATTAAGGATTATGAGGAGATACACCTAATATGGGATAAATATAAATCTCTGGTAAGAACGGAAACAGGTCAACCCCAACGTGAACAAGGATACAATAGGTTATTCTAAATAATAAATCATTAAAAATTAGGTTATGTCAATAAAAATGTGTATCTTTATGGTAGAGATTCACATAAGGGTGGAAGGTCCACCCCTGGACTTACCTTAAAAAATCTCACTATAGTCCAGGCGGTTCCCTTATGGTCTTCCACCTCATCCTCAATATAAAGATACGGATAATAAATGACAATTCCTAATTAAATACAATATATTATCATTAAAGGGGGTTATTTGATCACACCGATAAGTAAAAATCACTGATATATTATTATAAAACAGTAAAAAAAACTGTTGTACTATATAGTAAATCTAGAAATTAACCTGTGAAACACTATTTTGACAGTAAAAAAAACTGTTTGGGTTATATAGGGGTAAATATTACTCACATACAGACTATATTAGATCACATATAGAATATCCCTATCTGAATAAATTATATGTAATAACGTATATAAACTTCATTGTAACAAAGTAAGGGTAAACATATTCGTTTACTGTTATAATCAGACTATACGGTAAAATAACCTTATAATGATGTTTGTTAATAAAAAAAGGTTATTTAATTAGGATATGTGGAAAAAGATCCGTAACTTAGATTGGTGCTCTATATATTATATATAAAAGTATAAGACAGGAAGGAGTACACTCTTCCAGATAAATGTCTTATCTCCGCCCGTTTCGGGTATCTCCCACCAACAATATAAAGATAGTGAAAAAAAATGACAACTCCAAACAAATAACGGTATATTTATATCTATGGATAAGAAGTTCTTAGATAAGGTTGTTAATCAACTTGTAAGTGAAACTGAGATAGATAATAATCGAGGGTCAATTGAATCACCTTTCTTTTCTTCTTTTTTTCATTATTTTTCCATTCTATCTCCACCTATACATTTCTTTTCTTCTTTATTGTATCTTTCTTCCTTCATCGATCACTGTAGAGAGGTATATGGATTAAATATACAAGAGACAGAATATGTATGGAATGAATATAAACAAATTATTAGAGGTATGGTAAACTCTAAAGAGAATCTTAATGAATCAAAGGGTATAAATAAGAAATTTTTAAATAAGGTAGTGGATCAAATTGTATCTGAAACTAAGTTAGAAGGTAATGGGGTATACACCCCCATTCACCAGTCCCCTATCCCTTCTTCCTTCTTCAGGCGACCCTCACCCCCTTTTATAAATACCTTTTCCAAACACTGTAGAGATGTTTATAGTTTAAATGAAGAAGAAATAAAATATGTATGGGAAAGATATAGAGAAATTGTTTTAGATAAGGATAATAAGAATATTAATGAGTCAAGAGATATGGATAAGAAGTTCTTAGATAAGGTGGTTAATAGTATTGTAGATACTAATTTAGAAAAGTATGGGGATCCAATTCCATTATCTACCCTAGTTCACCCATATATAACTCATTTCATTAAGGATTGT
>Ga0209702_10005424_pt1 | contig 17343 bp, 9 predicted proteins | sample FRY01_FD_187210 | JGI IMG/M metagenome (GOLD analysis project Ga0209702, IMG submission 187210) | Freshwater microbial communities from Lake Fryxell liftoff mats and glacier meltwater in Antarctica - FRY-01 (SPAdes) (version 2) | ecosystem: Environmental > Aquatic > Freshwater > Ice > Glacier...
GTGAACCGTCAATTTGAGAAGTCTGACGCCATGGTGCGAGACGGCATGGACATCTGCCTCTGTTCCCTTAATACAAAGACAAATGAGCTCACTTTTGCTGGAGCCAATAACCCCGTGTGGATTGCCCGAAATGGCGAGATGATTATCATGAAAGGAGATAGACGGGCCATTGGCCATGATGATCTGGAAAGGGAATTCACCCAACAGGAAATTCAGTTGGAAACGGGAGATGTAATCTATCTTGCTTCTGATGGTTATCAGGATCAATTGGGCGGAGAGAACTACACCAAGTTTATGACCGCAACCTTCAGAAACAAACTTCTGGAGATCAGTTCAAAGCCGTTGGATGAACAACGCTTAACTCTAATTTCCGAACTAGATGCTTGGAAAGGCAAAATCCCTCAGACGGATGATATTTGTGTGATGAGTGTAAGGGTTTAATATTATTTTTAGCGGAGAACAATTAATAACCTATCCCCATGAAATACGAAGTTGAGCCGACCGAGATGACCCCAAAAGTGTCTTTGGACTCTGAAACCGGAGTGCTAGAGATATCAGGTAAATCATTTTGGGAAAATGCAGATTCCTTGTATGAACCCGTACTTAACTGGTTGGAAGAGGTGTACTTGCCCAAGCCTGCCGCACAGACTAGGTTAACTGTTCAGCTTGACTACTTCAATACGGCAACTGCCAAGGCTTTATTGGGAGTCTTTAAAAAATTGGAGAAAATTGAAGCGAAGGGAGGTTCTACACAAATTATCTGGCGATTCAACGAACTGGACGAGGATTTGGAAGATTCAGGTCTTGATTATCAGGAACTTACTTCCGTGAAAATAGTACTCGAACCATTCAAAGAGGACTAGGGATTTCTATTTTATCCTTACTTAGCTACTAATGTAAAGCTTCATTGTCCATGACAAAAAACCCTTGCAAAGATTGGTTTAACAAGGGATTTGTGCTTACATGTGAAGAACATACGGTTAAAACCGTCTAAATTCCTATTTAGAATACCAATCGGTTGCTAAGGTCAAGTCAACTTTGCAGAATTGATTGGAGGGCTTCTCCCTAATACAAAATATCCCGTGTTGTCTTTGTCTGTAAAGTCGCAAATTCTCGTGACCATAGCTTAGCTCACTGTTTAATCAAAGGTGGCAGGTCCAATATTACCATTGCAACCATTGCAGAGCGGAACGATACCCTGCGAAAGCAGTTAATGATACAATGAGTGAAGTATTGAATGGCTTTTCTTTTTCTCAGCCTACGACAACCATTTACACGGAGCTTGTAAAACGTTTGCTGGGCGGTGATGATGCCATCCGTAGAGCCAAAGCGTGTAAGCTAAAGGAGAATATCAATCAACAGGAACTGCGAATTGGGCGTTTGCAAGACAACCTTGCAGATGGCATTATCTCTTCCTCAGATTTTACTGAAATGAAAACACGGTTTTACTAAATGAAGCAGAATGCGGTAGACGAACTCAACTCGCTGGAAGTTGATACGAAAGATAAAACAGCTTTGCTCAAAAAGGCATTAGGGGTTATCACTGAAATGGGCACTTTATACTCCAAAGCAGATTCTAAGGCCAAAATCAAACTGCTTGGTTCGATATTTCCTGAAATGATCGAATTTGACGGAAAAAAATGTCGAACCACTAAAATTAATGAGGCTGTCGCGCTGTGTCTCAGTATTGACAAGGGTTTCAGCAAAAATAAAAACCGGATACTTCCTCAAAAATTGGAAGTATCCGGTTGGGTGGAGAATACCGGAGTCGAACCGGTGACCTCTTGCCTGCCAGGCAAGCGCTCTAGCCAGCTGAGCTAATCCCCCATTTTCTTTATAGGATTTGGAAAAACATCTGTTCCCAAAGGCGCGGCAAATGTAATTGTTTTGATGGTTGGGAAAACTGCTAAAAGTTGTGGCAAAAAGAAAGGGCCGCCAAGTGGCAGCCCTCTCCGACCAAATAAGAATCGAAACCCATTAATCGACCCTCATGAATTTTCGTGTTACGCTGAAGTTTCCGTCAACGTCCTGAATGTTGAGGAAGTAATATCCGTCTTTCAGTTGGCTTGCACTGATGCTTACCGTGTTTTCCCCTCCAGACACTGAAACTGTGTGCGTGGTAATCATTCTTCCTGCAAGGTCAAGGATGGAGATATCAACCATCACTTCGTTTTCAAGATTGATACGAACAGATGCATCGTTTCCAACAGGATTTGGATAAACATCGCTGATGGCGCCATCGAAATCGAATTCATTAATTCCTGTTGAAATCAATGACTCAGAGGCCAAGATGTGTACGTTCTCTACTGATGGCTGGTCTGGGCCGATGGTTACAATGGCTGGGATTGTTTGCACACCAAGGACTTCTACATAAACCTGATAGGTTCCGTAAGCCAAGTTGCTGAATCCGAACTGTCCGTTTGCATCTGTGTAAGTGTATGCAACTGCATTGCCGGACAAGTTGAACAACATCACCTGAATTCCGCTCAATGGGTCTCCCGGATCTGTTTTATTTGCTCCCTGTGTCACATCGCCACCGATAAAGCCAGGTCCGCCTGGATTGTTAGCTGCAATCAAGGTCACGTCTGTAGTTACTTGCGCATTCACCTGTCCTAAAGTCACAGTCTGCGCAAATCCCCAGAAAGGTGAATTTCCGTGGTAGGTCGGAATGTGACCGCTGTAATACTGGCTACCGGAAGTGGCCGCAGCTTTTATCAGATAGTCGCCACAGGTCAAGGGGCCGAAGAAGAAGAAATTGCTGCTGTCAATGAGCAAACTATCAATTGCTGTGAGCGTGTTATTGACCGTATCATGCAGGATCAAATAGACCACGCCCTCATCCAACGGCTGGTTGTTGCTTCCTGCAAATACCTCCCCTGAAATATATGCGTAGCAGTTGTTGCTGCCAACAGTAATTGTTTGGCACTGTGTATCGGAGCAGTTGTTTAAAGAATCAACTATGGTGAGACACACAGTATACGCTCCGTTTGTTAAACCTGGCGCATAAGCATCGTATCCGTCTCCAAGAAACTGGTTGTCAATTGTCCAGTAATAGCTCCAATTTGGGCTGTGGATGTCTGAAGTAAAAGAATATCCAATTGGCGTTGGACCTGAGTTTGTGAAAGCGGCATCGCATACGGCATTTGGATCGGTTATCGTAACACAATCTTGATAGATACATCCCGTAGAATCCGTGACATAAACGCAATAGATACCACCTTCTATAACGGTTATGTTGGGTGTGTTCTCACCTGTGTTCCAAGAGTAAGTGAAAGGAGGAATTCCACTGCTTGCGGCAAGTAATGAGCTCGGAAATCCACCTCCGATAGGCCCACTGACCACTAGAGAACCAGGGCAACTGCTATTTCCGACCACCTCTACAGTCATACACTCAAAGTCAAAACAATTGGACGGGGTATTGTAAACCGTCAGACAGACCTGATAGGTGCCGGTACTTGGGAAGTTGAATACAGGGTTCATACTACTTGAGTACATAGACGTACCCATTCCATCAACAGACCACTGATAATTGTTAAGTACAGCGGTACTATCGGTAACGGTAAAATATACCGGGTTGCCCGGAGGCACTGTTCCGTTAGGATTGCCAAAATTGGAAGTGTACGTAAAGTCTGTGTTGCAGCCGCCCGGATTAATTGGAAGAAGTGTGTCGCATGCTGTGGCAGTACAGCCATTGCCATCCGATACGGTAACGCAGTAAATCTCTCCATTTAGGTTTGTTGGGCTTGGATTTTGAACCGTAATCGACTGCGTTGTAGCATTATTGGACCATAGGTAAGAAGCAAAACCAGCTGATGCACTCAATGTATATACAATACCCGTGGCTGTTGAATCAATTGCAGTTATTATTTGAACCGAGCAATTGCTCGGATTGCCGTTCAAGTAAAGCGAGTCCCCATCGGTTGAGACACAACCATTGGCATCGGTGATGGTAAGATAAACACCAACTGTATCGCCATTAAACATGTGCGAAACCGTTTGAGTGGAATACGAAGCACCATCAACCCACCAATCGTAGGTAAAAGGGGCTGTTCCGGTACTGCTGGCCATAAAAGTCCACGTACCGTTTACACTGTCGTTTGTTGAGGTGAAAGAGGTACTACAGTTTGACGCACAGAAAACACTATTAAAGTTAACAGATGCTGTGTCAATCGAACCTTGTCCATTGCTCACCGTTTCCTGCAACAAAAGGAAAATGCAGGTGTCAGTGGTCTGAACTGTATACGTGACATTCGGACCAGTAGCGGACCCATTAACGACCTCAAGGAAATAGTATCCGTTGTTGTTTGTGATGGCACAGATTGTATCGGAAGGCAGTGCGGGAGAATTGGAAGTCCAATACACGCATACTTCGTGAGCGTCTACGGCCATACCATTCGCATCAAGCACATAGCCTGAAATAAACATGTTGTTTGGGTCGATTTGTGCAAAGACGCTTGTTGCGCCTAAGAGGAGGACCAGGATTGCTTTTAGTGTTTTCATGATGATTGTTTTTAGTTATACGGTACAAATGTGCAGAGCAAAAGCGAAGGTAGTAATGTGATTGTGATGATTTCTTACGCGGCCAGAATCCATATAAAAGCAAGTTTCATGCGATTTGTGTTTGATATAATGGTCTGTTTCTTACGCGTAAATTACCTTAATGCTAACGCTGAGACTTGCAGATGGCACCGCGTGAGGGGTGGAAGCGGCATCCTTTTTTGCTTTTGGGCAAAAAAGATATAGCGGACGACCCGACCCCGATTTTTTATCGGGGGCACGCCCAACAAGCGATTCTGGATAGGCTTGAAGCATCAAACCCCAACTGCGTTTCGCTATTTTCGCCAAGCCGATGAGTGCTGTGAAAACCGTTGACATTATTATTCCTTGTTTCAACCCGCGAAATGGGTGGGAACGCGTGCTTTCGGAGAGTATTCTGAGGGTGAAAAGTGGGATTGCGGAAGGTGCTTTGGGTTCGGTAATTCTGGTAAATGATGGTTCGATGAGCGGGGTTTCGGACGAAATTTTGGCGAAACTGATAAGCGAAACGCCTGAAATTAAGGTGATTGAGTATCCGAAAAATAGAGGCAAGGGCTATGCGGTGCGGATGGGTATCCGTTCGAGCGAGGCCGAGCTGCAGATTTATACGGATGTGGATATTCCGTACGTGGAGGATTCGATTATTCGGTTTTACGAGGTGCTAGCGCAGAACGAATGTGATGTGGTGGTGGCGAGCCGTGGCGACTCGTATTATGATTCGCTTTCGGGGTTTCGTAAAATTTTATCGAAATCGCTGCGTTGGCTGAACGGTTTGCTTTTTGGACTAAAAATAAAGGATACCCAAGGGGGTTTGAAGGGATTCAACGCAGCAGGGCGTGAGGTGTTTTTGCAAACACAGGTGAACCGCTATCTGTTTGATTTGGAGTTTATTCAGAAGGCTTCGAAAGCGGGCTTGCGCATGGTGGCGATTGACGTGAGGCTGAAACCAGACATCATTCTTCCTTCGCCCAGCGCAACGGTGCTACTGAAAGAATTGCATAATTTCATTCGACTTCTCATTTGGCGATAGTGCGTTTCGATAAACACGTTTTCTTTTCTGCGCTTACGGTTGTGCTGCTGGCCGTTTTGGTCTGTTTCCGCTTTTTCGGAGATATGATATTGCATCCGGGCGAGTTTCTGTTCGGTAATCAGGGCGATGGATTGAAGAATTATTTCGCGGTGGCTTATCAGGTCATACATGGCGAAGGAATGTGGTTTGAGGGGATGCTTTATCCGTATGGCGACCACTTGATTTTTGCCGATGGTCAGCCCCTTTTGACTAAGATTCTAACGTGGTTTGTTGGGCCAGATGTGAACAACGGAAGCCAGATTATTGCCATTATGAACCTGCTGATGATTGGCAGTTTGGTGATTTCGGGCTGGTGCATTCATCGGTTTTTGACTTGGAATCATGTAAATCCGTGGTTTGCCGTTCCATTCTCGCTTGCGATAGCGTTTCTGAGTCCGCAGGTGGCGCGATTTATAGGCCATTATGCCTTGGGCTACACGTTTTTTGTGCCGATGGCGTGGTTGCTAATTGCAGGTTTCTCCCGAACAAATTGGCCGTGGATTTTTGCTTTGGTTGCTTCATACATCGTACTGCTTTTTGGGTTCCTTCACCCCTACTACCTCTTCATTTTTGTGATTTTTCTTGGCGCCATTTTGGGTTGGGAACTGATAATAAAGAAGTTCCGATTTAAAGAAATGGAACACTTGGCAGCACGCACGTTTACGCTTTTGGTGCCGTTGGTTCTGTTCATTGCCTATCAGAAAGGAGTTGACCCGATTACCGACAGGCCCACAAACCCAACAGGGATTTTCAGTTACATGACCACATTCCAAAGTGTGTTCGTGCCCGTTGTCGACCCGTTTCAAAGTCTGTTCAATTCGTATTTCTTTCGCATTTTCATTCCGGGCAGTTGGGAAGGAAATGCCTACATCGGAATGGTTGCTTCGTTTACCGCTTTTGCTTCCGTGTTGGCGCTGGTCAGACGAACAGTGACACGCAAGTGGAAAGTGCTCACGCATCCTGTTCTACCTGAGCCTTTGAAAGCGGCTTTCATTCCGGGAATCATCACCTTGCTGTTTGCCATGGGTCTGTTCCACCTCATTGGACTTAATTGGTTGTCTGACTTCATTTCACCTCTCAAACAATTCCGTTCACTCGGCAGAGTTGCCTGGATTTTCTACTACGTTTTCTCCGTTTGGACCGTCTATCATCTCTATGTGCTTTTCCGCCATTTTAGGTCGATTGGCGGTGGCAAATACACCTACCATATTTCGTTGGTGATTGGACTTTGCGCCTTTCTGTGGATGCTGGATGCAATTGTGAACATCAAATTCTATAAGGCACAAATGATGAACCGTAATGCCACCGAAGCATTCTCAGATAATTACGTTTCTCAATGGAAAGCAGCTGGCGTTGCCGTTGAGGAATATCAGGCCATTATACCGCTGCCGTTCATGCTTGTTGGTTCGGAGAAAATCGGGCTCGAAAGCGGCCCCATCAGTATGCTGCATTCCATGAAAGGTTCGTTCTCTTCGGGATTGCCGATAGTTGGTGGCGCCATGTCGCGGACGTCCTTGAGTGTGACGGAGAAAAGTGCGCAACTCGTGAGTCATCCTTTATTCCCACGGCCGATTTTGGATGAGATGAATCCGAACAAAAAGTTGCTTCTCCTGTGTTCGAATGAAGCACTTTCGGAAGAAGAACACCGATTAATTGCAAACGCACAGGAGATTTTTAGGAATGATGCGTATCGGCTGTATTCTATCTCCATTCCGACCATCAAAGCTATTTACGAACCGTTCCGAGTCGTACCTGATTCGGTGGTTGTTGCTGCGAATGGTTCTTATTCCAATCCTGTTGAATTTGAAAATAGCACCTCAACCCTTTGGGGCGAATCCGGTTTCTCTATGAGTAAGGGAAATCATTTCTTAGACACCGTTTTCAACGATTCTCACGACCAAATTCTCAGTTATTGGGTGCTGGTAGACCCAGATGCTGAGCTTATTCCTACCCGTTCTTATACCGTTGATGGAGAGCGCATCATTAGCAGTGGCATTGGCAATAATGCTAACCTGCTTGATGGTTGGTTGTTTGTTTCAGATACGCTGAAGGCCGAATCTGGGAAACGTCACGAATACAAAATCCAATCACGGTATGGAGTAATTAGTCGCATGCAATTGCGGAAATCTGGAGAAGACATTTATCACCGCGAAGGCGACCGGATCTTCATGAACAACATTCCGATTGCGAAGGATGAGTAAGCGGTTCAATGTAAAACTACTTAAGTGGGTGTTGGTGTTTATCGCCTGCATTTTTGTGACCAACTATTTCCATTCGGGAAAGAAGATAAACGGTGTAATCTGGTCCGATCAGGAGGGATATTACATCTACCTGCCGGCTGTTTTTATTCATGGTGGATTTGAAAACGTACCATTCATCAACGGCTGCGGCATTTATGAAACCGAGAACGGCCCGCGCACTTTTACCAAATACACTTATGGCGTGGCGCTGCTCGAAAGCCCATTCTTTTTGGTGGCACATGCCGTGGCTCCGCTGTTCGGATTCGAACGCGATGGCCGTTCGCTGCCTTACATCTGGAGCATCTTGCTGGCCGCCATTTCGTATATGCTCATCGGACTTTGGTTGCTTTCGCGGCTGCTGACCGAACTCCAATTCGGGAAGACCATCACGTGGCTGATTCCGCTCGGCATCCTGCTCGGCACCAACCTGTTCTACTACACCTTCCGCGAAGCGGGAATGTCGCACGTGTATTCGTTTTTTCTCTTTTCGGTGCTGCTTTACGCTTCGCACAGAAGGTCAGAATCACCAAGTTTGAAATGGAATCTACTCACAGCCGTGCCCTTGGCTCTAATCATCCTCATTCGCCCAACAAATGCCATCGTCCTTCTTATTCCGATGCTGTGGGACGCCACGCTGTCTGACATACCGAAACGAACGTGGGCCTTCATCACCGACCTCCGATGGTGGATCGCGTTTACCGTTGCGCTGCTTGTGCTTTTTGCCCCGCAACTCGCCTATTGGAAACACATCACCGGAGATTTCGTGTTCTATTCGTACGGAGACGAGGGTTTCATTTATTGGAACCGACCCAAGATGCTGCACGTGCTGCTCAGTCCGCAGAACGGCTGGCTGGTTTATTCGCCCTTGGCCGCTCTGGGTCTAGTAGGAATTGGGGTTATGCTAAAAGAGAAAGCAACAGGTTGGGCACTTCCCGCCATCTTGCTTACGCTTGCCACCTACGTTTTTGGCAGTTGGTGGGCGTGGTGGTTCGGTGGGGCGTACGGTCACCGTTGCTTTGTAGATTTCCTACCGTTGTTGGCGGTTCCTGCTGCGTTTGCAATCAAAAGGCTCCGAACTTCCCCTGAATGGCTACAGATTGGACTGGCAATTTTTGCCATCGTGGCCATTTTCGTAAACATCAGAATGTCTGATTTCTACCACGGCATGTGGGACGGCCCAAATTGGGGATGGGCTGATTATTTGGAGAAGTTGATGGGGGCGTTTTATTTGTGAGGGAATGTTGAGTTAGGCTCAGGCTTCATGGGCGCGCGTTACGCGAAAAGTTAAAGGCGCGCCATCGGAGGTGCCAAATTGGCTCCTCAAGATCTCGAGTTCCTCCGTGTTCAACTCGAACATGAAATCTTCAGGAAACCGATCACTATTTCTTCTGACCTGTCTTTTCAGTTGCTTGGTCTCCACTTTATAGAGCTCCGCCAAATCTTAATCCAACATCACTTTCTGTCCTCGTATCTCGTGAATCTTGCTCATCAGGACTTCCTGCGGCATCAAGATCTCTGCATTCTTTTCTGCCATATTATTGAGGTTGAGCGGTCTTTCTACAAAACTGAGATTTCATGATATTTCTGGGGATTATCGCATTAGATGCACAATGGTTCATTCTCTCAGGGTACTCAACCTTTTAGTAGGCTTTCGTTCTTCATCCCAAGTGACCAGTTCCCTTATCAACTTAAAATAACGAGGCTTTTGCGAAAAGGTCTCGTTCTGCGCGAATACCTTGCGATTTTCCGTTCCTAAGAACTAACGCATCAGCGTAAACGTGCCGCGATAGATGTGTGGCACGCCAAGAATATCGGCCACTTCGATGTGGTAGATGTAAACGCCTTGCTGAACTTGGGTTCCATTGAAGGTTCCATCCCAACCCAAATCCAGTCTTCCAGAATAGAAAATCTCCATATCCCAACGGTTGTAGATGGTCATATTGAATTCGGCAATGCTTTCGCCCTGCGGCACCCAAACCTCATTCAGGTCATCATTATTAGGAGTGAAAGCGCCCGGTATGTACAACGTGTAATGCGGATTGACCTCCAATGTTCCTGAGATGGTATCCATACAACCGTGCTGCGTGGTTACAATTTGGGAGATGGAATACCTTCCTGTATCGGGATAGGTGTAAGACGTTTGCATGGCCACCACCTGATCTTCGAACGGATGGAAGGTGAATTCGCTACTTGCCGCACTGTCGCAGAGATTGGTCACAATCACAATTGGATCAATAATATCTAATTGCTGCGAGCTCAAACTGAATAGCGCTTTCGGCTTGTAGTAAGACTCAATCATGGCATTTTGCACCATGAAATCGGCACAACCTTGGGCAGTTACTACATCCAAACGGATGTTGTACACACCATGCTCGTAGGTGTTACCCGGATCGCTTTGGGTTGAAGAAACACCATTCCCCAAATTCCACGTGCGATAGAGCGTACTGTTTCCGTTGAAAGATTGATCCTCGAACGTGACTATGAGTGGTTCACAGCCATCAACAACATCAGCGGTAAACTGCGCATCTGGCATGTGAAACACGTTGATTGTTCCTATGAATGGCTCGCTAACGCATCCGTTATCGGTAATGGTGAGCGTTACTGGTTGCAGCCCCGGTGCATTGAAAATTACGCCTTGCGGTTGTTTGATGGTAGAACTTGCGGGAAATCCAACAGGACCAAAATTCCAAGCAAATGTGGCGTTCGGGCCAAAATATCCTTCGGCCAAAAGGTTGAATGAATTTACGGGGAAACACTTACCAGCAGGAATCGCAAACTCAGCCGTAGGCTTAGCAAAGACCGTGACTTGCATGGTATCGCGGCTCTTACAGCCTTGCTCTGTTGCGGTTAGCACATAATTTATGGTCTGAGTGATATGACCAAGATTGGTTAGCTGAACAGTGGTTTGGCTTGCAGCTGGATTGGCAACTCCATTTATCGGACTCCACAAATACGTGATGCCTCCAACCGGAGTAGAACCAATTGGGTCCGAACCTCCAGAGCAGAACAAAATATCAGCACCTGCATCAACGGGTGGCGCACCCAAAATCTCAATTTGAGCGGTAGAATTGGTAGAAACACAACCATTCCAAGCCACAGTCAAATCCACATCATAAATTCCCGGAGTTGCCCAGTAAACAGCCAGCGGACCAATACCGTTTCCATTGGTAATGATTCCTGTGTCAAAACTCCATTGATATTGAGCCGCTGCATTCGCATTGCCCGTATAATTAACCAAAAGCGGTGTGCCAGCACAACCAAATGCTGGCAGATTAAAATCAGAGGTTGGCGGTGGTGTAATGGTAACAAGAACCGTGTCCTCATTCGAACAACCATCCGCCCGCGTAACGGTTACAATGTATTCCATTGCCGTCTGTGGTGTGCACATTGGATTAGCAATATTTATGGCAGAAAGATTGGTTGGTGGATCCCAAGAGAACGTACTATTTGGAGCGTTGGAAGATGCGTTGAGAAGCACACTCCCACCGATGCACACGGAAACATCATTACCAGCAGATGGTGTGGGGCCGCCATCAACAGTAACAGTTACGAAATCTGTAACAGGCGTTGAACCGCAATTGTCAGAAACAGAAACGTTGTAAACTGTGGTGGCAGTTGGAGTTGGATAAATCGTATCAGCCACGCCAAAGTTGTTGTCCCATGTGTAGGTATATACACCTCCACCTCCACTTGCTTCGCACCAAACGTTGGCATTTCCGGTACAAATGGTGGTATCGTTGCTCGTGATTGTAGTAATTGGCAATAGGTCGTTGATGTAGATTCGGAACGTGTCCGTCAACCCACACGTGGATGTAATGACGATGAATTCAACATATTCAAGTCCTTCAGCAACGTTATCGTTTATTGGTGAAATGACAAACGAAACCGAGTTCTGTCCGGCTGGAATGGTAACGGTACTATCCGCTTGATTCAACTGTGGGATGGGATCATAATCAATTCCCCAATCGGCTGTAGAACCCGAAATCCAAATAGGAACTGGAAAATTCTGGGTGAGGGCAGGTCCGTTCAACGTCAATGTAACCGTGGCATCGTTGCAGCCTTCATAAGCAGTAGAATCCGCAGCGGCAGTGGCAGTCTCCACAATCACACTTCCGGTGGTCAAGCTGTTCTCCTTTACAAAACAGCCCGTATCGTAGGTGGCATCTCCACCATCGGAAATCATCATTCTGAGGTGGTATGTTTCTCCACAGATAACGGCCATTTCGGCACGAAGCACCGTGGTAAATCCACCAAAAACAACATACTGACTATTTTGCACTGTATTGTCAACGAAGTAAGTCGCGTTTCCGCAACCTTGATTGTTTACCGTTCCGATAGAAACTGGGGTTGTTGTTCCTGGAACCAGTGTAATCAAGGTTTCGGCCAGCGGCACAGAAACTCCCTGAACGGTAATAGCAAAAATGTCATTAAATGTAGGGTTGCATGAAAAGGTTGGATGCTCCTCAGAACCGAAAACGTAATCGAACGAAACCCAATCGGCATTAGGAACGAAGTCAAATTCAAGGGTTAGCGCATCGTAGGAGGTGATTCCGGCCAAATTTTCCAAATATGTGTTGCCTGTGGTTCCGAGTGCGGTGGTTGAAAAGGTAATCTGGTTCTGAGAGAAATCAGTCACTTCGCCCGTTCCGAACACAACACCAGACGGCACGTTCAATCCTGTTGCATTTGCACCGGTTGTAAATGCGCCAATGGCTAATGGCGATCCAGTAATGGATGCGTTGCTTACCAAAACACCGTTTCCTGCTATTACTTCAGCAAGTTGCTGCGCGGTTTGCCCCGTTGTAACAGCCATCTGCGCCACCGACTTCTCAGAATAAACAGAAAAGCAAATAATGAAGACGATTAACAGTATGTTTCTCACAGATTGTTTTTTCGGGGCTGCAAACTTAACCAAAACCTAGGCTGTATGGCTATTTAAGAATGGTTACGTGACCAGATTCGTTGATTATTAAGTCTCTAATGGCAATAGCCGATATTCGATAGGAGTAGACGGCCAATACCGGTTCGTGGTTGCCTTGGTTGTTAACCGTTCCATCCCATTTCTCAAAAGGATTTGTAGAATGGAACATCTGTTTGCCCCACCTATCGTAGACCCAAATCTCGTATTCGCGAAAACCAAAGGCTTTTGGCCCCCAAGTATCATTAATCCTATCGCCATTTGGGGTAAATGCATTGGGAATGTAAAATCGAATTTCTGGTTCTACCCGCAGAAATACGGTGTCCATCGTTTGGCATCCGTTGGCATCGGTAAATGTCATAACTGCCGCATAATCACCTGTATCCAAATATGTGTACTCGTAAGAACACATCGGCACGGTTCCAGAAAAAACGGTTCCATCACCTGTAGAAAGGGAACACTCCACGGCATCTGTAGAAGTTCCTTCAAATTTAAAGATAGGCTCATAGATGAATTGGAAGTTTGTATCCACAGAAAGTTCTCCATCCGGAATGGGGAATGTTTCTACAATTTGCTGTAAGATGTAGGTCGAGGTATCAATACAACCATCTTCCGTCCAAATGGTGAGCGAAACATCGAAGGTGCCAGTAGTGGTGTATTGGTGTAGAATGCGGTCTCCTGTTCCAGTGCTTCCATCTCCCAAGTCCCAAAACATTTCATAATCGGTGGCAGACGAAGAACCATCAATCAGTAGCACGCCCATTGGGGCACAACCAATTAACGCATCTAACTGAAAAAAGGCCTGAGGGCGTTGCAAGGTTTCGATGGTTGAGGTAGTTTGACTAGAACAACTATTTTCTGTTACAGTTACCGTAACGGTATAAACACCAAGAGAATCGAAGACGATTCCAATGGGGTTTCTGTTGGTTGAAGTGGCTGGCGTTGCATTGGAAAATTCCCACAGAAATGTTGCTCCACCGCCAAACTGTCCGTTGGCTTCAAATGTAAAATTGTTGACATCTGCACACGGATTACCGCTGCTTGTAATCTCCACTATGATTTCTTCATACACCTCAATGATGGCAATTGTTGTATCGGCACAGGCATAACCAGGATTGCCGATAAGGGTTACGGTATAGGCACCTGTATCAGCAAAAAGGTAAGTCGGGTTTGCAATATTTGAAGTATCGCTTGTAATGTTCTGAACTCCAAAATCCCAATGATAATATTGGGTATTGATGCTGCTGTTTCCAAAAGTTACTTCCAGTCCGCTGCACGGGTCGTGGAAAGAGGTCTGGATAGGAATTACAGCCTCTATGTTTGAAACGCAGCTTACCACATTGAACTGAAAATCGCGCTTGTTTATGCTCAAAAGCTGTCCGTTGCGGTATTCTTCCACACACACGCCAACTACATATTGCCCAGCTTGCGTTGGCACTCCGGTTAATTCTCCCGTTACGGGATTAATTGCCAAAATAGGACTGGCATCAAGCGGATCGGCAGCGCTGTAACCTCCACCCCAATTGATGTTGATATAAGGAGGTCCAAGAGGCGGAACTGGAGCCGGATTAGCCTGCGAGCCACCGTGGTAAGGTGTGCAAAGGGAATAGACCAATTGGTCGCCATCTGGATCGGTGGCAGAATGATTGAAAATCAGTTCCTCGCCAATACACAACGCCAAAGGCGGAAAGCTGTTGAAATACGGACTGCTGTTGCAGGAGTTCAGCGCCTGTTCAGGAATAGCAACATAATAGGTAGAACCCTGCGAAGCTGGATTGGTGAGATTGACAATACTCTGATTACGGCAGCAACGCTGATAAGCCACATGGTAACCTCCAGCGATGAACGGGAGATTGACCGTAATGGTGTACACCGCTTCCTCCACACAAACATCTGGTGGCGCTTGCAAACACGGATTATTGATAATTACAGGAAGCAATTGTGATCCTCCATGAAACGCATTTAACGTAGTGAACAAACCTCCGCTCGAGTTGTAAATGGCAATACTTGCCGGACTATCAAACGGAGCGCCCGAACTGTTGCAATCGCGATAGACCTTGAGGGTTATCCGGTAATCATCATTACCCAGACATTCGTAATAAATCTCTCCTCCCACCAGATGATCGCCCTTGGAAACAAAGGGAATCACCATTATGGTAAAAAGGAAAATGAGAGACCTCCTGAACAATTGGTTATTAGGTTAGCAGTTATTGGATATTGACGGATTCTTAGCGAGACCCTTCGTTCCTCAGGGTGACAACCTGGGGATCCCCGCGTTTTCCCATGCCTCTTGTCCCTTGTCTCTTGTCCCTTGTCTCTTGTCTCTTGTCTCTTGTCTCTTGTCTCTTGTCTCTTGTCTCTTGTCTCTTGTCCCTTGTCTCTCGCCCCATCAATTACTCCCCAGAGAGGACGTTAAGAACGCCAGTTTCCCTCACCTCAATGCCAATGGGTGGTTCTACCCACACGCGATACACATAAGCACCGCTCGGCACCAACTTTCCCTTGTACGTTCCATCCCAAGCTGTATTGTCCTTGAACCGACCGTGCTTCATCTTGTTTCCCCACCTATCAACTATCTCTAAATCGTAGTAAAGATAGCCCTCTCCTTCAATTCCAAAAACATCATTTACCCCATCGCCATTGGGCGTAAAGGCATTTGGAATGTAAACATGAAGTGGCGGATAGGCAATAACAGTATCTTCCAGAGTTGATTGACATCCGTTGCTGTTTGTCACGGTTAGCGTTACAGGATAAGTGCCTTCCATAGCGTATTCATGCAACGGAGATTCACGGAAACTGCCTTCGCCATCGCCAAAATTCCAACTAAAATCAGTTGCGCCTATCGTGGTATTGGTGAACTGAATTGTGCTATGTTTTATGAGTTGATGTGTGAAAGAAGCATCCAATTGTTCTACCGTAACTGTGGCCGTTATAGATTCCGAAATACCACAACTGTCCGTAACCTGAAGCACTACCGAAACAGTGCTAGTTGGACTTAATGAATACGTTGGGTCTGTTCCGTTTCCATCCCAGAGGTAGGTTATGCTGCCCAATCCACCCGAAACAACAGACTCCAATAGCGCGTCATCGCCATTGCAGACAACCACACCTGCCGCAGAAACCTGCATTTGCAGATAATTGATAGAAATAGAACTAGAAGCAGTTGCAACGAAACCGCACGCATCGGTTACAATCACCGAATAGTTGGTTGTGGTGTATGGGTTTACGGTGATGGAAGCATCCGTATCAGCCGCTCCATTCCATTGATAGTCATAAACAGGATAACCTCCCAAAACTACCACATCAATAGTGCTTGGAGTGGGGCATCCCAAGGCCAAACTTGGCGTAATCTGCAAAGTCATAGGCTCCACATCCTGAATAGTAAGCGTAACAGAAGTGGCCGGCCCAGTGCTGCACGGATTTAGCTGGTCGATGGCAATTATCAGGGTTTCCGTGCCTTCCACCAACGCATCTTCCACAATATTAAAGGTGATGGTGGTGGTGGCTTGTCCAGCCGGGAAAATGATGAAATTGGGAATATTGGTCACATCAGCACCAACGGTTGCCGAGCCGCTAAAATTCAGACCAACGGTTAATGGAGCGTCCAACGGTTCGGAACGTTCAAAGGTGAGGCTCATGGTACTACAGCCTTCAACCAAATCAAGCGAGCCAGTGGTTGACGTGTAATTCGTCTCTGCATTCAAACTCACCGTTGGACTAGAAAAACTTCCTGCTTCAAGAAAAACCGCGCTGTCGTACAGTCCATCGCCTCCATCGGCAATTGCCAAACGTATATGATAGGGTTGGCATGTCTCGGGAAGAACGGCAATTGCGGTTAATGGTGTTGTAAAACCGTTATAGCTTACAGTTGCCGCTCCCTCTTCTCCAGTTTCATCGCCATTATCAACATAGAACTGCGAATTGTTGTTGGCATTTACATTCACCATGGTGATGGGCGTTGTAGTTCCCGGAATAAGCGCAACATTCAATTCGCCTACTATTCCGGGGCCGCTGAGGAAGAAAGCAAACACATCATTGATATTGGCTGTGCCCACCCAAAACATGTACTCGTTAGAAGCGAAAACGAACTTGAATTGAACTGTGTCTGAAGACGGTATGAAATCGAACTCCAAAACGGATGCATCATGCGTTCCAGAAAGTGAACCAGAAATTCCGGTAAGTGCCGCATCTCCAGGACGGGCAAAATCAGTGCCTTCTTCGGAGATTCCACCAGCGGGAGAGGTATTAGGTCCCACGGCATCTATGGCGCGACCTGTGGAAAGAATCACTCCCGATGCCAAACCAATATTGGAATTAGCACCATCAAAGAACCCTCTTGAAGCCGGATTGCCTGTAAACTGAAAGTTACTCACCTGCACTCCTTGCCCAATCAGCACATCCTCAACCAACTGCTGTGGCGAAAATGTTGCATCCACCACCAACTGCGCATGGGTAGTCATACCAAAGAGGCACCCTACAAGCATCAGACAGAATGAACGAAACAGCTTCATTTTTTTGGGTGGGCAAAGATAAACAAGCACATCACCACGTTTGAACTCCATTCGGGCTCAGATGTTTCG
>Ga0209702_10005425_pt1 | contig 17342 bp, 16 predicted proteins | sample FRY01_FD_187210 | JGI IMG/M metagenome (GOLD analysis project Ga0209702, IMG submission 187210) | Freshwater microbial communities from Lake Fryxell liftoff mats and glacier meltwater in Antarctica - FRY-01 (SPAdes) (version 2) | ecosystem: Environmental > Aquatic > Freshwater > Ice > Glacier...
ACTGCGTACAAAATAGAGATGCTTCCTTCGTCAGCATGACAACCGTTTGTCATTCCGAGGAACGAGGAACCTCAGAACTACTGCATACAAAATAGAGATGCTTCCTTCGTCAGCATGACAACCGTTTCCTTGCCAAGACCTCTGATGTTTTTAAAACCTCGGAGGTCTTGGAAGGGGAATCCGCCTCAGTAGGACTAGTTGAAGTAGGCAGCGAAACATTCGATGTAAACAGAAAAGGCGAGGTGAAATCACCTCGCCTTTGCTTTTTAACACAATTTGGTCACATCACTTGGATGATTTCCCAGTATCACCCTTAGAACTACTTGGTTTTGCAATAGCACTTCTCATTTCAGTATCAGCCTTGATGTTCTCAAACTTATAATAATCCATGATTCCAAGGTTTCCATTACGGAAAGCCTCCGCCATTGCTTGAGGAATTTGAACTTCCGCCTCAATAACTTTTGCACGTGCTTCTTGTGCTTTGGCCTTCATCTCCTGCTCAACAGCAACGGCCATCGCTCTTCTTTCCTCAGCTTTTGCTTGCGCGATATTCTTATCAGCTTCTGCTTGATCCATTTGAAGCTCCGCACCAATGTTCTTACCTATATCAACATCTGCAATATCAATAGAAAGTATCTCAAATGCAGTACCTGAATCTAATCCTCTCGCTAAAACAACTTTAGAAATAGAGTCAGGGTTTTCAAGTACCTTCTTATGCGACTCCGCAGAACCAATAGACGAAACCACACCCTCTCCAACACGGGCAAGAATGGTATCTTCTCCAGCACCTCCCACCAATTGCGAAATATTGGCACGTACTGTTATTCGTGCTTTCGCGATAAGCTGAATACCATCTTTTGCAACTGCCGTAACTGGCGGAGTATCAATCACCTTTGGGTTTACAGACATCTGCACTGCTTGCAAAACATCTCGTCCAGCAAGGTCAATTGCAGTAGCCATTTTAAAATCCAAGGGAATATTCGCTTTATCAGCAGAGATAAGTGCGAACGTCACGTTCTGCACGCTTCCCCCTGCCAAGTAATGAGCTTCAAGCGCATCACGGTTGACGGTAAGTCCGGCCTTGGTGGCACTAATCATGGCATTTACAATAACCGTGGGCGGCACCTTGCGCAAGCGCATTCCGATAAGCGCACCAATGCCAACTGGTACGCCCGAAAAGATGGCGGTAATCCACAGGCCAAGCGGCACATAATAGAAAAATAGCCAAAGAATGACTACGGAGAAAACAACTAATGCAATTAAAATAGGTAATGCCATAATGGTCTTTTTTAAATGATTTTTACTTTGATTCTGTTTTGGTCAATTTTCACAACTTCGATGTTTTCATCTTCACCGACAAAACTACCCGTGGTTGAAACTTCAAGAATCTTCTCACCAAAGAGCGCTTTGCCAACGGGGTTCAATCTACTAATTGTTTTGCCTCGTTCGCCAATTGCCACTAATTTTTCCAATTGCTGAACACCTTTTCCTTCAATAGTGGTATCAAGTGCCATTCGCTGCCAAGTCTTACCCTTCAACAGAACTACGAGCGACAGGAACACAACCGCCACGCTTGAGGCTAATGAAAGATGCCCAGCAGTTGAGCCAAGCTGATTATAAGCCAAATAGATTCCAATGCCAAGAAGAATAATTCCTCCAACTCCAACAATTGTGGTTCCAGGAACAAATAGAATTTCTAGAAGCAGAAGCAGAATACCAAGTAGAAGAAGCGCAATGACAACTCCTGTTATCATTTGGCAATCTTAGGAATGTCTTCTATGGTAGCGGTAAGTCCAAGATTGAGGATGCGTGCCCAAACTGGTTGCAACTTGCTGAACAGATCCGTCTTTACAGCACATTTTCCGCTGTAATGAATAATGAATGTGCACTGTTCCGCCTGTAGCGGTTCGTGACCACAATATTCAATTAACGTTTCTATCACAAAATCGAACGAATTGTAATCATCGTTGTGAATGACCAACGCTTTGGGTGACTGCACCAACTCTTCAAGCTCCTGTTGGAACTCAACGTCTAGGTCTAGGTTTGCAAATGGGTCTAATCTCATGGTTTAAAAACTGTGGTTGAAGATATACTTTTCAAGGACGGAACAAGAATTTTAATCGACAAACGGAACATCCGTAACGTCAGACAACGTTACTTGTTCATTTTTAAGGAATGGAATGATGCGAAGAGAATCAAACCCACGTCTTTGATATTCTTTGAGGTCGGAGGTTACATCAGCCAATGTGTGATAAAACCCATCCTTTAGATCAAACTCAGGCATGGCAAAGGACATTGCTTGCTCAGGAGTCATTGATTCAGACACAGTCTGCGAAACTCCAGCTGTGGTTATTCTAAAATCCAGTTTGTAATAAACATCCTTTCGTTTTCTCAAGGTGTTCGTATCAAACGGTGGGCGGATATATTCTTCTCGTGAAGTGGCCGCTGCGACCGATTCCAACACATCCTGATTTCGAGTATTTCCTTTTATCTCCTTCAACGCTTCATCACTTTTTCCAGCATCCACCCATTCGTTCTTCATATTCTTGAGAACGGCCATTCGGCCAACGTCTTCAGCACGCATTCGTTGAACCATTCTTCTCATCGAAACATCTTCAATCTTTTCGAAGGATGGCTTGGCGGTTGAATAGCTTCTCTTTGCTGCGGTCAAGAATGGAATTGTCCCCACACTTCCTGTCGAAGCTTGTTTAGGTTTATCCAAACCTTGTTTTACTTCTTCCTGTTGAATTTCTACCACCTCCTCAATAATTTCCTTCTCTGATAATGCCGAAACCTCATCTCCCACATTTACTTCAACTTTTTCTTCCTTCTCTTTTAGTTGAGTTTTTTCTACAACCACTTCTTCAGCAAGAACTGGTTCAGATGAAATTGAAACTTCAGGTTCATTAATTTCAACCTCCGAAACTTCTGCTTTTTCCTCTGATGATTTGGATTCAACATTCCCCGTAGCAATTTCGGGCTTTTCGGACCCGGCCAGAATTCTATCAAACTCAGCTAGAGCATCTAACACTTCTTGGTCTACTTCGTTCTTTTTAGGAACTTCCGTAACCGTTTGTTTTTGTTCAGCTACCTCAATGTTTCTGACAGGTTCAACCACCTTCACCGGCTCTATCACTATCTCTGACTTAGATTCTGGCACAACCGCTTTTTTTGATTCCAAAACAAGTTCTTCTTTGGCTAGAGTTGGACGTACATCAAGCTTTTGAACAATTTCGTTCTCGATTATCTCTAATTCTTTTTCGGCTACCTGTTCTGCTAATTCAACGATGCCTTTATCGCGTTTCATCTGTTCTTTCAATGCTTTTTCCTTTTCTACTGCAATTTTCTGATGCGCGGTCAAGGCTTCCCTGTCAGACTCCATTATTGACTGCAATACAGGGTCAGCATTTGGGCTTACACCTGGTTTCGATGGCAATTCCTTCAACTCGTACGACTTGTTGATATTGGCTGCGGCCTCCTTCGCAATTTTCTTTTCTATCTCAGCCAAGGCAATCAAGTATTCTTGTGGATTTGCATCGCTCTTGAGCGCCATAGACATGGTTTCAACATCCGAAGTGTCGCTTACCACTGGCTCAGTTTCAGCGGCAATTGCCCCTTCAACGCTTCCATCACCTTGCATTTTCACTGAACTCGTATCGGCAGCTCGTTTGGCCTCAGCCTGAGCCAACTTTTTTTCCTCTTGCGCTTTTTTCTTCTCCGCATTTTCAGTCACAACAAGTTGTTCCTGATCTCTTTTCTGAGCTTCTAATTTGGCAATGGTCTGAAGGAAAAGCTCTGATTCAGAAAGCACCTCGGTTTCTGCCAACTCTATTACAGGTTCTGTAGCTGGGCTATCTACCGTCAATTTTACTTCTGATGTTGGTTGAAATAAAGGATTAACATCATCTTTCGACTCAACTTTGGTGTTTTTCACCTCGGCAAATTCGTCTTGCGCTGGTTTGAAAACTTCTACCGCAACGGTTTGGTTAACCTCTTCTTTTTGTATCGAAGCTGTAGACTTTTCTGGTTTAGCCTCAACCACTTCTGATACCGGTAGTTCTGTTTTTGTTTGAGAATTCGATTTTTCCTCTTCAGCTTCCAACGTTGCAAGTTGAGACTTTATCTCCGCTGCTTTTGTCTGCGTTAAAAAATCTTGTTGGCTTTTTAGTAGTTGAATTTGAGCTAGTTTATCTTGTTCTGTTTTCAACTCTAACTCAACAATACTATCGCGCTTCGCCTGTTCTCCTGCCTCATTCAATTTTGCCAATTCCAAGGCTTTATTCACAGAGTCGCGCTTGGCTCTAGCCTCCATGTGTGATGCGTGAAGCTTCTCAAACTCTTCCACCTGACGGATGCTGTCTTTCGTGAAATCCTCTCTTGCTTGAGCAATAAAATCCAGCTCTTTTGCTTGCTTGGCTTTTGCCGCAGCTTCCTTCTCTGCCAACTCAAATGCTTGTTTTTCTGCTTCGCGAATGGCATCTAATCGAGCTTGCTCTGCTTTTGCCAATTCCGCCTGCTTGGCAAATTCTTCGGCAGTTTGCTTCTCTTTCAAAGCCAATTCTTCGGCTTGCGTGGCTTTTGCTAATTCGTCTTGCGTGGCTTTTGCCGCAGCTTCCTTCTCTGCCAATTCAAATGCTTGCTTTTCCGCTTCGCGAATGGCATCTAATCGAGCTTGCTCTGCTTTTGCCAATTCAGCCTGCTTGGCAAATTCTTCGGCAGTTTGCTTCTCTTTCAAAGCCAATTCTTCGGCTTGCGTGGCTTTTGCTAATTCGTCTTGCGTGGCTTTTGCCGCAGCTTCCTTCTCTGCCAACTCAAATGCTTGTTTTTCTGCTTCGCGAATGGCATCTAATCGAGCTTGCTCTGCTTTTGACAATTCAGCCTGCTTGGCAAATTCTTCGGCAGTTTGCTTCTCTTTCAAAGCCAATTCTTCGGCTTGCGTGGCTTTTGCTAATTCGTCTTGCGTGGCTTTTGTCGCAGCTTCCTTCTCTGCCAATTCAAATGCTTGCTTTTCCGCTTCGCGAATGGCATCTAATCGAGCTTGCTCTGCTTTTGCCAATTCCGCCTGCTTGGCAAATTCTTCGGCAGTCTGCTTTTCTTTCAAAGCCAGTTCTTCGGCTTGCGTGGCTTTTGCTAATTCGTCTTGCGTGGCTTTTGTCGCAGCTTCCTTCTCTGCCAATTCAAACGCTTGCTTTTCCGCTTCGCGAATGGCATCTAATCGAGCTTGCTCTGCTTTTGCCAATTCCGCCTGCTTGGCAAATTCTTCGGCAGTTTGCTTCTCTTTCAAGGCCAGTTCTTCGGCTTGTTTGTCAGCCTCAAGTTCCGCCTTTTCAGATGCAGCATCCTTTTCGGCCAATGCTTGTTTTTCCGCTTCGCGAATGGCATCTAATCGAGCTTGCTCTGCTTTTGCCAATTCCGCCTGCTTGGCAAATTCTTCGGCAGTTTGCTTCTCTTTCAAGGCCGATTCTTCGGCTTTCTTGACAGCGTCCTGTTTCGCTTTTTCGGCCGCAACTGCTGTCAAAGCCTTCTGCTCTGCTTCTTTCTTTTTGGCGTCTACTTGAGAATTGGCCGCCAAAATTTCGCTTGGGTCCGGCATGGCAACCATTCGTTCTTCAACATCCTTGAGCGAACGGTTTTCAATAAATTTTACCGTGTCAGGATTTCCAGTGGCATCAAAATAGTTCGTAAGCGTTATTGTACCGCTGGCACTAGACGCATCATAGACAATCTTTTGCTGCAACGGACTTACTGCCTCATGCTTTGGCACATCCAAATCAAACTTGAAACCATTGGCCTCACGTGGTCCGACATCCATTGTATAATCATTCTGCGGAGGCAGAATGAGCAAGTATTTTCCTGTTACCTTATGGCTGCGGTACTTTCCTACAACTTCATTGGTAATGGGGTCAAGAACGGTCAACGCGGCATAGTTGTAGATTGAATCTGTTTTATCCACAAACGTTCCTTCCAAAACGGAAACCTCCACCTGTTGCGGATCATGGAGTAGCGTTTTCATCACACGCAATTTGCCTGCTTCCACGTTTCTATCAGTAGTAAAAAACGCCACTTTTCCTTCTGGATCGCTTACATACAAGAAATCATCGAAAGGTGAATTAATGGGATACTGCAAATTGAGTGGAGTTGACCACGTACTGTTGTTGGCATCATATTTTGAACTGAATACATCGTATCCACCCATGGAATTATGGCCTTTTGAAGCGAAGAAAAGCATCTGCGATTCTTCATCATAAAAGGCGTAATCCTCGTCATACTTTGTATTAATCGTATTAGGCAAACGCAGCGGCAATGCAAGTTCACCGTTGGGCAAGCGGTTTACGCGGTAAAGGTCTTTAGCATTCGCTCCATCCTCTCCGTAACTGGCATAAATGAGGGTTTGACTGTTGGTTGGAGTATAGATAACCGTTCCCGTCAGGTTCTTTTCGTCATATTTTGTTTTGAATTCTGACGGCATAGGAATCACTTTCCCTTTCAATTTCCTAAAATCATACGGACGATAGAACTCGCTGGCAATGACATCTTTATCCATTGCTGGTTGAAAGTCGATGGCCGGATTGTAAAGAATCTTACCGTTCCTACATTCCTGGATGTTGCGATCAAGGTCAATATCTGGCCTGCTGAATCCCAGCGACTTCCCTTTTTCGTATGATTTTATCGCATCATCAAACCGATAATTGAGCTGAAACGCCTTTCCGAGGAAATAGTGAGCCTCCACGTTCACCCCCTTTGTGCTTGCCCCTCCTTCGATGTAAGGAAGCGGTTTCATTGGGTCAGCCTCCGTGAAAAGAATACACACTCCAAATCGGTAATTGTAATCTGGATTGAGCGCATCCTTGCTCAGAAGTTGCGAGAAAAGCGGCTTCGCTTTTGCGTAATCGCTTGCATCAAAAAACGTGTTGGCCGCCTTTTCGAGTTCCGCTTCACTTTCAAAACTGACCTGCGCAAATCCCTGAAAGGCAGTGAAAAGCAAAAGAACCGAGAAAATAATTCGTGCTTTCAACACCATGGTTTTACCCGTTTTTCGGGTTATTTTCGGCAATTCATTCAAGCTTCCAAAAATATCGGTTTTTAAGGAATGGTCAACGGAAATAATTACGAGTTTACATCTGTTTACAAACATGAAAATTTGACTTGTTTTCGTCAGTTGGTGAAATGCCAGATTGTGGCGGTTTCCTTGATTGTTTTTCAGGCATTCGCAGTCTGCGCACAGGACATTGCAATTGGACTGATGAACAGAAATAGCATTTCGACAGTCCTTTTCTCGCCCACCGATGGCAAGTATGTTCTTCTGAATGACAATGAAGACACCATCTATGTTTTTAAATCTGATGATGCTATTTCTGTGGCGATTGCCAGAGACCGCCTTTTGGTGAAATCGCCTTACGGGCTGAACGACACTGTATCTTCCGTAAAGTTGTTAGGGATAGGCAATTCTCCGAATTTTCGAGTACGGTTTAATGACGATAAACGCGACCATTCCTATTTTGACAGGCTCACTATTTCGGCCTCGGATGGTGCTTTGAAGCTAGTAAATCACGTGAGTATTGAACGATACGTAGCACGAGTTGTCCAATCGGAGGTCGGCTACGGGGCAGAAGAAGAATACTACAAAATTCAAAGCATCATTTGCAGAACATACGCTACTAGAAACTTGGTAAGACATATAATAGATGGCTATGATTTATGTGACCACGAGCATTGCCAAGTTTATTCAGGTTTGAAACCAGCAACCAATGAGGTGATGAAGGCCACATCGGCAACAAGCGGCTTGGTGATGGTTGATCAAAAAAACCACCTTATTCTGAGCGCATTTCATGCCAATTGTGGTGGACAAACAGCCAATTCGGAAGATGTTTGGAGGGAGGCACGCTCGTATCTAACCTCGGTTGAAGACACGTTCTGCATCCACAGTCGAAGTGCCGTTTGGGATAAATCCATGCCGTTAGATGAATTCATCACGCAGTTGGGATTTACCGCAAATCCAGCGGAAGTTGGAGATTGGAGTTTCAATCAACCTGACCGAAAAAAGTATTTCACGCTGAAAACAGATTCGGTGGAAACGGCTCAAATGCGCAGACTGCTTCAGTTGCGTTCAACCTTTTTCAATCTAAAAGTGAAGGACGGAAATATGGAATTTGCTGGTCGCGGTTACGGACATGGCGTTGGATTGTGCCAGCAAGGAGCCATGAAAATGGCCGAAACCGGATACACCTACAGTCAAATCCTCGGCTATTACTACAAAGGCGTGAGCTTGACTCCTGTCAGTTCGCTTCAGCCATAAAAATAATTCTTGGACATTTTCTGGGCATCTGAAATAAACTCTCTGAATTCGGATAAGAACTCAGCCTCCGACTCCTTGTAAACATCCAGCGCCAAGTGCATTTGTGTTTGATTAGCTGAACGCCTATCCAAACCTTCTAGCGCTTTCAGAATTCCCCATTCAAACTGATAATTGAAAAGCCAATTTTGCTGTTTCATGTAGGGGAAATAATGATTTACTTGAGTTGGAAAATGCGCACTCTGAGCCTCCAATCGCTGATAAACCGATTGCGTTAGAATATCCAATTCATCGGAATGAAATTCAGTCCAATTACTTGCTAGAATGTGGTCGTAGATGACATCAATAACAACCGCTGCATAGCGAGCTTGCGTTCCACGGAAACGTTCAACTCCTTGCTTCACCAATGGATGATTGTCTGTGAATTCGTCAATGGCTCGATGAAACCGAATGCCCTCAACGATTTTTCCTGAATAAAACTTCTCAGGATTTCCCTTCACGGAATCGGCAATGAAATTTCCCAAAAGGATTTCATCATCATTTGGCGTGAGGAATATGTGTCCGAGGAAGTTCAAGGTTGTGTTAATTGGTTATCGGTTATCTGGGAAACGTAAAGCCGACTCCGAGTGTTCAGCGGTGTATGCTAAAAAATGGACAAAAGGAAAGGGAGCTAAGTGTTTGATCGTATGATCTCGCGGCTTAACTCCCTCGGGAAAAAGTGGAATGTCTGCCTGAAAGACGTGAGGGTTTCGGTGCGGTTGTCTGTGGTTGCTATTTTTGTTGAAATAATTTTCGTCCGAAATGAAAAACAGCTTTATTCTCCTTGCAATAATCATCTTCCCATTTGCTATTAAGGCGCAAAAAATCACGCTTTCTTCCCTCGAAACATTGCAGGTTAAAGAGTCGAATGTTTTTTGGAAAGCGAAATTGGATTCTACTTCTGAACACACGGTTATCAATGCTTCGAGTATAGCAGTAATGAATGCATCATTCCCGAAGGAGAAGAATATTACCAAACAGATTAGTTTCAAGCTGAAAAACGAGGATGGTGAAGGCCGAACCGTTAACTCAAAGGTGACAGGTGTGGTTAATTGGAACGGCCAACAACTTTACACGGCAGAGCTTGAGATTGGCATCAACCTATCCTCAAATTGGGAATACCGCAAGGTGAATTGCGTGCTTGCCGACCTTACCGAAAACGAGCACAAACTACTAATTGGTAAAGATTGGTTGGGTGATAATATTGAGGTGAAGTGACCTCCCCCGACCCCTCCTTTTCAGGAGGGGAGTCAGTGCGTTGAACAAACCATTATTGTCCCGCCAGTTTCTGCAATATCTCTAACAATCGCGGATCACTCGGACGTGGTGCGTTTCCGTCAACCGCTTTTCCCTTCTTATCAAAAATGAGGTAACGCGGAATGCTGCTTACGCCAAACTTGGAAGTTGCTTCCGAACCCCAGCCACCTTTTGATAGGCCGTGAACGCCTTCAATTCCCAATTCTTCAATAGCAAGTTTCCAAACCGTTTCGGTATTGTCTATAGAGATGTAAAGGAACTCAATGTTTTTCGCATCCTTCTTGGAAAGGCTTCCTTTCAAAGCCTTAGAATGAGGAAATTCCTTTCGGCATGGGCCGCACCAACTGGCCCAAATATCCAAGTAAACCACCTTGCCTTTCAAGTCAGAAAGTTTGAACATTTTTCCGTCCAAGCCTTGCAGTTCCACATCAATTTCATCTTTTGCTGGCTGAGCATCAGTTAGTGCCAGTGCCACTTCGTCATCCTTGGCCTGTAGTCTTTCGCCTAAACTATCCGTTACCAATTTCACGAAGACATCGGATGCTTCTGTTCCATTGAGAAAATCGCGCATTTGGCGCAATAATGAAGGCTGCACGTTTGCCGAATTGGCAAGTAACGTTTTGGTGAGGAAATAGTGAAGCGATTCTCCTTTCAGGTTTTCCCGTGCGAGATTGAATGCTTCCTGAACAACAGCGTTTTTATCAGCAAACTTCATGAAATCGTATTCTTCTAAGGCTTTGTAGTTGACAAACTGAATGAGCAACTCACGGAAGAACTTGCTGTCCAATTCCGAACTTTTGTTCATTCGCTCCCAGTCCAACCCTTCAATCAAAACCTTTGGAATTTCTGTTGCTTTTGGGATATTGCTTTTCGCAGTTTTTACTTCGGAAAACTTGAACAGCGACAAATAATAGTAGTAGGTGATGTGATTCTTGTATGCTTTCACAAAATCTGAGGGCAATTCTGACTCATTCTTTTCCAATGAATGGATGACATCATTCCGCAACGCGAAAATTTCCATTTCCATTCCGTCAATGTTGCTCGCATCCGCTGCCTGTGCATTCAACCATTCTACCAAAAGCTTTGAGCCAAACTTCTCTTTAATCTGCGTAGCAAAAGCATGGATGGCGGCATCATCACCACCGAATTTCACTTCCGCTTTATCATCCAGAAAATCCGCATCAAAATCAATAGTAAGGGCCTTGGCATTCTTCCAAACAAACACGCTGCGGTCTTTTCCGTGATACTGCAACTTCATCCAACCTGAAGCAGGAATAGTAGCTGTTTTGGAAAAGGATGATTTGGAAATTGGAATTTCTTCATTCCAAGTATTGCCGAAATAGTCTTCGGGAAATGAAACGCGTAGATTTTCATCAGCCATGCCGCTGATGTTGCCACTAAAATGAAATTGCTGCGCCCAAGCGGTGTTTACCAGCACGAGCGCAGCAATCGTAAGAATTTTGTTCATGTGTTATTCAACCTTTATGAGGCGCGCCACGGCTGGACGTTTGTCTGTCATTACACGCACGAGGTAAGCGCCTTTTGCTAGTCCGAGTTCGGAGGCGTTGACAACATATTTTTTTGAACCGGGGCTCATATTTCCGCTGTGATAGCTGTGAATAAGGTTTCCTACAACATCTACCAACTCTACGTTGGCCCAAAGGCTCTCGTTCACTTCAAATGCGAATGTTGTCTCATTGGTGAAAGGATTAGGGTACACGTCTAGACCAGAAATAGCTTGCTTTATCTCCGCTTCTTCTACACCTGTTGTTGATTCTTGTTTAAGGATGGTCCAATCATCTAAAATCTCCCCATCCTTGGTGAGGTAATAACCGGAAAGTGTGTCGCCATGAGCATACAGCATCGTTGAGCCAACACATGTATCGCAGCCATGGCCATAATACATAGCTGGGTGCTGCAGGTTTGCGTCTGCATCTTTACTACCGGAATTTCCTTGAACGATATAGATGGTTCCGTGATTTGGATTGGGGCCGTTTGTATACTTAATGTAGGGAGTGCCTTCAGATAGTTTTCCGCTTGAACCATCAACTATATGCTGATTGGCATCGAAACCACTAGGAACATCATAAAATCCGTTCAATAAAAATGAACGTTCGTAAACGTGACTGTGGCCAGAAAGGACAAGATCAACCCCATAACTTTCTAGAATAGGCATAATGTTGTCGCGCATGGCCTTCATATACACTTGCCAAAACTGATCAGATTCGTGCGAGCCATCTGTATGTGGTGGCTGGTGCATGTAAGCTACAACCCATGGTTTATCGTTTGCCTGAAGATCGGCATGAAGCCAATCTGTAAATGGCGAACTACTGAAATTGCCAAGAATACCTGCTCCTGTCCAATCCCAAGAATTATTGAAAATAGAGCCAATCTCTGAGTTCATTGACACGAAGTGAACATTACCGTAATCGAACGAATAGTAGAGTTCGTATCCGGATGGCACACCACCAATTTCTCCATTGGTTGGCACATCAACAATATCGAAGTAAGGCCCATCGTGCGTTGTAGGATCTGCACCCGTTATAATGTTAAGTACCGCACCATAATCGTGGTTTCCTGGAGTTGGCATAAAAGGCATACGTGGGAAAATTTCGCCATACCCATAAGTTGTACCGAAAACCTTATTACTGTATTCGTCATCTGTTCCTTCGTCATAGACGTTGTCGCCAAGCCAAAGCCACATATCTGGCATATCATCTCCCACGTGCTCAAGAAAAGACTCTTTTACGTCTACCTGCTGGGCGTTTCCCTTACCAAAATCGCCAATTACCCAAGCACGAATTGGTTGAACCGTACCAATCACTGGAGATGTTTTAAATCGATGATTCATGTCGGCTCCAGCCAAAACCGTACTGCCATCGCTCACGGCATAATAGTATTCGGTGTATGGGTCTAGTCCTGTAATATTCACCGTGTGATTGGTCTGTGCAGTCGCAATATCAACCTGATTGTCCATAACGTTAGCCAAACTAGGGCCATAATAAACACGGCTTACAGTGGGGGCATCTGTCCGCCACATCACTTTCATGCTACTAGAAGTTGGAAATTGGAGGTATGGTCCGCGAGTGACTGTTTGTGCTTCAGTTTCGCACACAGCCAGAACTAAAACCAGTAGAGCTAAAATTGTTTTCTTCATAATTTCTTGGAATAGGGAATTCAAATTTAGTGTTTCAAGTTTGATTGCATTCACGAAAATCTAACTTTAACTAAATGGTGATATTCCTAATTTCACGCCTTCCAATGAGAAAACTGCTTTTAGGTTTTGTTGCCATTGCCTTTTCTGCCTGTTCAACAGATGGACTTGTGCTATGCGAAAAGGAAGGAACAGAAGGAAACCTCTGTAGGGAATATCGGTATCTGAACAATGCTCCTCAAGGATACATTGAGTTTAGACACGAAGGTGATTCGGTAGCAATATCAGACTACTTCAATACGAGTTCTAAGCTGATTAAAACCATCAGGGAGCACTTTGAGAATGAGCGCATAATCGTCATTTCAGAGCAGTACCCAAATGAAACTTCTAGGGTTCAAACGTGGCATTACAACGAACTTGATAGTTTGGATAGGGTTGTTTTTGGTGCCAATGATAGTGTTGTGAGGATAGAGTATGAGCAAGGGAAACGTAAACGTGAAGAGTATTTTCACGAATCGGAACTCGATAGATATTTCGAATACCGTTACTATCAGGACGATGGGAAGTTGTATCGCATCTATGATTACACTGCTAATGATTTGTTGCTTTCATATCGACAGTTTGATTTTTTCAGTACGGGCCAAAACCGTATTTCTTACTTCACCTCAGAACATAAATTAACGGGAAGACGGGTGTTCAATTCGCAGAACGGGTTGGTAGCTTCGGTTGAATTCACGGATACTACAGGTACTGTGACCGAGCGAGCGGACTACTTGTATGACGCGGCCTTCAACCTGATTGAAAAGACAGAACGAAGAGGCGATCAGACGTATAAAAGTGTATTTCTTTATTATTGAACCATGAGCAAAGACCATTCTCTCAAAGAAAAGATTAATTCGGTTTATGAATTCCATCGTGTATTCGGAATTGGAAATAATGACGAACCAGAGCATAACATTGGTGAGGATGATTATCTGCTCCGTCATCGATTGATGCACGAAGAGAATGAAGAGTACCTAGAGGCCGCCCAAAATGGCGATATCGTGGAAATTGCCGATGCCTTGGGCGATATGATGTACATTCTTTATGGCACCATTTGCAAGCATGGACTTCAGGACCGCATTGCCGACATTTTTGACGAGATACACCGCAGCAATATGAGCAAGTTGGATGCAGACGGAAACCCCATTTACCGCGAAGACGGCAAGGTGATGAAGGGCGAGAATTACTTTAGGCCGAATATTGCGAAGTATTTGGAGGGGTAAAGGTGAAGTAAGATTATTGGATTGAATCCTGATAATTGAATCCAAACTCCGTAATCAGTTTGTGTAGCAGAAAAATTTGATTGGTTAGTGAGCCCTAAGCCGACCAAAAAATCAATTTGAAGTCTCTAGTAATTTAGCTAGATGACGATGCTTGGGTGAGAGTAGCACATAGTTCCACTTACTTGACGCGCCCAAGGTGGTGGTGTTCGAAATTCCCTTGGCTTCATCAACATTATAAAAAGTATACCCAAGACCATTAAGCATCTGCTCTACAGCAATTGATCTTTTGGCATCTTTCAATTCAATGAGAACAGAGGGCAATTCCGTTTTAAGTGTTGTAAGCATTCCTTCTAACACTTCAAGCTCAAACCCCTCAACATCAATCTTTACCAAATCTATGTCAGAAAGCCCGTGTTCCTTTGCGTAATCATCAAATCTACAGACACGAATGACCTGTTCGGTAAGTCCTGCATGATGCACCACTTCCTGTTTATTAAGTGAAGCATGGTAATGATGGTCTACGGGCAGGTCATAAATAATAGATTCACCATTTGCGTTGGATAACGCGAGTTCTTCTGTTGAAACATTTAGTTGGTTAGCTTCAATATTTTCTAGCAGTCGTTTATAAATCCGTGAGATTGGTTCGAATGCTACAATGGTAGCACTATCATTTGCCAAGGCAGCAACAATCGAATAAACTCCAGCATTCGCTCCTACATCAATAATTGTATTGGAATGCTTTGATAGCTCATTCCAAACTTCAAGCGAAACCTTCTCATCCATAAACGTATTGGTCCAAAAGATTGACGTTTCAAAGGAGGAGTTGTAGTTATTCAGGAGCACATTTTTTCCTTTGAAGGTGAAGTTGAACGTTCCTTCAAAGTAAAGATGCTTCCAAATCATTTCTGGGACATTTGCGAAAAATCGAATTATCCGAAATACAGATAACTTACCGGGGATACCAAGATAAACTGATCTTAAAAGCTTTTTCATCTAACTTAACTATCGAGCGAATATAGCAACAACTTAGGTGTCAAATAGGTGCTTTTGTGGGAATGATTAGAGATGGCGTGGACTTTTTTTCAAAATCTATTATGATATCTATTGCCTCTTCAAAGGTTGTTGTGAGGGTACTCTAAGGTATTAATGGTTTTCGAAAGCCGACCATAGCGCAGCTGTAATGTGGCATAGCATTTATTGTCAGGTACTTGGTGGGCATTGTTCATTTGATAGGGAGAATTACTTTAAGCCAAATATTGCGAAGTACTTAGCCGAAGAAGCTAAGTAATAGTCGGCAGGAAACTGATTCTTGGTTTTTTACTTGGTTGTTAATGGATTGGTTATGGGCGATAGTAACATTGGCATGGCGGCTATTGGTTCTGTTATAGTACCTACAATAACAGGTATGGTAGCTATTGGCTCTGGTATGGTGCTTACGGGAATGGGCATGGTACTTATTGGATGCGCCATGGATTATGAAGTAAGGTACTTAGACCTTAAAGGAAGGGCTATGGTGGCTATTGGGCAATAGTTGGCGGGATTTGTTCGTTGTAAGGTGAGGACAGATGCTGAAACATACTTCGCGACCACGCTCAGCATAAAAGTTCCGCATGACCAAAGGCTTAGCCTATGAAACGTATAACGAAAGAAGAAGCGGCTGCATTGTGTAACAGCCCCCTAGAAATTCGGACATGATTCTACATTAAAGACTGTAATATCATGGACATGAACAGACGAAAATTCAGCAAAGAGGACAAGCTGGCCATCCTGAAAGAGGCCACAAGCAAAGGAGTGAGCATCACTCTTGAGAAGCATGGGATCTATCCTGCCACTTATTATAGTTGGAAGAAGAAGTTCGAGACCATGGGTGAGGAAGGATTCCGCCACGGGGTCACACCTGCCCAGATCAAGGAGATCAAACGTCTTGAGAAGGAGAACGGGCTTTTGAAGAAGCTTTTGGCCGAGAAGGAACTGGAGGGACATCTTAAGGATGAGGTGCTAAAAAAAAAGTATGCTCTGATGCGAAAAGGGCGATAGCCCGCAGGTATATCGGGCGCGGTCTCAAACGCGATAGGACATTGTCACTGTTGAACATGACCCGTCATCAGTATTACTACCAGAGCAAGGGAAAGCGTCAGGGCAAGGCCCCATCAAAAACAACACAGAGAACCATGAAAGGAAAAACATATCAAGTAAACAATGATACGGTGATAGAGCATGTGAAAAAGATACAGGCCGACCCGGACACGGACTACGGGCATCGCAAGATGACCACAGCCCTGATGATCGCAGGATATCATATCAACCATAAGAAACTCTACAGGCTGATGAAAGATGCACAACTGCTCAAGGAGCGCGCCAAGCGCACGGGGCGGACCTTTGTAAAATACCGCACCGTCATGCCCGATGGGCCATTGGAGGTACTGGAGATGGACATCAAGCAGGTGTGGGTCACGCAGCATCACGGGTACGCCTACATTCTGACGGTCATCGACACCTTTACCCGTCATGTGCTGCATTGGCAGATGGGACTCACCATGCGCAGACAGCAGGTCCGCAGGGCATGGGAGCAGGTCATTGCCGACCACCTTCAGCCGGCCGACATGCTCAACAGAAAGATGCACATAGAGATACGGAGCGATAACGGTCCCCAGTTCCGGGCCTCAGTGATACGCGAGTTCTTTGCAGAGAACCATCTGCATCATGTGTTCACTCACCCGTACACTCCGCAGGAGAACGGTCATGTGGAAAGCTTCCATGCCATCCTTTCCAATGCCCTAGGAAAAAGACCCTATCACGATCTGGACCACTTGGAAACAAGGCTCACGGTATTCTATGAGAAATACAACAACGTGAGACTGCACGGATCCATCGCACATCTTCCCCCACGCATATTTTGGGAACTATGGGAAAGCGGAAAAATAGAACGCACGGTGCTGAATAACAGAAAGGTCAGGTTCAAACTAACCTTCCCTTACCAACAGCTATCGGGGAATGAGAGCCTGAAGGGAAGTTCTTGCTTGGATATGGATGGGCTGGATGCCCATCCATATTCACCAAAAAAAGAAGTGGCCGGGCCCGGAACACTTCAACAACCATCGGTTCAAAGATCACCTTCGGTCGTTCTTGCGAATGCAAATCTACCCACTCAATTGACTACTTTTAAAACCTGAAACTAAATTGTCCGATTTTTAGGGGGCTAGACCAATTGCCCTTGCTCGTTTTTCAGCTTTTCTAGACACGAAAGCAAGCACAGCGATTGCAATAATTATAGATGCAAACATGGCAATAAGCTTATATCGTAAAGTCTCCATCAGAATTGAAAGTAGATGAA
>Ga0209702_10005427_pt1 | contig 17341 bp, 18 predicted proteins | sample FRY01_FD_187210 | JGI IMG/M metagenome (GOLD analysis project Ga0209702, IMG submission 187210) | Freshwater microbial communities from Lake Fryxell liftoff mats and glacier meltwater in Antarctica - FRY-01 (SPAdes) (version 2) | ecosystem: Environmental > Aquatic > Freshwater > Ice > Glacier...
AAACCCACCTTAAGCAAGACCAGATAGATGGCGCTTGAGAGCGCCTCGCTCAAGTCATCGGGTAGGTTGCTTGATTGCGTAAGTAATTACGCAACTAGATGGATGGTGATCGGCGATTGCTGCGCAAGTAGCAATCGGACAGGATCGGCGCTTATAGGGCGACTCTTCTCTTATTGAACCTTGATGAGCGCAGTAAATTAGGTTATTCTAAATCTAGGCGCACCTTCGATTCTCGCGAGCTCATCTTCGGTAAGCCCAGAATAGTTTGCACCCCTTGGATCACTTGGGGTGAAGATTGATGATAGGGATAATTGGGATGACACAACCGACGGATGGAAACCAAGAGCAACGAAAGACAGCTCCTGATGGGCAGAAAGTCGGGGCGACTACACCCAATCAACCAACGATTAAAGAGCAACGCGAGAATAAAAAGACGCAAAAGATTGAAGTGGTGAAACGCCGGCAAGCCAAGGTCAAACGTAGCCGGTCGGTCCGCCTTGTTGGTGGTTGGGTCGCAGTTGCCGTCGTGATATCTCTGATCGTCTTCAACGCCACGAGTGGTAAAGGAAAAACAGCCCTAACGAGTGAGGATGTTCAAACGTTCACGGGGATTACAGCTAGCCACGAAGGCGGAACGATTAACTACCCACAAACTCCGCCCGCCGGCGGTGCTCACGCGCAGGCCTGGTTGAACTGCGGCATATACGCCAGTCCGGTTCCCAACGAGAATGCCGTACATTCCCTCGAACATGGCGCTGTCTGGGTTACCTACGACTCGACCGCCATCACCGGAGAACAACTCACAACGCTGCGCAAGGCCATCCCAAAAACGCATGCCATCCTCTCTCCGTACCAGGGGCTGCCCGCTCCGATTGTGGCCTCCGCATGGGGAGTGCAGTTGAAGTTGAGTCAGGTATCCGACCCTCGGTTGGGTGCATTCATCGCAAAGTACCGGGGGTCAAATTCGGCACCCGAGCCAGGTGCTCCCTGCACTGGCGGAATTGACGGTCCCGACAAGATTTCTTAAGAACCAATACACAGCGATAGAACTGCTTGTGGCATCACAAGCAGTGTCCAACAAACCCGTCGCGGTTCAATGCAATTCGATCTCTCGTTATTTCATATAAATTATTGGGCACAAAAGAATGGTTTGTCATTCACCACTCAAATTGCGGAATGGAATTCTTCACCGACGAAGTGATGAATGGGTTACTATCAAAGAGCTTAGAAACTGCCGCACTCGGTGAAAATGGCTTCTACGACATTGGGAAAGGTCCTGGATCTGAAGAGGGGGCTTACATTGATTGGCTCACAGTGGCTGATCGAAATAAAGCAGTTATTGACGATGTTGCTCGAATTCGTCGACATGCATTGGTTCCAAAGAACATTCCAATTTACGGATATGTGTATGACGTAAAGACAGGAAATCTCATCGAAGTACCAGAGGCTACAAAAATCGGAGCAATCTAAGTACAGGTCGATTAGCAAATATGAATGATGGTGAATTCATATTTGCTAATCGCAACGTCTTGAGATGAAGTTGGTTAGCGATGAGTGTTGGCGATCGCCATCTCGAGTGTGTCGGTATTCCGGCATATAGGGCGAGGCTTCTTTAAAATTTTGCCTCTTCCGATTTATTAAGGTCATTAGTATTGTTTGGGTATGAATTTGGTCGAAAAATTAGGCTTGACCCCAATAATCAATGGAGTAGGCCCTGTTACTCGCGTGGGTGGCCTGAATCTAAGTGAAAATATTCTTCAACAAGTTCACGAGGCATCGGTCTCAAGTTTTAGAATGGAAGAATTACACTTGGCAGCTTCTGAATATATCTCTCGTACTTTGGGCGTTCCTGGGGCGCTAGTTACATCGGGGGCTGCTTCAGCTTTGACTATCGCCACTGCAGTTTCCCTGACTGGGGTTGATATAAAAAAAATAGCAGCTCTTCCTCATGTTAATTGGAGTAAAAAGAGCGTCATTATCCAAAAAATTCATACTGATCAATATGACCACGCCGTTACTGCAGCGGGAGCCATGCTCCGAATTGTCGGTGATGATTTAGGATGTAATGAAAACGAAATTGAAGCGGCGATAGACCCTTCCGTTGCAGCAATTCTCTGGCGACCAAAAGGTTTATCTGATCAGATTGATGTGAGTCGAATCGGTGCGTTAGCTGCCAAACATGGTCTTCCTTTTATCATTGACGCTGCGGTTACTGTCCCACCGATAGATCGACTTGTACATTACTTCGCATGTGGCGCCTCGTTTGTGGCGGCAAGCGGTGGGAAAGGATTTCGAGGACCACACACTGGTGGACTTCTTTTTTGCTCAAAGCAGAACGTGATTAATGCGCTGTTACATCATTTAGATATTGATGAGAGAGATAAAACGTGGGTAGCGTTAAGGGAAGAAAGCCAAGTAGCCCTAGAACTGCCAGAAAATGGAATTGCGCGTGCGATGAAAGTAGGAAGAGAACAAATATTTGCAATGGTCGCCGCTATTGATGAATATTTGCTCAACCCAAGATACGAAATCGGAGATATTGAATTAGGTTTTTGCGAAGAAACGCTAAAGCGCCGATCAAAGATCTTGGTAACAAGATTTCGTAATGACTTTTTAAATGTGGATACTCTCAAAATTTTTATAGGCGAGCCAGCCTTGGTCGATGATTTCTATTTACAATTATATCGCGGTACTCCGAGAATTATTCTTGGTCAGGAGCTCAGTGAAGAAGGTTGGTTAACGATTAACCCAATGGCACTTCAGTCAGGCGAAGGAATTCAAATAGCAGCTAGGATTTTAGAGATTACTGAAATTCTAGAGATAGATAAGGATAAAAAATGATTCAGCGCAAAGGGAAAATAGAAACAGTTTCAGGTCTAATTTGGGACTGCTGTACTGATGGAGAAATCTTCATGCCCAAGGATAGAGAATTTGTCTTACTACTTCGGCGCCTTGCAATTCATCCATCGCTTCATTAATTTCACTCATTGGCCTACATTTACTAATTAATTTCTCTACCGGTAACTTGCCCTCCTGCCATAACTTAACAAACTCTGGAATATCTTTACGTGGGTCACCAGAACCAAGGTAGGAACCTTTGAGTGTTTTAACATCAGTTACTAATGAAACCGCAGAAATACTAAGTTGTTCGGTAGGTGCTGGCAGTCCGACCGTTACAGTAGTGCCGCCTCTAGCCGTTCCATCGTATGCCTGCTTTAGCGCTTCTGATTTTCCAACAGCTTCGATAGCGAATTGAACACCAGTTTTTAAATATTCTCGGATATCTTCACTTGGGTCAATCGCAAAATGTGCACCGAGTTCTAACGCTAACTTACGTTTAGATACAACTGAGTCAACTGCAATAATCAGACCGGCGCTAGAAATCACCGCTCCAAGTAGTGCGCCAATTCCGACTCCACCCAGCCCCCAGATTCCAACGGAGGCCCCTGAAGTAACTTGTGCGCCATGTCGTACCGCGCCTATACCGGTGAGCAGAGCGCAACCAAAAATTGCTGCAATATCTTTTGGAAGATCAGTTGGAATTTTTACCAACGATCGCTCATCCATAATGGCGTACTGGCTATAGCAAGAAACTCCGTTGTAATGGCTTATTTTTTCGCCTTTATAAGAGATACGAGTTCCTCCGCGAATCAATTCGCCTTTGATATTTGCAGCCGAACCTACAGAGCAAAATGCCGGTATTCCATGCAGGCACTCATCGCACTCTCTGCAGCTTGGCATAAATATCAAGGAGACATGGTCTCCTTCACGCAGGTTTCGTACGTCAGAGCCAAGAGCTTCGACAATTCCAGTTGCTTCGTGCCCGCCAATTAATGGAAGCGGACGAGGCCTTGAGCCATTTAGTACCGAGAGATCGGAGTGACAAACGCCGGCAGCCGTAATGCGCACCAAAACTTCGCCTTCGCGAGGTCCATCTAAATCAACTTCAACAATTTCAAATGGCGCGCTTGATGCATATGGCATAGCCTCGCCGCTTCGGCGAAGTAACGCCGCTTGACTTTTAATACTTGCCTCCGACCTTAGTATTAGAATTTTTTCCTAATTTTCTGATGAGTATTGAGCCAAAAATCGTTGTGGCGAGCACATAGGTGATTGTGATTGCTTGCAATCTGTCGTTAAAGGCAAGCGTAGAAGTCAATCCAGCGATAACAATGGAGAACTCTCCTCGTGGAATGAGAAGTGCTGCGATGGCCATAACTGAGTCATTACTATTTCGTGCCGCCCACTTAGCAGTGAGGTATTTGGTGAAAATGCCAACGGCAGCCAAAAGTAAGGAGATAATGAGTACTGGTGGTATTTCCGCCGGATCGGTTCTTAACCCAAAGAAAAGAAAAAAGATGGCTGCAAAAAGATCGCGCAACGGGGCGAGGCGAACTCTGGCGACTATTGCAACATCACCCGTTAAGAGCAAGCCAACAAGAAAAGCTGCGACTGCTCCAGAAAAACCAATGTAGGTAGCAAGCCCTGCGGCTAGTAAGGTAGAACCGAAAACGGTTAACAGTAGAGTTGTTGAATCATCCAACATTAACCTCGTGTGTGGAATGTGACCGCCTCTTGCACTGAAAAGCAGGACAGCTCCAGTTATTACAAGTGCCACAGAAATAGTCATCAAGCCCGTGATTACACCAATGGATGAGATGACTGCGCTCAAAATTGGAAGATAAGGTGCTAGAAAAAGATCTTCCACGACCAAAATACCTATCGCCTTTTTAGTGCTTCCCATTTTTTGGAGTTGTCCATCACGAATAAATTGCGATGCAATTCCTGATGAAGAGACATATGTGATACCGCCAAGGGCCATTGCGCCCACATATCCCCACCCCAAAGCGATGGCAAGAAGCGCGCCTGGGAGGAAATTAAGTACCAAGTCAATGATCCCCAAAGATTTTCTTTCTTTTACCCCACCAATTAACTCAGCTGCCGAATACTCCAGACCCAGCAACAAAAGGAGCAGAATGGCACCCATTTGTGCCCCTAGAGTTAGAAAATTGTCGCTAAGTTTTAAAGGTACGACTCCTCCTTCTCCAAAGGCAAGGCCAGATAGTAGAAAAATCGGAACAACCGAGAATCGCAGCGCAGTCGCGAGTAGTGCGGCAAGTCCTAGAAAAATGAGGATTGCACCAATTTCAGCTAGTACCAACCCGTCTATTGAAGGGGCTACTGAGGCCACTGATTGATACATCTCTGAACTCCTCTCATGCTTCGTTTTCGCACGTGTTACTCTGGTTTGAAGGCTTTAGCAATCATAGTGGCGATGGTAACGTGGGGCGCATCCATTAAAAGTACTGGTCAAAACCAGATACAGAAGGTGTCAGCCCTTACAGGACGAGGTAATTAAATTAAATCTATTTACTAATTCGCTTGAGGGTGAGCGATCCGACGGCTAAGAGTCCGAGAATAAATGCAATCAAGATAAGTGAATCTCGCATTATCGAATCGGAACTGGACAACACCTTACGAGTTGCATCTGCGGCGTAGGACAACGGGAGAAAATTCGATACCTCATATAGCAGAGGTGGCATTTGCTCTCTAGGTACAAGTAGCCCACTTATAAGCAATTGCGGCAACAAGATTGCGGGCATAAATTGCAACGCTTGGAATTCGGTTTTAGCAAACGAGCTGACCAATAGCCCAATAGCCATGCCCACCAGAGCATCAATTACTGCTATCCAAATAAGAAGTAATTGAGATCTCGCAATACTTAGGTTAAGAACTTGGGTGGCATAGGTAGAGACAATCACGCCTTGAGAAAGCGCTAAGAGTCCAAATGAAATTGCATACCCGAAAATGAATTCAAGTTTTGTCAGCGGACTAATGAGCAGTCTTTCCAGAGTGCCACTGGTGCGCTCACGGAGTGTTGCCACTGAAGTAATCAGGAACATGATGAGCATGGGGAAAATACCTAGTAACGAACCTGAAACTCTTTGAAAAACCGGTCCATTATCGCTATATATCCATTTAAGAATTGTCATGAGCAGGCAGGGTGCCACAACAACGAGGGCCAGAGTTCTGTGGTCATGTCGCAGCTGACGAAGAATCCGCTTGGTAATTCCGAATAACCGACGAGCGTTCATCGTTTTTCCACTAATGAAATAAATACTTCTTCCATCGATTCTTTCTTGCTCGCGAACTTGAGCTCTTGCGGAGTTCCAGTCGCCAAAATCTTTCCGTTGCGCAGAAGAATTATTTGGTGGCAATTCTCTGCCTCATCTAAAACATGGCTGGTAATCAAGATTGTCACTCCTTGCCCTGCAAGTTGGCGAATAACCTGCCATATTTCTCTGCGCAATAACGGATCAAGACCAACGGTTGGTTCATCCAGTATGAGCACCTTAGGAGTGCCAACAAGTGCCGATGCTAATGACAGTCTGGAACGTTCACCTCCGGAAAGTGAATCTGCGATTTGATGTGCTTGTTGTGTTAAATCAACTTTTTCTAGAAGTTCACCTGCACTCTGTTGCGATCTTGGGTGCAATGACAAGTAGAAATTTATGTTTTCTAGACAAGTCAAATCCTCATAAATACTTGATGCTTGAGTTGCATAGCCAATTAAATTACGCAGAGCCTTCGCTCCTTGGGCAAAGCCAAGCACTTCGATTTCGCCAGAAGTTATTTTTTGCAGTCCAACGATTGATCTAATGAGAGTTGTTTTCCCGCTGCCACTTGGTCCGAGTAAGCCACAAATTGTTCCTACAGGTATATCAATCGAAATTGAATCCAGAATTATTTTCTTTTGGCGAGTAACCATCAGCTTGTTGACTCTTATTGAAGAATCCATATTTCAACTCTAGGCTTTAAATCAGTTATTGAACAGGGTCTTGCCCAGCTAGATCCAATAGAAGGTTGACATACTTCCGATCCGCCCTTAAATGGTGCGGCTTCTCCATTAGGATTTACAGATGAGTCAAATAGCAATAGCAGTTGTAACTGGGGCAAGTTCTGGAATCGGTGCGGCAACAGCAAAAATCTTAGCTGAAAATGGTTACCGCGTAATAGCTTGCGCAAGGCGTATGGATAAGTTAAATGAACTCTCAAAATCTAATTCCAACATTCAAGCAGTGAGTTTAGATGTCACAAGCGAAGATAGCGTTAGCGCTCTAGTTGAACAGCTCAATGGTTCGCCAGTTGAAATTCTCATTAATTGTGCGGGTGGCGCATTTGATTTTGCGACTGTTCTTGAATCAGATCCCAAGATTTGGAATAAGACTTTCGACATTAATGTTACTGGCACAGTTCGCATGGTTAAAGCGTTAACCCCGCTCATGGTTGCCAATGGCAAAGGAACAATCGTTGTGATTTCATCGACTGCTGGATATGTTGCTTATGAAAACGGTGGGAGTTATGTTGCTGCCAAGTTCGGTGATGTTGCACTTGCTAGAACACTTCGTCTAGAACTAAATGGTCAGCCAATTCGCGTAATAGAAATTGCGCCCGGAATGGTTAAGACCGATGAGTTTGCAAAGATTCGCTTCAGCGGCGATGTGGATCGCGCTGCAAAGGTATACGAGGGAGTAGTGCAACCGTTAACGGCAGAAGATGTCGCGGAAGCAATTCGCTGGAGCGTGATGTTGCCGCAGCACTTCAATGTAGATTCAATGGTTATTCGCCCGCTTGCCCAAGCAACACAACACAAAGTTCACCGGATTAAGTAATTAAAACGTGCTTTGCTGATTTAGTGTGGCTTCCTCTAACTTTTTGTACACCTGCGGTTCCATTTCATCGTCGCTAACAAAACAGTTGATGCATCTGACTTCGCCATTAGCGCCTAGTTGAAAATCGTGATCGCACATAGTTCCACCTAATCATTTAGCCCTTTGAGCATCCTCTCGACAGGCAATTACTTCAAACGCCCAGCTGTGCCAGAAATATTGCGAGATCATTGGTTGGCAGCTCACACGCAAAATCGCGACAAAGGTAGATGGTCGGGCCATCGCCAATCATCGGCCGGTCATTTAAAAGATTAACTGTCGTGTCTTCATTTGGTTTACCGAACGCGATCACAGTACCGGGCGCACTTGACCGCCAAGCAGCCCTCACGAATTGCTCCCGCTGCGCACTATCGAAGCCGATGATCGCAATTTGTACCGGACCACAGAGCAACGCTTGCGCGGCGACTAAGCCCCAACCAACACCCATCGGCTGGGTGCCAACCATCTCTGCGACTATCGTGAGCACACTTTCCGCACGTTTTCGATATTCGGAATTCCCAGTTAAAGCGGAGTGAGTAATCATCGCCTTTGCAAGAGCGAACACACCAGATGGCTCCGCGTTGTCATAAATATTTTTAGGGCGTTGCACTAAAGCTGGCGCCAGCGCATCGGTGTAAAAGAATCCATTCGATTCATCTGAGAAATTCTCGCTCGCTACTGCAAGTAAATTGCTGGCCTGATCGAACCAACGCCTGCGACCGGTCACTTGGTAGAGTGCGAGAAATCCTTCTGCGACATTTGCGTAATCATCAAGGGTTCCCCAATTCGAACCCACCGCGCCGTTACGTGAAGTTCTATTAATCCGATTCTCACCATGGTGGCCCATGTGTACTTTGACTAAGAGTTCTGCGGCTGCCTCTGCGGCGGCAATCCAATCTGGTTGGCTAAAAGCCATTCCCGCTTCGGCAAGCGCCGCAATCGCTAAGCCGTTCCATGATGCCACAATTTTATCGTCAACTTGTGGCCGGGGCCGCGACTCTCTACCTATAAAAAGCAGGTTCCTAATGCGCATCCAACGAGAAAGTTCATCGGGATCCGATAAAAGTTGAAGTGTTGAGAAGCCATCTTCGAAGGTGCCAGACGGCGTGACCTTTAGCAGCGCGCATGTCCATTCTCCATCTTCGGCTCCCAACAATTCATAAATCGATTCAGGGCTCCAGCGGTAGAAAGCACCTTCCCTACCTTCGCTATCTGCATCTATCGCAGAAGCAAAGCCGCCTTCTGTGGTGCGAAGTTCGCGCAGCATGAACTCTGCACTCTCGTGAACAATTCGCTCTGCAATTGCAGATCCAGTCAATCGCCACCAATGCGTATAAACTCGAAGTAATAGCGCATTGTCGTAAAGCATTTTTTCGAAGTGGGGAACAACCCAGTCGGCGTCGACGGAGTAGCGGGCAAAGCCGCCACCTAGTTGATCGTAGATGCCACCGCGCGCCATCGCCGTGAGAGTAGTTTCTGCCATCGAAAGTGCGGCCAGATCACCTGTTCGCGCATACTCATTAAGTAGGAATTCCAGAACCATCGAAGGGGGAAATTTTGGTGCCCCGCCAAATCCGCCGCGTTCGGAATCAAAGAACGCCCCGAGAGTTTTTACTGCAGCCGACAGGTCATCTGGCGTTGCAGCTTTATCCCCGACAATTGCGCTGGATTTCGCGTTGAGCGATGCGACGATTTGTTGCGCAGAATTTTGAAGATCTTCGCGATTATTGCGCCATGCACCTTTTATATCCTCAAGCAGTTGTGTGAAGGAAGGCATACCATGTGAGGGTTTTGGCGGGAAATAGGTTCCAGCAAAGAAGGGTCGGCCGTCGCCGTCGAGGAAGACACTCATCGGCCAACCCCCTCGGCCGGTCAATGAGGTAGTGACCTTCATATAAACCGTGTCGATATCTGGTCGTTCTTCTCGGTCAACTTTGATGCTCACGAAGTTATCGTTTAAAAATTTGGCAACGCTTGGATCTTCAAAAGATTCATGCGCCATGACGTGACACCAGTGGCAGGCTGAATAGCCAATGGAGAGAAAAATGGGTAAGTCTCGGCGCTTTGCTTCGGCGAAGGCCTCATCGCACCATTGCCACCAATGAACAGGGTTTGCCGCGTGTTGCAGTAGGTATGGACTCGTAGAGTTGCCGAGGCGATTTGGCACTCCTCAATTCTTTCACGTTACCGAAGGAATCGCCATTCGAATTCTCACTGGAGCCAGAGCCTAGGGTCAGCGCCATTGTGTGGTTTATTTCATAACCCATACATGCCCTGTCGGGCGACCTCGGATTGACAGCCTGATCGAATTACACCACACTTGTGTTGTGTTAATAGCTGGACCACAATGACTGAGATTGCCTTAGGCGGGGCATTTACCACGCTGGAATCGGCCGCGATTAGGGGCGACTTCCCTATTCTTTCGCGCTCCGTGCGTGGCGGAAGAGCGTTGGTCTATCTCGATTCCGGGGCGACTTCGCACAAACCGCGTCAGGTCCTTGACGCCGAGCGAGGGTTTTACGAAGAACACAATTCCGCGGTTCACCGCGGTGCTCACCAGTTGGCCGAGGAGGCCACCGACGCTTTTGAATCCGCACGCGCAACGATTGCCGGTTTCATCGGCGCACAGGCCAAGGAAGTGGTCTTTACCAAGAACGCCACTGAAGCCCTAAACCTCGTGGCCTATGCCTTCAGTAATTCAGCTGCGGTCGGGGCCATGGATGGAGTTGACGAGGATGTTGCGGCGCGCTTCGCACTCGATAAGGGAGACGAGATACTCATTACCGAGATGGAGCATCACGCCAATCTCGTTCCGTGGCAGGAGCTCGCACGGCGTAGCGGCGCCACTCTGCGCTGGATCGGTGTTACGGGCGATGGCCGCCTTGACCTAGGCGACCTGGAATCAAAGATCACTCGGCGCACCAAAGTGGTGGCCTTTACTCATGTCTCTAACGTTCTTGGCACCATCAATCCCGTTGCCGCCATTGTGAATCGGGCCAAGGCGGTCGGCGCGCTGACCGTGCTGGATGCCTGTCAATCAACGCCCCACATGGCCATTGACGTGGCCGATCTTGGCGTCGACTTTCTGGCTTTTAGCGGCCACAAGATGTTTGGCCCAATGGGAATCGGGGTCCTGTGGGGGCGATATGACCTTCTGAAAGCTATGCCGCCATTTCTCACCGGTGGCTCGATGATCCAGACTGTTCGTATGGAGGGCACGACTTTTACTGCTCCGCCGCAGCGCTTTGAGGCAGGTGTCCCGGTGGCGGCTCAGGCCGTGGGTTTGGCCGCAGCCTGCGACTACCTAACCAGTCTGGGTATGGAGCGAGTAACGGCCCATGAGCACTCCCTCACCGAGGCCCTGCTCGCCGGTCTGGCAAAACGTCCTTGGGTTCGGGTCATCGGGCCGGCCGACGGGCACGACCGTTCCGGCGCAGTCTCCTTCGTAGTCGACGGTGTCCACCCCCATGACATCGGCCAGATATTAGATGATGCTGGGGTAGCCGTCCGAACCGGCCATCATTGCGCGGCGCCGTTGCACCAGCGGATGAATGTGACGGCGACAACTCGAGCCAGCTTCGCGGCGTACAACACGCTGACTGAGATCGATGCGCTGCTAACGGCGCTCGACCGCGTACCCGCGCTCTTTGGCCTGCCACTTGAGGGAGCCAGATCGTGACCTATGTGATTGCCGAGCCATGTATAGATGTCAAAGATAAGTCTTGTATCGAGGAATGTCCGGTCGACTGCATCTATGAGGGTGATCGGATGCTCTACATCCAACCCGACGAGTGCATCGACTGCGGAGCCTGCGTACCCGTCTGTCCGGTCGAAGCCATCTACTACGAAGATGACGTGCCGGATCAGTGGGGCGAGTACTCCAAGGCCAACATCGAGTTCTTCGGTGAGATTGGCTCACCGGGCGGGGCGGCCAAGTTCGGTCAAGTATCCAGAGACCACCCGCTGGTAGCTGCCCTACCAAAGCAGGAGCATTGACCAAGCAGGAGCACTGACTAACAGATTTACCAACAGATTTACTAACAGAGTAACAGCAAAGAAAAGGGAGATGAAGATGAGTGCACCAACAAGCACGACCAGCCTGATTTCAGATGAGGTCCGTGAGCTCGCCAACCAAGAATACCAGTATGGATTTGTCACAGATATTGAGACGGAAGTTGCCCCTAGGGGGCTAAATGAGGGGATTATCAGGCTGATCTCGGCCAAGAAGAAGGAGCCCCAATGGCTCCTCGAATGGCGGCTCAAGGCGTATCAGCATTGGCTCACGCTCACGCCTCCCACTTGGCAGCACGTCACCTATGGGCCAATTGACTATCAAGACATTATCTATTACGCCGATCCTCGGCCGAAAAAGCAAATATCGAGCATGGATGAGGTCGATCCAGAGTTGCGGGAGATGTTTAACAAACTCGGAATCTCACTTGGCGAACAAGAGCGTCTGAGTGGCGTGGCCGTGGATGCGATTGTCGATTCGGTCTCGGTGGGCACCACCTTTAAAGATAAGTTGGCCAAGATCGGTGTCATCTTCTGCTCCTTCTCCGAGGCGGTCCATAGCCATCCAGAGTTAGTGCGTAAATACCTCGGCTCGGTGGTGCCGTACAAGGACAACTTCTTTGCCACCCTGAACTCAGCGGTCTTCACCGACGGTTCATTCTGTTATATCCCCAAGGGTGTGCGCTGCCCAATGGAGTTGTCCACTTACTTCCGCATCAATGCCGCGGATACCGGTCAGTTCGAGCGCACCCTGATCATCGCCGAAGAGGGTGCGTACGTCAGCTACCTCGAAGGTTGCACCGCGCCGATGCGCGACAAGAACCAACTTCACGCCGCCGTAGTCGAGCTGGTCGCTCTCGATGACGCTCAGATTAAATACTCGACGGTGCAGAACTGGTATCCAGGGGATGCCGATGGCAAAGGTGGCATCTACAATTTCGTCACCAAGCGGGGTATGGCCTCCGGCCGCAACTCGAAAATTTCGTGGACTCAGGTCGAGACCGGTTCGGCGATCACCTGGAAGTATCCCGGCGTGATTCTCAAGGGCGATAACTCGGTCGGAGAATTTTATTCGGTGGCGTTGACCGCCAGACGCCAGCAGGCCGATACCGGCAGCAAGATGGTACATATCGGTAAGAACACCAAGAGCACCATCATCTCAAAGGGTATTTCAGCCGGTCACGGCCAGATGACATATAGAGGGCTAGTGGATATGCGCAAATCTGCTGTGGGAGCTAGAAACTTTACTCAGTGCGATTCGTTACTGATCGGCAAAGATTGCGCGTCAAACACCTTTCCGTATATCGAGGTTAAGAACCAGACCGGACAGATCGAACACGAGGCCTCTACCTCCAAAATCGGTGAGGAACAACTGCTCTACTGCCGCCAGCGCGGCATTCCAGAGGAAGAGGCGGTCTCGATGATCGTGAACGGATTCTGCCGCGAGGTATTTAAAATGCTACCGATGGAATTCGCCGTCGAAGCCCAAAAATTGTTGACCGTTAGCCTGGAAGGAAGTGTTGGATAATGCTGAAAATCAATGAACTACGCGCCACTATCGATAATAAGGAGATTTTGCGGGGAGTCAATCTTGAACTCAAAGCTGGTGAGATACACGCCATCATGGGGCCGAACGGCTCGGGCAAGAGCACTCTCGCCAGTGTGCTAATCGGCCGCGACGGCTACGAGCTCTCCGGCAGCGTGGAGTACGAGGGTCAAGATCTGCTCGCACTCTCGCCTGAGGAGCGCGCAGCTGCTGGTATTTTTCTGGCTTTCCAGCATCCGGTCGAAATTCCGGGCGTCGGCAATATGTACTTTATGCGAACGGCCTTGAATTCCCTGCGTCGCGGGCGTGGGCAGGAAGAGCTGGATGCAGTGGACTTTCTCTCCTTTGCCCAGGAGCGCATGAAGCTCGTTGAGATGGACCCGACCTTTATGAACCGCTCGGTCAACGAAGGTTTCTCCGGTGGCGAGAAGAAGCGAAATGAGATTTGGCAGATGGCAATTCTGGAGCCCAAACTCGCAATCCTCGATGAGACCGACTCCGGTTTGGATATCGATGCGTTGCGGATTGTAGCGAGCGGCGTAAATGCTCTGCGTAATGAGGGTCGAGCAATGCTGGTAATCACGCACCACCAGCGACTCTTGGATTACATCGTTCCCGACTATGTCCATGTCATGGCAGCAGGCCAAATCGTACATTCTGGTGATAAGAGCTTAGCCCTCGAGCTCGAAGCGAACGGGTATGTGGGTCTAACGCCAAGTTTGGCGCAGGTCGGTGTGGCGCCATGACTCCGGTGAAGGCTATCGGGGGAGTACTCGCAGATCTCACGCCGAGGCGCGGCGGCGACAATCTTAGTTGGCTCGCCGAGGCGCGGTTTAACGCTCTCGAATGGGTCGGCCAGCATGGTTTTCCCTCCCGCAAAGATGAGGACTGGAAATATACAAGGCTAGACCCGATTCTGACCGTACCATTCGAGGCTGCCATCACTGGGTCGGGCTTACGGGTCAGCGCAGAACTCATCAACGCAGCATCGGTTGATCTCGGCGGCATCCGCTTGGTCTTTGTCAATGGGCATTTTGCCGCACAATTCTCGCGATTGACCGAACTGCCGGCTGGCGCGCTCGTCACAACTTTGGCCTCAGTTCTGGCTACAACTCCAGAGCGCCTCGAACCGTTCTTTTCGCATACGCCGGGCGGGCGCCACGCCTTCGCCGCTTTCAACGACGCCTTCGCTGAGGATGGAGCCTTTATTCACCTCGCATCTGGTGTGACCGTGGATGAACCGATCCAGCTTGTGTTTTTCTCTGATGCCGAGGGTGGTCCATTGATGTCGAGTCCACGCTCAGTCATTATTGCCGATGCAGGCAGCCACGCAACAATTATTGAGAGCTACGCCGGTATCAACAACGATATCTACTTCACCAACGCCGTTACGGAGGTTGTGCTGGCCGAGAATGCACAGATCGATCATTACAAGGTACAAAACGAGCCGGTCACAGCCTTCCATTTGGCTCTGTTGAAGGTGAGGCAAGGAGGCAACAGCCGGTTCTCCTCGCGCTCGGTCATGCTCGGCTCCAGTATGGCCCGCCATGAAGTGCGGGTACTTCTGGCGGGCGCCGATGCCGAGGTCAGCCTCGATGGTATTTACTTGCCGCAGGGCGAGCAATCACATGACAATACGATCTTTATCGATCATGTCGCGACCAATTGCACCAGCCACCAGCTCTACCGGGGTGTGCTCGATGGTCGCGGGCACGGAGTCTTCAACGGACATATCATGGTTCGTCATGGCGCAGATGGATCTGATGCGCACCAGCAGAATAAGAATCTCATTCTCTCCGACCACGCCGAGATCGATACTCGACCAAGGTTGGAAATTTATACCGACGATGTAAAGTGCACGCACGGTGCCGCGGTCGGGCAGTTAGACGATGAGGCCTTGCTCTATCTACGCACGCGCGGAATACCTATGGCCCAAGCCCGCGGTCTACTCGTATATGCCTTCGTACAGGAGATGGTGGATCGAATCGAGTTGGTGCCCCTCAGAGTGCAGCTAGAGAAGCTTGTCGCCGACCGGTTCGCCAAGAGCGAGCGTTCGGTTGAGCCATGAGCGGGGTAGCCCAGAGTCAGTTCTCGGGCGGGCCACTTGGCGCAGTTGTAAGTGATGAGATCACCAACCTCTATCAGGAAGTGATCATCGAACATGCGCGCAGTCCACGCAATTTCCGTACCATAGATGGTGCGACCCGAACGATCGAGGCGGTCAATCCGCTATGTGGTGACGAGCTCACGCTCTACCTACAATTTGTCGACGGTATCGTCGATGACATTTCCTTTAAGGGCAACGGCTGCGCTATCTCTCAGGCCTCCGCTTCGTTGATGACTATGGCGGTGAAGGGTCTACCACAAGAGGCGGCCTTGGCCCTGTTCGCCCGCGTCCACACCATGCTCACCACCGAATCCGATGGCGCCGCCCCGGCCGCCGATGTCGGCAAGCTCGCAGCGCTTTCAGGCGTTTGGGCATATCCGACGCGGGTAAAATGCGCCACCTTGGCTTGGCAGGCGTTGCGCAGCGCCCTCGAAGAGGCCGGCCACCGAGACGGAACGGAGTAAATAACCATGAACTCAGGCCAATATCAGACAATTGAACTTAGTCAGAACTGTCAGGCGACGGTGATCCCGGGCGGGCAACCGATGCTGCTACAGCAAGGCGAAAAAGTGCTCGTGACTCAGACCTTGGGTGGGAGCGCCACCGTCCAAACCGAGATGGGATACCTCGTTCGACTCAACGCTGAGGACTCCGCCGCGCTTGGACTTACCGACCTTGCCGCCGAAGCAACGCTCACGGATGGAGGGCCGTTCGAACTGGATCAAGTGATCGAGCAGCTCAAGACCGTCTTCGATCCGGAAATCCCCATCAATGTCGTGGATCTGGGGCTTATCTACAGCTGCGAAGCAGAACCGCTCGCCGATGGCACCTACCGGCTTGAGATCAAGATGTCAATGACCGCTCCGGGTTGCGGCATGGGCGACGTGCTCAAAGAAGATGCCCGCGCTGCGGCCCAAAGCGTTCACGGCGTCAGCGAGGTCGATGTCGAGCTTGTCTGGGATCCAATCTGGGGCAGGGAACGGATGTCGGAGGCGGCGCTACTCCAACTCGGAATGTACTAATCGGGGAACCGGCCTCGGCAATTACGAGAGCGCCACCTGCCCCGCTACCTTCTTAGCCTATTCGGCTAATGAGGATGTTATAAGAAGCCAGAAATATCTAAACTCCTAGTTGCCCTTACTTCGCGTAAGAGTGGCTAGGAGTTCTTTTTGCCTTCCAATATTTCTCGTGACCCTACGGGCTATTATGGACTCAGGTAGAGCATGTAGAAATGGTAGCGTAGAGCATGTAGAAATGGTAGCGTAGAGCATGTAGAAATGGTAGCGTAGAGCATGTAGAAATGGTAGCGTAGAGCGTGTTTGGAGCGTAAATGGATTACAGGAAGCGTGTAATAGATGGCCTTCTAGACTCCTATCTGGAAGAGGTTGGCGCCATTCTTCTAGACGGGCCAAAAAATATTGGGAAGACCGTCACCGCTAAAGAAAGAGCGAAAACGACCTTCGAGCTCGACGATCCTGCTGTTCACCAAATAGTAAGCGCCGATCCGACATTAGCGCTTTCGCAGCCAGCACCCGTTCTGTTTGATGAGTGGCAACGATTGCCTTCAATTTGGGACGCCGTGAAAAGAGAAGTGAGCAGAAGAAACACTACAAATGGTCCCTTCATTCTTACCGGGTCAGCATATGCACCGGATGTCACTACACATTCAGGGGCTGGTAGATTTTTAGAAATCAGGATGCGACCCATGACCCTACCCGAGCGAGGTGTCTGTTCTCCAGTATTCAGCATTGGTGCGCTTATGAGCGGGGGGCAAGCAATCCCACTCACTAATTCCCTTTTGAAACTCAAAGACTACGTAGATGAAATAACTGCGTCTGGTTTTCCTGGAATCAGGAAACTATCACTTAACGCTAGGCAGGCAATGTTGGAATCATACATAACAACTATTATCAATAAAGATATGAAAGAAGCTGGGCACAATGTTCGAAAGCCTGAACGGTTGCGAGC
>Ga0209702_10005431_pt1 | contig 17333 bp, 14 predicted proteins | sample FRY01_FD_187210 | JGI IMG/M metagenome (GOLD analysis project Ga0209702, IMG submission 187210) | Freshwater microbial communities from Lake Fryxell liftoff mats and glacier meltwater in Antarctica - FRY-01 (SPAdes) (version 2) | ecosystem: Environmental > Aquatic > Freshwater > Ice > Glacier...
TCATTTTCGCCGCGCTTGCCAGTCCGCCTTTGCGCGACATCTCGGCTAGGGTCATTATTTTCATGGGGCGTTTGTAGCCCGGCCCATCTAACTGGCAAGCACTACTGACTGGCCGCTTCCTTCCGCTCCTTGGCCCGCTTCTTCGCATCGCGCAGGGCCGCCATCAACTCGGTAAACTCAGGGTCCTTATCATTCTGGTAGAATGTGCGGTACTGCTGCACGTCGGGGCGGCTCTCCAGGTAGCGTGTTATGACCTGCTGCTGGGCCACGTCTGGGTCTACGGAGACGAGCTTGGCACCAGTGGTCAAGTCCAAGGCCCGTGCCACCCCAGGGCGCGTGCCGTCAATGGCCGTGCCGATCTGACGAACGGCGCTGATTCCTAGCGGATCTAGCGCGCCGGTCCCGCTAATCATGTTGATTGCGCGGCCTACCTCGCCGGCGCTCCCGACGATGGGCAACTTGTCGTAGCTGCCAAAGGCCGTCCCGAAGTATGGGTCTTTCCCAGTGGCGAACGCCCCCAGGGTTTTCAGCACGGGCTGCGTGCTGCCCAGTAGCCCCTGTGACACATCGCGCCCGGCCTCGCGCATGTCGGCGCTGAGGTTGGGGATGCTGTCTAGCGCCTCCATGGGCAGGCCAAAGCCAGTCAGGTATAGAGCGTTGCCGCTGTCGTCATTGCCTACCGCCAGACGGCTCCTGCCCTGCATCCACGGCAGGGTCGGCGGCTGGTCGCCAGATGGGTCGTAGAACAACGGGGCGGCGGCGATGCCGGCAGCCGGCGTGTTACTTATCCACTTCGCCTGCTGTGGGATCGCCTTGACGACGAACTGGCCGAAGGGGATCACGTCGCGCAGTGCCCGGTTCTCAGGCGATGAAATGTTGTAATCGAACATGGCCGACTTGGTAAGCGCGGCGGCTTCAGGTGGCGTCTTCCCACCCTGCACAAGATTCTTAAACGTCTGCAGGCGGCCACGCTGCTCCAGCGCCTGGAACATCACGCCAGGGGCACGGTAGATGTCCAGCCACTTTTGCATGTCTGGGTCACGCGCCATCTTGCTGACCAACTCCTCAGTCGAGACGAACCCGTCCATCACGCCGCCCTGCACGGCGTCGGCAAGATCGTCGCGCTTCGCTGTGCGCAACGCTGCGGTAACGCCGTCCGTATTCTTGGCGGTCTTGAATGCGTTTTCAATGGCGGCAAGGTCCATGGTCATGTCGTCGGCCTTGCCGAACAACGACGTGCCGTACGCCTCGTCCCACGCCTTCCCTAACTCACGCACGATCTTGGCTGGATTTAGGTGCTCAAGCGCCTGCCCCTGCACACCCGGCGTGGCCAGAGACTGGAAGCCCATGCCGAGCTTGTTACGCACCAGCGATCCGAACTTGGGGAGGACGACGCCATAGACCATCGCCCCCTTTACCGGACGCGACAACTTGGCCAGGACGCTCGTAATCGGGCCACGCGGTGGCATGCCGTTCAGCATCTGCGTCAGCATGCGCCGATCATCCGGCGTCAGGTTTGGCGTGGTCTTGATGGCCTCGTGCGCCTGCTCTAGCATACCCTGGTCGAGTGACCCCGTACCGCCCGTCTGCTTACGGGCCAAGCCAGCGCGGCTCAGTAGGCGTCCCTGCTCGGATGCGCGATCCATCATCATGCGCCCTGCGTCGAGGTCTAGCCCCACGTCGCCCTTGTTGAGAAAGTCGGCCACGTCCTGCGGTGTTTTTAGGACTGTTTCCTTGACGGCCTTCGACGTTCCTGGGATATTCCCGAACTCGTCTGGCGGAATAAGCCACTCCCGCTTGAGGTAGTCATCTCGCCCGGTCGGGTTGCTGTACACCCCCTTGGAGAACCCCTCGTCCCACTGACCGCGCCCGAGGTCCACCATGTCGGTGGCCACCTGCCGGAGCTTGGCCGAGTCCTTGCCGTGCGTCCTGGCCAGCTGGTCAACGCGCTGCATCAGGTCGCCGGTCATGGCCGAGGCTGTCTGTCCAGCGCCTGGCTTGAGACTGCCGATGTCCACGCCGTGGAACGCCTGCCCCAGCAGCACGCGCTCGTCAATCTGCAGCCCGGCCATGACCTGCGATGCCTTGCCCGTCCACAACTTTGATGCCGCCGCGCCCTCTGCTGTAAATTGCGATAGGTCGCCACGGACCGGGGCCGATAGGTCATCGGCTCCAGCAGCTCGGCGGGTCCAGTCCTTAGCGTCTTGATAGGACTGGCTCACGCTGGAGCGCTGCGCGCCGGTCACCGAAGGCGACTGCGTAAGGGAGTCGATCTTGCCGGCTGCCCCGGTCAGGGCACGGTCGGCACCGCGCATGGCCAGCGACAGCGGGTCAACGGGCTTGGCGAACGTCGCCAGCTCGGCCCCCTCCGTGAACGGTATGCCTGCGCGGATGGCGTGACGACCGGCACCGGAAGCCGCGTTAGCTGCGCCAAAACTGAGGTAGGACAGGGGGTTGGTGACGGTGTCGCCAACGATGTCGATGGCGGTACGCGCCCACGCCGGCATGCCCTGCGCGCCGGTCAACTCGGACGCGCTGGTATAGTCGGCACTGCTGGTGACGGGCGGGATCCAGTCGCCTGGCAAAAAGGCGTCTGCCGCCTCGCCGCCAAAGTCAATGAGTTGCCGTAGCGATGCGCCAGGGCGTCCCGCCATGACGTTGCGCACGGCCTGCCCGGGTCGATCCAGCCAGCGCAGCACATTGGGCAGCACGCCTTCCGGCGCGTAGGGGTCCATGGATTAGCCGCCGCCGTAGCGGTACATGCGTCTACGCATCTCGTCGGCGGCGTACTGGTTCCCTAGCTCCGGCGACATGCCAAGCGAGAATGGGCCGCTTGCAGGCATGCTGAACTGGCGAGTCCCGCGCCCTGGGACCTGCCCGGCCATATTCAGCGCGGCGAAGTCGTCGTCCATGCGCGGCGAAGGCGACGGGAATGGGCCGTTGCGGACGCCTAGGACCTGCGCGTCCTTGATCACTTCTGGCGGCGGTCCCGTCAAGCGCATTCCGTCAGGGACGCCACGTACGCGGTCCATGCCGCCACGCATAGCCATGTCGGCTGATGGGCTGCGGAAGTTCGCCCTATACACATCGTCACCGGCCCCGGCCGACATGGCGTCCGTGGGCGGCTCCGCGCTGGCCGGCTTGGCCGCGGGCGGGGCGGTATCGCCGCTTGTCGGGCGGGTCGCTGGCGTTTGGCTGGCTGGCACAGCGGACTGCGTGCCCATCTTGGCCGTGCCCATCTTCCCCAGCTTGTAGCCGCCGACAGCACCAGCCAGCGACAGGCCCATGGACAGCCACGGGTTCATGGCTTCAGGCAGTTGCGCCTTCTCTAGTTCGCCCTGGATCTGCTCATCCGCCATTGCGGATGCGGCCTGGCCGTTCATGCCGGCCCCCACGAGGCGTTCGATGATGGCCTGCCGGTGCGGCTCCACAACCCGAGCCGCCTCCTCTGGCGACTTGCCGGTGCGGAAGGCGTCCACGATGGCGGGGAGGGCGGCACCTACGGCGGATGCGATCCAGGGTATAGCGGCTGCGATCATTGGTATTCCTTGTTCTTTGTAGTGTTCATTCGGTCGGGTTGGTCACGCCCAGGAACTTCAATGCCTCCTGCACGGCGGCATCGCGCTGACTGGGGAGTCCCACGGCGCTTGGGATGCCGCGCCAAAAACCAGTGTTGTCGAGTGATCCGATGCGATTCGCCAGTTCCTTTTCAATGCTGCGTGCGTCGTACCCGGTTTCGTTAGCGATACGTTTCGCCGCGTCCTTGATGGTCATTTGCAGCATAGCGGCATCGCGCTGTAGGGACTCGCCACTCTGGACGCCGCCGCTGCGGCTCATGGGGGTCAGCGCCTGACGAACGGATCCTTGGGATATTTCGGCGTTGACCAAATCGGCAACGCGCGAATCGCTAGCGTTGAATGGGATTGGCGTTGCGGTTTCGGCAACGTCAATCGTGCTCTTTAGGGTGGGGTCGGCGTCAATGATGCGGCGTGCGTCAACCCGCTTGGCCGGGTCAGAGCCAGACGCATCGCCAGCCAGCCGGTCAGAGCGGGCCTGGCCCGCTGCGTCCTTCCTGTCGGCGCGGCGGAACATCTCCTGTTGCAGGATGGGCATGCCGCCCTCTGGGTCAAAGCCGGCAATAGCTGCCGCGTACGCCTCCGGTGATGCAAAGGCGTTAGGCGTTTTAGCCAACGCCGAATAGCCGGCGATTTTGGCCTGCCTACGCCCATCCTCTTCGGCGTCACGCGATTGCCGCCGGGTAATGTCTGCGCGCCCGAGGTCGTTAAAGCTCTTGGTTTCATCGAACGACCTATTGCGGAACGTGTCGCCGGCCATGTCGCGCTCGCCACGATACTTGAACTCGGCGGCTCGGAGTTGCGCCATGTCAGACTTGTCCGTCGCCCGATCCGTGCGTCCATCCTGGTACTCTGTGGCGCGCTGTGCGCGGTCGCCCTGGTACTCGGTGTTGCGCTGCTCAAGTTGCTTGAGTGCAATCTCGCGCTGCCAGTCGTTTTCCCCCCTACGATTGCCCTGTTGAATGGCAAACTGACTCCACTGGTCGCCACGGTTGGCGTTCCATTGCTCCACCTGGTCCATGGCGTCGGAGACGTAGGCCCCGTTGGGGTTGAGTGCGCTGCGGGTGAAGGTTGGCATGTGGTAGACCTAGTTGGTGTACTTGTAGATGTTCTGGTACGAGCGTGCGTTTTGCGCAGGAGACACTGGGCCGAACGGCGTATTGCCGTAAACGACCGGGGGCCGCACCGGCCTCGGCGCTGGCCTCGGCGCTGGCGCTGGTGCTGGTGCCTGCCCCGGCTGCGATCCCGGAATGGCGCCATTGGCGGGCATGCCGCCGACCAGCATGGGGCGCGTGCCGCCCTGGTTGCCGTTCATCTGCTGGCTCTGGGCACCGAACGGCGTGCGGTTGTTGGCGCGGCCACCAAACGCCAGGGATGGGGCGTTGTTGCCCCCCACTGCCGATGTCCGCCCGCCCGTGAATTGCGTCTGCGCTGCGTAGTTAGCCGCTTGTGCATAGCCCGGCTGAGCCTGGCCGAACTGCGCCAGCCGACCCTGCGCCAGTGACCGCGCTGCGTTCTGCTGCGCGTCGTAGTTGGTCAGTGCCGCCCGGCTGTCCATGTCGCCCTGGAATGCGATGTTGCTTTGCTGGCGCTGCGCCTGTCCGGCACGAAGCGCATTGGTTGGGTCGATGCCGCGTGCAGCTGCGATGTTGCGCAACTCGTCGGCATTGGCGGCTTCAGCTGCTGCAGATTGGTCGGCGTTGCGGTTGACGATCTGCTGCTTCACGCCGTCCGTGTATGGGCCAGATGCCATGTTCCCCTGCAAGTGAGCCAGTGCGGCTGCCACCTGGGGGTCGTTCATGACCTTGTCGGAGATGCCGGCCGTCATGCCGTTCATCTGATCGCGAGCGTCCAGCACGTCCGTGTTCTCTGCGTGGTTGCCCCTGTCCGCTCGACTCTGAGCGGCGTTGTACTCTGCGCGTGCCCGAGCTACGCCAGCGCCCGCAAAGGCCGATGGCGGGCTAGACATCGTGCCGCCTAGCCCACGGCTCGCCTGCCTGCGCTCTTCGGCCATGGCTGCGTCTAGCCGGCCTCGCGCCCCCTGCGCGGCCTCCCGGTCCGGGGCTGCTCCCTTCCATGCGTCTTTGAGCGCCTGGGAGTTGCTGGGCCTGTAGAAATCGAATGCGTTTGCCATGGGGGGATCCTAGTGGGTTGTTGATAATGGGCAATCAGCAGCGTCCGCGCAGGTCATGCCGTCCACGTACAGCACAGCTCGTCCAGGTCGGCGTAGTGGAGCCCGACTGATGTTGCTGTTCGCTCGGCGGATGACGCGCTTGCCCCGTTGAGGCACGTGACGTATGTCGTGCCCGCCCCAGCCGTTTCGGCGGTCAAGACGCGGGATAGGAAGCCGGATGTTATGCCGGGGGCGTCAAATGTGGCGACGTATATCCCGCTCCAAAACGAAGCTGGGGACGACGCGGATATGTCTGCGAGGTTTGACCCGTAGACATAAACACGCACGTTTGGGCGGTTAAAGCCGCTCGTGTTGGTGATAGTCACGACCAGTTCCGCCGTGTCTAACCCGCTCAGCGGCTGCGCCGAGACGATAGATGTATAGGGGCTTATTGGGGACGAAGACCTGCCGAGGGTGGAGCCAGACGCTATCCCAGCCCCCGCAAACGTTATGCTATAGGTATAACTCGCGCCGTGGTCGTCACGGACTGTGATGCCCGTGAGGTTGAAGTCGGACGGATCAGCCGTGTCCCTCACCGCAAGACCGCGCCATGACGCCGACGCCCCGGCGTTTATGGTGCCGAGTGACCGAAGGAGCCCATATTCGGTATACACATCGTCGTAGTAGTGGACGCCAGACGCACGCATCACCCCGCCAAGTATTGCATTGTCGTATGTATCCGTTGCGAACCCAGATGAGCCGAGATCGGTGGCCGCGTCCCAGCAACTCTGGAGAACGCTATTGTACGTTGTTTTTGCTACCGGCGTCTTCGCCGCTATTTCCGTTATATCCGTACTCAGGTGCATGATGCCGCAGAATGCCCCAACCACGTTGTTGCCCGCCGATGCGTAGCCGCGGAATACTCCGTAACTGCCAATGAGCGGGGCTGTCGCGGCCTTGTACGGTCGCTTCCTGCAGTTCCTGAATAGGCCCTTAACCTGCATAGCTAGAACGCCGGGCTTCCGATGACAAGCATGGACTTCACGGTCCCGGTTGCCGTATCGCACACATCGACGGCGGTTACCGCTAGGGCGCGGGCGGTCGTGGTGAGTGATGCGTGCCCGATGGCAATCGTAATCAGCGGCGTAACGGCGCTGACGCTCCTGTCGAACACCTCTATTCCGGCGCTACTCGTCTTCACGTAGTCGCCATCCGCTGACGTGACGACGCCAAAGCTTCCGGCTGTTGACGAGGCTGTCAGCGCACCATCACCAAGGACGGCATCGGCGGTGAACTGTAATGTCCCGGCCTTCCTTTGAAACATGCGCCCGTCTGCGCCGGCTGCGATATCAGCGGTTACCCCCGTAGAGTTCGCCGATCTCCCGATGACGGATACGCCAATCGCGTCAATCATTTCCGCCTTGGCCACTTTATCCCACGTCAGCGTTGTCCCGCGGCGTCCCAGTAGGGTATTGGCTGATGCTGCGGCGATGGCGTTAATTGACCCCGCCGTGTTCGTGGCGTTGCCGACGACGGACAGAGCAGTACCGCCCGCCACCTCGACAAGCCCGGTCCCGTCCTTGGACAGCAGCCCGCCATTTGCGGCAATCAGCGTGACCGGCTCCCATTTACTCAGCGGGAGATTATACAGCATGGCCTGCTCGTCCGCGCTTGGCGCCGTCGACGAAACGGCAACGCCGCGAATGCCGATGACCGTTGCGGACGCAGTAACCCCGGATAGGTCGCCGCCAAGCGTGCTGGGCGGGATGCTGTCCAGCACATTCTGCGCAACCTGGTTAACGTAATCTATGGTCGCCAAGCCAGAAAGGTCTGGGACTCCACCGCTATCGCCGGTTTCTTGGTCAACCCCCACGCTCTGATCCTGCGTCTGGCCGTCGCCAGCTGCTCCCGCGCCAGCTCCACTGAGGGCCAGCCATATCTGCTCGATATCGCGCAGAACCATGGACTGGCCAAACTCGTTAAACGGAGCATTGGAGCTGATGGGCATTATTCTTCCTCGGACGGCTCGGTTGAGTCGTCGCGGAACTCGATGTCCATAAAGCGCACGCCGTCAAGCGGAGTCTCCGCGATAATCTCTGCTTGGATGACCCGCTTCCAATCCCCTGGGCACGGTATCGGGATAAACCCATCGGTGCCGCCCGTGTCCAAGTCGATGCTTATTTGATTGCTGGCGATGCTGACTCCCGATCCAAACGTGTCCGCAGCAAACGAGCTAACCGCCTCTTTGGTCGTGGCGAAGTCCGTGTAGAAATTCACTTGCGCATCGCCCATTGACGTGTCTGGGCGGATGGCCATCAGTAGCTTGGTTGGGCGCTTCTTGGCGTTCATGCCGCCACCTGGATTGTGGTCGGTCACCATGCGCTGGCGAATGCTGCCGATGTACAGGATGATGCCTGCTGTTGGCGCTGCGGCCAGAGCCGGGGTGACCGTCATGGACGTGCCGCTTGCCGCCGTAATACGCCGCTCCTCGCCGGTTGTTGGATGGTAGAGCGTCTGCCCAGTAGTCGCTGTATTGACGGCGTTGATGACGGTTGTCGTGCTGCCGGTTGTCACGGTCACCTCACCAGCACCACCGCCGTCGTTGGATGCCGCCCCCATGCGCCACGCGAACCCGTTGGCGTCACAGATCATCAGCCTTGCGCGGTCGCTGTACTTGGCGTTCATGCACCCGGCCGTTATCGGCTGGCGGAACTTCCACAGCGTCCATTCGTTGGTGTCCATGCTCCAGATGAGAGCCGCCTTACACGTTGTCTGGCCCGATAGCGGGAAAAAGAAGGCGACTTCACGGCGCAATGGCTCGTAGGCCATGAACCGCTCGGTCGTGGCAGACGCGGCGACGAGCGCGACGAGCGTGTCGTCAACGTGCCGGCTGATCTTCTTCGGCTGCATGGCGTCGATCACCCATGCGCCGTTGCGCCCCCACCCGACCAGTAGGCCGCCGTCAACCTTCAGCACACACCGCTGGTTAAACGCGCCGAATGACCCTGGGAGGTCGACGATCATAGCTGCAGCTGGGTCGGACGTGTATACCATACGGCGCATAGACCGCTGGCCAACGAGGTATAGATCCGAATAGAATGACGCGACGGCAGACGGCGTGTCGCCATCGTTCATTGTCACCCTACGCCCGTAATTCACCGCGTCCCATGACTCGGGGAACATGGCGCGGGACCAGATCAGATCGCCGGTGCTCGTTTTCCACATCCACAGGCGCTGCCGGTGCTCCGTGATGATGTCGTATCCAGTAGGCGGGACGTCGTGTGACGCCTCGCCGTCGCGTGACGCGGAGACGCCGACGATAAGGCTGGCGTCAGCGGTGTCGAATGATGTCGACGACCCGGCGTTAGAGAGAGTCGCCGCCCGGTAGTAGGTCGACGCGCCAGCCCCCGTAACCTCGATGATGATTTTGTCTACGGTGGCATCGCCGCTGGCCGTGTAGCCAACAGTAACGGTCTGGCCGGCCGTTACCGTTCCTGACGCGGCCACGGATGCGTTGCTCAGCCGGTTGCGCACGGAGTCGTAGTAGCGATACCGGAATAGGTGAACGCCAGCGGTGACCACCCCGCCACTCCCGGTTGGCGTTGCCGTGGCTGTAACGGACGGCGATGTTATGCCGGCCACCCGCTGGCCCGTCCCGTCGTCGGACACGCGCACCGTGTCAACGCCGTTGCTGAAGTAGATACGCCCATTCATGCTGGCCCACGTAGGCCAGTTGGTCGTGCTTAGCCCTGTCGTTATGGACGCCACCGCGCTGGACGATTGGGTAATGGATAGAATCGCACCGGCAGCCGTGGCACACAGGGCGTAGCCGCCAAGCTCGGAAGCGGACCGGACCACAGCGCCTGACAGGTCGACCTTTGCGCCAAACCCCAGGCGGCGGACACACAGCCCCTTCGTGTACAAAGAACAATTCTCAATCTCGCCCCACGACTGGCCAATATCCGCCTCGTCATCGCGGTATCCATTCCAGGGCATTAGGTCCGCCGCTTCCAGTCCAAGCTGTGGCCCAGTCCTACGCGCATGTCGCCGCCAACGGCAGGGATGTCCGTTGGCTGCTTGTCCTGGGACGCATCACGCCCGAGGGATTCCTTGTACGCGGCCATTGTGCTCTGAGCATCGCCTGAGATAACCTTGCCGACCTGGCGGGCAAGCTGGTAGTCAATGGCGCGCTTGAGCATTTCCAGGTGTACCGGATCCCAATCCGCAACATCCGTGTCAAACGCCAGCCGGGCAGGGCGGGCGTAGTAGGTGTACCGCAACATGGCATCGGCAGATGGATACGGCCAGCACATGAAGTTGCCATTGGCGATGGCGTAGCAGTCAGGGAATGACTGGCCGTAGACCGCCGCCGCCTCGGCGTTTAGCACGCTGGCTGGGTCAACTGGAGCCGCGCCCCAGCCCCACCGTTGGCCCGGCAGGTTCTGGTGGAAGCGCCACATGTCGTCGGGTAGGTCGTACTCGTTCTGGTAGATCAGGTATGTCGATGCGGTAATGGCCGCTCCGCCCCAGGTGTCGGCCACCTCCACGGCCGTGGCGCTTGTCCGCGTGGCTATGTCTATGATCTGGCCGGCAACGAAGACCTTGCCCGATGCCGCCCACGTTGGCCACGTTCCGCCCGATAGCGTGATGGTGGTGCCGCTGACGGTGATCGTCCCCGTGCTGTACGGAGCGCGCAGGGCTAGCATCGCCGTGCGCAGCAGGTGCGGCCATAGGCGCGCGCTGGAAACCATATCCAAAGCGTCGTTGACGGCAGCCTTCACGATGGCGTCAGCCTTAGTCCCAGTGATGTCGACGGCCATGCGCCGGGCATAGGCCCACAGCTGCGCGGCGGACATTGGGTTGACCGTGCTGCCTACCGTTAGGGCGATGTCGGCCAGCGGACCAGTGACCGAAGCTCCGGAAACGGTGATTGTAGCCGTGGACTGCGCATAGCCAGATGCCTGCGCCCGCACGGTGAATGTGCCATCGGACAGGTAGACCGGCCCCCATAGGCCGGATGCGTCCGTGGTCGTCTGCGTATAGAATACCCCGCCGAGGGTCAGGTAGACCGTTGCCCCGCTGATGGGTACGGCACTAGCCATCACGCGCCCGTCGCTCGCTGTGGCCGTAAAGCTCGGAGGCGTGGTCGTGTATGACCCCGTGATATTGACGATGTATTCCTGTTCGTAGGTGAACGCTGGCGCTGCGGTTCGCGTGATGACCAGGACGTACGCCCCAGACGTGGCGACGAACCCGCTTGTTGCAACGGCAACGGCGTACTCACCAGGGTTGTTGGACGCGTCTACTTCGGTTATGGTAACGCCGGTAGTCGCCTGGTTGCCAACGCCGTCCTTGGATAGCCTGATTGTAAAATCGGCCTGCACGCGCCCCGTGTTGAACGTGCCGTCCGCGTTCTGGTATATGAACGCATCGCGCAGCGTGATTCCGGTGCGATGATAGACAAGATTGCTCACCGTGACCCCTGTCGTTACATGGGTAAACCCTGCATGGGGTATCCATGCAGGGTTACGAAACCAGATATGCCTACAGCAGGCGCAGACTGGCCTGGGTGGGCGCACCGGTCGTGGAAGCGACCAGCAGCACAGCGTAGATAGCGGCGTGCGTGGTGGCGGCGTAGGTGGACGAGACGGCAACGCCTTCGCCAGCAGTCGTGCCGGTGGTGATGCCGGTGCCGATTGCAAGGGCGTTGGTCGTGATGATCGGGGTGGCTTCGCCAGAAACCTGGACGAGGAAGAAGTCACCAGAGATCAAGCCGGTGGTCCCGGTCGACCCGAGCTGTCCGGACGGAATAACGCCAGCAACGGTACACAGGGCGCCGGTGGTCGTGACGTTGACGGTCCAGGTGTCGGCGGTGCCGGCAGTTCGGACGACGACCTTGTTGGCGGCGGCGGCAATGGCGGCGTTCGCCTTGACGACACGGTACATCTTGCCTTCAAGGAGGACAAGTTTGCCAAGGTCGCCAGCATGGATGGCGTTAGCCGATGCCGTGCCGACAGTGATAGGGGCGGTGAGGGTAGCCATAAAGAGTGTTCTTTCTGCGCCTGACATACAGGACGCCAGAGGACGAACCCCCACGCCAGGCGAAGTGCCAAGCGTGGAGGCGTGTCGGTTTAGGAGTAGTTCGAAACGCGAACGAAGTAGCGCGGGTTGCAGATCAGCTGGCCGGGGAAGGTGGCGCCGACCAGCCACTGGCGACGGCCCGGGTCGCGGGTGATCTCAACTTCCAGGATGCCGGCGTCTTCGCCGCCAACGCTGAGCGGGTTGCCGTCTTCCAGGCCCTTGTACAACGGCTGCACTTTCAGCTTCATCTGCGCCGAGTTCATGCAGTAAGCAGTTTCGGCTGGCATGTTCTCGTCCCACATCCACGAGATCCCCTGATGGAAAATCTTGTCGGTCGGGTAGCCGGTGTCGGCAACGTCGACGCTCCGCTTGGTGTCCGAAACGAAGACCGTTTCGCGGGCAGCCTTGCGAGCGCCCAGGTACTCAAAGAAGGTGCGGTCCAGAATTCCCATGTTCGGGCGCTTGTTCTTGTCGCTGTTGCTGAAGCGCGAGCCACGGAAGATGGCGTAGCTCAGGAACTTCTCGATTGAGTTCGCTTCATCGCCAGCAGTGCCAGTCCAGCCGGTAAAGCTGGAGTTCACCAGCGTCGGGGTCCACGCGTCAAACTCAGCGTTGTCGACGCCGGTCAAGGCGCCCGGCTTCAGCGACAGACCCAGGTAGTTCTGGTGTGTCGGGCCGCCGCCGATGGCGATTTCCTTATCGGTATTGGCGGGGACCGAGCCGGTCAGGGTGCCGCTACCGCTACCGGTCGTGGGCGGGGTCCAGCCTTCCAGGTCGTAGTCGCTAATGGCGGTAGCCATGGCGTATGCGGAAACCACGTTCGCCGCGCTGATGGTCGAGGCGTTGCCCGGCAGGAACGTCGGCAGGCCGTAGATCGGCAGCCGATTACCGGCGTAGGCGGTCGCCTGCATTTGCAGCATCTGCCACTGCAGGCCGCCAGCCGCAACGATGGTATCGCGTACCATGGCTGGAATTTCGGTCTTGCTCAGGTCGGTGATCTGCGACCCCTGGTTGCGGCGAAGCGCGCCGCGGTCAAACACCGTGCCGTTGAAGATTTCGCCGAACGAGCCAGTCCACCGCTTGAAGCGGGTCTTGGGCGCGTATTCAGCCGACACGTCAATGCCGGGGGCGCTGACGATGGGCTGGTAGCGGCCAGCTTCGATGGTGCCAGAAAGCTCGTAGGTCGAGCTGTTCAGGGTGCTGCCGTCGCTGCCGCCCTGTACGTCATACTCGACCGCGCCGGCTTTCTTCAGCTCGCCAAAGAGGGGGTTGTTCTGAGAGACGCCGTCCCACGCACCTCGGCCAACGTTGGCGAGGGTGGTAGGGGCGATTGGTTCCATGTATCCAGGCATGAGAGTGATTCCTTGTGTTTATGGTTTTGAGTGCTTGCCCAGAAGCGCCGCGAATCGCGGTGAGTCTGGGGTGATGCCGAGTCGCTTGGCGTCAGCGATGGCGAGTTGGTACGGATCGTGTGCCGGTGCGCGGGGGTCGCGGGTATTTGCTGCCGCTCCCTTAGCCAGTCTCCGTTGCTCATCAGCTAATGCCGCCTTACCTGAGAGGGTCTTGTGCTGCCCGCGCATCTGCTCTAGCTCTGAATACATCGACATCATGTGCTTAGCGTACTCGTACGGCACGCCATCGTTGAGGGCTTTGCGGAAGTCATCCTTGTACTGCTCGACCATTGGGGCCATCTGCGGATCGCTCAGATCGCGCTGGACGGATTGCGTCATGGCCTGGCGCTGTAGGACCTCCTGCACCTTTCGCTCGGCAAGCTGCTCCACCATGGGCAGGATTGTCCCCTGCGGGTCGGTGAAGAAGTCGCGCTGGAAGCTTTGCAGTGAGTCCCGGTATTCCTGGATCTGCTGGCGTTCCTCGGGTGCAATGGCAGACAGAATCGTCTGGCGCATCTGATCCTGTAGTCCAGCTGGGATCGGCTGCCCATCGGCCCCCACGGTTGGGATGCCGCGCAGCTGCTGTTCGATGGTCTTGGCCCGCTCTAGGAGTCCGCCAAACTTGCCATGCTCAGGGTGCGCTTTTGACCAGGGCTTGAGGCTCGCGGCTTGCGCCCGCTGCTCCTGCTCCTGCTTGTACTTCTGCAGCTCGGACACGCGTTGCCCGGTCTGTTCCATGCGCTGCTGCCACTCGGACACTTGCCGATTGGTGTGTGCGCGCAGGTTCTCGTATCGCTCTTGCAGCTTCGGCCCCTCTTGGGACCAGTCAGTCTGTTTCGCTTCGGATTTACTGGCTATGGGGGGTGTCAAAGACCCGGTGCCCGGTTGGGTGCTCGGTGCATCCGCATCGGATGGCGAATCGCCCTGCGTGGCCCGCTCTGCTGAAGCGTCACCGGAAACAGGGGCGGACGCCATTTCGGCGGGTGCGCTGGTCTGCTCGGTGTCGGTGTCCTGCTCGGCTGGCTGGAGGGTATCAGAATTGTCGGACATGTCAACGCTTTCGTTTAATATATCTACACCGATGATGCGGAATGCAACGCCGGTGGCGATAATGATGGGTCGTTATCGTTAGCGGGTCTTGGTCGCGTGCAGGCCGCGGCTAGACGCCTCGTCAATCGCACACTGCTGCGACTTGGCGTAATACGGCTTATCAATGCCGTGGTCGAGCTGGCTTATGCGCCGGCCCTTGCCGCCATTCTCGTTGGACCACGAGTAGATGTCGGCCTTGATCGCAGGGGCGGACACCTGCTTGCCGGCTGCGCCTCCGCAGTCTGGGCACTCGGCGTCAAATGACGACTCGGCCATGGGGCGGTACTCGTCAAAGGTGGCGTGGCAGGAACGACACTCGTAATCATACAGCGGCATGCTGATCCCTTGGTGTTATTGTGGGCTAATCATGGCGTCACCGCCGTCTGGACCGGACCCAGGCAAGCCGCCTGGCGTTGGCCCCGATTGCGTGATCGGCATCTGTTGCATCTGCGCCTGGTCGATGGCCTCGGCAATGCCCTTGGCTGCCGCCTGCAGTTCCGGTGAAAGCCGGTTGATGCTGGCGAACTCCTGCGCCAGGGCAGACACGAACTTGCCGCCACCTGGCATGTTGGCGACCGCTGGCCCGAGCTGGTTAAGCGCAACGTTCAGGCTCGTGATCTTCGCTTCGTGGTCGAGCCTGGTCATGCTGCCTGCGTCAATGGTCCGGTCGGCCTCCGTTAGCCACGCCTCCATGGCCACGAACTGCGGCGGTCCCATCTGCTCTTCTAGCCCGTCAGTCGGCATGCCCGATGCGGCGGCATCGCCCATCAGCTGCTCGCGCAGTGCCGCCTCCTGCGCTACCATGTCGGGGTTGGCCATCTCGCCCCAGGTGGCCCCGGCCTTGGGTCCGAACTTCTTGGCGATGTCCTCCCCGCTCTCCAGGTACCTGGCTGCGAACAGCGTCTTGCGGAACAACTTCTCCATCGTCTTGACCGTCGTTTCACGGAACGCGTCGATGCGGCTCTTGCTCTTGCTCTCGATAAGGTCGGCTGCGGTCGCCGTGCGGATCTGCGTTGGCGTGGTGCCGGTGTACAGCAGTTCGTACAGGCCGGTCGCCTTCTCAAACTCGCGGCCAAACAGGCCCCATGCGCGCTCAAACCCCGGCACCGGATCGCCCCAGTCGATGCGCTGGAAATACTTATTGATGTCTACGTTTTCGACATCGGAGCCGTTGACCGCTATGGTTAGGATGTCCAACTGCTCGCCGCGTAGGATCTTGAAGAGCTGATCGCTTTCGATCCCCTGGCCGTTGATCTTCACGCTGGCGAACGGGGTCCGCGACATCAGCCGGTACTTAGCGATGAACAGCGTGTAAAAGTAATTCATGGCGCGCAGATGCCCCATGCCAGGCTCCATCGGCTGGGTCGGGTAGATGCTGCCCGGTCGCTCCAGGAAGTCGAGGTACGTCCCCGGCCACTCGTCGATGAGGAAGAATGGAATCTCCCAGTCGGATTCGTGCAGTATCTTGCCGTCTGCAATGCAATACTTCTTCTTTGCACTAAGGGCGTTCGTGTCCCCCTCAACGGCCTCCGCCGATGGCATATAGTTTTCAACGCCAACGCCCATCCACACCTCGTGGTACTTCACAAGGTCACAGGTGTTATCGCTGCTTTGCCGCTTTTTGTCGCTGTTGGGCTTGGTGTATGATGGCAAGCGGGCGATAACATCGGCACTGTCGGGGTACCGCTTCGCAAGCTCCCACCGTGGCTTGATGCGGATGCGCCCTTGAAAGTTTTGCTCCTGAACCGTGCGGGCGTCGGGGTCAACCACAAGGTGGTGAACCGTGTCGCTGACGTGCTGCACAACGCCCTTGCGCTGGTTGTACCCACACCAGATGGGGGCGCGGCCATAGGTCAGCCCGTGGTCAATGGCCCGGCGCATTTCAACGGCTAGGTCGCCGTGGCGTGCGGAATAGTCCGCGTAACGCTCTTCGACCTTGTGCCGCTCCTGCGCCCAATACGGCGACCAGTCGGCGCTGTTCACTTCGGCGTCGGGGTTCTGCGGGTACAGGTACGGGCCGATGATCTGTTTGAACTCGGACACCTTGTTCACCCGAGCGCGGAAGCTTAGGTCCGCGTCGAACTCCTGGTAGATAAAGGCGTAGTCGTCTGATGTCGTGTACTTGTCGATCTCATCGCCAAGTGATAGCCACTTCTGCGCATCAGATGCCGCTGAGTCGATTAGCCGTTGGATTGTTTTGCCAGCCGGGGTCGCGTCGTTCATGCTGTCCTCTTTTCAACGGCGTACTTTGTGTCAGCGTTCTGTTCCTTCTCCATCTCGCCCGTGAGGTGCTTCCAGGCCACTGGGTCCATGCCGTCCTTGGCTCGCTCCGTGCCGGCGATCAATTCGTTGCGTTGCCGAGTAATCTGCAGCGCCTTCCACCCGGTCGCGGCAGCTGCAACAACGCCGAGGATGCCAAGCGCTGGGCCAAGTGGCGAGCCGCCGACGATGGCCGTGGCGATCTGCCCGACCTCTGGCGCGTCGATCTGCGTCTTGCTGCGCTCGACCTCGTCAGTCGACCGGAGCGAGACATGCCGCACGGGGTGCGCCGTGAATTGGCCCATGGGGGTGTCGACGATCAGCGGTCCGGTCTGTGTCTCCAGACGCTCGACGGTCCGCGTCTGCCGGTCGCTGGACGTACCGCATCCGGATAGAATCACACACAGCGCAATGGCCATCCGGAGCGTGATCACTGGTGCACGCCCGGCACTTGGCCGGATTTAACGATGGCCCACAGCAGGCTCCCGAGAACCAGCGGAACGGCCCAAAATACCGATGCGTCGCTGACCTTGGTCCAGAGGTCGGCGGGCCTCGCGGCGAGTTGCGCCTTCAGTTCAGCGAGCGCCAGCATGATCTGCGCAAGGTCCTTCCGGATCTCTGCGAATGTAACCTGCCCGGCATTGAGTGCGGCGTCATGCTCGCGCAGGCGCTCTTGATGCTCGCCCTGCGTCTCCTCAATGCGCAAGATCCGCGAATCGTGCTCACGGTGCGCCTCGCCGCTGGGGCGTTGGCGTGATTCGTGCCGATCAAGCGCCTTGCGGATCAGATCCGTGTCGATGTCCCTTTGCTGGGGGCTGGGATTAC
>Ga0209702_10005433_pt1 | contig 17332 bp, 11 predicted proteins | sample FRY01_FD_187210 | JGI IMG/M metagenome (GOLD analysis project Ga0209702, IMG submission 187210) | Freshwater microbial communities from Lake Fryxell liftoff mats and glacier meltwater in Antarctica - FRY-01 (SPAdes) (version 2) | ecosystem: Environmental > Aquatic > Freshwater > Ice > Glacier...
GCTAAAATTTTCTCTCCCACATCGCCACTCTTCTCGGGATGAAATTGCGTTCCGTAGAAATTATCGTTTTCCAATGCTGATGAATATTCCAACTCATAATCAGTGGTTGCAATAGTTTCAGCGCAAATTGGAGCATAAAAACTATGTACCAAATACATATATTCGTTTTCGGCGATTCCTTTGAATAAATCTGATTTTAGATTGTATATGTTATTCCAACCCATTTGTGGTACTTTCACTTTATTGGTAAACTTAATTACATTTACATCAAAAATCCCCAAACCTTTGGTATCACCTTCTTCCGAATAGTTACACATCAATTGCATTCCCAAACAAATTCCAAAAACGGGCTGTTTTAAAGTTGGAATCAACGTATCTAAACCACTTTCTTTGAGCATTTTCATTGCATAGCTGGCTTCACCTACACCTGGGAAAATAACTTTATCGGCTGATTTTATTTCCTCAGGATTGTTACTCAAAACGGCTTTGTATCCCAATCTTTCGATGGCAAACATAATACTTTGAATATTTCCTGCTCCGTAATTTATGATTACAATCCCCCCAGTTTCCGAGGGGGGAGTTGAAATTGATTCGTTTATATTTTGATTCATATTTATTCTTTATAGTTCCCCCTTCGGGGGTTAAGGGGCTAAAGCATCCCTTTCGTACTTGGCAAGATCATTTTCTCTGTGTCGCGTTTTACGGCAACTTTTATCGCTTTGGCGAAAGCTTTGAAAATTGCTTCAATTTTGTGGTGTTCATTATCGCCTTCCGCTTTGATGTTGATGTTGGCTTTGGCTCCATCGGAAAAGGATTTAAAAAAGTGAAAAAACATTTCAGTTGGCATTTTGCCCACCATTTCGCGTTTGAATTCCGTTTCCCAAACCAACCAGTTTCTTCCTCCAAAATCAATGGCTACTTGCGACAAACAATCGTCCATCGGCAAACAGAAACCGTATCTTTCTATTCCTAATTTATTCCCTAAGGCTTTGGCAAAAACTTCTCCTAGAGCAATCGCAGTATCTTCGATGGTGTGATGTTCGTCGACTTCGAGGTCGCCTTTTACCAGAATTTCCAAGTCCATTTGTCCGTGACGCGCGATTTGATCCAACATGTGGTCAAAAAAAGCAATTCCAGTTTCGATTTTACTTTTTCCTGTTCCATCAAGATTTAAATTGATATAAATATCGGTTTCATTTGTTTTTCTAGAAATAGTTGCGGAACGTTCTTCTAATTTCAAGAATTCATATATTGTTTTCCATTCGGTTGATTGCAATGCAATAACAGCGTCTAATTCGTGTCGTTTAGTCGAAATTTCATCGCTTCCCAACTCATCGTCCGTGCTCATAAAAATAGCTTTTGAACCCAAGTTTTTAGCCAATTCCACATCGGTTATTCTGTCTCCAATGACGAATGAATTTTCCAAATCGTATTCAGGATTGTTGATGTATTTCGTTAACATTGCTGTTCCCGGTTTGCGAGTTGGCACATTTTCGTGTGGAAATGTTTTGTCAATACAAACTTCACTGAAAACAACTCCTTCACTCTCGAAAGCTTTCATCACCAAATGATGAACTGGCCAAAAGTTGGCTTCTGGATGCGAATCCGTTCCCAAACCGTCTTGATTGGTCACCATTACCAATTCAAAATCCAATTCGGCAGCAATTTTTCCTAAATATTGAAAAGCTTTTGGATAGAATTCCAATTTTTCAAAACTATCCAATTGATAATCGTTTGGTTCTAAAACCATTGTTCCGTCTCGGTCTATAAAAAGTATTTTTTTCATTGTTTTAAAGCTTTTAGCTGTTGGCTATTGGCTTTTAGCTAATTGCTAAAAGAGCCTCTATTAGTTTTTTATTTTCTTGTCCTATTCCAATAGTCAAACGCAACGTATTTTCACACAATGGCTGTGTAGTCCTGTTCCGAATTACAATTCCTTTGGCAATTAATTCGGCGTATCTTTTATTGGCATCATCCACTTTAATCAAAATAAAATTCGCTTCAGTTGGATATATTTTTTTGACAAATTTTATATTAACCAATACTTTAAGTAATTCCTCTCTTTGCTCAATAATAGAAGCTATTTCCCATTTAATCTTTTCTGGAACGCTCAATCTTTCTAAAGCTCTTATTTGCGTCAATTCATTAACATTATACGGAGGTTTAATTTTGTTTAAAACTGAAATTATTGCAGCCGAAGCATAACAAATTCCCAATCGAATTCCAGCCAAACCATACGCTTTTGAAAGGGTTTGGGTAATAATCAAATTTGGATATTCGTCTAATTCGTTCATCCAGCTTTGCTTTTTGGAGAAGTCAATATAGGCTTCATCGATTACTACCAAACCTTTGAAATTCTGCAACAAATAGACCACACTTTTATCCGAAAATGAATTTGCTGTCGGGTTATTTGGTGAACATAAAAAGATGATTTTGGTGTTTTTGTCAATAGCTTCCAATATTTGCTCCACTTGTGGTTGAAAATCTTCCGAAAGCAACACTTCCCTATTTTCAACGGCATTGATATTAGCCAAAACGCCATACATTCCGTAGGTTGGCGGCAAAGTGATTACATTGTCCACTTTTGGTTCACAAAAAGCCCTAAGGATTAAATCTAGTACTTCGTCGCTACCGTTTCCGAGTAAAATTTGACTGGTTTTTACGTTTTTTTGTTTGGCCAAAACCTTTTTCACATTGCTTTGTTGTGGGTCTGGGTAGCGATTCACGCCATTTTCGAATGGGTTTTCATTGGCATCCAAGAAAATCATCTCGGCTGTGTCAAAATCCTCAAATTCATCGCGTGCCGAAGAATAAGGCTTCATCGACTTAACGTTTTCTCGGACTAAATTATTTATATTAAATTCCATCTTTATTTTTTAAAAGAGTAAAGGAAATAGAAAATAGACTTACGACGTTCTAATTCCTATCCTTTTTCTTAATTCTGTTTTCTTAATTCTGTTTAGTTAACTCTGTTTTCTTTGTTCTATATTCGATTTTCTAGTTTCTATTTATCTCAGCTAATCTCAAAGTAACTGCATTTTTGTGTGCTTGCAATCCTTCGGCTTCAGCCATAATTTCTATTGCTTTGCCAATTTTTTGAATTCCTTTCTCAGATATTTTTTGAAAAGTCATCGCTTTGGTAAAACTATCTAAATTTACACCACTATAATTCTTGGCATATCCGTTAGTTGGCAAGGTATGATTGGTTCCCGAAGCATAATCCCCTGCACTTTCGGGCGTATAATTTCCAATAAAAACCGAACCTGCATTTCCTATATTTTGAACATAAAAATCTTCGTCTTTGGTGCAAATAATAAAGTGTTCTGGACCATATTCGTCGATTAATTCTAAAGCAATTGCGTCATTTTCGACAAAAATCAACTTGGAATTGGCAATTGCTTTTTCGGCGATTGCCTTTCTTGGAAGAACCTCCAATTGCGTTTGAACTTCTTTTTCTACTTCTTCAATTAATTCTTTTGAAGTGGAGACCAAAATTACCTGACTATCGGTTCCGTGTTCAGCTTGCGACAATAAATCTGAAGCTACGAAAGCAGGAACAGCAGTGTCATCGGCCACAATCAGCAATTCTGAAGGCCCAGCAGGCATATCAATTGCAACGCCAAATTGCGTTGCTAATTGTTTGGCTACAGTCACGAATTGGTTTCCTGGTCCGAAAATCTTGTACACTTTTGGAATTGCTTTCGTTCCAAAAGTCATGGCTGCAATAGCTTGGATTCCGCCTACTTTCAAGATTTTTGTTACACCGCATAAATTGGCAGCGTACAAAATGGCGGGATTAATATTTCCTTTTTTGTCTGGAGGTGAACACAAAACAATTTCGTTGCAACCCGCAATATTTGCTGGAACGGCAAGCATCAAAACTGTTGAAAACAGAGGTGCTGTTCCTCCTGGAATGTATAAACCAATTTTTTGGATGGGTCTTTTTTCTTGCCAGCAATTTACCCCTTCGGTAGTTTCTACAACTACTTTAGCTGTTTTTTGAGCCAAATGAAATTTTTCTATATTCGATTTTGCCAATTGAATAGCACTTTTTAATTCTTCGGGAATAGCTGCAATGGCTTGGTCTATTTCGCATATAGAAACTTCAATGTTTTCAAATTTGACTCCGTCAAACAGTGAAGTATATTTTGAAACGGCAATATCACCTTTCTTTTGAACTTCTTTGAAAATTTCCTTCACGGTAACTTCAATATCGTCAATGGTTTTTGTCGGTCTTTTTAAAATAGCAGACCAAGTTTCGGGTTTTGGATTGAATATTTTGTTCATTTTTATTATTTTTTAGCACGTTGTCTCTCGACTGCGCTCGAGATGACAAACTAGTACTATATCAAAATTTATAAAACCATTTTCTCGATTGGGCAAACCAGAATTCCTTCGGCTCCGGCTTCTTTTAATTGGTCGATAACGTCCCAAAAACTGTCTTTATCAATTACCGAGTGAACGCTGCTCCAGCCTTCTTCTGCTAATGGCATTACGGTAAGACTTTTTAAAACGGGTAGAATTTTACCAATGGCTTCAATTTTGTCGTTGGGTACATTCATCAAGATGTATTTTGATTTTCTGGCTCTTAAAACCGATTCGATTCGGAATTGAAGAGTATCGATCAGTGCTTGAACTTCCGGTGTAACTTTTGGCGAAACAGCCAAAACTGCTTCACTATTAAAAATCACTTCTACTTCCTTTAAATTATTTTTGAATAAAGTGCTTCCGCTGGACACGATGTCGACAATAGCATCGGCAAGACCAATATTTGGCGCGATTTCAACCGATCCGGAGATTTGGTGAATATCGACTTTCATTCCAAAAGAACCAAAATAATCGATAACCGTGTTAGGATAAGAAGTCGCGATGCGCAATCCTTCCAAGTCTTTGATGGAGTTGTATTCGAATGTTTTGGGAACGGCAACAGAGACTTTGCATTTAGAAAAGCCTAATTTTTGAACCACTTTGATGTTTTTCCCTTTTTCGACCAAAAGATTATCACCGACTATGGCTGCATCTACAACGCCGTCTATCAAATATTGTGGAATATCGGAGTTTCTTAAGAACAAAACTTCCAAAGGGAAATTTGTTGCTTCAGCTTTGAGTTGGTCATTTCCGTTGTTTATGGAAATTCCGCAGTCTTTTAGAATTTGGATGCTGTCTTCGTTTAAGCGTCCTGATTTTTGAATAGCAATTTTTAGAGTACTCATTTTTTGTTTTTTTTCTCACTCTCTTCGCTTCTCCAAAAGAAGAGGATTGACGAGAAGTGAAATTATTATTTTTTGAACTTACATTTTCATTAAATCTTCTTTTTACTCACTTATTTTGTAGCTATCTGCCTTTTTTGGAGGAGTTGGGGAGTAAATAAAAAACCCGTTTGATGTACTCAAACGGGTTTCTAAATATGATTTTACATACATATCATTAACACATCGCTTGAGAGCAATAATGAGAATGATGGTGATGTAATTGAATTGATAACATAATTTTTAATTTGATAATCCTTTTATACGTTTGCAAATATAAGGAAAATTTTATTTGAAATGGAATTTTTAATTTAACGAATCTAAAATAAATTGTTAAAAAAAATAATTTTAAAATCAAACATCTGCAACTAATCGAAATATTATACCAGTTACAGATGTCTAATAACGTACTATTTTTGAATTAGCTTAAAACTGGTTCTAATGAAGGTCCTGCGGCAACTAAACGTTTTCCTTCTTCATTACCTGTATATTGCTCAAAATATTTGATATAACGTGCAGATAAATCTTTAGCTTTCGTATCCCATTCGGCTTTGTCAGCATACGTATCTCTTGGATCTAAAATTCCTTCACTTACATTTGGTAAAGCAGTAGGAAAAGTTAAATTCAAGAACGGAATAGTTTTAGTTTCTGCTTTATTGATATCATCATTAATGATGGCATCAATGATTGCTCTTGTGTTTTTCAAAGAAATTCTTTTTCCGGTACCGTTCCATCCTGTGTTTACAAGATAGGCTTTGGCATTGTGCTCTTTCATTTTACCTATCAATGTTTTTGAATACATTGTTGGGTGTAATGTCAAGAAGGCTTCACCAAAAGCTGGAGAGAAAGAAGGTTCTGGAGCGGTAATTCCTCTTTCGGTACCTGCTAATTTAGAAGTATATCCACAAAGGAAGTGGTAAGCTGCTTGATCATCAGTCAAGATGGAAACTGGAGGCAACACACCAAAAGCATCGGCAGAAAGATAGATTATTTTGCTGGCGTGTCCTGCTTTAGATGGTAAAACAATTTTGCTTATATGATAAATTGGGTAAGAAACTCTAGAGTTTTCAGTGATGGAATGGTCATAATAATTGATTTCACCGTATTCATCAACAATAACATTTTCTAATAATGCGTCTCTTTTGATAGCTCTCCAAATGTCTGGTTCATTGTTTTGGCTTAAGTCGATCACTTTTGCATAACATCCACCTTCGTAGTTGAAAACACCATTGTCATCCCATCCGTGTTCATCATCACCAATTAAATATCTTTTTGGATCTGCAGATAAGGTGGTTTTTCCTGTTCCTGAAAGACCAAAGAATACGGCAACATCGCCTTCTGAACCTACATTAGCAGAACAATGCATAGAAGCCATTCCTTTTAAAGGTAAATAGTAGTTCATCATAGCGAACATCCCTTTTTTCATTTCTCCACCGTACCAAGTACCACCGATAATTTGAACTTTTTCAGTAAGATTAAACATTACAAAATTTTCAGAATTCAAACCTTGCTCTTTCCAGTTTGGATTAGTTGCTTTAGAAGCGTTCATTACTACGAAATCTGGTTCTCCAAAGTTATCCAATTCATAAATGGAGGGTCTGATAAACATATTCGTAACAAAGTGCGCTTGCCATGCTACTTCCATTACGAAACGTACTTTGAGTCTTGTGTCAACGTTTGTTCCACAAAATGCATCAACAACATATAATTTAGGAGAGGTAGAAAGTTGTTCTAACGTTAATGCTTTTAAATCGTCCCAAATTTCTTTAGTAGTAGGATAGTTGGGAGTACTAATTCCTGATTCTTTGTCCCAACAAATGGTATTTTTAGTCACATCATCTTTTACTATGTATCTATCTTTTGGAGATCGACCTGTAAAAATTCCCGTTTTAACAGCCACGGCTCCAGTATCAGTATGTGCTCCTTTTTCAAAACCTTTCCTTTTATGAGATAATTCGTTCTGATATAATTCTTCATAAGTAGGGTTATAAGCCACTTCATGATAACCTGTAATTCCTAAATCGTGTAATTCCTGAATGATTCTAATGTTTCTCATTTTATTTATTTTTAAAATTATTTTGTTTATTTCAAATTAACTATCCCGAGGTAAATCCTCGAGAAATTATTATAATTCATTTTTAAAAATTCCTCTTTTAAAAAGTATGATAATTGTCATAGAAAACAGGAATAGTTCACAGTCATTTTCAAATTTCGCAGGGAATACAACCCTTTTTACGCTTAAAATTTAAATCTAACCCCTATTCTGTTTTTAATATAGTCCCATAAAATTGGACTATATTCATAGTATATCTGCATTATACCAAAGCCAATTGAACTAAATCTCAAATATAAATACTTTAAGAATTACCTTAAAAAATCAAAATTTGTTTTTACTATCCATTTTTGAGCATCAGTTACCATTGTTGCACAATGTGTGTTATATTGTTCAGTTTGAGTTCGCTTTTTTTTTATATTATTGTTGGTTTGTTAGCGATGTTTTTAAAAACAATAAACCGAAAAAGATTTTTTTTCAACCTGTGCTTTTTAGACCACTTGATAATGAATTCATTAATCCAAATAACTTGATTAATATCTGGTCTTTTTCCCTGCTACTTTCATCTTTTATACCTCTCCACTGTTTCAGATATTTGATATGTAATTGGTGTAGGATTTTCAGTTTATCATTACGCCATTTCAGATTATCATATTGTCCGCTTCTTCTTAGAACAGCTGAGTCGTCAAAAAGTTCTTCTATCATTTGAAAACCATTTTGGTAATCCGTAAGGATTTTATTCATAAACAGTTCTCTTTCCTCTACATCTTCATCTAATACGGCATATAATTTCATAATCTCTACATTAGAAAGTATGAGGTTAGTTTCGGTTTGAATCATTAAAAACTTTAAGAAATTCCAATTTTTTACCGATTCCTTTAAATTATAGAATTCTTCTGGTTTTTCTGTTTTTAATGCTTTCAGCGCTTCACCAAGGCCATACCATCCAGTTATTGTTATTCTGGAAAGATTCCAACTAAAAACCCATGGTATTGCCCTCAAATCATTCAATGTTCTTGTGCCGGTTCTTCTTGCTGGCCTTGAACCTATTTTGCTTTTCTCTAAGACATCGATACAAGTTGCTTTACTGAAAAAGTTTATAAATCCAGGAGTTTCAATCAAATTTTTGTAGTGTTCTTGTGATTTATTCGACAAAAACTCCAAAGTATCTAAAGGATATATTGTTTCTTGAGCAGTTGCTAAATTTTTAATTTTTTGTTTGGCAACACCCGAAGAAAGGGCAGTAAGGTTGTATGTAGCTGTAAGTGGATTTCCAAATAATTGTGCTACAGATTCTCCTTGCACAGTAATTTTTATAGTTCCACTAACTGTATTTTCTGGCATACTTTCTAAAAAACGATGGTATTTTCCTCCTCCTCTGCTTATAGTACCTCCGGTTCCATGGAAAAAGTAAATTTCTATATTATTTTGTTTTCCTACGGCTGTAAGTTCTTTTTCGGCTTTATATAAATTCCATTTACTAGAAATAGTTCCTCCGTCTTTGTTGCTATCGCTATAACCTAACATTACTTCTTGCTTATGAGCTAATTTTACAGCTCTTTCTTTTGTAATAGGGTATTGCAAAAAAAGTTGTAAAATCCCAGGGCCATTATGCAGGTCTTCTATGGTTTCTAATAACGGTACAACTCTTATATTGGTATTTAACAACTGTGTTTCTCTCATTAGTAGATAAACCACAAGTAAATCACTAAGATTTCTGGTCATACTAATGATGAATGAGCCTATCCCGTCTGAACCATATTGATTGATATGCTGACGAACTACTCTGAAACAATCCAAGACATTATCTGCTTCTGCACCATAAGAAACGGTAACATCCGTGATTAATGAATTGCTATCTAATATTTTATTTAAAAAGTTTACACGCTTATCTTCGTCCCAGTTTTCAAAATCATACTCTTTTTCTCCAATGGTTTTCAAAATCTGAGAAATTGCTTTGTCATGAAAAGCACTATTTTGTCTGATATCTAATTTTGCCAAATGAAATCCGAAACATTTTACTGTTCTTTCAACTGGGAAAAGCAAATATTCTGCAAGGCCTTTTAAACCATTTTGTATTAAAATTTCCCTTAAGAATTTTAAATCTTCTTCTAAAATAGCACTCGATTTATAACAGGAGTTTGAATCAGCAAATTTTTCAGAAATAGTGTTTTCTAATTGTACTAATAGTAAACTCACATATTGTCTCCAAGGTTCGTATGGATTTCTATTAACTGCTTTTATCCCCAATTTTCCTAATGCTTTAGATTTTTTTTCAATAGCTTCTGATAGTAAGAAGGGAACAGGGTTAGAAATTGACGAAACCGAAAGTTTGATTATTAAATGCAATAACTGATCTTTAATGAGAGAAAGGGCTGTCTTTCGGTGAAGCCATAAAGTTTCTTGTGTAACCGCTGGTGTTACAAATGGATGTCCGTCTCTATCGCCACCAACCCAACTTCCAAAATTTATTTTTGGAAAAAAATCAGGATTTTTTATTTTATTTTTATTGAATCCGAATTCTATCCAAGAGGATATTAATTGCTGATCGCTTTGCTCTAAAACAGTAGGGAAAACTTTACTGAGATAATATATTGCATTGGCTCTTTCGTCTATGATGTCTGGTTTTTCTAAGTAAATTTCTCCAGTTCTCCACCATCTTTCTAATAGATTAATAATTTTTTCTACAATAACATTTTGTTCAAGTTTGCTAAAAGAAGTGTTTTCTCTTTGTACCAAAAGTAAATACAATTCGCGGTGAATTTCAATAATGGTAACTCTTTTTGCTTCTGTAGGATGCGCTGTAAGCACAGGAATTATTGTAGTTTCGGAAATAGCTTTCAGCATATCATCTTCACTTACAGAATCGTCTTTCCAAATTTTAAATGCTTCAGCCCAAGAACCTCTGGTTGAGGTAATGTTTTCTTGGTTTTCTATTTTTCTTCGATATTTTGTAGCTGCATTTTCTTCTACCAAAGTCATCAATTGGAAATAAATACTAAGAGATTGTAATATTTTTTCACTAGAAATATCATTTTCTTCCAATGAAACCTCTTGAGAAGTATTATTTATTAGTAGAACAATTTCTTGTTCGTTAATTCGAGATAACATCTCTGTATAACAATTAATTATAAATATTCTATCATCAGAAATTTTCTGATATGGCGTTTCTTTATTTTTCATATTTCAGATATTATATAAATGAATTTAAGCCTTTATGCATTAAGTTTATTAGTTTTAAATAGTTTTCTTCAAATTTATTAAAACCATAGTTTTTACTTTACCCATATCTGTTAATGCTCCTTTTTCGTATCCTTGCTCTTTTATAATATACTTCGGCTCCGTATAATTTTTCAGTAATAAGAATTGTAAGCCACATTATTGCATCCAGTTATTCCTAAACCGTGTAATTCCTGAATGATTTTAATGTTTTTCATCTTGATTTTTATTTAAATAATTCTTATCGGTAATTATACTTCAAAATTAGGGAATTCAATATTAAAAAACCTGATAAATATCATATAATAAAAAAATCTACGCAAACGTTTTCTTTGTTTATAGGGGTTCGCAAGAATCGAATATGATAAATATCATATTCAATAAATAATAAATCACTAATTTTGACAATGAAAATATATTTGAATTTTATTATGTTAATTAGTACAAAATTTTATTCTGACATTATAAAATCTAGGTAAAATTACACAAAATGATTGAAGAAAGAAGGGCTCAGACTGTATTAAATTTGCTTACCGAAATTGGTGAGATGATGATTATTAGTGGGGCTCATACTGCAAGGATTGTTCGTAATATTGAAAGAATTGCCCAAGGTTTAGGTTATCATTGCGAGTTGGTTTTGACTTACACCGGAATTGTAATTTCCGTTTACAAACAAAATAAATTTAAAGCGCACACTCTTGCCAAGACCATACAGACTAAAGGATTGAACTTTGAAACTGTTTCAGAAATTAGCGTTTTATCTTGGGATGTTTTAGAAAACAAAATTTCAATTCCAGAAATAAAAGCAATTTTAAAACAAATTAAAGCAAAGAAAGTTTACACCAATCTACAATTATATGCCCTGGCCCCGCTTGCTAGTGTGGCTCTTTGTATGTTGTTTGATGGCGATTTGTTTCAATCCATTATTGTTTACTTTTCTACTTTGCTCGGATTTTACACCAGACGAACATTGATGTTGAGACATCATAATCACATGTTTGCTTTTTTTATTGGCGCGACCATTTCTACTTTTTTTATCTATTTAACAGGCATTGTTTTTAATATTCAGGTAAAGGAAGCTTTGGTTGTATCCGTATTGTATCTCATTCCAGGTGCTGTAATGATTAATTCATTTATCGATTATTTAGAAGGTTATTTTGAATCAGGAACCGCCCGTTTTATTTATAGTTTAATGATTATTTTGATGATTGCTTTCGGTTTTTTCACTTCAGCGATGATTTTTGATGTTTTAATTATGAAAGAGTTGAATCTTTTTGATTTATCGCATTTGCAAACAAATGTAAGAGTTGCATTCGAACCAGAAGGATTATGGATTGAAACTTCAAAACTAATTTTTGGAGGAATAACTTCTTTGGGATTTGCGCTGATGTTTAACACTCCAAAAAGAGCATTGTGGACGGTTTTTTTATTGGGATCCGTTGGTTATTTGATAAAATATCTGTTGTTTCAGGAATTAGATGTTAATCTTATTTTAGCTATTTTTGTTGCTTCTTCTTTTGTGGGAATTTCAGGAATGTATTTTGCACACAGAACACATACTCCTCCTATTATATTTATGATTCCGGCGGTAATTAACATGATTCCTGGCTTGATTAGTTATGAATTTATGATGGGAATGATTGATTTGATAAGTGGTAAAGAAGGTCAGAAACCTCCTGTTGAAGAAATTATTCAAACTTTTTCTTATGGAATTTCTACAGTTTTTATTCTTTTTGCACTCGCTTTCGGAGTTGCATTTCCAATTATTGTTTTCAAATCCTATACCGTGAAAGGAAAAGATTTGAATGTATCAATTAAAAAATTGTTCAAAAGAAATGCCTAAAATGTTTATTTATCAATTTTTTTCACATAATTAATTAACTATTAAATTTAAAACTATGTTCGATTGGTTTAACACATTGTTCTCTCCGAATGATACTCCGGATATTACACAGTCTTTAATTGTATTATTTTTAGCTATTAGCGTCGGGTTTTTTGTAGGAAGAATCAAAATTGGCAGCGTCTCCTTGGGCGTATCTGCTGTAATGTTTGTAGGTCTTTTTTTAGGTCATTTAGGTTTTAGTATGGATGCCGAATTAATTCAATTCGTACGAGAATTTGGTTTGATTCTTTTTGTTTATGGTATCGGTATCCAAGTTGGTCCCACTTTCTTTTCTTCTTTCAAAAAGGAAGGATTAATTTTTAATGCTTTAGGAGTTGGAACTGTATTTTTGGGTGGAATTATCACTTATTTAATCCATTTATTGGTCAATGTAAAAATTGAAAACGCCGTTGGATTAATGTCGGGCTCGGTTACAAACACACCCGGATTAGGAGCTGCAAAAACTACTCTTATCGAAATTCAAAAACAATTGAATCTTCCTTCAGACCACTTTTCTGATCCCGCCATTGCTTATGCAATCACTTATCCCATTGGAGTTTTTGGGATCATTCTAATTATTATTTTAGCGAAAAACTTTTTAAGAATTGATTTATCAAAAGAAGCTGTTTTACTAAATGAAAAAAATAAAGACTCTGAAAACAAAATTGTTCGTCAGAAATGTAGGGTAAATAAAACTGAAGTTATTGGAAAAACAATCAAACAGGTATTCAAAGAATTCCATATCGAGAATGTAATTATTTCAAGACAAAAACAAAGCGGAACAAAGGTGGTTTATTCGCCTTCGTTAGACTCGATTATAAATGAGAAAGACGTTTTGATGGTCGTATCCAAACAAAAAGATATTGATAAATTCATCAGTATTGTTGGAAAAGTTTCCTCTGATTTGTTCATCGAATCCGAAGATGATATTACCACAAAAATACTCAGTGTCACCCAAAAAACGGCTACTCATAAAACATTGGGACAATTAGATTTGTACAACCAATATGATGTAAAAGTGACCCGTGTTATTCGTTCTGGACTAGAAATTTTGGCACAGCCTTCTTTGGAACTTTATTATGGAGATACCTTAATGGTGGTTGGTGATAGACATGCTATTGAAGAAGCTGAAAAAATTATTGGAAATTCGAAAAAAATATTATTGGAACCTGATTTTCTTTCTCTTTTTGGTGGGTTGATTTTTGGGGTTATTATTGGTTCAATTCCCATTATGATTCCTTCTTTGCCAGTTCCCCTAAAATTAGGATTGGCAGCAGGACCCCTTTTAGCAGCACTATTCATCAGTAGATACGGTGGTGTTGGAGTAATTCACTCTTATATCAACAATGGTGCAATTCACTTTATGAAGGATTTCGGAATTTGTTTGTTCTTTGCTGCTGTGGGAATCAAAGCAGGACATGGATTTTATGATAATTTTGTTGCCAACAACGGATGGATGTGGATTTATTATGGTTGCTACATCACTTTTATCCCATTGACAATTTTAGTGTTAATCAGCCGATTTGTATTTAAACTTAATTTTTATCAAATGGTGGGAATTATGAGTGGATCTTATACTGATCCAGCTGCTTTGGCTTTTAGTACCAAATACTTGGATTCCGACATTCCCAACCAATCTTATGCCACGGTTTATCCTTTGGTCACCATCAGCAGGATTCTGGTCGCACAATTGCTTATTTTGCTTTTTGCGAGTTGATACTTATGACATAAATCTATTTCAAAAGAGAGGCTGTCTATTTAGACAGCCTCTCTTTTTTGACATTTTTCAAATCAATTAATCGGTATCTCCTGATTCTCCTTGTTTAGCTACAGCTGCATTTTTTTCTGTGTCTGATGTTTGAACGGCATTTACCCTGATTTCCGTATGGCGAATTTCTCCACCTGTTGTTCCTGTTTGTTGTGCAAAAAATACACCAACAAAAGCAACAACAACTGCAACATAAGAGACAAATTTCACTTTAGAATTATTTTTATAACTCAAAAACAAACCGATAAGAGAAATTACTCCCAAAGCATATAAAACAACAGCGAGTTTCTCTGCCATTTCTTCATGTTCGTGGATGATTTGTTTGCCAACAGAAGGCATGTCTTCAACCAATTCTTCAGCTCCTTCGCCTGTTCCTATACTAAATGCGGCAAAAAATGCTGCGACAATAAATAAAAAATAAGCGGTATTTTTTACCGAATTATTTTTTAAAAATATTCCCGTAATCAAAATTCCAAGTCCTAAAATCGTACCGATAATAGGGAAATGATTTACTACCAAGTGCAAATGTGCATCGTTCATACTATTTATTTATAATTAAAAAGTTAAAAATCCAAAATCAATTTATCTTAACAATGAAATACCAATCAATGTTCCAATTCCATAAGTCACAGCTGCTGCGGTCAATCCAAAAGCAACTTGTCTCAATCCTGAAAACAGGATACTTTTTCCCGTCAATAATGTGATGGCTGAGCCAATGCCAAAAAGTCCCACAACACTGCTCACAATACTCAATAAAATTGCATCTTTTCCATCCAAAATCATAAAAGGATACAATGGAATAATGGCTCCAATGGCAAACAGAATGAAAGAAGCAATGGCAGCTTCCCATGCAGAACCTCCTAATTCTTCTTTGTCTATTCCCAATTCCTCGGTAATGATGGCGTCGATTGCAGTTTCAGGATTTTCGAATGCTTTATTCGCTAATTTTTGGGCTTCTTCAGCATTCATTCCTTTGGCTTGGTACAGCAAGACCAATTCTTTTTTTTCTTCTTCAGGCGAAGCTTCCAGTTCTTCAGTTTCAAGATCGATTTGACGTTGGTTTAACTCTCTCGAACTTTGCACCGAAAGCCATTCGCCCAAGGCCATCGAAATTGCACCAGCCATAAGACCTGCAATTCCAGTCAATAAAATGGTATCATTGGAAACTGCCGCTCCGGCAACGCCCATAACCAAACTCATATTGGAAACCAGTCCATCATTGGAACCCAAAACCGCTGCACGCAACGCATTTCCTCCAACGGATTTGTGACGACTTTCGAATTTGGACAACAATCCTCCAGAAACATTCAGTGCAGCATTATTGTTCACTGCTTCAATAATATTGAGGTGATTGTGTTCAAAACCGTTGGGCTTCTCCCCTTTTTCGATCTTATTTTTAATGGCGTTTAATGCAAATTGTTTTTCAACATTCGATAAACTGCTGATAATAGAATTGTAACCAAAAAGTTTTCCCAATTTCAATTGGAATTTGGCTCTTAATGAAGCCGAAGGCATAACGTGATTCGGTTCTGACTCTCGAACCTTGTCCAGCATATGTTTAGCGTGCCCTTTTTCGATTGCTGCTAAACTTTGTAAAACGCGACTTAGATTTTCATCTGATTGGATGGATGCAATGCTTTCGTATAAAAACGCAGTGTCGACTTCTGTTTGCAATTGTCCTATTAATTTATTTAAATCCATAAGTATTAATTTTATTTTGCCATATCAAAAGCTCCTCTAACGGATATTTTTGAGGAAATATTTATTTGGTTATTTGGTTTAATTTCTAGTGCTCTTGCAGACTTTTTGCCCACTGTTAAGCCACTTTTTTAATTGAAAAAATATTGTTATTGTTATTATCCAATAAAAGTACGAAATTTTTGTTGTTTTCAGAAATTAATGCATCTGCAAGAATTGCCAATCCTTTTTTTGAATTGATCTTTATCTTGGCTTCTACAAACATTCCGGTGAGTAATTTTTGCTTGATATTATTGTCTAAATGTCCATAAACATTGATGTTTCTGTCACTGCATTTAATTGATTTTCCAACCAAATGTACTAGGAAATCAATAACTTCTTTGATGGCTCCCGGTACTGTAAAATTAATCTTTTGACCAATTTCGAGTTTCAATATGCCTTTTCGAACAGCGCTAATTCTAAGTGCAAATGATTGATATCCGCAATTTCCAAAATCACATCCTATGGAGCAAATCGAATCGTTTTGATGAAATATTCTCCTTTCTTGTGATTGATTTTTTTGCGGGTATAATTCATATAAATATCAATAATTTTCGTATCGTATTCAAAATAAATGTTCCAAACATCTTCAATAATTTGAATTCGAGTACAGACTTCTCCCTTATTTTTAATTAGATAAACCAATAATTCATATTCTCTTTGATTAAGAATTATTCTTGATTTTTAATTAATATCAAATTTTTGGATTGAACGATTTGGATTTCGTCAAGATTTAAAATAGCGGCTAAATCTACATTTCTAAAATGTATTTTTATGCGCTCTACCAATTCAACAAAAATAAATGATTTTTTGATGTAATTATTGCCGTCTGCTTTTAGTTCTTCAATTGTTTTTTAAACAGTATCTTAGCTATTCAAAAAAAATAGACTTGTCGTATCTATTTTCAGCATAGATTTTCAAGAGCTATTATTTCATCATTGTCCACTAAAATACTATAAACTTCTTCTTCCAAACCTTGTTTGAGAAAATTGGCAATTCCTGTTTCGTCTTCTATTATTAGAATTTTTATGATTATTATTCCACAAATTTAATTGTTATTGTTCCAATATTAAAATCTAATTTATTTTCAAACATAATCAAAAAATAGCATTTTTTTTGCATTTAAAAATAGTTGATAAAGTTCTCTAAAAATTATTGTTACCAAAAATTAAATCAATATGTAAGTTTCATCTAAAGACAAAAACAGAATTAAAAATAAAAATTAGGAACAGCTAACCAAATTATTACTTTCAATTTGTACAAATATTAAATATTGAAAATAGCCTGCTTTTTTTTAAAATTATTAAAAAAGGGTAGCCATAAATAAAGTATTTTTGTACAAATAAAACAGCTTACATTCAGCTCACATTCATAGCTTGAATCTGTGAAATAAAAACATTATGTTTCGTCACAAAGGGAAAAAC
>Ga0209702_10005438_pt1 | contig 17321 bp, 15 predicted proteins | sample FRY01_FD_187210 | JGI IMG/M metagenome (GOLD analysis project Ga0209702, IMG submission 187210) | Freshwater microbial communities from Lake Fryxell liftoff mats and glacier meltwater in Antarctica - FRY-01 (SPAdes) (version 2) | ecosystem: Environmental > Aquatic > Freshwater > Ice > Glacier...
TAACCAGGTGCTGCAATAATGTTGAAACCGTTTTGCTCTTCACGTGCAGCAATGCTGGTGTCAATAGCTGACTTCATAGCTCGCACAATCAGCTGACGCTGTGCAAGACGTCCGCTCCACATTGCACCGTCGTTACGGTTGCCGCTGGCAGTTAGCCATGTGCTCTTCTGTGTTGGCAACGCATCATCAGGGTAGTTAGTTGCATTAAAGTAGTTTGACTGGAAGCTCTTGACATTGTAACCGCTGCGACGTGTGTTGAACAACAACATACCTTGTGGGTACAAGTCAGGATTTGGTGCATCTAAATCCAAGTAATCACTAACCAACAGGCTTGCAATAGTTGGGACGGTGCCGGCTACGGGATCAGTAGTACCGTTTGGTGCCCAACGAGCATCTGCAAACAAAATACCGCTTTGTGTAACTTGGTCCGTGGTGTCAACTTCTACCCATTGCGTAACACTGCTTACACTTGCCCAGCGATACAGTTTGGGATAGTTTTCTAAATCACTAGTGTCAATCCACAGATCGCCTAGTGCAAGTGGTGATTCAGCTGTGTCGTTTTGTGTAGTTGGTGCCGCTGCAGCAACAATAGGACCGCTGGCATTGGTCAATGTCAAGTCAAATCCACGAACATCGTTAGCAACGTTCTGGTAACCTTGCCATGTTCCATTGTCTTGGATCATAATATCAGCATCGCTTACTGAGCTGTAGTACCACAAACGTCCAGTTGCAGGATTTTGATCAGGCTCAACTGCGCTTGCTGTGTATGTAAACAGCGGTGTAGTTACCCAGTTGCTGAGAACCAAAGCACCATCAACAGTTGATGACTTACGAATTTTGTCGTTGGCTGTGGTAAAACCAGCAGCAGTAAGTGGAGTTCCGGTTACGTTGACTAGTTCGCTACTGCCGCCAAAGCTGCAAGCCAGCACAATGTTACCTGCAGAGTTAAGTATAGCTGAAAGACCGCGATTTGCTGAACTAACAGCGTTAATAAAGTCGGCTGCTGTACCTGTTCCGCCAACAGTTGCAACAACAGTTGTTTGCAGTGCAGAACTTCCCACAGTAGTTGTTGAAATTGAAAATTGGTCGCCAACTGTAAACGGTGTTCCTGTGCTTACTACAGTGGATCCTGTTGCTTCAGTTGCCCCTAGTGCAATTCTTTCAACAATCAGAAAAGACATAGTAGGAAACAAAGGAGTATCGTACCCAACAGAGTTGTACAGTGCGTATGTGCTGCCTACGGGGATACTTCGACCGCCGTCTGTGGGGTCAATTGCAAAGTTTGCAAAGTTATCGCCTGCATATGATGGGCAGTTTTGCTCAACAAATGTGGCTAATGTGGTATTGTAAACATTAACACTAATATCCAAACCGTTGTTAGCTGTGCTTAGATTTTGCCAGATGGAACCTGTCGGGCGTCCGCCGTCAGTGTCAGTGGTTCTCCAACGCGGTTGTTGGTAGCTGTAACCTGGGAAATAATCAGCAGCAGCATATTCTCTTGAGGTAATACCCAGTGCGGTCAATAGGTTTGCACCGCCTGATGTTCCAGGGATAATAGAAACAATACCGTTGCCGCTGAGTGTACTACCGTCGTTTGTCGCAGTAGAATCAGCAAAGATGTTTAACTGTCCTCGATGAATTGTCGCAGATACACCAGTAATAGAAGCGCTGTCGATTGCGCTAGCTAGGCCTTCCACTGTGTTGTTGGGTGTATCTGGAACTGTAACTAGGTTACCGTTAATAAACATATTGTTACCAGCAGTTAGTGTAGTAGGTGTATTCACTCCAATAATAGTCGGTACTGAAGTTTTCCATTCGTCGCTGCCTACTTGTACCCATAAGTTAGAATTGTTTTTGTAGTAGCCAAACACGTTTGCGCCAATCAAAGTGATTGCGTAGTCGTCAATGCTACCAACTGTTTCCACTGGTGTGTTGTCTGCAACAAGGTCTGTGCCGTCGCCGCCTACTACTTTAGTTGAATCAGTAATAACCAATGGTACTTTGTTAGTAAACGCGCTAGTTGTTTGATTCCATTCAAAGATACCCCAGGTTGATGTTGTGGTGTCTACCCAGTATGCACCGTTGTTCGGAGCGCCAGTTGGGCGACTCAGGCTAGCAGTTAGTTCTGTTAAGTCTACATCGGCCCGCTGAATGTACGCACGATTAGTAACACCCAGTGCCGAGTAAGCAGCCAATAGTCCGTACTCATTGAGTTCGTAACCGTTGATTGGTGTGCCAGTTGTGGTGTTGTAGAAGAATGGCACGCCAAAAGTTGCTGCCAACTCACGCTGACTGGTGATGAGATAAGTTTTGCTAGCATTAGCTGCAGTTGTACCTGCTGCTACTGTTAAGCCGTCGGCACTTACTTTGTTTTGTGCTGTTGCAACAATAAAGTAAGGTACTGTGTTGACTGCAGAAGGGATGTATTGACTCTCGTCAATGACTGTTACTTCTACGCCGGGTGATACTAAAGCCATAGTGATTTCCTTTTCAAGTTGTAGATATTTATAGGTATTTGGTAAAAACGGCGTTCTACACAACCCTTTGCAAAGGTCCTTGTAATAAATATCAGTATGAAAAGACCTGTTTGCCCTGTTTGCCAACAAAGACCATGTGCTATAAACTATAGACGTGGCGATACAGTCCACTATCGTTCAAGATGTGAAAACTGCATTAGAAAAAACAAAGGATTGCCCAAGCGTGTGTCATCCTGGGCAGCAGGTGGCTACAAGAAAAAAATGGTGTGTGAACGATGTGGGTTCAGAGCCAGGTATTCAGCGCAGATGCTAGTATATCATATGGACGGTAGGCTAAACAATGCCGAACATAAGAATCTCAAATCAGTTTGCAAAAACTGTGAAGTCGACTTGTCAAAAAGTGACCTCCTTTGGAAACGTGGCGACCTAGAAGCTGATGTCTAACTCAACTACGCAGCAAGTGATCAGCTAAATCACTAACACTGCGTTTGAGAGTGTCCAGTGTGCTGTTGTTGTCAATCACATAATCTGCCATCCAGATATCCAAATTCATGCTGCTACGATCTTCCAGTGGTAGATGATCTGATCTATCAACCCAGATGCAATAGTCAAATACTCCGGTGTTGCGCATAGCATGGAATTCAGCTTTGTTACGCAGTCCACAGTAGATATGGTTTTCTTTAAATATTTCTCGACCAAGCCTAGCATAATCATCTTTGCAGTAGTCGTGAATCATATCAAACCACTCTGTCCTGTGATTGTGCCTATCTTCATAACACTGGGCATATGAGTTATAGCTGTACTTGTCTCTAAGAGCCATATAGATAAAGCGTTCAGCACAAAAATCCGAGCTGGACCTAAATACAAACTGATATTGATCTCGCAGTAGTTCGCACACAGTATCTTTGCCGTGGCGTCCGTGTCCAATAACCAGTAACTTAGGTAAACTCATACCAACTCTTTGATGTTTAATAATTCTAAAGAATCATGCAGCAGATCAATCTGTCTACGGCAGTCTTCTAACGCATGGTGGCTTGCTGGGTACTTGTTCAAGTTTGGACACAGCCCGTACACTGTTCTGGCATCTCGCACCAGGTAGTACTGCCAGGGCAGTGCCAATCCAAAACTTTTGTAAGCATGTTCTAGAATGTTCATGTCAAACGTGGGACCGTTTGCCCAGATGCGCTTGCTGTGCCAGATCACCCGACCTAGTTCTTCTAGTGATTGTTTTAGAGGGATTCGATCTTGTTCAGCAAATGCTTCTTCTCGTGCAGCAGTGGGCTGGCTGGCCCACCAGTCAATTGTGCCTTGCTCAATGTTACGGTCAGGCTGACTTTCAATGTCAATTCGAGCATAGTATTGCTGTGAATTATAGCCGCGCACAAACGGGTCAAAACTCTGCGCTGCAATTGTTAAAATACAGGCTTCGGGACCTGTGCCTACTGTTTCAATATCAATCATTAAATCTGCCATAAACGTATTATAGCAGATCTAGCGCACACAGTCTATCGGTATTTGTTCAGTTTTGCAGCCAGTTTTGCCGCTGGATTTAAACGTTTGGTACGCTTGGTTTTACGAGCTTGTCGTACTTTGGTGTTGGCACGGGTCAACTTCATATTGGATGACTTTTTTCTATCCAGACTAGCAGAGCATTGGTTAGGGTCTGCTACCACACGTCCTTGTCTAGGGCCGGCTTCGCAGCGCCACTTTAGACTGAGCTTGCCGGTTTTGGCATTGCGCTTGAACACTCTGCGGTGCTCGGTTATGAATTCGCTAGCTCTCATTTGAAGTTATCCCATTTGGCCACCAATGCTGTTTTAAGGGCCACAGTGTTTGGTATTTTATTCTTGCGCATGTAATTATTTATCTTGACTGCAGTTGGATAGTCAGTTGTGTTGGGCTTGCGGGCATTGCTCATGTCAGCACCAAGTCCGCTGTCTTGATCCGGATATCTACTGCCGTAGTACACTAAATCGTAACGTAATTTTTCTGCCCTTGGTGTTAATTCTGATTTGTTATTTTTATAAATTAGCTCTAACCATGGCTCAAGATACTGTGTAACCGGACGGCTCGGTGTATACCCTTTGGTCTGCTGGCCTTTGAGTAAGGCAGCAGCTGCTGCCGGAGACACTGCTTTTCGAGTATCTTGAAGGCGCCAGGCTGCTTCGTTGGTGTACAAGAATGCAGCAATTTTTCTTTTTTTGGCAGCGATCAAAATAGTTCTTACTTCGGGACTGCGGTATTCACTTTGTTCGTTGATCAGTACATGCACTGCAACAACACCGTCAATTGAGATTTCGGGTGTCTTGCTGAATACGCGGTCTTCGCTTTCACTACTACGAGTACCGCCGCTGTGCTGCCACGAACGTTCCCAATAGTCAACTGGCTTGGTCTTGTAGCGTTGATTTAGCCAGTCACCGTTGAGTACAAACATCACAGCAGATGAGCCGGTGTATCTATGATAGTCGCCCACTCGACTGCGGGTGGTGCTGAAGAAATATGGATAGCCCGGAGGCGCGTATTGCTCTTCGCTTTTGTTGCCAGTTATGCTGCTGAGTTGGAAAACACCTGTTGTAAGTATCTTTGCAGCCGCAGATACCCCGCTGTAGTGGTACACAATCGACGTTGCTGCTTCAGTTATAAATTGGATAGCTCTCATAACATTTTTGCTATTGTGGTAGAAAGTTCTTCATTTCGTGTTGCTTCTGGTAAATCATCGGGCTGTATTTTTCTAACTTGAGTAATGCTGCCACCAACATGCGCTAACTCATTTTTGGTAAATCTGCGTACAACTTCACCTGGTGTTCCAGATCCATCCGCGTCTACTAGCATGTGGTCAAACATCAGCACAGCATGTTGTGCAAATGTATCGGTGCTAGTAGTGCGTTGGGCCTGCCCAACTAACACACCAATGTCGCCTCCAAATTTAATTTGCAAAGCTCTTGCAAATACAACGCAACCGCCGTCAAATGGTCCTGTTCCAACGGTGTTGATCAGAAGAGAATATATTTTGTTCTTGTTTCTAAACGGAAACCCTTCAATCATGAAATCTTTTGCTCTCATTATCCGATAACCCAGGTTAGTGGCTGTGAGCCGTCTACATACATCTTAAGTTGTTCAACCAACGCATCCATTGAGGCTTGCCCTTCTGCTTTCATTGCAGAACCGTTAAGTGTACCGCCGCCTTGTGGTCCAGCAATGGTTGAGAACTTTTCTCTTGCTTCACCAATGATCAGCTTGACGTTTGCCACCATAAAGTCTCGAATCCATTGGCTGATTTGATAGTCTTGCAACAGTTGGATTTCAGGCTTTAGCTGCCAGGTCCATAACAGTACATTCTCGCCGTCGTTCTTGGGATCGCGCACTAACTGCAGTTTTTTGGTCACAGGGTTCCAAGTGTAGTTTATAAATCCACCAAACATTCTAGCTGCCAGTTCCACGTACTGACTGTAGAAATCGTATGTGGCAAGTCCACCTGCTTGGTTAAAGTTCATCAAGTACACGTTGATACTGGCCTGTGCAAACGGATCAAAGTTGCTGGCAAACGGGCCAGTTGCATCACCAAATGTTCTGCGGAAAATTTGCCTCACTTGCACAACTTCTTGTGGCAGAGTGTAGATATTAACGTCACGGATCATTTCCATAAAGATATACGCTTCTTCATAGGCATTTTGTGCACGTTGGCGATAGGTACCCATGGTGCGCTGATATGCTGCTTCGTAGTGTGCAGGATCAGTTTCAAGATCGATAATTTGGTCACCTAATTGAAGTTTGACATATTCTATTAGATTTTGCTTCAACTGTGGCAGTGTGTTTTCACTCATAAAGAACTCCGTTCCTTATATTTATTGAATTTTTTCTATTGCAGTTGGTAACCAATTAACAAAATCCAAAGGCCAAGACTGTTTCATTTGCTGCAAAATCTGTTGATTATGCTGTGCAGCCTGCTGACATCGTTGCAGTATTACTGATTCACTAACGGACTGCAGATACTGTTGCACCGTTACGCTGTGTTGCACGTAGTTGCTGGCTTTGTGTTCGTTGTGCAAGTGTGTGTTGTACGAATGGTCTACTAGGTCACTCATTACATCAAAGCCAAGTGTTTGTAAATATTTCACAGCATCTGCTGCAGAAAACAGTGTCCAAGGTGCAGGAGTTACTAAAGCTCTGAATATTTTTTCACTAAATGCAATAGATGCATCTCCTGCATAAGTTTCAACCACCAGATTCAGCTGTGATGAAACATGGGCTTGCTCTACTGTCAGCTGATGATTTCTCAGCGGAACTGTTGCAACCAACCGATCAAAGTATTCACAGTAGCCTGTGTGATAATGTGGCAATTGTTGCCAACAACGATCAACATTTTGCGCTATATCCTGTGCAGTCTGGTTAGCATTGTATGGATCCCAGCCGTTAAAATTTATATAATCGTGTGCAAGATTTTGCTCAATCGGTCCTGCATGTTTTATCAATTCTAACATCAGTTGCAGTCGCTGAGGGTCTAAGCGATTGGTTGAAAAATGAAATCTTGCCCGTGTGCCCACAGGTTGTTGAATGTCGGGAGTATAACTAAACACTCCAAAATAACTAACTGGCAATTGACACACTTGATATTGTGTATGTAAAGGCATGTGATTGTCAGTAAACACAACAGTATCAGTATCAAACCACTCTGCTGGCGGTTGGCTAAAATTTTTTCTGCATACTCCAAAGTCATCAGACAAGCACACAATGACTTTTTTGTGACCGCGGTGCCAGCTCCGATCGTTTGAATCTGTTCGAGTATACCCCAGCATGGTCAACCAACTGGTAAACACATTAGCCACAGCATGTTCGTGCTGCATGCAGTTGCTAGACTGGAATATTTCTCCTTGTTGTGTCTGATAAAACAACTCGTCAAAGATCACTTGGATCCTTTTCTAACAGGATATATCTTGTGCATGTTGGGATTTTCAGGACAAAATTTGCATTGAGGTATAGCTTGATCCAGTTTGTCAAAGAATTCTGCATGGAACTGATCAAAGTTATCCATACCCAATGACTGGTATGAATTCAACAGTGCTCGATCAGTTTCGGAAACTTTAAACGTGTGTTGCTGATCAAACTCAGGCATTAGTGCCACTGGTCCGCATTTGTACAGTCGTCCTCGAATGAAATGGTAGCTTTTAAATTTTGCAAAAGCGCAGTTGCTGTGTGCTTTGTCTGGGTCGCTGTTGTTTAATCTAAAACTTAGATTCTGAGACTGTTGGGCAAGGTTAAGTAACTTGAATGATTTTTTTTGACTGCTGATTGTGAGCACAGGTGTTATTGCAGAATCTGTAAAATGGTCCACAATATAAACATTGACTATCATGCCATTGGCGTCAACGAACTTCCAGTCTGAATCCCAGTTATTGTTAGTATGTCCTTTTGGGAAGACTGCAACAGGGCCTTGCAAAAATTCCAGGATGTCAGCATGCAGTTGATCTGACTGATCAGCATTATGTAGGCTGACACCTATGTGATTCATGAGTTGATTTGTAGATGATCTGTATATAAAATCTTTATACAGGTGTTTTGATTGTTGAAATCGAGTGCCGTTAGTTAGTACTTGGACTTCAATGCCAAATAGATTGTTAATCCCTTTGATCCAATCACCCAGTGTGGGATTAAGAAAAGGTTCGCCGCCCATAATAGTTGCGGCCCTTAGGTTAACTAGTTTGCTCCATTGTGTGTAATCAGATTCATAATCGTCCCAGCGTTGCCACCCGCGGAAGTTATAATTGTTGAACCTATTGCAACCCTGGCAGGTTAGATTGCATACATTGGTAATATAAAAGTCAACTTTGTTTAAAATGCTGTGCATTCCTTTACTTAGTTTACCAAGTCTTGAGTATTACTAAGTTTTCAGTACCGCGACCGTTGAACACGGTTTCTGTAGTGGTTAAGTCTTTGAAGATTTTTCGAGCTGCTGGTTTGCCTGCAGACTGTATTGCCTTGACCATCTCAGCGGGTTTACGCACAGTCTTTTGTTGTGTTTCGCTGGTCTCAAATCCAATTAATGCATTGTTCTTGACCGTGAACACTTTAGCATACTCGTTGGCCACAACATGAATTAACTTGCGTTTTTTGGTATCGTACAGCCATGCTTCTGTTTTGTCCACAAGACTCGATGCTGGCAAGCTCTTGAGTTTGAGTTCTGGAAACTCAATCATGATCTTGAACTTGACTGCACGTTTCTCTGGTGACACTAATTTGACCTGACGCGGCTTGCGCTCTACCTTCTTTATTTGCACGTATGCACCGCAATCGTTTATTACTGCTTCACAAAATTTCACAGCACTACGTAACTGAATCTTGCTGAGATGTTGATAACCTTCTGCCAATTGCCCATCTTTACCTGCTACTGCTTCTTGGAATTCAATTAATCTTGTTTTCCAGGTGTCTGACAACATACTGATCATTTGCGGAGCCACGTTCATACTACGAATCAGAGACACTGGCTTGTAGTCTGCTGACATTTTTGCGCCAGTAGTCATAAAGTCGTCAAACAAACCTTCCATTTCACCTGCGCACTCAACCACTTTATCACGCAGTCTATCCTGAATCGTTATCTTGGGTGCTTTAGACTCATCAACCTGCTCAGGTGCTGCTTGTTGTTTTACTGATAGTATTTGTGTCAGCATTGTGTCCAGCTTAGATTTCTCATGCTCGTTCAATTTCAAGCCAACTTGGCTCATGCGGCACAACCATGCTGTGGTCAAACGTATGGCTGAATCAGGCACGCCTTTGAGCAAGCGAACATCTGCTTTGCGACTGTTGGCTTCTAGATAACTCACAATCATGTCGCGAGCATCTTTTTTGCCGTAAAAGTAATTGTACCAGCTGAATGCCCTGCTCACCCGGCCCACCCGAGTTGTGTCTGTTGGCTGAGTTTGCCAGTCAGGTTCGTTGCCTAAGACTTTGGTGTCGGGGCTACGTGGATTTAACATTTTTACTTGAGCAGTGGATATCATAGGTGTCCTTAAACTTATACTGTAATTATAGCACAATTAGGATTTAAGGTCAAGTTTCATCATCAACAGGGTCAAATAATGTTACGCTAAATACTTTACTATGCCTAGACTCAGCTTATATAGACCAAACCGCACTCGAGATTACCAATTTATGGATCGCACTATCAGTGAAATGTACACTGTGGGCGGATTGGATATTTTTGTACACAAATATTTAGGCCCACAAACAGGTGGTGAAGATTCAGCAACATCTGGCAACTACGATGCTACTCAACCCAGATATGATACTCTTGACCCATTGAACATACAAGACTTGCTGTTGCTGGAAAACCGAGATCGAATCTACGATCAGGACATTTATGTCATGCGCGGTGTATACCAGACACAAGACGTAGATTTTGATCTGAGTCAATTTGGCTTGTTCCTTAATAACGACACCCTGTTCATTACGTTCCACTACAACGACATGATTAATTTGTTCGGGCGCAAGCTCATGAACGGCGACGTACTTGAAGTTCCTAACCTTAAAGATTATAATCCACTCAATCAAGAAATACCTGTTCCGTTACCCAAGTACTACATGATTCAGGACGCATCATTTGCCAGCGAAGGCTTTACACAAACTTGGCAACCACACACATGGCGTGTCAAAGCAACACCGCTGACCAATGTACAGGAAGTCAAAGATATTATGAAGGCTCCTGTGGTAAGCAAAAACATCTGGGACAACGGCAACTTTTATCCCACAAGTAGCATTGTGAACCAAGGCGATGTTTACTACCAAGCAGTACAAAATGTACCAGCAGGCACTGAAATAACCAATTTGACGTTCTGGCAAGTGTACACACCGCCGACTGCTGGCGAAGTGTTTAGCACCAGAACCAAAGATCAAGAAATTAATGACGCTATTCTTACACAAGCCGATGTTGAAGTTCCACTCAGCGGTTACGAAACAGACTTGTTCTATGTTGAGCCCACCATCAACGGTGCGCCTGCTAACCCCAGTAGCCTCACTGCAGATGGCAATACCACTGTGGACGGCACACAAGGCGGAATGTCGGTTACTCCCAACAGCGAAGGGTATATCCAGGGTTACTTGACTGGATCCAGTGGCGCTCCTAATGGATTGCCTGTTACCACAGGCATTGCTTTCCCATTGAGCCCAGTTGCAGGCGACTATGTGCTACGACTTGATTACAAACCCAATCGCATGTTCCGATATGACGGAGCTCGATGGGTCAAGATGGAGGACAGTGTACGAACTGATATAAACAATGGCGCAGATAATAAGACTCAGCGCAGTAGTTTTGTAAATAACACTGACACAATACAAACAAGCGACCGTGGTACAATTCCGAGTCGACAGAGTCTAAGTGAGATTCTGAAGCCCAGAGCTGACAACGGCGGTTAAACATTATGGCACAAAGTTTCTTTTACGACAATCAAATAAGACGATTCTTACTACAGTTCACTAGAATATGTAGTAACTTTCAAATTGAATACGGCCGAGAAGAAAACAGCGAAACTGCTGCTTTGCTACGTGTGCCTGTTCGCTACGGCGATGCTAGTAGAAACGCACAGACCATTATTCAAGAAAATAGTCGCAACAGCATGCCAGCTAGTCCGCTAATGACTTTTTACATATCTAGTCTAGAGTACGATCGTCCTCGCATGCAAGATCCAACATTTGTCAGCAAGCTGGCTGTTCGACAACGCACCTACGACGAAACTACTGAAACATACGAAACCACACAAGGTAATGCGTTTACAGTTGAGCGTTTGATGCCTGTTCCGTACAAGCTGGGCATTACATTAGATATCTGGACCAGCAACACCAACCAAAAACTGCAATTGTTGGAACAGATGCTGACTTTGTTTAACCCTAGTTTAGAAATACAAAGCACAGACAATTTTATTGACTGGACCAGCCTTAGTGTAATTGATCTTGATTCAGTCACCTGGAGCTCGCGTTCTATCCCAATGGGCGCAGAAAATCCAATAGACATTGCTTCTATTAGATTTAGTTTGCCTATTTGGATCAGTCCCCCTGCTAAGGTTAAGAAACTAGGCGTGATTGAACGTGTGATTGCTTCCATGTACGATGCACAAGGCGATCTAAATGATGCTGTTACCAACAACGACTTGCTGTTGGGCACACGTCAAGTTATTACTCCTTTTAACTACGGACTTGTGGTCATCAATAACAAAATACAATGCATACAACCGCAGTTAGTTAATCCTGATTCTAACAGCAAGTTTGCACCCAATGTGCTGCTGTCAGACAGCGACCTGTTATGGACTGCTGTGATTGACTTGTATGGTACACTGCGTCCGGGAGTCAGCCAACTAAGGCTAGAACAAGATGATGGCACTGAAGTAATAGGTACTATTGTGATAGACCCTAATGACAGTCGTTTTGTACTGTTTGATCCTGACTCCGACACACTGCCACAAAACACATTAGATCCAGTTGATGCTATCATTAATCCGCTGGTGAGCGGTCCGCAAGAAGGGCTAGACTCAGCAATTGAAGGACAGCGGTACTTGCTGACTGAAGACACCGGCGACGGTAACAATCAATTTAACCCTGTAGCATGGATAGGCGCCAATGGTCGGCCGCTTATTGCCAATGCCAATGACATCATTGAATATCAAAACAGCTACTGGCGTGTGGTGTTTAGAGCTGCAGGTGCAGCCGGCGGACAATATGTTACCAACATTACTACCAGTGTGCAGTACGAGTGGAACAGCGCAGGCTGGGTAAAAAGTTATCAGGGTGTGTATCCCGGAGGCACATGGAGTCTTGTTCTTTAAAAGCAGTCGGTGTTTGGTTTCGCAGCTTAGACACTGGACGTTATCTTTATCTGTTGCGCAACGATGTAAAGCATCCAGGTGCGTGGGGACTCCCTGGCGGCAAGCTGGAAAGAAAAGAAACACTGCTAGGCGGTATGGAACGAGAGTGCATCGAAGAGCTGGGTTTCTTTCCCACTTATCTTAGACTGCTTCCTTTAGAAAAATTCACAGCACCCGACGGTGTGTTTGAGTACCACACCTGGGTGTGCGTTATTCAATCAGAATTTACTCCTAGACTCAATCATGAACATCTAGGCTATGCCTGGATAGACGCAGGTACGTTTCCGAGACCAATGCATCCAGGTTTATGGAACACTGTAAACATTGACGCTGTACAACAAAAGATCCTGTTGGTTGAACAGGATCTTTTGTAAACAGTTATGCCTGACTTTCAGTAAAGCTCATCTGGATATCACCAGTTGGTGATGTCTGTGTGGTCAATGCTGTGATCTGCACAGCTAGTACCTCAGGACCATTTGGATATGTTCCTGTACCTGGCACAGCACTGGTGCCAATCTGCTTGACGGTTGACAGGTCTAGTGTGGCACCTAACGCTAAGTTAACTGGGATAGCAAACAGTCGCTCACCACCTGAAATTTCAGTTGTGACTGTCAGTATTTTCAATGCCAGATCGTTTGCAGGAGTTGCTCCACCAAGTGAGTTGCCTAGTATTTTCAGCGTGTCGCCCACAGCGTATCCTGTGCCCGGAGTCTGAACAGAAATAGCTGTGGTAGATGTGCTGTAAGCAGATCCTGACCCAGTCAGTTGAACTGTGAGTTTAGCATCTGCACCAGTGGCAGATACCACTACCACTGGTGTCAAGTTACTGAAAGTTCTACTGCTACTTCGTACTACTTTAACACCCGATCTTGCAAAGCCACCATCGGTGTTTAAAGGAGCACCTGTGACACCACCAGTTGTGGCTGCTTCGTAAGTAGGTGCAACTGTGAACTGACTAAAGCTAGGCTGGAATCCACCACCTGTGGTGTTTAGTCCCTGCCAGCTGGTATTAGCTGAGTCAATGTTGTTGGGATTCAAAATACCTTCAATCAAGAATCGGCCGGTACTTCCTTGAGCAATCAAGTTCACAAGGCTCAACTGAGAGCGATTGACCAGATCTCGCTCTCCTAGGCCTCCAATAATACCGTTTGAAACACTGGGTGCTAATCGCATGGCAAATATCAATGCTTTCTCACCAATGATTGCAGGAAGACCAAAGTTGATTCGGTTGTAGGAGTACTGGAACGCACTGTCGGCATCAAAGCCACCATCCATAATAACTGAACTACCCCAGTGATTAACCACTGGCGTACAGGTGTTGCTGATCAGTATTACACCTGTGTTAATATCGTGTGCAACAGCACTTGAACTGGTGTACGAACGGCTTTGACCTTGCAACCACTGAGTAAACGTAGCACTACGTGTGCAACCTGTTAGTGTGTTGTTGGTCTTGCCTGAGTACTTGATAACCTCACTGTCAATCATAACAAACACTGGATATTCCACGCTGGCTGAAGGATAGTCAGTTGCGTCAGTCAGTTCAATTTCGACCTGACTATCGTTGATTGCTGCTGCTAGTCCCACTACAGGAGTTTGGTTGATAGCTTCATACCGTGCTGGCAGGTTACCCGAACGCATGTAAGCTTCAAAGTTGATGTTGTTGTTGGGCTTGCGATGTGCTGGTACCATTACGCCGGCCTGTGCACGAATCATCCATTGTACATAACCTGCACCGTACCAAGAGTATTCAACTCCCAACATCTGCATGCGGGATGAGTCTAACGTGTAACCGCTGGGTCCAGTGCCATCAAGTTTGTCAACGTTAAAGTCTGGTTGTCGAACACGAACTTCTTGAAGCAAACACATTTTTACACGATTTTGATTGGTCTGACCACGATAAGTTGGAATCACTGTCATACGTGATTCACTCAAGATACTTGTCACAGTATGAGTCATTCCACGAATTACCACTTGGTCACCATTGTTAAGCTGTTCCTGGAATCTACTGCGTGTATCGCCTACTACAAGGTTAGAACCTGTGCCAACTGACACCAGTCCTGCTACCTGGAATGTGCTTGAACGTTGTACAGCATTTACACTGGCTCCGTCAAATTCCCAGAACACGCCGTTTTGATCATCAAATATTCCAGCACGTACACTAGCACCGTGCCATGACAGCACACTAATTCTCGGTTGTGGTGCCAATGCAGGTGTAGTTGTGCCTAGTGTAGCTTGTGCTTCCACAATAAAACTAACATCGCTGACAATTGTTGTCACAATGTATAGATTGCTGTCGTAACCGGTGTCGTTGACTCCTATTACTTGTATGCCGGCACCAGGATTCAATCCATGTTCAATGTCAGTTTCAATTGTGATGTCACTGCCAACTGCAGTACCTGCGGCACTGATTGACACAATATCAAATGTGGGCTTGAGAATGGTACCAGATGTAAACAATATACTCTTACCAGACTGGTATCGAAAGTACTTTTTAGTTTGTCGAACAGCGCTTGCACCGCGAGTAGGAGAACCTGCACTCATAATAACACCGCCGTCAAACGGTCTTGGTGCAAACGTGGCCGCAGTGCGAACAAATATGCTTCCAACTAATGCGCCCGAAACTGCTGCACCCGGCTTGGCAATGTACGTAAATGTAGTAGTACTAGGCACACTCAACACAAAACCGTTGCGAGTAGCATAGTCGTAATTTGTACCAGAAGTCAAGTTGGCAATAATTACTGTTCCGGGCACTAGACCGTGTGCATAACGAGTGGTCACTGTAATTGTTGCCGGATCTCCACCATCAGCTGCAATGCCGAGCACATCAAGGTCAGCACCGGTAAATGGGTATGCTTGACGTAGAATAGTATCGGTCCGATTTAAAGGAAAACCAACTGCTGGTGCTGACACCGGAGTAAACGGGATAAACGCAAAATTGTTGGCGTTGTATCCTTGATCGGTAACGATACTAACACCTTCAGCTTGGCTTTGTTCCAGGTTGATTGAGTTTACATAACCAAATTCAGGTACACCGTGATCCAGTGCATTAACTGCTATAATCTGTAGGTCAGCACTGCTGGATGTGTTGTATGATCCGGTCATTCGTACAAACAAAGAACCTACTCCTGCTGTGGTCAATGCAGTGGTACCATATGCACTTCGTGATATAGTCTGGGCTCCGTTGACTGTGAGACTTGAACCAGTGTGTTCAACCAGCTCAACATTTCCACTTAGCTTTTGAATAATAGTACCTGCTGCTGCACTTGCAACTGAAGGAATGTTGTACCATCCACGATCAACATCAATTATAGTACTACTAGGGACTTCAATAACTGCTGCCACTTCAATATCAGCAACTACATAAACGTTTTTTCCAGCGTCAATGTTGACATCGCTGCCGTTGGATTTGTTAGTCTGGCGTACAACTGTAAGTGTATTGGCGCTGACATTGGTCACCGCCATAGTTTCATACACCCCAGCAGTGTTGGTTAATACAATGATATAAGTGCCATCTACTATTCCTGCTGCAGCAGCATCAGTTACCACAACTGTGGTAGTTGCTGTGCTGGTGATACCAGTCACAATAGTAGTTCCGCCGGTGCTGGGTCTTGGTATAATAACCACAAGATCTCCAACTACAATCCCAGTTGAACTGGCCACATGAAACTGTCGTTCCTGAGGACTTAATACATCAGCTGTGGTATAGGTTGAAGTAAATGCTGCAGTGTTACCTTGTGTTTGACTGACTATTAACGCAAAGTCATTGTTAACCCATTGTGGTTCTCCTGGGTTATTTAATCGAACTGCTGTGTCTACGTTGCTAGTAAGCGTGTCATCGCCTGCAAGGAAAGAAACATACCCATTGGTAGCAATTACCAAGTCAGCACCTGTGTCGTCGTAGAATCCAGGAATGTTGTTGTTGACTGAAAAGTTCTGCCACTTGGTGTTTTGCAGACCGTATTCAAAGTCAGCATCAATCAGCGCTTCGGGATTAGACACACGTTGACGTCCAATTGCGTCTTCTCCAAATGCCCACATCCTGGTTTCTAAGTCAATTCCTTCAACATAAATTGCAACAGAATCACTAGAGCCCAGTGTATTAGTACTGAAGTCTAGATTTAGCGTAGTAACACCATCGTAGGCTGTGGGGAAATCACTGGTTTCACCAGGAGAATAACTCACTGAACCACCTTTGGTATTGTCAGCAAAGTTAAAAATGTTGACGTTAAGGGTAGTATCGTATATTGCCAAAAAGTCTGCAAGACCGTAGCGCCCTGGTACTTTGACAGTGCCTAGTCCTGCTGTACCCGGTGTGAATACGTAATCGTATAGTCGTTTTCTTGCCATTTTTATTAAACTCCAAATATTATTTGATTAGCTAGCAATCTAGACTGAGCGTTTTCGTCAAGTTTAGCGTAGCTGATTGCACCGTCTGCAACTTTGCTGTTGGTCACTGTGGCATCACTCGGTGTGCCAGTATATAGCGTATCTCCGAACAACAGTGAAAAGAACGGTGTGTTCTCTGCTGGTGCCACAGCAAAACTAAGTGTTGCTCCTGTGATGCTGAAATCAACACCAGGGTTCTGAGGTATTCCGTTTAGTACCACAATCATTGAAAATGCAGTAGGTGGGTTAAAACTAACACCGCCAACTTCAATGTTGAATGTCTGTGTCGACCCGTTGAAGGTCAGGTTGTCCATTTTACGGTACTGACCAATTTGGGGTGTATTACCTAAGTATGCCATTTATTATCCTTACATTCTACCAACAACAATTTCAATTGTGCCGGTTTCTCCGTCAAAATCTTCAAGTGCTTTTCCAATCACTGTGCCCATTGTTGGAGTAGCACATGCTTGTGCATACCCACCTAGGGCGCTGATCATCATATCACCTTTGCGCACTGTGCCTTTTACTTGAGTAGGAACTCGTCCAGTTAGCGCTACTGCAACAGCATGTGCACAATCCAGGGTTGAGTTCATCAAGTGTGCAGGGTTTG
>Ga0209702_10005439_pt1 | contig 17320 bp, 17 predicted proteins | sample FRY01_FD_187210 | JGI IMG/M metagenome (GOLD analysis project Ga0209702, IMG submission 187210) | Freshwater microbial communities from Lake Fryxell liftoff mats and glacier meltwater in Antarctica - FRY-01 (SPAdes) (version 2) | ecosystem: Environmental > Aquatic > Freshwater > Ice > Glacier...
GAAGGGAGCAAACGCTGCCAAAGGTCTATGTTTTTTACGTCTTTCCAGTTTTTCCGTACCCAACCTTGTATCCATTTCTTATTGATGGCATCCACAACATACTTTGAATCGGAGTAGATTTTGATTTCGTGTTTACCAGGTTTCAGGGTTTCTAAAGCAATAATAACAGCTAATAGCTCCATTCGATTATTGGTAGTGAATTTGTAACCCGCAGCCAACTCTTTACGGTGGTGACCAGAAAGCAAAACAGCTCCATAGCCCCCTCTACCTGGATTTCCACGAGCTGCCCCATCAGTATAAATGCTAATTTGTGCCATTAAATGATTTCCGCAACTGTAAAGGTACTGCCGCCGATGAATATCACGTCGGTTTCTTTTGCGATAGCCTGTGCAGCTTCGAAGGCCAGTGGAATAGAAGGATATACCTGACCAGATAAATGGTATTTTTCGGCTTGTTTCGCTAAATCAAAAGCATCAAGCCCCCTAGGTATACTAGCTTTAGAAAAGTAATAAATAGCATTTTTTGGTAATATTGACAATATATTATCGATATCTTTATCCTTGACCATGCTTATCACAAAGTGCAATTGTTGGTATTTGAGCTGCGTCAATTGCGCCAGCATCAAAGTTATTCCTGGCAAATTATGGGCTGTATCTGCAATGGTTAATGGGCGCTCTTTCAATACCGTCCATCTACCGGCGAAGCCAGTCAGTTGACAGCAGTTTGCCAATCCAACATGTACGGCCTCATCCTCAATTACCCAGCCCATATTAGTTAGCTGATCGATGCTGGCAAGTGCCGTTTGGAGATTTTTTTGCTGGTAATTACCTGCTAAATCTAAGCTGAGGGCTTTATGTAAACAACGTTTGTTTTTCCAAATGCTGAACGTCTGGCTTGAAATGTTGGCTTTTTCCAGCTTAGCATCAAAAATTTGATCTGCATACTTGAGCAGCGCACGTTTTTCGTTTGCGATTTTTTCAAAAATAGGGTAGACTTCCGCTTGCTTTTCTCCAATTATTATAGGCACATCGGACTTAATGATGCCTGCTTTTTCAGCGGCTATCAAGGGCAAGGTGTCACCGAGCAAATCCATGTGGTCGAAGCCAATGTTTGTAATTACCGAAAGCAGGGGCGTAATGACATTCGTGGAGTCGAGGCGACCACCTAAGCCGGTTTCAATGACCGCAATATCCACCTTATTCCGGTAAAAATAATCAAAAGCCATCCCTACCGTGAGCTCAAAAAAGGATGGTTGCGCAGTTTCTATCAAGGGCTTTACGCGTTCTGTAAAGTCTACGACGTCTGTTTCGCTGATCATCTCGCCATTGATGCGGATGCGTTCTCTAAAATCGCGCAGGTGGGGCGAAGTATATAATCCCGTTTTGTAGCCTGCAGCCTGCAAAACAGCTGTAAGCATGTGCGCAGTGGAGCCTTTGCCATTGGTGCCTGCAATGTGAATGCAGCGAAGCTCCTTTTCGGGATTGCCAATGAATTTGCATAGGGCTTTGGTATTGCTCAAATCCTTTTTGTACGCAACTGCACCGACCCGCTGAAACATAGGTAGTTGGCTGAACAAATAGTCCAGCGTTGCCTGATAAGCCAGGTGACTCATTGTAATTTAAAGATGAAGGAGATGGTGCCAATTTGTTCTTCAAATCCAGCAGGGGAAAAAAGAGCTTGGCGTGCGGCCTCTTCGCATTTTTTTTGGAGGGCAGAGTTGCTTAAAGTTGTACCCCTCGCACCTGCTTTGGCTGAGATTACTTCGCCGCTACTGTTTACTTTTACGGTTACAACCACTGTGCCTTCTGTCTGGCTTTGGTCGTTGATGGTTGGTTTTTTGGTGAGCGTGCGGCCAACCATGTTAAAATCCGGTGAGCCAGTCAATCCTCCTGTACTGCCATCACCTTGCTTGTTTGTGTCTTTGCTACCATCCACCTTACCTTGGTCGCCGGGTTTGCCCGTTTCACCTTGACTACCTCCCGAAGATCCAGTGCCTTTTCCAGGATATAAAGCCCTTGAATCGACCTTGGATTTAACATCTTCTACAGGTGCTTCGGCTGGTTTAGTAGGTTCTGTGACTGGTTTTGAGCGCTCAGGTGTTTTTGTGACTGGCCGAACTGCTGGTGCCTCTTCAACGTCTTGCGTGGCGACATTTTGATCGCTACTGCTGTTAGGAGCTGCACTTGAAGCGGCTGCTTGCTCCTTGTTTACTTGGTTATCTGCAGGTTGATCAGGTTGAACATCGCCCATGCCTTCGTCAGAGGTGCCAAAGTTAATAGCAATACCTTGCTCCTCAGGCAGCGGAAGGGGCGTTCTGAAGCCAAAAAACAAGAATAGTACGAGCAATAGTCCGTGAAATAAAACGGTGCCTCCAATGCCTTTGTATTTATTTTTATCTTCAGTACTCATATTATTCAGGATCAGTTGCCAGAATCATTTTTATTTTGAGCTTATTGGCGATACCCATCACTTTCACTACTTCTTCTATGGGTACAGATTTCTCAGCGTTTAATACCACTGTTGCATCTTCTTCAGAAGCTATATTGATTAGCTTACCTTCTAATTCAGAAATGTTTATCCTGTCTTTATTAAAGTAAAACTGTAATTCTTTATCGATACTTACAGAAACAGACTGTGTAGCCAACGTACGACCTGAGCTTTTTGGGAGAAGGAGTTTAAGGGCATTGGGCGAGACCAGCGTTGAAGTCAGCATGAAAAATATCAACAATAAAAAAACAATATCGGTCATCGACGACATATTGAAATCTACGTTTCGCTTATTTCGTGTTTTTAAATTCATTTCTTGGCAGGTTCTTGAAGCAAGTCTAAAAATTCAACCGAACGCGCCTCGAGGTTATAAATTACTTTATCGATCATGGAAACTAACAGGTTATAACCGATGTAGGCGATGATACCTACAATCAAACCGGCGGCTGTTGTCAACATGGCCTCGTAAATACCGCCCGACAACACACCAGGATCGATGTTGTTACCAGCCTTCGACATATTATAAAAGGCTTTAATCATACCAGTCACGGTGCCCAAAAAACCAATCATTGGGGCAGCACCCGCAATAGTGGCCAGCGTTCCCATGTTCTTTTCTAATTTGCCAACTTCAATTTTGCCCACGTTTTCAACAGCCGTTTCTATGTCTTTTAAAGGCCTGCCAATACGCATCACACCTTTAGCCATCATACGGGCAAGGGGATGATCGGTTTTATTACATAAGTCCTGCGCCGAATGAATATTGCCATTGGCAACAAAATCTTTGATCAGATTCATAAAAGTGGCATCTTCTTTCCGCGCCTTTTTAATTGTGATGTAGCGTTCCACAAAAATGTAGACTGCCAAAATGGAAAGAATGACCAAAGGAATCATGAAAAACCCGCCTTTCAGGACCATTTCAAAGATGTTCATCTTTTCTTCTGTTGGTGCTGAAGCCAATTCGGTGGCCACGTTTTCTGTAATTTGGAGTAGGAGTGACATGCTGTAAAGTAGATATTGGGCTTAAACGAAAATGTAACGGGAATCTTATATTGACAGCAAATTTACAACTGTGAACCACAATGCAAGCAGTTGTGGATTATTAATATGGTATTGTTGAAAGATTATCAAAAGCGTAACTTATTGTATTTCAGATACTTGACTGAAACCATACTATTTTGGGCACTTAAATGACATTTACATGCCCCACTATACCCGCTTTTTGAGGCCTTTTTCGTATTTTCGGGCGGTTAAATAAAGACCTAATAATTAGTTCTAGCATGGCAGAAGGAGAGAAGATCATACCCATTAACATTGAGGATGAAATGAAAGCAGCTTACATCGATTATTCGATGTCTGTGATTGTTTCAAGAGCCCTGCCCGACGTACGTGATGGCTTAAAACCCGTTCACCGTCGTGTATTACATGGTATGAATGAACTAGGGGTAAACTACAACAAGGCGTACAAAAAATCCGCCAGAATTGTAGGTGAAGTACTCGGTAAATTTCACCCGCATGGTGACAGTTCTGTGTATGACACCATGGTGCGTATGGCGCAAGATTGGAGCATGCGCTATCCCCTAGTGGATGGTCAGGGTAACTTTGGCTCAGTAGATGGCGACAGTCCCGCTGCCATGCGTTACACCGAAGCGCGTCTCACCCGAATGGCGGAAGAGCTTTTGAACGATATCGATAAAGAAACCGTAGCCTTCCAATTAAATTTTGACGACTCCCTCGAGGAACCAACGGTATTGCCGGGTAAATTCCCAAATCTTTTGGTAAATGGCTCGTCTGGTATTGCCGTAGGTATGGCCACAAACATGGCACCCCATAACTTACGCGAGGTGGTGGATGGTATCTTGGCTTATATCGACAATCGCGAAATCACATGCGAAGAATTAATTCAGTATGTGAAAGCGCCCGATTTCCCCACCGGTGGTATCATTTACGGTTATGAAGGTGTTAGAGAAGCCTTGTTAACAGGCCGTGGCCGTGTGGTCATCCGTGCCAAAACCAACATCGAAGTGCTCGATAATGGACGTGAACGCATCATCGTAACAGAAATTCCGTTTTTGACCAACAAAGCCGATATGCTGCAAAGAACTGCAGAATTGGTGAATGATAAGAAAATTGAAGGCATCAGCGACATCCGTGATGAGTCTGACCGTGATGGCATGCGCATTGTGTACGAGATCAAGCGCGATGCTATGGCAAACGTGGTGTTGAACCACCTTTATAAATACACCAATCTGCAAAGCAGCTTCTCGGTAAACAACATTGCCTTAGTAAAAGGCCGTCCTGTTGCCCTGAACCTCAAAGACCTGATGGTACATTTTGTTGATCACCGCCACGAGGTGGTAGTCAAGCGCACAGAATACGAATTGCGTGAAGCAGAAAAGAAGGCGCATATCCTACAAGGCTATTTAATTGCGTTAGATCATTTGGATGAAGTTATTGCTTTGATTCGCAATTCCGCCAATCCTGATGATGCAAAAACAAGTCTAATCGAACGCTTTGGCCTTAGTGAAATTCAGACTAAAGCCATCCTCGAATTACGTCTCCAGCGCCTCACGGGTATGGAACGTGATAAAATCAAGAAGGAATACGAAGAAATCATGACCTTCATTACGCGATTACAAGCCATTTTAGCGGACGAAGGTTTGCGAATGCAAATCATCAAGGATGAGTTGATAGACATTCGGGAGCGTTATGGCGACGATCGTCGTTCGATCATTGAATATGCTTCTGGTGATTTCCGGATGGAAGACATGATTGCTGATGAAGAAGTGGTGATCACCATTTCGCATTTGGGCTATATGAAACGCACGGTGCTCACGGATTATAAGGTGCAGAATCGTGGAGGAAGAGGCGCTCAAGGCGGAGCAACCCGCGAGGAGGACTTCATTGAACATATTTTTGTAGCATCTACCCATAATTACATGCTATTTTTCACAGAGCAAGGTCGGTGCTTCTGGTTGAAGGTATACGAAATCCCCGAGGGTGGTAAAAACACCAAGGGCAGGGCTGTTCAAAACATGATCAGCATTCCACCTGACGATAAAATTAGAGCTTATATCGCTGTGAAGACGCTTTCGGATGCGGAATATCTGAATAGCACCAACATCATTTTCTGTACCAAGCAAGGGGTTATCAAAAAAACTTCTCTCGAAGCTTACAGCCGTCCACGTATTAATGGAATTAATGCCATTAACATCAACGAAGGCGACCAATTGTTGGAAGCTAAATTGACAACGGGTTCTTCAGAAATTTTATTGGCCATTAAATCTGGTCGTGCTATTCGCTTTAACGAAGTAAAAGTTCGTCAGATGGGCCGCTCCTCTACTGGCGTGCGGGGTATTACTTTAGACAACGAGGTGGATGAAGTAGTTGGCATGGTATGTGTTGACAATCCCGAGACTACCATTCTTGTTGTTTCTGAAAAAGGTTACGGTAAACGTTCGGAACTAGATGAGTATCGAATTACCAATCGCGGCGGAAAAGGAGTACGTACTTTAAACGTGACTGAAAAAACTGGCCGTTTGGTAGGTATTTTAGATGTTACGGATGAGGATGATTTGATGATCATCAATCAAAAAGGAGTAACAATCAGATTAGGCGTAGCCGATTTACGCGTGATGGGACGTGCCACGCAAGGAGTACGCTTGATTAAAATGAAAGACGGCGATTCAATCGCTTCGATTACCAAAGTCAAAAGAGACGAAGAGGTAGAAGGGGAGACCGAGGAGCCAGAAGTAACAAATGACAATAATTAAATAAAGATCATGAAAAAGATCCTGTTAAGTCTTGTATTGGTCATGAGCACGGCAAGCCTTTTCGCTCAGAACCAAAAAGTTCAAAGTGCCATATTGTACAACCGCCACGGTGAACTCGATAAGGCACAGGCTGCCATCGATGAAGCCATTCTCAATCCCAAAACGAGTGAATCGGCCAAAACTTGGTATTATCGTGGTGAAATCTACTTAGGTATTTTTGGTAGCGAACAATATGCCAACTTGGCTACTGATCCATTGGTGACTGCATTAGAGAGTTATACCAAGAGCATTGTGTTGGATACTAAAAATGATTTTAGCGATGATTCTAAGCGTAAAGTAGGTAATGCTTTCAATAACATTTACAACCGAGGTGTAGATCGTTTTATGAAAAAGGACTTTGCGAATGCCTTATCGGATTTTGAACGCTTGATAGCGTTGACACCTGGAGACACCAATTTACTTTTTAACGCTGCTTTAGCGTCAGAAAAGTTGAATGACAACGCCAAGGCAGTGAAGTATTTCAATAGCTTGCTTGAGCTTGACTTCAAAACAGCTGCTATATATCAAACTTTGGCGCAAATTATGAAGGAGGAAAAAGACACTGCCAAAGCAATTGAATATTTGGTGGCAGGCAGAAAAGCTTTTCCGAATGAGGTTGGTTTGGTTATCGATGAATTGAACATTTACATGATACAAAATCGCCAAGCTGAAATTGTTTCAAACTTGAATGAAGCCATCAAGTTGGATCCAGAAAACGCGACTTTATATTATGCTTTGGGGTATGCCTATGACCGTCAAAAAAATGAAGAATTAGCCATACTCAATTATAACAAAGCGATTGAGAAAAAGCCTGATTACTTTGAGCCTTCTTACAACATAGGTGCGATGTTTTTTAACAAAGCAGTAGAACTACTAAAGGAAGCCAATAAAATACCATTCAACCAGCCTAAGAAGTATGATGAGGCTAAGGTGAAGGTGAAAGATGCTTTCGAAAAAGCGCAACCATTTCTCGAAAAAGCCCACGAGCTCAATCCTTCAGATGTAGATGCCATGACATCTTTGCAACAGCTTTATGCACAAACCAAGCAAAATGAGAAGGCCTTGGCCATGAAGAAAAAGAAGGATGAAGCTACAAAGCAACCTGCAGAGGGTGCAAAGCCATAATCAGAATCCTTAAATTTGAGCTGCTCGTTTGAGCAGCTTTTTTTATGCCATGAATTTACCAATTAATTTTGTGTCGCGGGTTGAACGAGAATTGCCTAAGCATGCCGAAACTCTTTTTACCGCCATTTCCGAAAACGCACCGCTGGTGAGCATACGAATGAATGCGGCGAAGCGTGGGGCAAAACATTTACCATTCGATAAGCAGATTCCATGGGCTAAAAATGCTTTTTGGCTCAAAGAAAGGCCGGTGTTTACGTTAGATCCTTCCTTTCACGCGGGGGCTTACTACGTACAAGAGTCGTCCTCCATGGTTTTAAGTGCCGTATTGGCCCAACTACCGAGTTACAAAAGGGCATTGGATGTTTGCGCGGCACCAGGAGGGAAGTCTCTTTTGATTGCCGATGGGCTTGCTGATGACGGTTTCTTAGTGTGCAACGAAGTAGTTCCTAAGCGTGCCGACATTTTGAAAGAAAATGTGAAACGTTGGGGAAACAGTCGGGTGAGTATCGTCTCTGGTGAAGCTGCGGAAATAGTGGCCTCCGGTTGTGAATTTGATTTGATTTTGGTAGATGCACCTTGTAGCGGGGAAGGTTTGTTTCGGCGAGATGCCGACGCCATAAGCAATTGGCATACTGCATTACCCGAGCAGTGTGCCATGCTACAAAAGTCTATATTAGCGTCTATTTTACCTGCATTAGTACCCGGTGGGCACCTCATCTACAGCACTTGTACCTTCGGCAGGCTTGAAAATGAAGTCATCTGGCATCAGCTGCAAGCGCAAACATTAGTACCTGTGGAGCTACATATTCCCGCCGAATGGGGATTTATAGATGCGGCGAATTTGTTTGACGACATGCCAAAATCTAGCGCTTTTAGAGCTATTCCAGGGTATGCCAATGGTGAAGGCTTTTTCATTTCCGTCTTCAAGAGGTCAGAATCTATTGCGTTCACCATAAAAAATGGCGTAGTTAAGGACGAACCTATTGTAAATTCTTTTGTACAACCCAAGGGTTCATTGAAATTGTTTGCTTTGGCGGGACAACAATTTGCAGCACTTCCTGAACAATGGGAGTACGTACTCAGACTATCAAAAAAGCTCAAAGTAATTTATCCAGCTGGAGAAGTAGGCTTGATGCATCCACAAAATGGGTTTATTCCGGCACATGGTTTGGCCTTAAGTACCGATGTAGAGGTAGACTTTGCGCGACACACTTTTGATTTGACCCAAGCCAGGTGGTATTTGGCACGAAAGGAGTTTACACCAGCCATAATTCCAAATAGCTATTTTCTGGTCCAATGGGATGGTCATACCCTCGGATGGGCATTCAATAAAAATGGAAAATTTGTGAACTGTTTGCCAGCCGCTTATAAAATCAGGATGGATTTGCCGCGTATTTGAGTAAAGAAGCGTGCACCGTCATCACTTGCTCAATAAGCGAATGTAGGCCATCGTTTGTGATGATGTGATTTGCGTGGGCAATTTTTGAAGCTTCAGGCATTTGTTTCGCCATTCGGGCCTTAATTTCCTCCAAAGACCATTGATTACGCATTTGTACTCTTAGGATACGAATATCTTCAGGGGCTGTAACTACAATGAGCTGGTCAAGTTGTTTGTAGCTATCCGACTCAATCAATAGGGCAGCTTCCCGCAATGTGTATGCACTTTGCTGCGCTTCATGCCAAGCCAAGGCATCCGCTGCAACGGCGGGATGCACCATGTCATTCAATTGTGTTAATAAGGAGGCTGTTGAAAAGGCCTGTTTGCTGATGTGAGCGGCGTTTAGCTGGCCTTGCAGATTGTAAGCACCCGTCCCGAAAATGGCGATAATTTGATTTTTTAACCTAGGTTCTAGCATCAAAGCCTTCGCACGACTGTCAGCATCGTAAATTGGTATACCGAGCAAAGCAAAAATCCCACATACCGTAGTTTTGCCACTGCCCATGTTTCCTGTTATGCCTACTTTAATCATGGTTGAAGATAATCAATGGTTTTAGGGAAAACGTCCGTGTCAAGCACTAAACTAGTAAGCACCCTCAATTCAGGAATCAAAAAGGCTTGGTTTTCGGTTGTAGACCAGTTAACGCTTGCTTTAAAGTCGCTTATTCTCACATCATGAAAATCCCTCGCAGCTACCAAGTACCTTACCTTTAGGGTAGCAGGAATCAAAATGGTCTTAGCTGGAAATCCAATCTTTTGAATAGGTATTTCTATCTCGTTTGAGATGATCTTGTCTACTTCTAAGCTATACTCGATTTGATTGAAGGCCAATTTGGCTTCTACGAGTTTAGGCAGTTTGAGACGCAATATTTTATTGAAAGACGTACTAACTTTTTTAAGCTTCAAAGGCTCAGTTAATACAAATTTCAACTGTGAAGGAATGGGTTGACTTGCGTACAAGGTCACTGAATCTTGCGATAAAAGTGCCGGTGAAATACTGTCAAAGTCTTCGCTGTAGGTGATTTGGTTATCTATTAGAATGGGTAGTTTTTTGAAATACAGACGTTTGCTTTCAATACTAATGAATTCAGGCTCGAAACCAATTAGTCTGGTTTTTTCATTCAAGCCCAAACCTATACTCAATTCACCAAGCTTGGGTGACCAACGACCATCTTTTATCACTTCATAATCCAGCTGGAGCTTTTGACGTTTGCTACGTCTTAAAAAGCGAAATAATTCGATTCCTTGGCCTTTTACACGCACTGTTAAAGTCTGAATGGGTTTTTTCAGCCGCACTTGGTGGGGCACATTTTCAAAGGCCAACCGAACGCTAATTTCCATAGAACGTTCTCCGTTTAAGGAGGTGAGTAGCCACAAAATAAAAGCAAACAGCCAAGAAATCAGAAAGGCTATGCCGTTCTTTTTCCTGGCTGTCAAATTGTTCTTTCCGCTCTTTATTGACCAGAAAGCCATACTTACTTATTTTTTTTCTGCAGGGTACGCCACCGCAGTATTTTCAGCAGAGATGGCAGAACGTTCGATTTTCAAACGGTTTTGACCTTCGACTTCGATGATTACGGTTGTTTCGTCGGTTTCAACGATTTTACCGTGAACACCACCGATTGTTACAATTCGATCACCTTTACCAATGCTTTGACGGAAAGCTTTTTGTTCCTTGGTTTTTTTATTTTGTGGACGGATCATGAAGAAGTAGATCACCACAAAAATTAGAACCCAAGGCAGGAGGGCTACGAGTGGATTGCTTGCGCCTTCACCTTGGGCAGGCGGGCCCATTAAAAAGAGTGTGTTAAAAATCATATTATCTTTCGTTGACTTCTGCTTTAATGCGAATAATTTTGGTGTTTGGTATGGTGTTGGTCACTACAGTAACTTGCTTTTCTTGAATGCCCGTGCGCCCTTCACTATTGAATTGTACTTTAATAAACCCAGTTTCACCTGAACGCAAAGGCTTTTCAGGTATTTCTGGCACTGTACAGCCACATGAACCACTGGCAGTTTGTACAATTAAGTCGCCTTTGCCTGTGTTTTTAAAGCGGAAAGCATAGGTTACTTTTTCACCTTCAGAAATTTTACCGAAATCGTGAAAATCTTTGTCAAAAGTAATTTCTGGAAGGTTTTTGGTATCGACCTTGCCTTGGGTATCTGCAGAAAGGGGATTTTCAATGGCACCTGAGGTTACTTCTTCGTTGCTTCCTGTTTCACAAGCGGCTAACGCAAATAATGAAGCAATTCCTATTAATAATATCTTATTCATTTACAGTTGAGTTGAAGTGCAAAATACAAATTAGCCTACTAATCCACGACCGATTTTTAAAATTTCACCGTTTGACACAAGTTCTTTACTGAGGTTATCCAAAATGCCATTGATAAAATTACTGCTTTTTGGTGTGCTGTAGCTTTTTGACAGCTCTAGATACTCATTCATAGTTACTTTAACGGGGATAGCTGTTTCAACGATCATTTCAGCAATGGCAAGTTTGATGATCAATACATCCATCAGAGCGATCCGATCAACATCCCAACCGCGCGTTTTCTCTTGAATAAGTTTATCGAATGATTCATCGCTGAGCACCGCTTTTCGAAAAACACCTTGTGCAAATAGCCAGTCTCCATCCCAATCGCGTGTAAGCTCAATGAGCCGGAAATCGCCCTTGCTTTTGGAGGCTTCCTTAATGGTTTTTACCACTGAAGCGCCTACTAAATCTTTATCTGATTCCCAATAAATCGTTTTTTCTTCAAAAAAAGCGTCTACCACTTCACTTTTCAAAATAACTTTTTTGTAAAGGGTGTTAATCAGCTGCAAATCTTCAGATTCGGTACGTTCATCGTTTTTGATGTACGCCTGGTAGGCCTCATTTTCGGAAAAATCCATGAACAACTTCCTTAAAAATCCAGGATCAAGGGTTTGACCTTTGATTTTATATTTCTTGAGAAAAGCCAAGTAGGCATCACAATTATTTAGGTACCCGGCAAATACGTTTTCTGCAAACTTGCGAGGTGCTTTTACGTTTTGGATAGTTGCCAGCATCTTACCATCTCTTTCGTCGGCCCAAGTGTTCGTGTAATAAATAAGGTCGTCGATGAGCTTTAAAGAAAGGATGTACGCTTCAGTCATCTTTTCAATATTGCGCATTAATTCTCCCTCGCCTTTTTGAAGGTCGCGAACTTCTGATTGGTGGTAAGCGTAAAGCGATTGAAGGAGCTTCAATCGCAAATGTCGTCTATTGAGCATTGTATATTATCAGAGCCTGGTTTTGATGTTGGCTACAGCGTCGATTCTACGCTGAGCAATTCGGATTGAGGCTTCCATGGTGGAAATGCCCTCTTTCTCCGCCGCTTCAAAAATGGCTAAGGTTTGGTCGTAAATGTATTCGGTTTTGGCTAAGGCGTTCTGTCGGTTGTATCCTTCTAACTCAGAATATACGTTAATCAATCCACCTGCATTGATTACAAAATCAGGAGCATACAAAATACCGCAATCCATAAGCATTTGCATGTGGCGATTTGGGTCTAGCAACTGATTGTTAGCACCGCCAGCAATGATTGCCGCTTTGAGTTGTGGGATGGTCTCGTCGTTGAGGGTTGCACCCAAGGCACATGGAGCATAAATGTCCATTTCGATGCCGTAAACATCTTGTGGAGCAATTACTTTTACACTTGGGTGCGCACTTATCACCCGCTGAATTTGGTCTTCAAAAATGTCAGATACGAATACTTCAGCACCTTCTTTTATAAGATTGTCGATCAAATAACGGCCAACGTTGCCCGCGCCTTGTACCATCACCTTTTTGCCACGGAGGTTATCGTGTCCATAAACTTTTTTGGCAGAAGCCTTCAAACCCATGAAAACGCCGTAAGCGGTAACGGGAGAGGGGTCGCCGCTGCCACCTTTGTGCTCTGGCAAACCACTTACATGCTTGGTTTCCATTGCAATGAATTCCATATCAGCTTTGCTGGTACCTACGTCTTCTGCAGTAATGTATTTGCCGTTTAAGCTATTTACAAATTTGCCGTAGCGCCGGAAAAAAGGTTCTGATTTGTCCTTTCGGGGATCACCTAAAATAACCGCTTTTCCACCACCTAAATTCAATCCAGCGACCGCAGCTTTATAAGTCATTCCTTCTGACAAGCGCAGTGCATCTAAAATGGCGTCCGCGTCAGATGCATATTGCCACATGCGCGTACCTCCCAAAGCAGGGCCCAGTACAGTGTTGTGGATGGCGATAATCGCACGCAGACCTGTTTTTTCGTCGTGACAAAAAACTACTTGTTCGTGACCCATTGCCGAAATCTTATCGAAAATCAGGTCGTTGGCTTTTTTTTCGGTGATTACACTCATGTTGAAGAACGATTTGAGACCGCAAATGTAGCTATTTTTTGCTTGTTGCGACAGTGAAAAGGATTTCGATAGCTAAAACAAAGGTGTGGGTGCTTGCCAATTTAAAGGTTAAATTTGTGGCGATGAATCCCCTAAGTTACCTCAATCGCTACTTTTTTAAATATCGGCTGCGTTTTTTTCTGGGAATATTGTTTGTAATCATCTCAAATCTGTTCGGGGTTTTACCTCCACAAATCATTAGGTATTCGGTAGACTTAATTGCAGAGAGCATTCAGGTATTCAAATTGTATGAACACAGCAGCTTTACAGAGTTGCTTTTTAGTCAGTTTACCGGTTACCTAATGCTTTTTGCTGGTTTAGTACTGCTTTTATCGCTGCTCAAAGGCTTATTTATGTATTTCATGCGACAAACAATTATTGTGATGTCGCGATGGATTGAGTTCGACTTGAAAAACGAGATCTACGAGAAGTATCAGTCGCTTTCGCTTGGATTTTTTAGACGAAATAGTACCGGTGATTTAATGGCACGCGTAAGTGAGGATGTTAGTAAAGTGCGCATGTATGTAGGTCCCGCTTTGATGTACGGTTTCAACTTAGTAGTGCTATTTGCCTTTGTTATTACAGTGATGGTGCGGGTTAATCCTATGCTGACCTTGTATGTTTTGCTGCCACTGCCTATTTTATCCATCGGAATTTATTACGTCAATAATCTCATTTTGAGCAGGAGTACGGCGATTCAGGAGCAGCTGGCGCGTTTAAACACCTTTGCTCAAGAGACTTTTTCGGGCATCAGGGTCATTAAATCATATGGTTTGGAAGCTGCTTACCGGTCCGACTTTGAAATTGAATTAGATGAATTCAGAAAGCGGTCCATGAATTTAGTGAAGGTCGACGCGCTTTTTTACCCACTGACGCTGCTGCTCATTGGATTGAGTACTATTATCACTGTATTTATTGGTGGTATTCAAGTTAGTAAAGGCCTTATTTCACCTGGAAACATCGCTGAATTTGTGATTTACGTAAATATGCTCACATGGCCGGTAACCTCAGTGGGCTGGGTCGCATCCATCGTTCAGCAAGCGGCCGCCTCCCAAGCGCGCATCAATGAATTGCTGGCCGCCAAACCCGACATTGACCTTGATGCAGGCCATAAAGCCAAACTTTTTGGTCAGATTTCTTTTAAAAATGTAAGTTATATTTATCCGGATAATGGCATTGAAGCCTTAAAAAGGGTCTCTTTCGATTTAAAACCAGGTGAAACGCTCGGCATCATCGGTCGAACGGGTTCAGGCAAATCAACCTTAGCGAATTTACTCACTCGTTTATTTGATCCAACTGAAGGCGAAATTTTAGTAGATGGTAATGCACTTACGGCTTTGCATCCGGGCTTTTATCGCAGTCAAATTGGCTTTGTGCCTCAAGACGTATTTCTTTTCAGCGATTCAATCCGTAACAACATTGCGTTTGGTAGCATTCAAGCAGATGAAGCTCAGATTAAGTGGGCAGCATCACAAGCTGCCTTGAGCAAAACTATAGATAAGCTTCCAGAAGGCTATGATACAGTATTGGGTGAACGTGGCATTACTTTGTCTGGTGGACAAAAACAGAGGTTATCTATTGCAAGAGCCCTCATTAAAAAACCAGCTGTTTACGTAATTGATGATTGCCTCAGCGCGCTGGATACCAATACTGAAAAGGAAATTTTGGCCAATATTAGGCGATTTACTTCTAATGTAACCTCGCTGATCATCAGTCACCGCGTGTCCTCTGTGATGGAATCAGACCATATTTTGGTGCTTGATCAAGGCGAAGTCATTGAGCAAGGTACCCACGATGACTTACTGGCCCTCAACGGCTACTACGCTTTAATTTTTGATAAACAGCAAAGAGAGCCTGCGGCGCAGCTTCCAACGATGGAGGAGTAAAGACGAAATAAACAATTGTGGGTAAGTTTTTGATAGGTACTTATCAAATATAACTTTAATTTTAGTCCATAAATTGGGTTATGGAGGAGTTTGACTACAAATCAGATCGTCAGCGGGATGAAGTATATTCTAAAAAAGTAAGAGCAGGAAAGCGCACTTATTTCTTTGACGTAAAAGCAACGCGGAGCAACGATTATTATCTCATTATCACCGAAAGTAAGCGTGGTTTTGAAGACGGACAATTTGTGAAACATAAGATTTTCTTGTACAAAGAAGACTTCAACAAATTCATGGTGGGCCTGTCAGAAACCATCAACCATGTAAAGGATGAATTGATGCCCGATTATGATTTTGAGCAATTCGATCGTCAGGACGAGCGGGACGAAGCAGAATAAAAAAGCTGCATAATGTACGATAAACTTGACGCACTCAACCAGGTTGCTGCTTTTCACCATGCTTTTAAGCATCCTGTTGAAAAAGCACCTGTAATTCCTGCTGAAAACAGATGTGTTTTGCGCGTAAATTTGATTGCCGAAGAGCTTAAAGAATTAGAAGAAGCCATTAAAGACGGTGATATAGTAGAAATTGCAGATGCTCTCTGCGATATTCAATACGTGCTTTCAGGTGCGATATTGGAATTTGGTTTGGCTAATCAATTTGTAGAGCTGTTCAACGAAGTGCAGCGTTCTAACATGAGTAAAGCCTGTAAAAACGTAGCTGAAGCAGAGGCTACTGTGGCGCATTATCTCCATAAAAAAGGGGAGGAGTGCTATTACCACGAAGTAGATGGTTTGTTTTTGGTTTTCAGAACCAGCGATAATAAAACCATGAAATCAATCAATTATTCACCGGCTGACCTAAAATCCATTTTGGAGAGTAAAAGTTAGTTATGAACTAAGCAGGCCAAATCTTGTTTTAAGATTTATGAAGTCTATTTTACTCTTTTTCACTGTAAGCTTAATCACCACCATTTCTTGCGGTTCTGGCGCTAGCAAAGGAGAGGATCGGACTGTACTTTCAAATAATCAGATGGAAAATAATTCAAAAGAAAGAGCAGTGGCTACCTTCGGTGCCGGCTGTTTTTGGTGCGTAGAGGCTGTTTTTCAGCAAATCAAAGGAGTTGATACGGTTATTTCAGGATATATGGGAGGTAAAATACCCAATCCTACCTACCGAGAAATTTGTTCAGGATTAACCGGTCACGCCGAGGTTACACAAATCACCTTCAACCCCGCGGTGGTCTCATTCAAAGAGCTTTTGGAGGTGTTTTGGCAAACCCATGACCCAACCACTTTAAATCGTCAGGGAGCCGACAAGGGTACTCAATACCGTTCTGCGGTTTTTTATCACACTTCTGAACAAAAAGAAGAAGCCGCGTTCTACAAAAAGGAATTAGAGGAGGCCGATGCCTTTGAAAACCCCATCGTAACTGAAATTTCTGCTGCTACAACCTTTTATATAGCAGAAGACTACCATCAAAATTATTACAAATTAAACGGTGAGCAGCCCTATTGTCAGTATGTGATTCGCCCCAAAATGGATAAGCTCGAAAAGGCCTTCAAAGCAAAGTTGAAATAAGGCTAAAGTGAAAGGTACAGTGCATTTAAGTCGTTTGCCATCTTCTTAAAGTTAAAAGAAGCGGCTTGCTGCGCGCAATTTGCCTTGAGCCGTTCATAGCTTGCTGCATCATACAAAAGTTGTCGCATCCGCATCGAAGTACCCTCCAAGTCCAAGGGATTTACGTAAAAGGCAGCTGTTCCGCCCACTTCTTCTAAACAAGAATTATTGGCAGCGAGAACCGGAGTGCCGCATACCAAGCTTTCGAGCACTGGGAGGCCGAATCCTTCAAAAATAGATGTATAGGCTGTAAATTTGGCATGCTTGTATAGCACTTTAAGCTCCTCTACGTTCACTTGTTCCAGCAGATGCACCTCAGACTGAATGGAAAGTTCTTTGATCAAGGCTTCCAACTGTTTCCAGTATTTGTTTTTTCTGCCAACAAAAACCAACGGGGGACGGTCGTCGGGGAGCTGGGCATAGGCTCTTAGTAAACGCTTTTGGTTTTTGCGCTCTTCAAAAGAGCCCACGGCTAGAATGTATCCAGCACTTACGACTAATTTTTCGAGAAATGCTTGTTCAAAAGTAGGGTCGATCGGCACTCTGAATTCCGGTAACA
>Ga0209702_10005440_pt1 | contig 17319 bp, 14 predicted proteins | sample FRY01_FD_187210 | JGI IMG/M metagenome (GOLD analysis project Ga0209702, IMG submission 187210) | Freshwater microbial communities from Lake Fryxell liftoff mats and glacier meltwater in Antarctica - FRY-01 (SPAdes) (version 2) | ecosystem: Environmental > Aquatic > Freshwater > Ice > Glacier...
TTCCTGAAAGGTGGTTCTAAACTCATTTCAAGAGAAGGAATAGACAGTTTCAAAGCACGTAATGAAACGCGTAAAATCGTTTTCACCAACGGCTGTTTCGATGTGTTGCATCAAGGCCATAGAAAATTGCTGCAGGAGGCTCGTGAACTTGGTGACCTGCTTGTGGTTGGATTGAATTCTGATGACTCTATCGGGCGTTTGAAAGGAAAGGCAAGACCAGTCAATTCAGTTTCTCAGCGAATAGAGGCTTTGGCGGCTTTGCCTTCAGTTGATGCCGTTATTGTGTTTGAGGAGGATACACCTTTAGAACTTCTTGATAAACTCAGGCCGAATGTCCTTGTGAAAGGAGGTGATTATAGACTGGAAGAAATTGTTGGGCGCGAATTAGTTGATGAAGTAGTCGTGATTTCGCTGGTGGATGGCATTTCCACGACTAATCTTCTAAAGCAATGATGAATTCCGAATCACGTATTTATGTGGCTGGCCACGATGGAATGGTCGGTTCGGCAATATGTCGGCTACTTAAAAAATCAGGTTTTTCAAATGTCATCACTCGGAACTCAACCGAACTTGATCTTCGAAACCAAACCGCTGTAAACACGTTTTTTCAGCTAGAAAAACCCGAATTTGTTTTTCTTGCAGCAGCAAAAGTCGGAGGCATCTACGCAAACGATACTTATCCCGCAGAATTCATCTATGACAATTTGATGATTGAAGCGAATGTGATTCATGCAGCGTATCTGAATCAAGTTCAGAAACTACTTTTTCTTGGATCATCTTGCATTTATCCGAAAATGTCTCCGCAACCAATCAAGGAAGAATATTTGCTCAGTGGATTTCTCGAACCGACCAACCAACCGTATGCCATTGCCAAGATAGCCGGACTGGAATTGTGCAAGAGTTATCGCAAACAGTATGGTTGCAACTTCATCAGCGCCATGCCTACTAACCTTTATGGCGTTGGGGACAATTACCACGTAGAAAATTCACACGTGTTACCCGCTCTTATCCGGAAGTTTCATTTGGCGAAGGAAAACGGCATTTCGGAAGTAGAACTTTGGGGTTCAGGAACACCAAGGAGGGAATTCCTTTATGTGGATGATTTAGCTACAGCTTGCGTCTTTCTTTTGCAGAACTACAACGATGCAGAACCACTAAATGTTGGCGTAGGAGAGGATATCCCTATTTCAGGTTTGGCTGAAATGATTAAAGAAATAGTTGGGTTTGAAGGAAGCATTAAGTGGAATGCAGAAATGCCAGATGGCACGCCAAGAAAACTCTTGGATGTGACTAAATTGGTTGAAATGGGATGGAATCCGACAATGAAACTAGCGGAAGGAATTGAATTGGCCTATGCTGATTTTCAGAAGCTAACCACAAGTGTAAATGACTAATAAAGTCGCACTCATAACTGGAGTTACTGGACAGGATGGAGCCTATCTGTCAGAATTGCTACTGAGCAAGGGTTATGAAGTGCACGGAATCAAGCGAAGAAGTTCGCTTTTCAATACCGAAAGAGTCGATCATTTGTATCAAGATCCGCATGAAAATGATGTGCGATTCAAACTGCATTATGGAGACCTAACCGACTCAAACTGTATCACACGAATCATTCAAGAGGTGCAGCCAGACGAGATTTACAATCTAGGAGCAATGAGCCATGTTCAAGTTAGCTTCGAAATACCTGAATATACCGCAGACACCGATGGAATTGGTGCGCTCCGAATATTGGAAGCTGTTCGTTTGCTTGGATTGAAGGACAAGACAAGAGTTTATCAGGCTTCCACTTCGGAACTGTTTGGAATGGCTAAGGAATTCCCTCAGAATGAAAACACACCTTTTCGTCCTCGCTCGCCTTACGGAGTTGCTAAATTGTATGCGCATTGGATTACGGTTAATTATCGCGAGGCGCACGGTCTATTTGCGTGCAACGGAATCCTGTATAATCACGAATCACCTTTACGTGGGGAAACATTCGTAACACGGAAAATAACGCGTGCTGTTGCCAATATCCTTTCGGGAAAACAAGATGTTCTATATCTCGGAAATCTTGATGCCCAGCGCGATTGGGGTCACGCCAAAGATTTTGTAGAAGCCATGTGGCTGATGTTGCAACAAGAAGAGCCAGAAGATTATGTGATTGCCACAGGAGTATCTACAACGGTTAGGGAATTCACACGAATGGCCTTTGCGGAAGTTGGAATTGAACTGGAATTCAGGGGCGCGGGAAACGAAGAGGTTGGAGTTGTTTCTAAGATGAAAAATTCGAATAATGTGCTTCAAGTTGGGAAGAAGGTCGTGAAGATTGACCCTACCTACTTCAGACCTTTGGAGGTCGACACTTTGATTGGGGACGCATCGAAGGCAAAAGAAAAATTGGGTTGGCAACCAGTGGTGAGTCTGTGCCAGTTGGTGGCTGAGATGGTGTCTTTTGATCTTAAATCCGTTGGTAAGAAAAACAATCCATAGTAAATCTTAGGATGGAAATTGCCATAAAGCGATGTTGAAAAAACTAACAAAGGGTTCTTTTTATCGGCAATTGACCTCAATTTCTTTCAAAAGTCTGAGTATTCTAATAACGTTTTTACTAGCGAAGATTTATATATCACAAGTAGACGCTGCGTCTTACGGCCGTTATATTTTGTTCCATGGATATTTGTTGACCATTGGAACCTTGCTGGGAATGGGTCAAGGAATGTTGGCTTTGAAATCATTATCGGGAGAATCGGTTATAGACCTTGGGGAAGTAGTGAAATACGGGGGAAACGTTTGTCTTAACCTATTGATATTCAGTTTGGTTATATTGCCAATTCGTTATTTTTATCAGTCTTCGGAGTGGTTAACCGATTCAAGTGTGTTAAGCGTGTATCTATACGCGGTAGCACTGTTCAATTTTGAGCTGATGCGTGTGTGGTTCAACGGAAATGTTTACATCTTTTTCAAAGACATCGCACGCTCCCTTGCCGTTATTGCTGTGATTTTTCAATATTCAGAACTAAGCGCTGACACAGTCGTCTTGGTAAGTAGTGTTGTTATGTTTGCTGGCTCATCACTGTTTATCTTTTTTGCCGTTTGGAATAAATCGAAAACGTGGTCAAGATTCACTTTGAGCGACTTTTTGAAGGTGACGGCAAGTGGATGGTCCGTTTCGATCGGAAGTGGAATGCAGGTTTTTAAAGGATGGCTGGAAATTTTTGTTGCGGGATTTCTTCTTCCAGACGCTCAAGTTGCGTTGTACTCTATCCTACATAAACTTGGAAAGTTGGTAAACCTCCCATTGGTTGCCCTAAATGCCGACATCGCTAAGGGAATTGCATTGATGTCTAAAACAGGAGCCATGCCTGAAAACCTTATTAAGCAGGTTAAATTCGCCAAATGGTTTGCGGCCCTGTTTGCGGTTTTCGCCTTCATATTAAGCCCTTTTTATATTATATTTTATTCGTTTGAAGCAAATTGGATAAACCTACTATGTTGCTCCATTCTACTAGTCAGTAACTTCAGTAATGTGCTTTACGGACCTGTAGGGTTGTTTGCGCAATTGAGCTCCATGCGTAGTTATTTTGTCATGGTGTCTGGAATCTCAATTTGCATTACAGCTGTTGCGGCTTTCCTAAGCGTTGGTGCCTATGGTTTGATTGTTCTCTCCTTCATCTCATTATTATCAGGCTTGTTTTGGAATGAGATGCTTAGAAGAAGAATGAAAGACGTTTTCGGTGCTACATTTTGAGGATTTCTTGGCATGAACACGTTTGCACTAGGTGGTTGAATCTATCGGGGTTACATTTGTCGATGATTTCACAAAAGACTCGGTCAATTTAGAATAGTATATCGAATGAAGTGTTCAGTGGCGATGATTCTTTATGACAGCCGGAGCGGGTCGACAATGCTCAGTGGTTTATTGGAAAAGTTCGATCATTGTTTTGTAACCAATGAAAGCGCGTTCATTAGTAGAATCTTCAGTCTTTCGAATGGCGAGACAGCACAACAAACGATTGATTATCTTTTTGAGGAACCACAATTCCATGACTTTCAATTGAACAAGGAAAAAGTGATGGATCTCTATGTTACTTCAAGCAACGTAAAGGAATTTATAGAAGCCATATTGTTGGAGCACCTAGCAAACAGGTATGATTGGTTTGAAGACTCAGAAAATAATCTGATTATCATCAAGCATCCTCCTACAAATCATTTGAAAAAAATAGAAAGGATGTGGCCGCAAGCCAAAGCCATTGTTCTTATACGAGATGGCCGGGATGTTCATTTGTCAAAAAAGAAAAGCATCAATCTTTCAGGTATCCCATTTTCATCCAGTGTAGTCAGATCAGCAATCAATTGGCGATACAAATATCAAACCTTTGTAACTACGCAATGGAATACGGTTTCGATCCGATATGAAGATATTATTCAGCCTAATTTCGAACTGACCGCATTTGTTAGACAATTGGGAGTTTCAGTGATTCGTACACCGCATCTCAATAAAGAGTTCCCAGTGCCAGGGTTACAAAAGACTTTACATCAGAATGTTGGAAAGGCCATTATTTCCAATAACCATTCAAAATTTGATTCTGACGGGTACGTCAACTTTGTGTTTTCTTTACTTTGTTCAAATTTGTTGGAACAATTTAATTATGGACACTTGATGACTAATAAATATAAAAGACCCTTGTATAGTTTACAGTTGTTGGGCGAAATGTTGTCCTATTCTTTTCAATCTGCTTATAGATTAGTTCAGTTTGGGTTGTTTGATAGACATCGGTTTTTGATGAGGCTGGATAAATTGAAATCAAAATCAGGCTAGTTGAATGGTAGTTCTTGACAAATACCGATTGGTTTTTATTGAAATTCCGAGAACAGGATCTGAAGCAATCAGACAAGAGTTGATGTTACGTTACGGAGGCCGCTCGGTAGGAACAAAGCACTCGATGAAAATTCCTGTGGAAGCTACGGGGTATAGGCTTGTATTTGGGACGAGCAATCCTGTCGATCGTACCTACAGTAAGTTTCTTAAGTACAAGAACCGCTCTGCATCTTATTTTATGCACTCCGGAAATTGGGGAATGGTCAAGTATCTTGCCTGGTTGTACAACATGATTCCATTCGTATTTGTGCGTGTTTTTGGATTGGGGTTTGACGGATACTTGCGGATATTTATGCCGCTACCGTTTGTTGATCCCAGTAGGCTGATAACGATTACTCCATTCATGGTATTATACAAGGAAAATCTGAATAATGATTTTAGGGAATTGTTAAAAAGACTGGAAATACCCCAGGTTCAAGAACTACCAAGAGTGAATAAAACTGAAAAAAAGAAGGTGATTGATTTGGATTTGGGGGCCTCTGTTATTAAATGGCGATTCAATATTGAATTGATGAAACAAGATTATCCTCACCAAGCTTTCGACTCCTCTATCGGCAGAATAATGACTGAAATAGCCTACAAGGTTTCTCGCTTGATTAAGGGAGCCATTTGGAAAGTAGCGCGAGGGTGAAAAAAATACTTGGCTTGATATTGTATTATGGTTTTACCAGCCATTTGCCACGAACCTCGCTGGGTTTCATCGGCAAGGTCTCGAAAAAGATTAGGGCTCTCAGTGTAGAATTGTTCTTCGACAAAGTCGGAAAGAATGTAAATGTCGATCGGAATTGTTATGTCGGAAAAGGAAGAATTGAGATAGGAGATAATAGTGGTATTGGGCGTGATTCAGAGGTATATGGAAAACTTGTTATCGGATGCAATGTGTTGGTTGCCCCCGAAGTGGTGTTCTATACTAGAAACCACAAAACTAAACTTCGTGCGCTTCCAATTATTAAACAAGGATACACGGAAGAAAGTCCCATTGTGATTGGAGATGATGTTTGGATTGGACGAAGGGCAATGATAATGCCTGGTGTAAACATTGGCAATGGCTCCGTCATAGCCGCAGGAAGCGTTGTGACGAAATCTATACAGGCATTCACAATTGTAGGAGGTGTTCCTGCCAAAGAGATTGGCAAGCGGAATTAATGGTTCAATTAATCACATTCCTTTTGTTGTTAGTGTTTGCGTGGTCCTTTATTAAGGGCTTCTCGGTCGAACGATTCCTTGTCGCAACGTTTGTAGTTAATCTAGCTATTGATTTGGTTCAATTTGATGAGATATCATCATTGGTAGCAGCCTTAAGGGCTGCTTATTTTTATTTCTTTTTCGCTTATTTCTATCTAAAATATGGAATTAGAAGAATTGACGCTCCAATCATGATTTTATTGTTGTATGTTCTAGTGGGAGTCTTGCTAAGTAGCGATGTGGCTCATTCGTTCCGTTTTATGCTGAGAGTTTTTGTGCCCTTTTTCCTATTCTCAATCACAACCCGGGTCAAGAACCCCATAGAAGTATTGTCAAGGCTTCGCATCTATCTTCCAGTATTCTTGGTTGTTGTAGTTCTATATACTGTAGCCAGTAATTATTTTCGTTTCGGTGTTTCCACCTATGGGTCATCAATATTTCTTACGGGGTATCTTTTTGGTGCAGATTTGCATTTATTCTCTTTCATAATCATCATTACTTTAACAACACGAGCTATAGTTGGAGAAAAAGAGGTCAAAATAAAATGGTATGAAATTCTTTTTTCTATCCTGACCTTAATCACATTGATGTTCACGTTGCGAAGAACTTCGTTGGCGATTGTTTTAGCGGGAGTCGTATTCTTGAACGTAACGAGTTTTAAGGCCGTCATTAAAAGGTTTGTACCCTTGGGTATACTTCTGTTTCTAGTAGGATACGGTGTGTTTAATAATCCTTTTTTTCAGCAAAGGATTTTGGCAAGGGAAAATAAATTCAGTGTCGAGTCATTAGAAGACGAGGCGAGGTATCACGAGATTGAAGTGATATATAAGGAGGTTTTGATGTTCAGAGATCCGATGGATTCTTTTTTTGGAAAAGAACTTTTCAATTCAATGGGTAATTATGGAGACGGAAAATTTAAAGACCGGATGATTCATGTGGACTACTTCACATGGCTACACGGTGGAGGAGTGGTTGGCCTCATGCTTTATCTTTTCTTTCTATTCTCAATTCCTCTCATGTTGAGGGTTCCGTTTTTCACCACTGACATGAGCAATGCCTATCTCAGACTTTTTTGGTTCTTGTGGTTCATTCAATTCATCATCTCAGTTAGTGGACAGATGTACATAATATCCTTTAGAGGTTTCATATTCATTTACCTTGCCCTAACGGCTGGGGCATATCATCAAGAGAAAAGAATTCGATATGAAGGTTCTGTTTGTTAGTAGGGCTAACCAAAACGGATGTCCTCATCCATTCGTTCGCGAGCAGGCCGAAGCACTCTTAAAGCTGCCTGAAATCGGACGAATCGACCATTATCTGATAAAACGCGGTGGAATTCGTGGTTATCTGAGTGCAACCTTGGGTGTATTCATGAAGGTGAGGAGCGGTAAGTATGATGTGGTACATGCTCATTATGGGCTTTCGGCTCTACCCGCAATGTTGGGGGCAAAACTGTCTGCAACAGGAGTTGTGAGAGTTGCCACTTTTCATGGTAGCGATTTGAATGACGAAAAAGAACGGAAGATATCGCAATTCGCCTCAAGATTAGCAGATTGGTCAATAGTGGTTTCCGCTAGAATGAAAGGTTTCGTAAAGGGGAATGTCAGAGTGATTCCTTGTGGGATTGACATACACCATTACGAAAAGTCAAGAGACCAAGCCCGGTCAGAGTTGGGTTTTAGTTCAAACGATTTTGTGGTGTTTTTTTGTTCATCGTTTGAACGAACGGAAAAAGACCCTGAATTTGCAAAGAGGGTAATAGCGCGGTTTAGGGTTAAACATAACGGAAACGTTTTGCTTCTAGAGATGAAAGGAATGAGTAGAGAAGAGGTAAGCCAAACTATGGTTGCAAGCGATGTCTTGTTGATGTGCAGTACCATGGAAGGAAGCCCACAGGTTATTAAAGAAGCGGTGTTCAACAAGCTTCCGATTCTGGCAAATGACGTAGGTGAGGTTAGTCAAATAGTGCAAGGAGTAAGCGGAACATATGTTGTTGCAAAAGAAGAAGAAGCCTATGTGAAGCAATTAATTAAAATTGCCAAAGAAAGACCTCAGGTGTCTTTTGACCAGCAGTTTATTGAAACGTATGACAACAGGGTCATCGCAAGTAAGTTGTGTGCTTTGTATAACTCAAAGTAACTATTTACTGCACGCAAGTATTACCAACAAATTCCGTGGTAGTTTGCGCTGCTCAAAGCATCGGAATTCCTATTCAAATCGATGATTATCTTGTCTGGATGTCGATGCTGGAGGTCTTTGAATTCGGGCGACCGGTGGCAAACTATCAAAACTTCGGCATGAGCAATGACTGCATCAGAATCATCAGTAATCAAATCATTGAGATGAGGAAGATGTGCATCGACATAAGATTTGTTTTTTCCAAGCAAGCTTGACACCCTAACGTTGCGGTCAAAAATTTTGAGTTCATAGCCTTTTCCTATCAAATTTTCGGCAACCTGAACATGCGGGCTTAACCGAAGATCATCTGTTCCTTCCTTAAAACTGAGGCCAAGCATTCCTATTCGAGATTTCTTGAAAGAATACACTAGTCGGAGGGCTTTTTCAATCTGCTCTTGGTTACTAGCACCAATTGATTCCAGAACTGGAAGCCGTAGATGCTGATCTTTACCCATTGCAACTAAACCACTCAAATCCTTGGGCAGGCAAGATCCACCATATGCAAAACCAGGTTTGAAGTAAGCGGTGGAGATGTTGAGTTTAGTATCTTGTCCAAAAAGAGTCATGACCTCGTGAGAATCAATCTCTAGGCTCTTGCAAATATTTCCAATTTCATTGGCGAACGTAATTTTTAGAGCATGGTAGGAGTTGTTTACGAATTTGATGAGTTCTGCCACCTTGGTGTCAACCTCAACAACAGGAGCCTCTAAATTCGAGTAAAGTTCCTTCATCGTTTCAGTTGCTAGTTTCATTTCCGAACCAATCACTGTCATCGGAGGATTGAAGTAATCATATACGGCCGATCCTTCTCTTAGAAACTCAGGATTACTTAAAACCGCAAAATCTTGATTGGCCTTCTTGCCAGAAACCTTTTCAATAATCGAGCTAAGATTTGCGCAAGTTCCTGGTACCACGGTGCTCCTAAGTGCAACGACATGGAAAGATTTCTTGTTCTTTATTCCTTCGGCTATGGTTCGCCCAGTTTGCTCTATATATTCCAGATTCAGGTTACCTCTTTCATTGTTTGGGGTCCCAACACAGATAATTGAAATGTCGCTATCCATTACGGCCGAATATGCATCCAAAGTTGCGCTTACCAGGTTTTTTTGTCTTGCTTCTGAAATAAGTTCGTCCACATCGGTCTCCACTATGGTAGAACGACCTTGATTTATTAGATCGATTTTTTCATTTGAAACATCAACACCTATAACCTTATGACCAGCCTTTGCCAAGCAAGCCATTGATACACAGCCCACATAACCGAGCCCAAAAATTGATACGTTCATTTCTTAATATGTTCTTTGATAATTTGATTCACGTCTTCCCATTCCGAATCCAACATCATTCTGATGGATTCCCGATGCTCTATTTCCTGTTCTGAATTTGGTATTGCCATTGAGTCGATATCTTTAACAATGTTGTCTACTGTTCCAGAAGACAACAAACCCTTTTCAACAAGAACTTCATTTGCAATCATTTGTCGGATTCCGGCATAAAATGAAGGAACCCCAAGTTCGGCCGCCTCTCTGGCCATACTATCTCCCGTAGAAACAAAGGCAGTGGCAAAGAACATGAGACTATGAATATCTTGAAGTGGTTCTTGAAGAATTGTCCAATGCTTTGGTACAAGGCTAACCTTTGATTTGTCTTCCAAGGAAATAATGACTCGCTTGGACTCACAGATGTTAGCTTTAATCAACTGATCCGATTTTTGGTGCGAATAGTTGGTGGTTTTGGTGCTTACTTCCCTTAGCATTAAGTAAGAAAAAGGTTCGAGGCCAAGAGGAATCAGAACCGAGGGGTCTGGACGAAAATAACGCGGAGAAAGATATGCCCACTCCTTCAAACAGTTTAACTCTTCGGTGCCTGGTATCGAAAACCCCTTAGTCATGTAGACAGTGTCTGCAGAATATTTTGCAATCTGAATAACTCCTTTCCGAGGGTCGTCATTGAACACAATGTTTGGAACACCACAAATTTTAGCAGCCAAGTTTGACTGATAATTAGCCGATACCACAAACTGTATTTTGTGCCTCTTAATAATGATTATCAGCCTGAGAATACGAGGCAGAATGATGAGTAGCAGCATCGATAACTTATTGAAATTGTATCGATAGGACCCCAACACTTTCAACTCGCCTCCATTGAGCTCCTTTCGAATTATTTGAGCAAGTCTAGACCTATCGACACAGCACACCAATCGCCCATCGGGAGGAATTGAATGAATTGAGTTTTTCAGGAAGTTCCACTGGGGAAGATGATATACGTCAAAAAGAACCACTAAAAGAAGCTGTTTGGCGCGCAATATTAGGAAACTAATTCCAACTTGGCTTGGCAGGATGAGTAAAGCGCATGTAATCATCGCGCTCCTATGGTTTTTTTACTCGCAAATAAAACGGAATAGCTTTCCTTTCTGCATGCTTACGCCTTTCCCTTTTGTTACTTTTGAGCGCAGCAAAGACCTTCTGATGTTTAAAAAGGAGTGGGAACTCACTTCACTGTTTCTAGTATATGATTTGGTGTTAATCACCGTGTCGTTTCTTGCCATCCTGCAGCTCAAATTCGGAATGTTGGATGCGGATCGGTATTTCTTGGTGTTACCGGTGATTTTAGTGAGTTGGTTGATTGTTGTAGTGTTTGTGGCAAACGAAAATTTCGTTTTTAGAGACAGCATGATTGACCGCTTTAAAGGACAACTGTTCGATTTCTTTTTGTTTGCAGGCATTGTTTCATTCACATTACTGCTTTTTGAGTTGAAGTTGTATTCAAGACTCATCGTATTTGGTACTATTTTGTCTTTTTTTGTATTACGCAGCATTGGGTACATCTTGCTTTACAAATACTTGGTGTATATGCGAGCCAAGGGGCGTCATGTTAGCAAGGTGTTGATATTAGGAGCCGGCAGGGTAGGACGAAACGCCTTAGAATTCTTCAAACGAAATGGTAGTTTGGGATATCATGTACAAGGATTTCTGGATGATAACCCGGACGCGGCAATGGTAGATGAAAAGCTGGTCCTAGGGTCATTGGATGACCTTGATTCTGTGTTGGCAAAGATGGTCGTGAATGAGATAATTGTGGCTCTACCACTTTCAGAAGGGGATAAGATTAGAGTTGCTCTTGAATCTGCTGACTATCATGGCATTAGAGTAAGACTTATACCGGATTACTATAGGATGTTTGAAAGGACATTTCATACATCTAAACTCGGAAACTTTCCGGTCATCAATCTCAGACAGATTCCACTAGATTTGATGTACAATGCGTCACTTAAACGAATCTTTGATGTTTTATTTTCCGTTTTTGCTTTGGTTTTGCTTTTACCGGTTTTTATTCTGATTGCGATTTCAATCAAACTCAACTCTGCTGGTCCAGCATTGTACAAACCGGTTAGGATAGGGCATGGAGGTCGGGAATTCAAGTGTTTGAAATTCAGAACGATGAGGAAGAATGAGGATTCTCAGAATAATACAAAAAGCACGGTTCAGAATGACCCGAGAATTACCTCAGTTGGCACGTTCCTTAGGAAATATAGCCTCGATGAATTGCCCCAATTTTTCAATGTCCTTAAGAATGACATGAGCGTAGTAGGGCCGAGACCTCATAGAACGTTCCTAAACGAAAGTATGCAAGAGCAGGTTGAAGGTTACATGCTTCGACATTACATCAAACCCGGAATAACTGGTTGGGCGCAAGTAAATGGTTGGAGAGGACCGACTGAAACCTATGAGCAGAAACACGAAAGGACTATTCACGACCTATGGTACATCGAAAATTGGACTCTTTGGCTAGATGTTCGAATTGTAGTGCTTACTGTTCTTGGAAGAAAGGTAAAGGATAATGCTTTCTAAAATATCGATGATTATGCGTAGTGGACTATTCTTGCTTTTGTTCTGCCCGTTATTATCCTTCGGACAAGTTGTTCCCGTCCATCATACCAACAATACGATTTACGATTTCTTAAGCGAGATGGCATCTCTCAAGGTTGTTCAATACAACGATATCGTGCGTCCGCTTTCAAGGGTTCAGATACATGATATGCTTGTCACTGTTCGGAGCAATGAAGATAAATTATGCAAACGTCAAAGGGATGAGTTATCGTTTTTTTGGAAAGATTATATCAAGGAAGACAATCAGTATAACGGGCTTGATTTTTTAGGTAAAGGACTAAAAAGGGGTGATGTTTTTCCGCTTCGAAAGCGTGAAAAGCGATTAGACCTTTTCTTTTACAAAGACTCCCTATTCAACTTGACAATCAATCCCATTTGGGGAGGAGAAGGTTTTATTACAGGTAGCAATCCTTATTATCACAGTTGGGTAGGCGCCTCGCTTTTTGGAAACATAACCAAGCACTTTTCATTCTACGCCACTATTGTAGATAACACGGAGTCACAGCGATTGATCTCATCCGATGTCTTGTACCCGAATATGGGAGCGGTATACAAGGGTACGCTTAAAGATTATAGCGAAATGAGGGGAGGTATGTCGGCCTCAAACAAGTGGGGTTACGTATCAATAGTGAAGGACCATTTCGTTTGGGGGTCTGGGTATAACGGGAGTATCATATTCTCGGGGAGAAACCCGTCTATCCTGCAGATAAAGCTTGGGCTGACGCCCGTAAAGTGGTTTTCTTTCGACTATATCCATGGTTGGCTGAATTCGGACCTTGTGGATTCGGCAGCAACCTATCAATCTGGCAATGGTAATCGGGAGCTTTATATTTCGAAGTTTTTGGCAGCCAATATGTTTACGGTGAGGCCAATTAAAGGGCTTTATTTTTCTTTTGGGAACAGTGTGGTGTATTCAGACAAGTTCAATCCTGTCTATCTTATTCCATTTTTATTTTACAAATCGGTGGATCATACGTTGGGTGCCACAGTTAACAATGCTGGGTATAAAGGCCAAAACTCTCAGATGTTCGTAAACCTCGTTTCTAGACAAATCAAGTATTTGGAACTCTATAGTTCGGTATTTATTGATGAGATAAGAATTACGTCTATAACGGATAGTAAGAAACAGCGAAATCACGTCAGTTTCAAGGTTGGATTTCGATTCACTGCTCCCAAGAACGTCAACTTGAGTGCCATTTTCGAGTATACGCGGAACAATCCTGCAACCTATCAACATTTTGTGCCAAGCACAACGTATGCCAGCAATGGATATAATTTGGGCCACTACCTTGGCGATAATGCTGATGAATACTTTGGGAAGCTGATCTACTCACCAGTGAGCCGGTTGAAAATATCGGCCACTTATTTATATGCTAGAAAAGGGGAGTTGCTGCTATACGATTCAATCAGAGCTGGACAGGGTTTGAAATTTATGCAGAATAAGCGGTTCGTTCGTCAGGAAATCGGGCTTACAACAGCCTACGAAATAGCTAACGATGTCAAGGTTAAAATGACCTATAGGTATTTGGTTGAAACTGGGGTAAACGCCCAATTATACCTGCCTGATGCTTGGAAAAGCAATCCCCATACGGTCAGTTTATCGTTACAACTGGGTGGGTTTTAACCTCTAGGAAACAAGGCCTTTTAGGAAAGGAGTACTTATGACTGTTTCGTAAATAATCTCTTCACGGAATTTACAATTCCCTTCTGTTCTTCTTGTTCGCCATAACCGTACCCATAACCGTATCCGTATCCGTACCCGTATCCATATCCAAATCGCGACATTTTCACGTCATTCAGTATCATTGAGACAGACTTGATTTTTTGAGAGCGGTAAAGATCATTTATGTAAGACATACTTACCGTTCGTGAAACATCTTGTCTTACAACGTAAATGGTGGTAGCAGCCAATTTAGATATTATCAAACTATCAGTTACCAAGCTTATAGGGGGCGAATCAAGCACAACATAATCATACTTTTCTGCGAGAGTATCGAGAAGTTCTTTCAAAGATTCACTCATCAACAATTCTGCTGGATTTGGTGGAATAGGACCAGCCACTAAGACGTCCAGATTCTGAATTTTAGTTGGGAGTATGGTCTCCGACAAAGCAGTGTGACCAGCAAGAACCGAACTTGCCCCCTGACTATTTGAAAGGTGAAAATACTCTGCCAGCTTTGGTTTCCTTAAATCTAATCCGACAACAATCGTTCGGTAACCTCCCAATGCCAATGAGGCCGCTAGATTGATAGAACAGAATGATTTACCTTCTGACCCTATGGCAGACGTAAGCTGAATGACTTTTGGTGATACGCCATCGGCTAGATTTTTTTCATTGATTAGAAACGTCAAATTCGTTCGCAATGATCTAAATGCTTCAGAAATAGCGGAGTTTGTATTTCCACCAACCACGATATAGTCAGATTCGGTATGGTGTGGAACTATGCCGAGGAACGGAATGGAGGTTGATTTTTTCAAGTCATCCAATCCTTTGATTCGATTGTCAATAAGAAGAAGGAGTAAAACATAAATTGATGGGAACGAAAGACCACCGATGAGTCCTAACAGATAAATAATCGCCTTGGTAGGTCTGATTGGCGTTTCGGAGCTTCTGGCCTTGTCAACGACCACATTGTCTGAAACTGTTGACGCAAGCAGAATGGAGTTTTCTGATTTTTTTTCAAGTAATAACAGGTAAAGGCTCTCTTTTATGCTGTATTGTCTCTGCAGAGCTAACAATTTATATTCCGCTTGAGGCAAAGTCTTGACTTTCGTTTCAACTTTTGATAGTTGTTCTTTTAGTTCAATTTTAGAAGCGTGTAAGCCTTGTTTAATGCTAGAAATGTTGAGCAATAAGGCGCTCTTGGTAGATTTGATTTTTGTGTCAAGCCTATCCACGGTTGGATTATCGACCTTGGTGTAACGGAGCATTCCTTCCCGCTCTGTGACCAATTCACTCAACTCAAATATCAGTTTTTGAAGCAATGGGTCGTCAATTCCCAAACTTGTAGGAGATGCATTCTTGAGGTCATTGTCATTTGTAATGTATGCCTCAAGATATCCGATTATGCTAAGTTTGACATCAAGTTCGGAAATTGATCGATCCAAGGTTCCAACCTGTTGTAAGAAAAATCCGGCTTCCGTGCTAACATCTGAAATTCCACTGGTAGTTTTAAACGTTTTAATTTCGGACTCCAATAGGCTTAAATCGGATGTAATTAACTCCAGCTGATTATCGATAAAGTGCAACGAGTTAGAAGCCAATTGGTTTTTCTTCTCTATGTTGTTTTGAATGTGAACTTTGACAATCGCGTCAAGTACATCGACCCCTCTTTGAGGTAGACGGTCCTCCAATTCTAACCGAAGGATGCTGGCTTTTTCTCTTATTGCTGAGACACTCAAAAGACCAAGGTAGTTAGTGGTCAATTTATCTAAGTCATAGTATCGCAACTCGTAATCTTTGCTAACGGCACTGTCACCCAATACGAATCGTTGGAACAATTCAGTTTTTGATAAGGTGAAATTGCCGAGCTGATTAGAAAACGGCACACCTAGATCTACGGTTTGAAGAATTTCATTCTCAATCCCCGAATCACTGACCCATGAACTGGTAACGACTGTTGTTTTTGCATTAGCCCCAATCGAAATGCTGAGTACAAATGAAGAGGGAGCAGTGGCAGAAAGCTTGCTTTCAAGTTTAATAGGAGTGTCCAAATAAAGGTCACGCGTTCGTAATCCTAAATCTACTTTATAATTAACATTTAAATCCAAAGTCGAGAGTGCCTTTGAGATTACGCTTCTGGAGGTCAAGATCGCTATCTCATTCTCGATGTTTCTTTTTTTACCTCCCATTCCAACCTCGTCCAGAATACTTTGGGATATGTCGTTTCCTTCATCTTCCACTAATACGGTGGTCGACATTTCATACACTGGATGAGAATACCAGGCATACGCATAGCTTACAATTCCGCCTATTGTTATAGAAAGGACAAATAGCCACCAATGCTCAAACACAACATGAATCAGTTTACTGATGTCCAGTTCATCATTTGATGATTCTGTGGGCGGTGTTAATTCAGACATAGTAATGTTTTACAGGGGGACTCCGAATCTTAATAACAATGCAACAGCGCTTAATCCACTGAAAATGATTGGAAGTATTCTGTACCAAGCATCTGCAGAAGCTATCTTGCCCTTTCCCGGCTCAACGTAAATGATATCGTTGTTATGCAAATAGTAGTACTCTGATCGGAAAAAGTCTTTCGATCGAAGGTCAATTTTAACAAATTTCCGTTCGCCTTTTTCTTCACGTATAAGAAGCACATTCAACCGTTTTCCAAAAATCGACAAGTCGCCTGCAAGGCCAAGAGCTTCAACCAACGTTACCTTTTCATTTGGAATTGTGTAAACCCCTGGTTGGTTTACCTCACCTAGCACGGTAATCTTAAAATTTCGAATCCTAACATTTACGGTCGGGTTCACGAGATATTTTTCCAAATGTTGTTTAATGACACCCTTTGCACTCTGGCCAGATAATCCTGAAACCGGGACTTCTCCTATTAATGGCATTTCGATGTTTCCCGAACCGTCTACCAGATAAGTGTTCGCCACTTGCTTATCTGATTCCTCTCCAACCACGTTAAAAAAACTACTGGCCTCTGGACTTAAGCTACTAACGTGAATTGAAAGAATATCTCCTGGACTGATAAGTGCCTCGAAGGTTTGTGAAATACGCTGGATGCTTGTGGTATCAGAAATATCCTGAAAGTAGGATATGTCTTTTCTCGTAATGCAAGATTCGGAGAGAGTCAGAATAGATGACAATAATAATAGCAGAACCGCTGACCTGAATTTCATGGGGCAAATATAGTTCTTAAAACAACCTGATTTTCACCTCTGTTTTGTCCTTAAAACTCCAATATTCAACTCATCCAACTGCGCCTTGTCAATCACCGAAGGCGAATCAATCATCATATCTCTTCCCGAGTTATTTTTTGGGAAAGCGATAAAGTCGCGGATGTCTTTTTGTCCGCCAAAGATGGCCGAAAGTCTGTCAAACCCAAAAGCGATGCCTCCGTGCGGTGGTGCCCCGAATTCAAAAGCATCCATCAAGAATCCAAACTGATTCTTTGCTTCTTCTTCGGTAAAGCCCAAAAGGTCGAACATGCGTTTTTGCTGGCCTTTGTCGTGAATTCGGATGGAGCCACC
>Ga0209702_10005442_pt1 | contig 17317 bp, 12 predicted proteins | sample FRY01_FD_187210 | JGI IMG/M metagenome (GOLD analysis project Ga0209702, IMG submission 187210) | Freshwater microbial communities from Lake Fryxell liftoff mats and glacier meltwater in Antarctica - FRY-01 (SPAdes) (version 2) | ecosystem: Environmental > Aquatic > Freshwater > Ice > Glacier...
TGTGCTGATAGGTTCGCACCCCCAGCTTCCAGACTTGGACGGACACTGCAACCCCCGGGTGGGAGGCGCGACGCCGTTCAGGCCGACGATTCCGCTACGCTCCATCGTCGGCCTGAACGGCAGACTCGGGTTGCGCGGCTCTTACAGACAAAGATTTACACTACCCGGAAAGCGAGGCGGGCGACATGTCATCAAAAATGCTGGAGTTTCGTTCATAGACCTTCAACGGTCTGCAGGGAATTCGCACTATAATGGTTTCGGTGATCTGAAAACCAACGGCAGTGGAATCCCCGGAATCGGGGCAATTCCGGCGGTGGAAAAGTCCTTAGCCCAGGTCCCGGTGGGGAACTGGGAGCGATACACCACGCGAGAGGACGGAGCTGAAGTCCTTGATCAGAGCCGCGTCCACAATCGCGACAATCAACTCGTGCAGATCGACGGCACGAACTCGGGATTACTTTACGACCGTGGCGGGCAAGCCCTCAAGACGCGCCCCGGGGCAAATGGATCGTGGACCGATTACTTCCAGATGAGTTGGGACGGTTGGGGACGGTTGGGGACGGTTGACGATGGTCTATCGGGAATACGCCGATGTGATTGATGTCGTGGCCGAGTATGCCTACGACGGGCGCTCCCGGCGCATTGTTCGTTCGGTCGGTGGAGCGACACCGATTCATAGTTACTACAACGATCTTTGGAGGCCTGTGGAGGAGCGGGTGTGAAGCTTGTTGCGGGAACGGATCGCAAAATTTGAATAGCAAACAGAACTCCGGTCTTTAAAGCTCTCTGACGAACGACACGAAACTAAAACGAGAAGGACCGATCGAAATGTCTCTTTACCAACGCATCGCGGCAGCCGCTGAACCGACTCAGGTCGTGGCTCAGTATGTCTGGGGGGCAAGACCGGGGCATCGCGACGAACTCGTGTTCCGTGATCGGGATGCGGATGGAAACGGAGCGCTCAATGAGCGGCTCTATTGCCTGATGGACTACTTTAACCCCGTGGTTGTGGTCGATGTGGCGGGGGAGGTGAAGGAGCGTTACGCATGGACGGCCTTCGGAATACGTTCGGTGATGGCTCCAGATTGGGTGGAGCGGGAGAGCAGTTCGTATGAATGGGACTTCGGATTTCACGGGCAGTTTCTTGATGTTGAGACGGGCTGGTATGATTATGGGTACCGTTACTACTCGCCGGAGATTGGGCGGTGGTTGAGCCGCGACCCGATCGGTGAGAATGGGGGCGCAAATTTGTATGCGTTCGTGATGAATGCTTCGGTGAACTCAGTGGACCATCTCGGACTGTTCGTGATTGCGATCCCAATTGGAGTTGGGGCAGCATTGTATTTGGCCGCGCTATATGCCGCAGCGGCCACGCTGGGCCTCGCAGTTTGCGTATGCGCGTTCGAACCAGATTGTAGTGGGGAAGCGTATTGCCTCGCGAGGTATCTTGCTTGCAATGATTTTGGGCGGAGAGATACATACCAGCGCTCACGTCAGGATTGTTTCCACTCGTGCAGGAACGATGGATACATTTGGCCGTATGATTGTTAAGTAGAAATTATCAACAACAGCAAGGTTCCTTTCGAATTAATTAAGTAATCCTACACACTCTCATAACTTTACCTTTTTACCGCGATGATTTCTGGCACTGAATAAAATATCATGTCGTCTATTAGCGTTTCAGTGAATGGCACTCACCGGCAGACTGTTTCCCTGAGCGGGAATTGTGGTGTCTTGAGTTGTATTCTAAATTTCATGAACCATAGCATTGTCAACGGTGACCGCGAGGACGTGACGGATGAATACCATGTGGCGTTCGGTGGAATTGATAGCACAACAAGTGAATGCGTTGATTGGCCGAAGTTGGAGATTAGAGTTGGGGATCGCATAGAGATTGAGATTCTAGAGGCGTCCGTATCTTGTCCACCTGAGTCTAGACGTGGTCATCGGACGAGTGTCAGTGATTTTTCCAGAAAGGAGTATATTCGTTCAATGGCAACTGAATACGGTTGGAAGATTATTGAAGGCGATAGTGGATCAGAATCTGGTGTAAAGTAGGCATATAGACTACTAAAGAGATTGGTAAACGCGGTTACGAATTATGAAACAGTTGAGATTAGTTCCGAGAATCATACAGACGTTCCGGGCGGGTTGTATTTTTGTATTGCCGCCCCTTGTCTCGTTCGCACCGATTGTTTCTGGAATTTCCCAAGAACCGTCCTCACAGATATTCGATGTGACCGCGAAAGATATAGCAACAGCACTCCGTCTCAATCTTATCAAGCTGAAAATTGATCGCATCGGCGACGCAAAGACGGGTGGAATTCTTGCGTATTGGGTCGAGAGCCTAGACAGTGATGGATCCAAAAACATCCATGATCACACACAAATTGGCGTCGCGAATGGAAATTGTGAGATTCTCTTTCGCCTCCCCGGTGAAACCGACCGATTGTTTGGTGTTTTCGGAAAGGTTAACTCCCGTTACAGAACTTCGAGACTGGGTGCGGACACAGAAGATCTGGGTGCCGTGGCCTGGCTTTACCCGAGTGAGCCGGACCTGCCACCTCAACAGGAAACAATTATTGCAATACGCACGTTTGGGGTTACATCAATTTCCGAGGGGAGGACTTTGGAAGAAACACTTGAAACGCTGATGCAGGGCCCATATAGGCGCATAGACGTTTTTAAGGTGCTGATCTCTCCAGTTCAGAGGTGAAGCCGTAGGATTCAGCCGTAGGATTCAGTTCAAGTTGGAATGTCGCATAACGAGCTTTGGACGCTTGTTCTGCGAATATCGGACGCAACGGAAGTCAGCAATACGATTAGAGATGGACCGCCAGCACACCCAGATTCGCTTCCCGCACGGACTCGGGGATCATGTCTACATGGCTCACCTTCTTTCACTGTATCGGAGTCAAGGTTTTGAGTTCACCGTGGCTGCTGATCGGAACAAGGCCGCCATCTACCGGGCTTGTGAGAATGTGAGTTTTGTCTCGAAGTCGGAGGATTTTCCAGCGGCTCCGTGGATTCACGGGACGAGCGTAATAGCCGTTTCCAAAGAGAATGGATTTTCCGCCAACAAGGTGATGGCGAATCTGTCGCTCACGCCGCTTCCGGATATCGGTCCTGCTTCGTGGGAGGTCTGGACGGAGCTCTCAGCGATCGTTCTCGATGCGATGCGCTTTGTGGTTCCCGAGGAAGCGGAGCCAATTCTTTGCCGCCTTGAGAAGGTTGCCCGCCCGCTTCTCTTGTTTCATCCGAAAGGGAACAATTTGAAACATGCCAAGGACTTGAATGACGAAGAGATCCGTCGGGTTTGCGCAGATTTCGCTACCTACTCTGGCGGGACCGTTTTGATGCTCGATTGGGACCGGAGAATTCGGGCGCCCGATCATCCGCGCGTCGCGATGATGGAGGAATGTTTTGGCAAGAAGTTATCGCTGGCGGAGCTGATCGTTCTTTTTAGCCACGCTGATCTCTTGATCGGAATCGACAGCGGACCCGCCCATTTGGCGCGGATGGTTCCCACCTTGCCGGTTCTCTTCGTTTGGCAGCGCCATCATCCTTTCGCTTTTTCTTTACCTCGGGCGGGGCACTTACACATTCTCCCGCATGCACTGGCTGAAAGCGCTCCACGATTGCTCCTCTCTGAGTTCGATTGTGTAGAGGTTGCAGAGGACAGGGCTTCTCCCGAAACGATCGTGGAGCAGGCGTTGCAAATATTGGGTGTCAAGATGGCACCGGTTCTTTCGTTCAGTGAATCACGACGGTCTTGCGTTCCAGCAGGAGAGTTCAGGAACACTCAAGAGCGTCCGATTGCCCTGTATTCGTATTCAAGCGACAATATCGGCGATGACATGCAATCGCTCGTCCTGCGTCGATGGCTGGGATACGAAGAGAACGAGATTCGCTTTTTCGATCGTGACAAACAGTCGTTGGTTGGTGAAGCCATGCCGAAATCCATTCAACTCTTGATCAATGGCTTTATTGGAGAAGGTGCGCTGCCGCTGCGGATGAATCAAGGCGTGGAGATTCATCCGATCTTCCTCGCGATTCACATGGCCAATGTCAATCATGACAATCCGGAGAAGCTCGAACAACTCAGGCGTTTTGGCCCGGTTGGCTGCCGCGACCATCAGGCGCTCAAGGAATGCCGTGAACACAACGTGGACGCGTATTTCGCGGGGTGTCCAACGATCTTGTGCGAACCGGATGGTGTGCAACAAGACATTGATATCCTGTTGATCGATTTCAATCCGCGGACGCTTCCGCCGCTACCGGAACGGCGGATCATTCGCTATTCTTCAAATATGAAAATTCCGCGAAATACGACGTTTGCCGAACGTTCAGAAATGTGTCTGCGACGTTGGAACCTGCTCTCTCGCAGCCGATTGATCGTGACCTCAAAACTTCACGCTGCGATGCCCGCGATCGGCATGGGTCGCCCGGTGGTGTTCATCAACGATGGTATTGTGTGCTCGGGCCGCTTGTCTGCGTTTCCCGAACAATTCCGAAGGTATCCGGTTCAGGCGAACTTCTCGTGGGAACCAGAAGCTCATCAAATCGATGTCACCGAGCATCGTCGGTTGGTGGAGGCAAGACTTCTCGAACGTGTCGGCCACCTTCGCCGACCGAAATAGTCAAGAGTCGCCAGTGAACCAAAGATCGAATGAAATTGAGATGCCGAAAAAATTAATCCTCCACAACCGCCAGTCTCCAGGCGATGTGGTGATGCTCACGGCAGCGGTCCGGGATCTCCATTTGCATTACCCCGGCCAATTCACGACCGATGTGCGGACGCCGTGTCCTCATTTGTGGGAGAATAGTCCGTATTTGACACGTCTCGAAGATCCCGACGCAGAGGCCGAATCCATCGTTTGTGAGTACCCACTGATTCATCTGAGCAATCAGCAACCGTGGCACTTTCTCCACGCATACGGTGCGTTTCTTGCCGAAAGACTGTCATTGCCCCACGTTCACCCCTCCGTCTTTCGCGGAGACATCCACCTGTCAGATGAAGAGCGCGGGTGGATGAGCCAGGCATCGGAGGCTGTCGGGGTCGATGAACCGTTTTGGATCGTGGTGAGTGGAGGCAAGAAGGACTTTACGGCCAAGTGGTGGTGTCCGTCCCGAATGCAGGGAGTGGTGGATCATTTTAAGAATAGGATGCGGTTTGTCCAAATCGGGGAGGGAGGGCACCACCATCCGCCGCTGAATCATGTGCTCGATCTCCGGGGTAAGACCGACCTGCGCCAGCTAATCCGCCTCGTTTACCACAGTTCCGGAGTGATCTGCCCCGTGACTCTTCTGATGCATCTCGCAGCGGCTGTGCCGATTCGCCCGGATCGGAATATCCGCAACAGACCCGCAGTGGTGATCGCCGGCGGACGTGAGCCGCCCCACTGGGAAGCGTATCCACATCATCAGTATCTTCATTCGGTAGGGACGCTGCCATGCTGTAGTGACGGCGGATGCTGGAAATCCCGTGTTTATCCTCTCGGTGATGGAACTCCGTCGGATCAGAGCCTGTGTCTGGACCCCGTAAAATCGTCGCAACTGCCCCGATGTCTCCATGAAATCACGACCGCCGACGTGATTCGAGCGGTTGAACGTTTCATTCGGTGATGATAACGATTCTCTGAAATGCACACCAAATTCGAAGGGACAGGTTAATAATCAGGTCCAGTATTTTCAATTTAATCTTCCAAAGCTGAAAAATATGGGAATTAAGTAATTTGCAGCCGAATAAACAACCTGTCCCTGCGAATTAAGGCACCCGTCCGGGTCAGGTCGCCGTTCGCCTCGTTGAGGGTGAAAAGAGCGATGCGATTGTCCCCGCTCTCCGAGACGTAGATCACGGTCGGCCCCCCCGCTGCCGGGAGGGTGAAAAGCGCGAGGGCGAGGAGGAGAGTTTTTTTCATGAAAGCAAAGTCAGCAGGGCGGGATCCGGGATGATACCTCGTCTCGTCGGGCGAAGTCTCCGGCGCAATCGGGGAATCGTTCTGACCGCTCGCCGACTCGGCGCCATTCCCGCCGGCCTCTTGCGTGCCGTTCGGCTGTGGTCAAACACCTTCCATCATCCATAAACCCCACAAAAGGAGACTCCGACCACTGAGGGTCACAGGCAGCCGCAGGGACCCACGAATGGAACGAATTTTACGAATCGGGATTTAGTGGAGAATGGAAAAGACGGTAGGGCGAACCGTCCCGGCGAGCCGATTGAGCCGATTGAGCCGATTGAGCCGACGTATCTCAAGCAACGAAAGCGGCTCGGCAGGGACGCCCTGCCCTACCCGGGGATGGCCGGAGGATTGGATTCGTCCCATTCGTTCTATTCGTGGTTCAACCTCATTGCCGGAATGGACCGGCTCTTGAGGAGAGGACGATTCCGGCTCCTTGTCGCTGGCCTCTGTGAGGCCGGATTGCCCTTTCGCGTGACTATTGGCTGCGGCCGTCAAACACCTTCCAACATCCATAACCCCCACAAAAGGAGACTCCGACCACTGAGGGGCTGTTGCAGGGAGAAGGAATCGTTGGAGTGGGCGAGGTGTGTTGGGAGATGTTAGAGTTGGAGGTGGTTCCCTGAGCCCGTTGCGCGTGACCAGACAGCAAAGGGAATCACGAATGGAACGAATTTTACGAACCGGGATTTAGTGGCGAATGGAAAAGTGACGGTAGGGCGAACCGTCCCGGTGAGCCGATTGGGCCGACGCATCTCATGCACCGATCGCGGCTCGGCGGGGACGCCTCGCGAACTGTCCGCCGAAGCCATGAGTCCACCAAACACGGACGCCCCGGCGGTGCGTCCCTACCGGAACAATCCGGTCGCGAACGATTTGGCGGCGGCGAACGCGAACCGATTCCGCTTATTTCCGCGCCATTCGGGTCTGACCCCGCGACCCCGTTGCCCGACACCGTAGATCTAGCTCCCGTCCGCCTCGCTATGGGTCTTGTCCGCGTAACGGCGCAGCAAGCGCCCGAGGCGGGTGTCCTGAATGCCAAGGATTTTCGCCGCCGCGTTGACGCTCATCTCATCGACGAGCAGCAGCGCCCCAGCTTCAAAGAGAAGGGTGAAGCCGCTACCGGGACGCGCCCAGGGAACGTCCACCTGATGCACCCCGCACTTGGTGCAATTGGTTCGCGGAACCGGGGCGACAATTTCGGTTTCATACTGCCCGAAATTGAGATGACGCCAGCGCCGCTTTCGGCGGTCGTGGATGCGGCTTTGCTCCCCGCAACATGGACAGGAAAGCCGCTTGGATCGCTCCTTGAGGTCAGCGACGAGGGTGATCTTTTTAGATTGGCCTTCAAGAGAGCTGGAAGTCACCGTCCAAGGGTGAGGCACAGGAAGGGCTCGAGCAAAAAGTTGCCTCTGATCCATGCGCCAAGAAACGCGCAATCGCGCCTTCCTCAACGTCCTTTTGCTCCCGTTTTCACACAAAATAGCGAGCACCCTGGAAAAAGACGGTAGGGCGAACGGTCCCGGCGAGCCGATTGGGCCGGCGCATCTCATGCACCGATCGCGGCTCGGCTGGGACGCCTCGCCCTACCCGGGTATGGGCGGAGAACCGGATTCGTCCCATTCGTTTCATTCGTGGTTCAACCTCATCGCGGGAACGGATCGGATCTTGAGGAGAGGACGATGGATAAGGCGCGGACGCACAATGATAGAGTGGCAGGCGATGCCGTCTGATTCCCCCACGCCGGATGACGGAGAAACGGATCTGTCTGGACTTCGGAAATTGGGACTTTTGATAATTTGTCTGTCCCTTTGATTCCTCACACCACCTCAAAAACCCGCTGGCGGCTGCATGCCCATTGCCGGACTTCGCCGACGGGCTGGTAGGTGCCTCCGCCGGCCCAGGGCGAAAAAGCGGGCAGCACGGCATGGGTCATCGGGGAATCGGGCCGCGTCTCCACCACAAAGGACGGCAGCGTCAGGGCCGTGCCCGCCCCGTCCCGAAAGCGGAACGAAGGATGACGATGTCCGGTGATTTCCACGAGCGATTCCCCCGCCCCGATTTCGCCCGGCTTGCAGGCGAGGTGCCCGTGATGGAAAAAGAAGCCGTCCTCCCGATGCGACGGGATAAAATCGAAGTGCCGACGAATCACGCCGCGGTCGTGATTGCCCTCGATGAGGACGAGTTCCGCGCCTAGATCCGCGAGACTGCGCAGCCACGCGATCGCCTCGTCCGGCGCGGCCGAGCTATCGACGATATCGCCGACGAGAATGAGAGTGTACGGTGCGTAGCTGAGGACGAGCGAACGCAGCCTCTCCTCGACCGTCTCCATCCCCCACATCGGCCAGAGCCCGCCGGCGCGGCGACGGCTCATCTCGTAGCCGAAATGCAGATCGGCGACCGCGAGCCAGCGCTGCCTGCGGTGAAAGAGGGCGAGCCGTCCATCGAGGATGAGATCGGGCGCCACCTCCAGGCTGGCGCACGGAAGCGCCCCCGCCGCGGCGCGGGGAACTTCGGTTGATTTTTTTACGGGGTCGATCATCCTTCCGTTCGCCTCAATCCATTTTTCCAGAACCTTATCCTATGTCAGACGAAACAGAAGTGCCACCGGCAGAAGACCTCGGAGCCCTGCTCAAAGTCCGCCGTGAGAAGATGGAAAATCTCCGCGGCCTCGGCATCGATCCCTTTGGCAAAGGATACGCGACGACCCACTCCCCCGGACCGCTCCGAGCGAATTTCACCGAGGGTCAGGCCGTCCGGATCGCCGGGCGCATCACCGCGCTGCGCGACATGGGGAAAAGCAACTTCCTCGACATCTCGGACATCAACGGGCGCATCCAGATCTTCGTGAATCAGAAGCAGATCGGCGACGAGCAGTGGGCCGCCTACAAGCAGCTCGACATCGGCGACTGGATCGGCGTCGCGGGCGAGACCTTCACCACGCAGGTGGGCGAACCCTCGGTCAAGGCACTGGAGATCACGATTCTGGCCAAATCCCTCCGCCCCATGCCCTCGAAGTGGCACGGCATCGTCGATCCCCAGATCAAGTATCGTCAGCGCTACCTCGATCTCATCGCCAACGAGAGGTCGCGCGAGATTTTCAAAAAGCGCTGTCTCATGGTCGCCGAGATCCGCCGCTATCTGCAGGAGCGCGATTTCTTCGAAGTCGAGACCCCGATGCTGCAGGATGTCCCCGGCGGGGCCGCCGCCCAGCCCTTCGAGACGCACCACAACGCGCTCGGCATGGACATGTTTCTCCGCATCGCGCCCGAGCTCTACCTGAAGCGGCTCCTCGTGGGCGGGTTTGAGAAAGTCTTCGAGCTCAACCGCAGCTTCCGCAACGAGGGCATCAGTCGGCGTCACAATCCCGAGTTCACGATGCTCGAGGCCTACTGGGCCTACGCCGACTTCGAGCAGATGGCCGACCTCGTCGAGGACCTCATTTGCCACCTCGCCGAAAAATACTGCGGCGGTCTCCAGATCGAGCACCGCGATGTCGATGGCAATGTCACGAAGACAATCGACCTCTCCCGCCCGTGGAGGCGTGCGCCCTACCGCGATCTCATCGCCGGGGCCGCCGGCGCGGACTGGTGGGATCTCACCACCGACCTCCGCCGTGCCCGCTGCCGCGAACTCGGGGTCGAGATCTCCGCCGACATGGAGGACTACGAGATCTCCCAGCAGGTTTTTGAAAAACTCGTCGAGGAAAAGACGATCAATCCCGTCTTCGTCACCCACGTTTCCAAAGAACTCGTCCCCCTCGCCAAGCAGAATGCGCAGGATGACTCCATCGTCGACGTCTACGAGCTCATCATCAACGGCGCCGAGATCTCACCCGGCTACTCCGAGTTGAACGATCCCGACGTCCAGCGCCGCCGTCTCGAAGAGCAGGCCGGAGAAGAGATCCAGAAGATCGACGAAGACTTCCTCCTCGCCCTCGAGTACGGCATGCCACCCGCCGGCGGGATCGGGATCGGGATTGATCGCCTCATCATGATGCTGACCGGTGCCGAATCGATTCGCGATGTCGTCCTCTTCCCGCAGTTGAAGCGCAAGGATTCGTAAGTCGCACTGCGATCAGTCTACTGACCGGGCGAACGATTCGGTCCCGGGGGCGGGGTAGCCAGTGATACCACGTCGCACTGGTGATCTTCAGATTGATCAGTCCCTGCAGTGCCGCTCGATCTGCTCGAGCGAGGTCGTGATCGATGCAAGTGCGGACGACTCCGTCAGGATGCAGTCCCGCCGGGAGTTCAAGCCGCCCTTCCGTCTTGAGACGCGGGCAGCGACTGACTCGACCAACATTCGCTTTTACTACGGGGACCACCTCGCCATTCTCAATTGGGAAGTCAACCCCTCGGAGCTGCGCATGCACCATCCCGCGACCGGTCAGTCCGTCGGCATACGAGAGATGGGGCATTGAGCCCTTTTCACTCACCCCTTCAACGAAGCTAGATACGCCACGAGATCGACGAATTGATCATTTGTCAGGCTCGCCGTCAGTTGGGGCGGCATCAGTGTGGGGATCGCTTCGCGACTGGCGATGTCCTTCTTCGCGAGCGGCTTGATCCAGGGTGTCGCGGTGTCGCGATACCAGACGATGTCCTCGCCCTCGCGCTCGATGTAGCCGGTGATCGCCGCCCCTGCCGTCGTCGTGAAGGCGACAGCCTGGAAGCCCTCCTTGATCTGGCGATCGGGCCAGAGAATCGACTCGACAATCTGATCGAGCGGCATTCCGGCTCCAACGCCGTTCAGGGAAGGACCGATCACGCCGCCCTCGTCGCCGACGCGGTGGCAGGCAGCGCAGGCGAGCTGGGCGAGACGGTATACTTCCGCACCGCGTTTTGCATCGCCCCTGCCTTCCCGAATCGCAGTGACGACGGCGGCGACACGTGCAGGATCGTAGTTGGGGGCACCGCTCTGGCGACCGATCGCCTGATTCAAGAGCGGGGTCAGTTTCGCATCAGTGCGGCCGAGCCGATTCATCGCGTTGAGGATCTCCTGGGCGGTGGCTGAGTCAGGGGCGGTGCCCGAACCCATCGCCGCAGCGAGGGCAGTTGGTCCTCCCGTTGAGGCGAGAAGAGAGGGCAGCAGGAAAAAAGCATCCTCCTTTTTCCCGGGTTCTGCGATCATGCCCGCGACCGTCGCGGCCGCCACGGTGAGGTCGGCGGCGGCAAGTGACTCGAGGGCGGCACGGCGGAGATCTATCGGCGTCTTTTTTTCCAGTAGCATCGGGAGTAGCGTAGCGGTCGCCGCCTTCCCGTCGAGTCTTGCCAGAGCGCTCATTGCGGCAACGCGGAGAGGAACCGGTTGCTTCCCATCTAGCGTGACACGCTCGGCATCGGTCACCAGGGCACTGGCTTTCCAGAGCCCCGCGAGGCGAAAGGCGGCGAGTTGCAGATCGATCGACTCAGAGCCTAACAGCGTGCGAAGCTCATTTTCAAAAGGTGTCGTGGGAACGATCCGGCGAGTCCCGGCAGCATCGACGAGAGCGGCGATGAGATCGCCATCCCCCGTCGTCACGGCGTGAGAAAAGACCATCCCCAGGTCGGCGGCATTTCCGAGTCGGGCGAGCACCGCTAGGAGACGACTGCGGTCCGCCGGGGCAAGTTCACCGGCGAGGACTTTCCGTGCGAGATCGGCCGAGACTTCGCCGCCGTAGGTCTCGAGGACAAAAGCGAGATGAGCCGGTTTTTCAAAACCGCCCCCGCCGCTCTGCAGCGCGGGAAGCCATTGCGGTTCGAGCGCAAAGACCGCCTGGCTCAGCGAATATTCGACAAAGCGATCGGGTCCGGCATCGAGGGTGGTGAGGGCGAGCTTCAGTGAATCCGCCATGGGCCGGTTTGCGCAGGCGATCACCGCCTCGAGACGCGGACGCGGATGCGGGTCGGTCAGCAGTTTTGCGAGGCGGTCTGCCGCGTCGGGAATCGGCTCGGCACTACGCGCCATAATCCGTGCCGCGATGGCCCGGACACGGGGCTCGGGCGAGGCCATGAGAGAATCGAGCAGACTCGCATCGACCACGCCGAGAGACTCGAGCACCCCGGCGGCTTCGACGAGGGCGACGCGGTCATCGGAGGTCCACTCCGCGATGCCCTTTTTCAGCGCCACGACGACGGCCGCGACCTCGGCCTGGTCACTCAGCAGCCGCCTCGCCTGCTCACGCGGCCAGCGCTCGGGGGCGCGCAGTTGTCCGACGAGATCATCGACGCCCATTGCGGCGAGATCGGGAACTTTCACCGGATCCCGCCCTTTCGCGCTCAGCTTCCAGATGCGTCCGTGGCTGTAGTCACGATCAGGATGGCGCAGGGAGACCTGGTAGTGATTGATGATGGGGTTGAACCAGTCGGCAATGTAGATCGCCCCGTCGGGACCCTGACGGATGTCCACGGGACGGAAACTTTCGTGTCCGCCGTAGATGAGTTGCACGGGCGGCGTGGCGGCGAACCCGGCCCCGTCCGCGACGAGCGGGATGGCCGAGACCTCGCGGGCAAAGTAGCCGGCGATGATGGCATGATCCTGAATCCAATCGGGCAAATGGGCGGAGGTGACGATATCGCCGCCCATGCTTTTTCCGGGCGTCTGCCCGACCTGAGCGAACTGCATGAGCTCGCGGGAATGGGTCGTCGGCACGAGTCCCGGCGTCACGAAACCGAGGTGCGGGCCGTTGCTTTTCACAAAAAGGGCCCCCCAGCGATCAAGGGCGACACCGCAGGGATTCTGACTCACCATCGAGGGGAATCCAAAGGGATCGAGCCGTGTCAGCCTCGGGTCGAAGCGCCAGAATCCGGCGGTGTCCCCGCGCGAAACTCCCCAGGGCGTCTCCACCTGGGAAAAGGAATGGAGCCCCTGACTGAAATACAAAAAGCCGCCCGCATCGAAGACCAGGTTGCTGATATTCTGATGGGTATCGCCCGTGCCGAAGCCGGTCAGGACGATGCGCTTTTCATCGGAACGATCATCCCCGTCGGTGTCTTTGAGAAAGATGAGGTCCGCGTCTGCGGCGATCCAGACACCGCCGTGACCGAGGGCGAATCCCATCGGCATGTTGAGCCCGTCGGCAAAGAGGGTAGACTTGTCGGCCTTACCGTCTCTATCGGTGTCTTCGAGGACGAAGAGCTTGTCATCGGGTCTCTCGCCGGGCTTGAGCTGGGCATAGGCGAGGGTGCAGAGAACCCAGAGCCGACCGCGATGATCCCACTGGATCGCGACGGGATTGGCGATGCCGAGCGACTCGTCGGCGAAGAGACTCACCTCGAAATCAGGATGAATGACAAAAGAAGCCAGCTCGGCCGCAGGCGAGGGATCGGAAATGGGAGCATTGTCAGGACTGATCGCGAGGAGCGGTCCGGCCAGGACGAAGAAGATCACGGGGTAAAGAATCGCTTTTATCATTTCGCCGCCTCCTTCGCGTATCGGTGAATGTCAGTCTCGGCCTCTGCCATCAGTCCGGGCAGGGCATCGATCTCCCGAACGAACCAGCGCTCGTCGCGATTTTTGTCATCCCGCGAAGCCGGGACGCTCTGACGGTCACCAAAGAGAAAGGCCCAGTTCGTCGGCCGATAGTATTGCTGCCAGAGCAGATTCTTGCGCGTGATGGCATCCCGGAGAGCGGCGGGCGGATCCTCGCCGGCGGCTTCGTGAGAGCCGAGCCCTCGCAACAACTCGACAGCAAAGACACGATGACCGGCTTCGTTGAGATGCACGCCATTATCAGACATGCCCGCGGTCCATTCGGCCCGGGGGAAAGTGACGCAGCGCAATCCCCGCTCCAACGCGATGCTTTCGATCGCTTTGACGTAGCTGAGCAGCGCGGTGTTGCGTTTCCCGGCGAGATCGGCCGCTGGTCCGCTCTGAAAAAACGGAGTGGGACTGACGAGGACGATGCGGCGAGTGAGCGGCGCGAGATCGTCGAGCAGCCTGGTGTAGGCGGCGACAAAGTCAGGGAGGCGCGCCGGCCCCTCGAGCGACTCCATTTTGCCAAAGGCGAGGAAGACGATGCCGGGCTCGGTGCGCTCGCGGTGGTCGGGGATGCTCCCGGGCTGGGGATCGCTCTTTTTTGTGTAGAAATACATCGGCCGGGCCTGACGATAGACGGTGTCGCCCTGCCAGGCGAGATTGCGGAAGTGGAGATCCCGAGTCGGCCAGGCGAGTTGCATGGCGCTCTCAAGAAAAGGATGACGATCCAGGTCGGCGACCTCGGTGCCGCCAATAAAGGAGATAGTCTCGCCCTGCGCCGGCTCGAACCGGCCCTCGGGAAAGGGCGGGACGGGCGCCTTCACTTCGGCAAAGCTGCGACGGATCACGGGCAGTTCCTCATCGACCGCGCCGGCTGACATCACCTGCGCCGTCAGGACAACGACCAAAAAGAATGCTGAGCGACGGAGGGATCCCTTCATCCAAAGAATCTGGACGGTGAGGGCGGTTTTTGACAGGGACGCGATGAGGTGGGCTGAAAACGGCCCGCAGGTGGTGGCACCTTCGCGTATCGAAAAAGTGCCGCCGAATCTCATTCCCCATCCGAGCGGCCCTGTAGCCGGTCTCTTCGAGGCCGGATTGCGCGGGCAAGGCAGCACGGGTACCCAATCCGGCCTCACAGAGGCCAGCCACAGAAGCTCATGCAGGAAGGAATGAAGGGCTTTGCAACATCTCGTGAGAGCTTTGGCTTCGCGGGGCTGTCGCCCGAAGGTGTCACCACCTTCGCTGCGCGCTTCGGACGACGCTGAAGAAGTCACCCCTCCGCGGGCAGCCACTGCACCGCGTCGAGGATGACGTGCCCGTCGGTGTCGGCGTTGCTCACTTTTACCGACGCCGCACCGCCGGAAAAATCAAAAGTCCCGAGCGGCTCGAAGAGTCCATCCGAGGGCGCATTTTTCTGATTCACGGTGAGCTTCTCTATACCACCGGCGTGGGTGACCTCGACTTGCACGTTCGCGGCGCGGTTGCTGTTCGGGGGAAAGGCGAGGCGCACGGTGTAGCGTCCGGCTTTCTCGATTTTGGTTTCAAAGAGCGCGGAGGCCTCGCCTTTGTTGGCATTGCCGTCGTGACGATAGCCGAATCCGACGAAGGCCTGACCGGCGCCGCTTTCCACCCAATTCCCGGTAAGGAGGGCGTTCTCATCATCGACGACGAGACCGGGAAGATCATGGGGAGCCGTCCCTCTGCCGTCCGCGAGCGGTTCGTCGTGCTCGAGGATCTGGCCTTCGGCGAGGAGCTTCTCCCGCAGCTTCGCATAGTCAACGTCCTGCACCGCGATACCTTCATCGATCGCCATCACCGCAGCGGTCGCGGCGCTGTGGGCGAGGATCATGAAGACAGGCTCCATCCGGATCGAACCAAAGGCGATGTGCGTGCTCGAGACGCAGACGGGGACCATGAGATTCGTACACTGCTCCTTCTTCGGCACGAGCGAGCCGTAGGCGATCTCGTAGGGCCCGCGGGTGCTCACGCCGATGTCGCCCTCGTTCTGCACGTAGCCTTCGGGGGTGATGTAGCGCTGCGTGTTGTGCGAGTCGATCGTGTAGGATCCCATCCCGACGGAGTCAGGAGTGGGCTTCTTTTTACGCAGCTCGTTCTCGGTCATGACAAAGTCCCCGATCATACGCCGGGCTTCGCGAATGTAGAGCTGGTGCGACCAGTTGCCGTTGTCGCTAAACTCGTCCTTCGGCAGCCCCCAGCGCTGCATTTCCTCCTGCACCTCTTTGGGGATGCGGGGATCGTTGGCGATGAAGTAGAGCCAGCCCTGCTGGTAGGTGACGTGCTCCTGAATGATCTCGCGGCGGCGCTCGTAACTCGCCTCGGGGTAGTCGTAGTTGAAACCGATGTTATCGGTGCTGAAGGGACCGTGATTGTTTGTGTCGGTCTTGTGATTCGGAATGGGATCGAACTTGCCGAAAGTCTCGCGCCAGCCGGCGTCGAAGATGCGAATGAGGAGCTCATACTGCTTCGGGTCATATCCCTCTGGCTTGGGAAAAGGAATGCGGTTCTCAGGATGATCGGTCAGGCACATGCGGAAGCAGTAGGCCTGGACACGGCTGTCGCCCTCGCCTTTGACGCCCGGATCTTCCGCACTGATGCGGGGGAGCACGCCGCTCGTCGGATCGCCGGGAACGACGTAAGGGCTGATCGGTTTGTCGACCGCGCCGAAGTGATGACGATGATGGAGCACCCCGACCTGGACACCGTTCCACTCTTCGCCGTAGACCGAGTTCGCCTCGCGCCCGACGTGGTAGTCGATCCCCGCCGCGGCGATGAGGTCGCCCTCGTAGGTGGTGTCGAAGAAAATCTTTCCGGCGTAGGTCTTGCCGCTCTGGGTGGTGATGGACTGGATCGCACCATCCTTGACGATGACTCCCTTTTCCCGGTCGAGCCATTCGTCGCGATGCACTTCGAGATCGAATTCTTTCACATACTCTTCAAAAACCGCCTCGGCGATACTGGGTTCGAAAATCCACATCGTCTTCTGGTCCCCGTCAATCGCTGGTGTCCCCTGCCCTTTGCCGCCGTATTCCTCCATCTTCTGGAATTTCCAGTTTTCCGGCTTCTGATACTGCTTCCAGACGCGGTGGTAAAAGTCGCGGGAGAGACCGCCGATGACCGCCTTGTTCCCCGTGTCGGTCCAGCCGAGCCCGCCGCTGGAGAGACCGCCAAGATGTTTGTCGGGACTGACGATGACGACGGACTTGCCAAGCTTCTTCGCCTGCACCGCCGCGATGACGGCGGCGCAGGTGCCCCCGTAAATGACGAGGTCGCGTTCGATTGCCTTTTCCTCTGCCGCGAGCGGCGCGACGGTAATGGCGCTGATGAGAGAGAGGACAACGAGGGTGGAGAAGGGGGATGCTTTCACGCTTCAAAGATAGGAACTCCCGCCGTCAAAGACAAGAACCCAGTTTGCGCCGGAAAAAACGTGACCAATTTCTCAATCCTTCGCGTCCGGCGGCGATGGCCCGCGATCTTTTCCCGCAAAGACCTGCAAGAGCCACCCAAGAAACGCAGCCGCAGCGGCGATCGCCGCGACGTAGAGCGGAATAAAGACGAGCGTCAGTGCCGACTGGGCATCGGCGGCGAGGTCATTGTCGTGATGCCAGTAGGCCAGCATGACAAAAGCCGTCACCGCCGCAAAAAGCCCCGGCCAGTAGCGCGGCCCGCGCGACACGAGAAAGGCCACCAGCACCACCGCCGCCGGAACGAGAGCGCAGCCGCCGAAGAAAAGAATCGCGATCAGGACATACCCCTCGTCGGGAAAATACTGCGCGACCCAGGGCATGCCCTTCGGGAGGCGGGAGAGCAAGGGAAGCGCGAGACAGACGAGCGCGGCGGCGAGGCCCAGTTTGAGCTTTGGTTTCATGCGGAGGGAA